>Ga0114129_10002947_pt1 | contig 23806 bp, 22 predicted proteins | sample RhiMetdeltSRZDD1_FD_80071 | JGI IMG/M metagenome (GOLD analysis project Ga0114129, IMG submission 80071) | Populus rhizosphere microbial communities from Tennessee, USA - Rhizosphere MetaG P. deltoides SRZDD1 (version 2) (version 2) | ecosystem: Host-associated > Plants > Roots > Rhizosphere >...
CTCCTCCAGCCCTCGTCCTGGTAGTAGGCGCCGCGGAACTCGGTGAGCCCGCGCCGGATCTGGCGGATGATCGGATCCTCCGGCGAGGTCGGGTCGCCCGCATCCGTGCGCGCCTTCCACGACTCGAGGTTGATCGTGCCCTCGCAGTCGCCGTAGGTGCACGGGAACGGCGCGTCGGTGGAGGTGCCCTTCTCGAACACGCCCTTGGTCTCGCCGAGCGCGAACAGGCCGGACACGTAGCTCTCCTTGGGCACACCGATGGGATTGCCGTCGCCCTGGTCGTCGGTCGGGCGGCCCTGTGAGGACTCGTACAGGTCGTCGAGCCCGGGGCCGCCACCATGTCCGTTGGGGCCGAGCGCGTACGCCAGGTCCGTGGACGGGTACTTGGGGACGGCGACCTGGAGGTTCAGGACCGGTAGCGACCGGTCGAGCGAGTGCGGGAAGGTCCACGTGGCCTGGCTGGCCTGCAGCCAGCTCTCGATGCCGCCGTACGAGCCGCCGGTCACGGCCACGCGGTTCGGGTCGACGTCCCGGTAGGTGGCCGCCACCAGCGCCGCAAGCCACTGGGTGTCGCGGATCTCGTAGTCGCGGCTCTTCAGGTGGAGGGTGCCGCGCGGAAGGCTGATCGAGCCGTCCCGGTCGCCGGGCGTCGGCGGCTCGTGGTCCTCGCTGGGTCCGTCGTCGGAGAAGCCGCGTGCCGTGTAGCTCAGCACGTAATAGCCGTGCGTCGCGAACCAGTGGTTGTTCCAGCGATACGTGTCCGCGCCGTCGCCCTCGTCGGTCGTGGACTCCCACTCGTGCTTGTCGTTCCCGAAGCCGTGGAGCATGATGACCAGGGGATGGCGCCGGCCGGTGCCGCTCGTGGGCTGGGTGAGGTCCACGTCCATCTTGGCGCCGTCGAAGCTCGGCACGCTGCCCGAGCAGATGCGCACGCCACCGTAGGACCCGCCCGCGCTCTCGGTCGGGCATGACTCTGCGAAGGACGGCGGCAGCTTCGCGGCGAGGGCGGAGCCGGCCGGAAGCGTCAGGCCAGCAAACAGCAGCAACACGAGCAGTCCCCGCCTCATGGTTGGCTCCCGTTCCCGGCCCCACGCCCGCTGAAACGGGACAACCGTCAGCGGATGTCGAGCACCACCTTGCCGGTGGCGCCGCGCCCATCGATCAGCTCGAGGGCCTCGCTCGCCCGCTCGAGCGGGAAACGGGCGCCGACGATCGGCCGCACAAAGCCCGCGTCGACCAGGCGGTTCACCTCGGCGCCGATCTCGCGGTTCACGTCCGGCTTGCTCATCACGTAGGCGCCCCAGCCGGCGCCGATCACCTCGGTGTTGTTCAAGAGCAGCCGGTTCACGCGCACCTCGGGGATCGAGCCGCCCGTGAAGCCCACGACCACCACGCGGCCCCCCTCGCCGAGGGAGCGCAGGCTGTCCGTGAAGCGGTCGCCGCCGACGGGGTCGATCACCACGTCCACTCCCCCGCCCGACAGCTCCTTCGCCTCGTCCTTCCAGGGACCGTCGGAGCGCACCACCTCGTCCGCTCCGGCGGCGCGCGCCACCTGCTCCTTCTCGTCGTTGGACACCACCGCAATCGTTCGAGCGCCGAGGCCCTTCGCCACCTGGATGGTCGCCGTGCCGACGCCGCCCGCGGCGCCGTGCACCAGCACCGTCTCGCCCTCCCGCAGGCGACCGCGCTGCTTCAGAGAGAAGTAGGCCGTGTGGTAGTTGAGCACGAGCCCCGAGCCCTGCGCGAAGTCGAGCTCGTCCGAGAGCGGGAAGGTGAGGAAGTCCGGCGCCACGGCCACCTCGGCGAACGCGCCCAGCAGACAGCCGGCCGCCACACGGTCGCCCTCGCTGAGCCCCGAGCCATCGGGCGCGCTCCGCACCACGCCGGCCACCTCGCTGCCGGGCACGAATGGCAGCGGCGGCTTGAACTGGTACTCGCCGCGCGTCTGGAGCACCTCGGGGAAGGAGACCCCCGCGGCGTGCACGTCGATCACCACGCCGCTTCCGGGGGTCAGCATGTGCGATGGCTCGGGCTCGGGCAGGTCGACCTGCGCCAGCGCCGACTCCGGCCCGGTCAGGTCCACGATCTGGACGGCTCGCATGCGTGCAGTCTTACTGGAGGATCTCGTCCACGCAGTCCCCGAGCGCGTCGAGGCTGTCGAAGCAGCTCCGGAACTCGTCGCCCGTGTTCCACGGCATGTCCTGGTTGGAGCCGAAGAACGTGGTCTGGTCGTCGCCGCCGGTCACCGACTTGCCGCTCACCGCCTCGGGGATGGTGAGCACGAGCACGGCGATGAGGAAGGCGAGCAGGCCGATGAGGATCGCGCCGACGATCGGCAGGCGGCGCCTGGGCGCCGGTGCTGGTTGGGAGCCGGTTGTGCTCGCGCCGTCGGGCGCGGGCTCTGCCGGCTTCGCGCGGCCGCGAGCCGCTAAGTAGAGGCTGTCGCTCACCAGCGCCACCGCCACGGGCGTGATGGCCGCCGACGCCACGACGCCTGCATCGAACACCTCGCGGGTGAGCACAGCCGCGACGACGGACGCAACGCTCGCGACCACGAGCGTGAGAAACCGTCCGGGCGGATTTCCCTCTCGTCGCGTGCGGAGAACGTACCTCAGGCGCTGAGGCGCGGCGCGTCACGCGGCGAGGGTGCGCACCCTCAGGCCGCCAAACTGCGCCAGAGGTGCATCACGGCGTACGAGCGCCAGGGCCGCCAGCGCTCGTCCGACACGTCGGCACCGAGCCGGGCGAGTGCGTGCCGGATGCCCACGTCGCCCGGCAGGAACACGTCCGGATCGCCGAGCGCGCGCATTGCCACGTAGGACGCCGTCCACGGTCCCACGCCCCGGATCCCGCTCAGCACGCCGAGCGCCTCGGCGCTGTCGCTGCCCGCGTCGAGGCTCAGCTCACCCTCCGCGCTCAGCCGGGCCAGCGACCGCAGGGCGCTCGCGCGAGTGCGCGGGAAAGGAAACCCGCCGGGATCGGCCTCCGCGAGCACGGCGGCGCTCGGAAAGCGATGTGTGAGCGCGCCATCCGGCTCGGGCAACGGCTCGCCGTAGGCCGCGGCGAGGCGGCCGAGCACCGTGCGCGCCGCCGGCACCGACACCTGCTGGCCGACGATCGCACGAACGGCGAGCTCGAAACCGTCCACGCAGCCGGGCACGCGCAGGCCCGGGCGCTCGCGCACGAGCGGAGCGAGCGGCCCATCCTGCCCGAGCTGAGAGGAGATCGACACGGGGTCGGCGTCGAGGTCGAGCAGCCGGCGCGAGCGCGCGACGGCGGCGGTGAGGTCGCGAAGATCCTCAAGGCGAAGCTCGCAGCGGACGAAGCGCCCGGCTGGCGTGAGCGACACGATCCCGGCTCCGTGCTCGAGCGAGAGAGAGCGGCGGTAGGTCGAGCCGTCCACCTCCTCGACGCCCGGCACGGCCCGCTCCGCGAGGAACGCGATCAGGGAGTCGCCGTCGAAGGGCTCGCGGAACGGCAGCCGGAGCTGGATGGCCCCCGAGGCTGGGCGGCGCGAGCCGCCGCGCCGGCGCAGCTCGGTCGGGGTGCGGGCGTAGACGGCGCGGACGGTGTCGTTGAACTGGCGCACGCTGCGGAACCCCGCGCCGGTCGCCACCTGCCCGAACGGCAGGTCGGTGGACTGGATCAGCGTGCGCGCCGTCTGCGCGCGCTGCGCGCGGGCGAGCGCCACGGGCCCCGCCCCGAGCTCGGACACCAGGATGCGGTTCAGCTGGCGCTCGCTGAAGTGCAGGCGGGCGGCGAGACCGCCGACGCCCTCGCGGTCCACGGCCCCGTCAGCGATCAGCCTCACGGCGCGGCCGGCCACGTCGGCGCGCCGGTTCCACGCGGGGGAGCCGGGGGCGGCGTCGGGGTCGCAGCGCTTGCAGGCGCGAAAGCCCTCCTCCTGCGCGGCGGCGGCGCTCGGGAGCAGGCGCACGTTGCGCCGGCTCGGCAGCCGGGCGGGGCAGCTCGGACGGCAGTAGACGCCTGTGGACGTCACGGCCACGACGAAGAAGCCGTCGTAGCGCGGATCGCGGCTCTGCATGAAGCGGTAGCAGCGCTCGAAGTCCTCGATCACACGGCAATCGTCGCAGGGTTGGTTGGCGGTTTTCGGACATGCCGGTGGAGGGTGGGCGCGGCGCGAGTAGCGTGGGATGCATGCACAGCGTCGAGACCCCGATCGGCCCGCTCCTGCTGCGCGCCGAGGATGGCCGCCTGACCGGCGTGGCGTTCGCAGCCTCGTCCGAGGAGCGCAGCACCGAACCGCTGCTCCTCGAGGCGGAGGCCCAGCTGAACGCGTACTTCGGCGGCGAGCTCGAGCGCTTCGAGCTGCCGCTCGCCCCGAGGGGCACGGCCTTCCAGCTGAGCGTGTGGCAGGCCCTGCTGGAGATCCCCTACGGCAGCACCACGGCCTACTCCGAGCTGGCCGCGGCGCTCGGCCGGCCCAGCGCGTGCCGCGCGGTCGGTGCGGCTAACGGGCGCAACCCGCTCGCCGTGATCGTTCCGTGCCACCGGGTGATCGGAGCGAGTGGAGCGCTCACCGGCTACGGCGGCGGGCTGGAGCGCAAACGACGGCTGCTTGCCTTGGAGGCCGCGAAAGCGTGAGAATCCTGGCATGGACGAGAACCGCCTGAGGTCGGTGCCGCTGTTTGCGTCGCTGTCGAGGGACGAGCGCCGCAGCATCGCCCAACACGCCGACGAGATCGAGGTCCCGGAGGGCACGGAGCTGGTTCGCCAGGGGGAGTTCGCGTACGAGTTCTTCGTGCTCGAGGAGGGCACGGCCGACGTGGTCCGCGACGGCGAGCGGGTGGCGGAGCTCGGGCCGGGAGATTTCCTGGGCGAGATGGGCATCGTCGGCAAGGTCGTGCGCAATGCGACCGTCGTGACGACGTCACCGGCGCGCGCGATCGTCACGTCCGAGCAGGCGTTCCGCTCGATGCGCGCCCTCAATCCCCCCGTCGCCGAGCGCATCGAGGCGGCGGTCGAGGAGCGCTGCGCGGCCCTGCTGGGCTGAGCAGCGCTCCCGGGCGATGGGGAGGCGTTCGCGCAGGCGCGCGCAGGGCGGCGCGTCCGATCGCGCACCCGCGAGCAGCACGGACTACCGCGACGCCGAGGGCAACCTGCTCACGCTCCGTGACGAGCTGAGCGCCGGCACGCTGCGCCAGCTCGAGCAGCTCGACGCCAGGCCCGCGAGCTCGGCCGAGGACCGTTGGCAGCGCCGTGCCGAGCTGCTGTTCGAGCGGCTCGCGGTGCGCTGGGAGATCGCCGGGCTGCCGCTTGAGAGCCAAAAGGAGTTGCTCGGCCGCTACCGCATGGCGAGCGCCGACGAGCGGCGCTGGGTGCGCGAGACGCTCGGCGAGCATCTGCGCACGCGCCATCCCGACGTGACGGTCTGAACCGGGGGCCGCCCGGCCGGATCCAGCCCGCCCAGTAGCCAGAATCTCGCGCGGTGAGCTTCCCGACGATCGAGTTCGCGGCGTTCTTCCTCGTCGTCTTCGTTCTGTCGTGGGCGCTGATGCCGCACCCGAGCGCCTGGCGGCCGTTCATCCTCGCGGCCTCGTATTTCTTCTACGGCTGGGTCGACTGGCGCTGGGTGCTCCTGCTGATCGGATCCAGCGTCGTGAACACCGTGGCGGCGCAGGTGATCGCGCGCAGCCCGTCGCAGGCCACCCGCAAGCGAGCTCTGATCGCGGCGGTGGTGTTCGACCTCGGCCTGCTCGCGGTCTTCAAGTACCTCGGCTTCTTCGTCTCGGAGATGGACAGCGCGCTCGACTCGATCGGGCTCGGCTCGCCGCTGCCGCTCGTGCAGATCGTGCTCCCGATCGGAATCTCCTTCTTCACCTTCCAGGCGATCTCGTACGTGGTCGACGTCTACCGCGGCGTGACCCCCGCCACCTCGCTCGTCGACGTGGCGATCCTCCAGGCCTTCTTCCCCCACCTCGTCGCGGGGCCGATCGTGCGCGCGAACGAGCTGCTGCCGCAGCTGCGCACCCCGCGCGACCCGCGCGCCGTGCTGGCCGGGCCGGCGATCTTCATGATCGTCGGGGGCGTCCTCAAGAAGACCGTGATCGCGGACGAGCTCGCCCGGCGGGTGGTGGACCCGGTCTACAACGATCCGTCCGCGCACTCGGGCGCCGAGCTCACTCTTGCCTTCTACGCCTTCGCCGGGCAGATCTACTGTGACTTCTCGGGCTACACCGACATGGCGATCGGCCTCGCCCTGCTGCTCGGCTACCAGCTCCCGCAGAACTTCAACCGGCCCTACCTCGCGCTCTCGCTCCGGGACTTCTGGCGGCGCTGGCACATGACGCTGTCGCGCTGGCTGCGCGACTACCTCTACATCCCCCTCGGGGGCAACCGCAAGGGCCGGCTGAAGACGTACCGCAACCTGATGCTCACGATGCTGCTCGGCGGGCTCTGGCACGGGGCGTCGTGGACGTTCGTGCTCTGGGGCGGGCTGCACGGCGCGGGCCTCTCGGCCGAGCGCTGGGCGCGCGAGCGCTTCGGCGGCTTTCACCTGCACGCGTGGGTCGCCTGGCTCGTGACCTTCCACGTGGTCTGCATCGCATGGGTCTTCTTCCGCGCGCCGGACCTCGGCACCGCGTTCGACGTGCTCGGCGGGCTGGGACTGTCGGGGCCCTCGCCGCTCGTGACGCTCCCGCTGGTCCTGCTTGTGGTGGCGGCCGTGGGTATCCAGGCGCTGCCGCCAGGCTGGTGGCGCGAGGCCGAGGCGTGGTTCGTGGCACGGCCGGTGGCGGCGCAGGGCTTGGCCGTCGGCGCTGTGCTCGTGATCGCCGACGCCGCCGTCGGCCAGCAGGGCGTGGCCCCGTTCATCTACTACCAGTTCTGACGTGGAGCCCCCGCGCGACAGAGAGCTGAGGATGCCGGCCGGCCGGGTGCTTGGGGTGATCGCGATCGCCCTAGCCATCGCCGTGCTGTTCAACTCGGAGGCGATGGTCCGGGCCGGCGAGGGCATGCAGCCCGGGACCACGCGCGACATCGTGCTCTCGGTGGCGCGCCCGATCGACGACGTGGCCGGCGCGATCGGGCTGCACCTGCCGCGGGAGGGGCTCGACCTGGCCTTCGGGCAGGAGGACAAGACGGCCTCCGGCACCGAGCTCGAGGAGGGCTCGACGGCGATCCTGCGGCGCAAGACCGAGCAGCAGGCGTTTCGGCAGCCGACGGTGGCGGACCCGCTGAAGGTCCTCGTGACGGGCGATTCCCAAGCCGAGTTCCTCGGGCAGCGCCTGATCGACCAGGCACCCGAGGGGCTGCTCGACGTCACGACCGTGGCCCGAAACGGAACCGGCCTCACCAATCCCGCGTTCTTCAACTGGGAGATCAACGCCGAGCAGGAGGTGGCGGACCGCAATCCCGATGCCGTCGTGATGGCGATCGGCGACAACGACGGCTTCAACGTGCAGACGGCCGACGGCTCCCTCTATGACCCCGGCGAGGAGGGCTGGGAGACCGAGTTCGCCCGCCGCGTCGCGGTCGTAGCGTCGGTGCTCTCCGGCGACGGCGACCGGCCCGTCTACTGGGTGCCGCCCCCCACCGCCCGCGACCCCGAGTTCAACGATATATACGCCTCCCAGAACAGGGCCGCGGAGCGGGCCGCGCAAGCCACCTCGAGCCTGCGCTACGTGGACATCTACTCGACCCTCAACCGCGGCCGCTACAGCGACACGCTGAAGATCGACGGAAAGCAGGTCCTCGCGCGCCAGCCGGACGGCGTGCACTTCACGCGCGAGGGAGCCGTGGCGCCGGTACGCCTTATCCTCGCCGCGATGGCAGAGGACTACCCCGCGCTTCGCGGGCGATGAGACGCGCGCTGGCAGTGCTGGCCGCCGCGCTGGCGGTGGCGCCGCCGGCCACCGCGGCGGAGCGGAGCCTGCTCGTGAACGGCGACTCGCTCGCGGACGGCACGAGGCCGTTCATCCCGCGCGAGCTGCCGGAGTGGCGGGTCACGCAGTCTGCGTCGGTCAGCCGCCACGCCTACCAGGGCGACGACGTGATGCGCCGTTACGGCAGCCGGCTCGCGCATGTGGTTCACGTGAGCCTCGGGACCAACGACGACCCGCGCGACGTGGACGGCTTTCGCGACGCGATGGCCGACGTGATGCGGGTGGCCGGCAGGGGGCGCTGCGTGGTGTGGGCGAACATCGTGCGGCCGTTGTACCGGGGAGTGAGCTATCGCGGCTACAACCGCGCGCTGGCCGAGGAGTCGAGCCGGCGCGACAACCTGCGCGTCCTGAACTGGGTGCGGATGGTGCGCAGGCACCCGGAGTGGCTCGCCCGCGATGGCGTGCACGTATCGGCCGCGGGCTACAGGGCTCGAGCGAGGGCGGTCGCGCGAGCCGTGGGTCGCTGTCCCTGATGCCCAACCGGCTCTACGTGATGCCGATCTCGAACGCCGCCGCCGCGGGGGCGGCGATGGTGGCGCACAAGCGCATCCCCCACCGGCTCATCCGGCTGATGCCGGGGCTGCATCCGATTCTGCTTCGCTTCGCCGGCTTCGAGGGCTTCACGGTGCCGGCGTTCGAGCTCGACGGGCGGAAGGTGCAGGGCTCGCGCGGGATCGCGCGGGTGCTCGACGAGATTCGGCCGGAGCGGCCGCTGTTCCCAAGCGACCCCGAGCGGAGGGCCGCGGTCGAGGAGGCGGAGCGCTGGGGAGACCAGGTGCTCCAGCCCGTCCCGCGCCGCCTCTTTCGCCACCTGCTGCTCACGGACGAGGAGGCGCGGCTGTGGATGGGCACCGAGATACTGCACATGCCCGCTGCCCGGGTCATGGCGGTCCTGTTCATGCCCGTGATTCGCCAGATGGCGCGCAAGTCGCGAGCCGACGATGCCCGGGTGCGCGACGACATCGCGGGGCTGCCGGAGCTGCTCGACAACGTGGATGCGCTGATCGCGGACGGCACGATCGGCACTCCGGAGCCGAATGCCGCGGACTTCCAGATCCTCGCCAGCGTGTCCGTGCTGCGGGCATTCGCCGACCTCGGCGAGCAGGTGCGGGGCCGGCCATGCGAGGCTGCGGCCCGGCGCCTCTATCCCGACTGGCCGCCGATCCCAACCGGCCTGCCGGTGAGCTAGCTAGTTCAGCGAGGGGTCGGCGGGCATGGTGGCCATCAGGCGATAGCGGCCGCCCTTGCGCTCTAGCGCATCGGCCCAAATGTCGCCGGGGCGGAACGGGTCGCCGGGGTCGGCGTCCTGGACGATCCAGGCTCCCTGCTCCAGCTCGCCGTCAAGCTGGCCCGGACCCCAGCCTGCGTAGCCCGCGTAGACGCGCACCCTTCGCAGCGACTCGTTCGTGCCGTCCGGGTCGAGCGTCCCGAGCGAGCCCACCACCTGGGTGCCGGCCTCCTCGGGATGCTCGAAGTCGCCGAGCGCCACCACCGACTGCGGCGAGACCGGGCCGCCCAGGTACACGAGGTCATCAGCGTCCGCGAGATCCGCCAGCACCGGCACCGCCTCGGCCACGCGCGTCTCCGAGCTGCGTCCGAGCACCACGCCCATCGCGCCGTCCGGCGTGTGCTCGAGGACCAGCACGACCGTGCGCCGGAAGTAGTCGAACAGCGACGGCGCCGCGATCAGGAGATGTCCACGCACGCTTTCCTCCACCTACGTACATTCTGCGGCATGAACACGAAGCTCGATACGGCACGGGTCTTTGAGCGGATCTTCGAGATCTACCGGGACCAGTTCACCCTGCTCATCCCCGCGGCGCTGGTGGTGTTCGTGCCGGTGGCGATCATCAGCGGCCTGATCTACGCCGGCGACGTGGGCATCCTGGGTGCACTGATCGTCGCGGCGATCGGGACGATCGCCACCTACTGGTTCCAAGGAATGGTGGTCGAGGCGGCGCGCGACATCCTCGACGGCCGCCGCGACCACACCATCGGCAGCCTCGCCCGCTCGACCACACCCGTGATCGTCCCCCTGCTGATCGCCGGAATCCTGGCGGGGATCGGGATCGGGATCGGCCTGATCCTGCTGATCGTGCCGGGCCTCTTCCTGCTCACGATCTGGGCGGTGCTGGCCCCGGTGATCGTGATCGAGCGCAGCGACGTGATGGCCGCATTCGGACGAAGCCGCGAGCTGGTCCGGGGCAACGGCTGGCAGGTCTTCGGCGTGATCGTGGTCCTGTTCCTGCTCCAGCTCGTGGTCACCGCGGTGATCCAGGCGCTCGCGAACGACGTGGCCGACTCGGTCGTCGGCTACTCGGTGGCCGACCTGCTCGTCCGCCTGCTGGTGGCCCCGCTGAGCGCCCTGGCCGCCGCCGTTCTCTACTTCGAGCTGAAGGCCCTGCGAGGCGAGCCCGTCCTGGAGGCGGGCGAGGCCGCCGCGACCCCAGCGCCCGTCGCGCCCGAAGCGCCGGAGGCGCCCGCCGCGCCCCCGCGAGCGCCGGAGGCGCCCGCCTCGCCACCACCCCCGCAGGAACCCCCTCCCCGCTGACTCTTGCTCACTTTTGCATGCATGTCATGCAAAACGTGGAGAGTGTCGCCGGGGGGGCAGATTAGGCGCCCGTAACGCGGGCGGCTTCGGCCAAGAACCGCTCCGCGATTCTCCGCCCCACCTCGTTCTGCCCCTCGATGCGTCGTTCGCTCGCGGCGCGGATGCGCTCGGGGTCGAGCGAGGTCTGAACCGCCTCGCTCTTCTCCCACCCGTCCAGCCAACTCCACAGGTTCTCGCGCGTGACCTCGGCGTGGAACTGGAGCCCCCATGCGGGCTTGCCCTCGATGCGGAACGCCTGCACGCAGGCCGGCGTGCGCGCGAGCTCCACGGCGCCGGGCGGCAGCGGCGCCACGTAGTGGTGCCACTCGAAGAGCTCGACAGAGGGCGCGAGCGGGCCGAGCAGCGGGTCGGCCGCGCCTGCTTCGGTGACCTCTATGTCGTACCAGCCGATCTCCGGCTCGGGGATGCGATACGGGCGAGCTCCGGCGGCCTCGGCCAACAGCTGGCTCCCAAGGCAGACACCGAGGATGGGTATGCCGCGCTCAAGCTGCTGCCGGAGGAACTCCTTTTCGGGTGTTAGCCATGGGTGCTCGCCGTTCTGATCGACATGCATCGACCCACCGAAGACCATCAGGGCATCGAAATCGTCGGGAGGCGGCCCCTCACTCGGCACCCACGTCGGGAAATCGCCGAACACCCCCGCCCCGGCGTCCAGCTCATGGACGACCGAAAGGACCCTCACTCCGGCGTGACATAGGCCCCGGAGAGCCCACCGTCGACGAGGAAGGTCTGGGCGGTCACGTACGACGACTCGTCGCTCGCGAGGAACAGCACGCCGTTCGCGATCTCGCGTGGCTCCGCGAACCGGCCCATCGGCACGTGCACGAGCCGGCGCTGCGCCGCCTCCTGGTCCTTCGCATAGAGCTCCTGAAGCAGCGGCGTGTTCACGGGACCCGGGCAGAGCGCGTTCACCCGCACTCCCTGGCGCGCGAACTCCACGCCGAGCTCGCGCGACATCGAGAGCACGCCGCCCTTCGACGCCGTGTACGAGATCTGCGACGTGGCCGCCCCCATCACCGCCACGAACGACGCCGTGTTGATCACCGAGCCGCCGCCCGCGTCGAGCAGGTGCGGGATGCCGTACTTACAGCAGAGGAACACCGACTTGAGGTTCACGTCCTGCACGCGCTGCCACGCCTCGAACGACGTCTCGAGCACCGACACGTCGTCCGACGGCGAGATGCCGGCGTTGTTGAAGAGCACGTCGATGTGTCCGAACTCCTCGCGTGCGCGCTCGTACATCGCGCGCACCTGCTCCTCGTCGGTCACGTCCGCCTGGATCGCGAGATCGCCCTCAGCGTCCTCGGACAGGTCGACGCCCACGACCGTCGCGCCCTCCTCCTTGAAGCGCTTCGCGGTCTCGGCGCCGATCCCGCTCGCCGCGCCCGTGATCACGCACACCTTGCCGTCGAGCCGGGCCATCACCCCTCCGTCGCGTAGTACACGTTCTTGACCTCGCTGTAGTGGTCCAGGGCGTCCGGGCCGAGTTCGCGGCCGTACCCGGACTGCTTGAACCCGCCGAAGGGAGTGGACACGCGCACGGACGTGTTCGAGTTGATCGAGATCACGCCGCTCTCGATCGCGCGCGCGGTGCGCAGCGCCTTGGCGCCGTCGCGCGTCCAGACCGAGCCCGAGAGCCCGTAGATCGTCTCGTTCGCGAGCCGGATCGCCTCCTCCTCGTCGCGGAACGGGATCACCGCGGCCACCGGACCGAAGATCTCCTCGCGGGCCGGCCGGTCGTCGTTGTCCACCGGGCACAGCACCGTCGGCGGGAACCAGAAGCCGGGCCCGTCCGGCTTACCCCCCCGGATCGCCACGGGCGCATCGTCCGGCACGAATGACGACACGATCTCGCGCTGCTTCTCGGAGATCAGCGGGCCCATCTCGGTGGACTCGTCGAGCGGGTCGCCGACCTTGATCGCCTCGACCGACTCCTCCAGCACCTCCATGAAGCGGTCGAGGGCGGAGCGCTCGACGAGGATGCGCGAGCGAGCGCAGCAGTCCTGGCCGGCGTTGCCGAACACGGCGCTCGGCGCCGAGGCGGCAGCCTTCTCGAGGTCGGCGTCCGCGTAGACCACGTTCGCCGACTTGCCGCCCAGCTCGAGCGTCACGCGCTTGATCGTTCCGGCCGCGCCGGCCGCGATGCGACGCCCCACCTCGGTGGATCCGGTGAACGCGATCTTCGCGACGTCCTCGTGCTCCACGAGGCGCTGCCCGCAGACGGAGCCCGGCCCGGCCACCACGTTGACCACGCCCTCGGGGATTCCCGTCTCGAGCGCGATGCGCTCGAACTCGATCGCCGTGAGCGGCGTGAGCTCGGCCGGCTTGAGGACGATCGCGTTGCCGGCGGCCAGCGCCGGCGCCATCTTCCAGGACGCGATCGTGAGCGGGAAGTTCCAGGGGGTGATCAGCCCGACCACGCCGAGCGGCTCGCGGAAGGTCATGTCCACCCCGCCCGCAACCGGGATCGTGCGGCCCGTCATGCGCTCGGGAGCGCCCGCGTAGTAGCGGAACGTCTCGACCACCATGCCCATCTCGCCGCGCGCGTCCGAGATCGGCTTGCCCGCGTTGCGAGCCTCGAGCCGCGCGAGCTCCTCGACGTTCTCTTCCAGCGCGTTCGCCAGCCGGTGAAGCAGCGCGGAGCGGTCGCCGGGCGACACGGCGCGCCACGCCGGGAACGCGGCCTTGGCGCGTGCGACCGCGGCGTCCGTCTCCTCGACGCCCGCCTGCGGGATCTCCGCCATCACCTCGGCGGTCGCGGGCTCGAGAACTTGAATCACTGTGCCGGTGCGCTACGTCGAGTACGTGCTTCTTCGACGAGCGCCCCGACCACGCGGCTGCGCTCGTCCTCCTCCGGGTGCCACAGCACTCCGACCGCGAACTCCCTGTCCGGGAGCTCGATGGCCTCGACGAGGCCGTCATCGGCGTAGCCGCTTGCGACGACACCCTCGCCCAGCTCGTCGAGGCCCTGATGGTGCGCCGACTTCACCTCGGTGTGCTCGTCGCCCACCACCCGCGCTGCAAGCGATCCGGCGTCGAGGCGGACACCGTGGTCGGTGAAGGCTCCAGGGGTGTGCCGGTGGAGCTCCGAGCCCAGGTGCTGGGTGAGCGTGCCCCCCTGGATCACGTTGAGCATCTCCATACCACGACAGATTCCGAGGACGGGCATGTCGCGCTCCAGAGCGCGCGTCCCGAGGCCGATCTCGAAGCGGTCCCGCTCGGGGTGGGTGCCGCGCGTCTCCGGATCTGGCTTCGCACCGTAGGCCGTGGGGTCGATGTCGGAGCCGCCCGCGAGGATGAGGCCATCGATCATGTCGAGCAGCTCGTCAGGGGACTCGGCCACCACATCGTCCGGCGGCAGGATGAGCGCAAGCCCACCGGCGCGCTGCACCGCCAGCGAGTACGTGCGAGGGGAGAGGTTCACCTCCACCTCCCACGCGGCCCAGCGCGCGCTCTCAATCGCCGCGCAGATGCCGATGACGGGGCGCTCGCTGTTCACAGACCCGAGGCTACTGACCGTCAGAGGCGCTCGAACCCGCGGTACTTCTCCCAGTCGGTGACCGCCGCCTCGTGGGCGTCGATCTCGATCTGCGCGCGGTTGAGGTAGTGGTCCACGACGTCCTGCCCGAACGCCTCACGCGCGATCTCGGACCCCGCGAACAGGTCGCGAGCGTCGTACATGTTGTGCGGCACCCGCGGCTTGTCCGACTCGTACGCGTTGCCCTCGAACGCGGGCTCCAGCTCGAGCTCGTTGTCGATCCCGTGCAGGCCGGCGGCGATCATCGCGGCGAGCGCGAGGTAGGGGTTCACGTCGGCGCCCGGCATCCTGTTCTCCACGCGCAGCCCCTCGCCGTGCCCCACCACTCGCATCGAGCAGGTGCGGTTGTCGTGGCCCCATGCCACCGCCGTGGGTGCGAAGGAGCCCGCCACGAAGCGCTTGTACGAGTTGACGTGCGGCGCGAACATCAGGGTCAGGTCCCGCAGCGCCGCGAGCTGGCCCGCGACGAAGCGGTTGAAGGTGACCTCGTCGTCCGCGAACACGTTCCCGCCGCCGTCCTTGGCAAGTGAGAGGTGGATGTGGCACGAGTTGCCCTCGCGCTCGTCGAACTTGGCCATGTACGTGATCGACATCTCATCCTGCGCCGCGATCTCCTTCGCGCCCGTCTTGTAGATCACGTGGTTGTCGGCGGTCTGGAGCGCGTCGTCGTAGCGGAAGTTGATCTCGTGCTGGCCGAAGTTGCACTCGCCCTTGGAGTTCTCCACGGACATGTCCGCGGCCATCATCGAGTTGCGGATGCGGCGGATCAGAGGCTCGATCCGCGCCGTCCCGAGCATCGAGTAGTCGACGTTGTAGAGGTTGGCCGGATCGAGGTCGCGGTAGCCCTTGCGCCAGGCCTCCTCGTAGCTGTCGCGGAAGACGATGAACTCGAGCTCGGTGCCAGCAGCCGCGGTCCAGCCGCGCTCGGCCAGGCGGGCGAGCTGCTTACGCAGGATCTGGCGCGGCGACGCGACCACGTCGCTCCCGTCCTCCCACGCCAGGTCGGCCATCAGCAGCACGGTGCCCTCGTGCCACGGGACCAGCCGCAGCGTGTCCATGTCGGGCTTGAAGACGAAGTCGCCGTAGCCGCGCTCCCAGCTCGACATCTCGTAGCCCGCGACCGTGTTCATGTCCACGTCCACGGCGAGCAGGTAGTTGCAGCCCTCGGCGTCGTGCTCCACGACCTCGTTGAGGAAATGCCGCGCGGTCAGGCGCTTGCCCTGAAGCCGGCCCTCCATGTCGGCGATCGTGAGCAGGACTGTGTCGATCGATCCGTCGTCTACGGCCTTGCGCAGGTCCTCGAGATTCATGGTCGGCGAGCCTAACCGGACGGAGCCCCGCTGTGGTAGGAAACGCCATGCTTCTTCTCGGAATCGACGAGGGCACCACCGGTGTCAAGGCGGCGCTGTTCGACGAACGGCTTCAACCGGTGCGCGAGGCGCGGCGCGACAAGGTGAACCGCCACCCGCAGCCCGGCTGGGTGGAACAGGACGGTGAGGAGGTCCTCCAGGCCGTCGTGGAGGCGGTGGGCGAGCTGCTCGAGGCCGCCGACGACGAGGTCGTCGCGTGCGGCCTCGACCACCAGGGCGAGTCGGTGCTCGCGTGGGATGTCGAGACCGGCACGCCGCTGAGCCCGATCGTCGTCTGGCAGGACAAGCGCTCGCAGGAGGTGCTCGACCGGATGGGCGAAGCGGAGGAGGAGATCCGCTCGCTCAGCGGCCTGCCATTCGACCCCTACTTCTCCGCGGCCAAGCTGGCGTGGCTGCTCGAGCACGAGGAGGCCGTGCAGCAGGCGCGCGAGGCCGGCACGCTGCGGATGGGCACGGTCGACTCGTTCCTCTGCGACCGCCTCGGCGCGGGCTTCGCCACCGACAACTCCACGGCCTCGCGCACCCAGTTGCACCGGCTCGGCACGCCCGGCTTCGACGAGCGGCTCTGCGAGCTGTTCGGCGTGCCGATCGACGTGCTGCCGGAGGTCCGCGACACAGCCGGCGCGCTCGGCACGCTGCGCCATGAGTCCTGGCCGGTGGAGCTGCCGCTGTGCGGCCAAGTGGTGGACCAGCAGGCGGCACTCGCGGGGGCCGGCTGCGTGGCGCCTGGGCGCGTGAAGGCCACCTACGGCACCGGCGTGTTCGTGCTCGGGCACGTGGGCGACGAGGTACCCGAGCCTGCCGGAGGCCTCCTGCCCACGGTCGCCTGGCGCATCGACGGCCGCATGGAGTACGCGATCGACGGCGGCGTGTTTGCGGCCGGCGCGATGCTCGAGTGGATGTGCCGCGAGCTCGGGATGGCCGAGAGCCCCGCGGCGCTGACCGAGCTGGCGCGCTCAGCCGAGGACAACGGCGGAGCGAGGGTGCTGCCGGGACTGGCCGGGCTCGGTGCGCCGTGGTGGCGCCCGGACGCCCGCGCGGTCCTGGCCGGGATGCACGGCGGGACCAAGCGCGCGCACGTGGCCCGCGCCGCGCTCGAGGGCATCGCCTGGCGCGTGGCCGACGTGGTGGCCGCCATGCGCGAGACCGTGGAGGTGAGCTCACTGCGCGTGGACGGCGGCCTCACCAACGAGCCGCTGCTGCTTCAGCTCCAGGCCGACACGATCGGCGTGCGCGTGGACGCGGCCGGCGCCGACGCCACCGTGCTCGGCGCCGCCGCGCTGGGCGCCGTGGGCGCCGGCGTGATCCCCTCGCTCACCGACGCCGCCGAGCTGCTGCCGATCGACCGCTCGGTCGAGCCGGTGGCCGACGACGACTGGCGCGCGAGCGAGCACGAGCGCTGGCGCGCGTTCGTGCGCGGCGCGGCCGAGCTCGTGTAGCCGTGCGCTAGGCGGGCGTGGTCGGTGGCGTCGGGGCCGGCGGCTCCGGCGTGTCCACCGGCTCCTCCTCGGTGATGCCCATTCCCTCGTCGAACGAGATCGTCTGCACGGGCCCGTGGTAGGTCTTCTTCGCGCCCAGCTCCCACCAGAGCCAGACCGCGAGGAACACGCCGCCGACCATCAGCGGCGCGTAGTTCAGCGCCGACCAGTCGAACTCGTCGTTCCACGGCACCGCGGCGGGAGTGAACGGCAGCGAGAAGATCACCACGCAGATTGCCACCCAGATGACCGCGATGGTGTTGATCACCCTGTAGCGACCACCGAGGGTCCAGGCTCCCGGCGTGAACGACGCGCCCGCGCGCAGGCGCAGGTACACCGGAGTCACGTAGGCGATGTAGAGGCCGATGACCGCGATCGAAACGACCGCGAAGAACGCGACCGGGATACCGGCCTCGGTTCCCCAGAGGGCCGGGATCGTGATGATCAGCGACAGCACGCAGACGCCCAGCACCGCCGCCACCGGCACGCGCTTGGCGTTGACGCTGCTCCAGAACCGCCAGCCGGGCACGGCCCGGTCGCGCGAGAACGCGAAGAACGTGCGCGAGCAGCTCGTGACGCAGGCCATGCCGCAGAAGATCTGGCCGATGAAGGAGATCAGGATCACCGTCTCGGCCCAGCCCTCGCTCATCGCGCTGGTGAAGATCGCCGGCGAGTAGCCGCCCGCCTCGTTGATCGCGTCGATGTCGGTCGCGGCGAACGTGATCGCCAGGAGCACGAACCAGCCGATCACTGCGGAGAAGAACACCGACTGCCAGATCCCCTTGGCCGCGGACAGCTCGGCCTCGCGCGTCTCCTCGGCCACGTGCGCCGACGCGTCGTAGCCGGTGACGGTGTACATCGTGAGCAGGAAGCCGAGTGGCAGCACGTAGAACCAGAAGAACCCGTTCGTCGTCGACCCGTCCGAGAACCCTGAGTTGTTGAAGGTCTCTGTGAAGACGAAGTCCGCGTTCTGGTGCCGATCCGGCACGAACACGAGAATCGCGATGATCACGGCGACACCGACCACGTGCCAGAACACCGAGATGTTGTTGAACAGCGCGACGAGGTGCGACGAGTAGATGTTGATCGCCGCGTGAATCACAAGGATCAGGACGAAGACGGCGAAGACCTCGTCGAGCTGCACGTCGTCCGCGAAGTTGATCACCCCGAGGTCGAGACCCCATAGGTTGAAGAGGGTGGATCCGAACGTGGCCGCGGCGTAGTCGACCGAGGCGACCACGGCGAGCAGACCGATTACGTTGAACCACCCCGTGAACCACGACCACTGGGGCCCGCCCAGCTTGGCCGCCCACCAGTACGGCCCGCCGGCCGTTGGATACGCCGACGCCAGCTCCGACATCGAGAAAGCGACCGTCAGAATCAGCGCGCAGATGATCGGCCAGCCCCACGAGATGGCGACCGGTCCGCCGTTGTTCCACGCCTGGCCGTAGGTCGTGAAGCACCCCGCCAGGACGGAGATGATCGTGAACGAAATGGCGAAGTTCGAGAACGAACTCCAAGCTCGCTCCAACTCCTGCTTGTAGCCGAGCTCGGCAAGCTTCTCTTCGTCCCGCCTCAGAGCGTCGTCAGCCACGGGCGTATCTCCTTCTCGTCGACGCGAGCCCGGAACGGGTCCGGACGTCGCGACTGTAAGCGACGCTTCAGATGGATTGCAACCTTTGCGGCTTGTTTCAGCGCGCGAGGGCGCCGATCACCTCCTGCCACCACGCCCGTGCGGCAGCATCCTCCTCGCTGGCCAAACGGCGACGGGCGTAGCGCTGGAGCTGGAGCGGACCGCCGATCGCAAGCCGAGGACCCGTGACGGCGAAACGGCCGTCCACGAGCTGCACCAGGGCGCCGCGGGTATCGCGGCGGGTGCGGATCTGCTCCGCGACCGGCACGCCCTGCACGTCCTTCGGGAAGCCCGCGTCGCCGTCGTCGTCGGTCCACGGCCGCGTGGTGAACACCGCGGATCCGGAGCGCAGAAGCGTGTCACGGCGCGGTGGGAGCCCGACCGGGCCGGAGCGCCAGCGCTCGAGCAGATCGTCCATGTCCTCCGCCACCTCCTCGCGCACCATCACGTGCAGCCGGTCGGCCGCCTCGATGCGCGTCGAGCCGCGCGGAAGCAGCGCCTCCTCGCCGCGCACGATCACGCTCAGAAGCGCGTCACGAGGCAGCCCCAGCTCGCGCACGAGCTGTCCGACGATGGCGTCGTCCGGCCCGACCGGGTACTCCACGATCTCCGCCCCGAGGCGGCGCACGGTTCCCGTCTCGACGAGCGGCCGCGGCAGCGCAGGCTCGCTCGTCGTCACGCCCAGCCTGCGCGCGAGCCACTCCACCGTGGTGCCCTGGAGCAGCGTCGAGATCACGACCGCGAAGAAGACGATGTTGAAGAACTCGCGGCTGTGGTCGATGTTCTCGATCACCGGGAAGGTGGCGAGCACGACGGGCACCGCCCCGCGCAGGCCCGCCCAGCCAAGCACGACGCGCTCCCCGGCGGTAAAGCGGTCGAACGCCGTGGCAAGCGCCGCGGACAGCGGCCGCGCGATGAACACGAGCAACAGCGCGAGCGCGGTCCCCTTCAGCCACACCTCGCCGAGCTCGCTCGGGAACACGAGCAGACCGAGCGCGAGGAACATCGTGATCTGCGCGACCCAGGCGAGGCCCTGGTGGAAGACGGTGACCGTCTGCTTGGCCGGGATGCGCTCGGAGCCGAGCACGAGCCCGGCCAGGTACGCGGCGAGGAAACCGGAGCCGTGAAGCACCGACGCGCCACCGAACGCGAGTCCAGCCGTGGCGAGCGTGGCGACCGGGTAGAGCCCCGGGCTCGCGAGCGTCGCGTTGCGCAGCCCCCGCACGGCGAGCCATCCGACCCCCACTCCGACCACGGCTCCGATCCCCATCTCCGTGGCGAACAGCCCGATCATGTCGAGCAGCCCGTAGTCCGGCTGCTGGATCCACTCGATGAAGCCCACCACGAGCAGGACCGCGACCGGGTCGTTGAAGCCGGCCTCGCCCTCGAGCGTGCGCGCGAGCTTTCGCCGCAGGGTCGACTCGCGCAGCAGGGCGAAGATCGCCGCCCCGTCCGTCGAGGAGATGATCGCGCCGATCAGCAGGCCCTGAAGCGTCGTGAGGTCAAACAGCCACGCCGCCGCGAAACCGCAGAGGACCGCGGTGCCGACCGTGCCCACGATCGCCAGCAACAGCGAGGGGCGCAGGACGGGCCGGATCTCGTCGAAGCCCGCGGTGAGCCCGCCCTCGAACAGGATCAGGGCGAGCGCGACCACCCCGATCGTGCGCGCCAGCTCGTAGTTGTTGAAGTCGATCCAGCCGAGCCCGTCGGAGCCGATCGCCATCCCGACCGCGAGGAAGAGGAGCAGTCCGGGCAGGCGCACTCGGGACGCAAGAAGGGATGCGCCAATTCCCGCAGCGAGCAGGGCCGCCGCGACAAGGATCAGCTCGCCGTCCGACATCCGGGGCAGGGAGCCTCGCATGTGAGGCGGTCTCGGCGTAGAGTCGCGCCATGAGTCCCGAGTTCACGATCCCCGAACTAACCGAGGTCGTGGCCCGGCTGGCGGCGCTGCTGGGCCCGCGCGAGGGCACCGTCGTCCAGCTCGAGGGCGGCATCACAAACCGCAATTTCCGCGTGAACTTCGGCGGCACCGACTACGTCGTGCGGCTGCCGGGAAAGCGGACGCAGCTGCTGGGAATCGACCGCGAGGCCGAGTGCATCGCGAACAAGGCGGCCGCCGAGCTCGGGATCGCGCCGCGGGTGGCCGCCCTGCTCGACGAGCCGTCGGCGCTCGTCACGGCCTTCGTCTCGGGTCGCGAGATGAAGGCGGAGGAGCTGCGCGAGCCGGAGACGATCGCGGAGGTGGCGCACGATCTCCGCCAGCTGCACGACTCGGACACCGACCTCCCCACCGGCTTCGACTCGTTCAGGCTCGTGGAGGAGTACGCCGAGACCGGCCGCGAGCACGGCAGCGAGCCCCCGCAGGGCTACGACGACGCGCTCGAGGTCTCGCGCTCGATCGAGAAGGCGATCAGCGGCCAGCCCGGGCACGAGCCCGTGCCCGCGCACAACGACCTGCTGCCCGCGAACTTCCTGCGCGACGGGAGTCGCATGCAGCTGATCGACTGGGAGTACGCGGGTATGGGCGACCGCTGGTTCGACCTCGGCAACTTCGCGGTCAACAACGAGCTCGACGACGACCAGGAGGAGCAGCTGCTCCAGGCCTACTTCGGCGAGCCGCCGAACGAGCAGCGGCGCGCGACGCTGAAGCTGTTCCGCTTCATGTCGGACTTCCGCGAGGCGATGTGGGGCGTGGTTCAGGCTGGCGTGTCCGAGCTCGACTTCGACTTCCGCGAGTACGCGCAGAAGCACTTCGACCGCCTGGAGAAGGCGCGCAGCGACCCGCGCTTCGAGGGCTGGATCGAGGAAGCCCGCAGCTAGTGGCCGCGCGGCGGGAGCTCCCCGGCGCGGCGCGCTGCGTGATCGTCGGCGGGGGCGTCGGCGGCACGTCGATCGCCTACCACCTGGCCGAGCTCGGCTGGAACGACGTGGTGCTCGTGGACCGCAACCAGCTCACGTCGGGCTCGACCTTCCACTCCGCGGGACTAGTCGGCCAGCTGCGCAGCTCGGTGAACCTGACCCGGATGATGATGTACTCGGTCGAGCTCTACAGGAAGCTCGGCGAGGCATGCGGCTGGGTCGAGTGCGGGGGCATCCGGCTCGCGTCGAGCGAGGAGCGCATGGAGGAGCTGCGGCGCCAGGCCGGGTGGGCCAAGACGTTCGGGCTCCCGCTCGAGCTGATCTCGGCGGAGGAGGCCAAGGAGCTGTTTCCGCTGATGTCCACGGAGGGCGTGCTCGGCGCGGCGTGGCTGCCCACGGACGGCTACCTCGACCCATCGCAGCTCACCCTCGCGCTCGCGGAGGGTGCCCGCGAGGGCGGCGTCCAGATCTTCACGAACACGCGCGTGATCGGGATCGAGCCGGGTCGCGTCCGCACCGAGCGCGGCGACATCGACGCCGAGGTCGTGGTGATCGCGGGCGGGATGTTCTCGGCCGAGCTGGGGCGGCTCGCGGGAGTGCGCATCCCGATCGTGCCGATGTCGCACGAGTACATCGTGACCCAGCCGTTCCGCGAGCGGGACCCGCAGAACCCGCTGCCCACGCTGCGCGACCCGGACCTGCTCATCTACTTCCGCGAGGAGGGCGGCGGGCTCGTGATGGGAGGCTACGAGCGCCCCGCGGCGCCGGCGTTCACGGAGCGCGACGGCGCCGGCTTCGAGCGTATCCCTCCCGACTTCAACGGCCGCCTGCTCGAGGACGACTGGGACCGCTTCGAGGAGATCGTCGTTAACTCGCGCAGGCGCGTGCCGCAGATGGAGGACGTGAAGGTCACGCGCATGATCAACGGGCCCGAGGGCTTCACCCCGGACAACGAGTTCTGCCTCGGCGAGACCGAGGTCCGCGGCCTGTTCGTGGCCGGCGGCTTCTGCGCACATGGCCTCGCGGGCGCTGGCGGAGTCGGCAAGGTGATGGCCGAGTGGATAGCCGCGGGCGAGCCCTCGATGGACCTTTGGCAGATGGACGTGCGGCGCTTCGGCGCGCAGTACCGGTCGCCGTCCTACACGCTCAAGCGGGTGCTCGAGACCTACGAGACCTACTACGACATCCACTACCCGTTCGAGGAGCGCCAGGCGGGCCGGCCGCTGCGCACCTCGGCGGCGTACGAGTGGCACCGCGAGCGAGACGCCGCGTTCGGCGAGAAGTCCGGCTGGGAGCGGGTGAACTGGTACGAGTCGAACGCGTCAGGCGGCGACGAGTCGCTGCGCCCGCGCGGCTGGGCCGGCAAGCACTGGTCGCCCGCCATCGGTGCCGAGCACCTGGCGTGCCGGGAGGGCGTGGCGATCTTCGACGAGTCGTCGTTCGCGAAGCTCGAGGTGGCGGGGCCGGGCGCGGCCGCGCTGCTCGAGCGCCTGTGCGACAACCACGTGGCCCGCGAGGTCGGGCGCGTGACCTACACGCAGATGCTCAACTCACGCGGCGGCATCGAGTGCGACTTCACCGTCGCCCGGCTGGCCGAGGAGCGCTTCTCGATCGTCACCGGGACGGCGTTCGGCAACCACGACCGCGAGTGGATACGCAGGCACCTGCCGGGCGACGGCTCCGTGCAGGTGCACGACGTGACTTCGGCCTCGGCCTGCTTCGGCATCTGGGGTCCGCGCGCCCGCGACGTGCTCGCACCGCTCACCACGCAGTCGCTCGACAACGACGAGTTCCCCTACATGACGCTGCGCGAGATCACGGTCGGCGACGTGCCCGTGCGCGCGCTGCGCGTGACGTACGTGGGCGAGCTCGGGTGGGAGCTGTACTGCCCGACCGAGCACGGGATGACCCTGTGGCGCACGCTCTGGGAGTCGGGTGAGCCGCACGGGATCGTGGCGGCCGGGTACCGGGCGATCGACTCGATGCGGGTCGAGAAGGGCTACCGCGTCTGGGGAGCGGACATCACGCCGGACGAGACGCCCTACGAGGCCGGCCTCGAGTTCGCCGTGAAGCTCGACAAGGACGGCGGCTTCATCGGCCGCGACGCGCTGGCCGAGGCGAACGAGCGGGGGCCGCGCAAGCGGCTCTGCTGCATCACGCTCGAGGACCCGCGCTCGGTGGCGCTCGGAAACGAGCCGGTGCGCGTGGACGGCGAGATCGCGGGCCGGGTCACCACGGGCGGATATGGCTACACGGTCGAGCGCTCGATCGCGTACGCATACCTGCCACCCGAGCAGTCCGCGCGCGGCACGGCGGTGGAGCTCGACATCTTCGGCAGCTGGGTGGGCGGAGAGGTCACGAGCGAGCCGCTGTTCGATCCGGGCGGCGAGCGGGTACGCGGCTCCGCGTGAGC
>Ga0114129_10002948_pt1 | contig 23803 bp, 26 predicted proteins | sample RhiMetdeltSRZDD1_FD_80071 | JGI IMG/M metagenome (GOLD analysis project Ga0114129, IMG submission 80071) | Populus rhizosphere microbial communities from Tennessee, USA - Rhizosphere MetaG P. deltoides SRZDD1 (version 2) (version 2) | ecosystem: Host-associated > Plants > Roots > Rhizosphere >...
ACGAGGAACGGTGTCACGTAATCGCCACCCGCCATGAGCCGAGCGCCGAGGAAGGCGCCGACCCCGCTGAGGATCTGCTGCGCAGTCGACCGCAGGCCGACCATCGTTCCGCGCTCGCCCGGATCGAGGATCTCCATCGCGAACGCCTCCGCGATCGGACCGGCCGCGTTCGCGAGCACGCTGCGGATGACGTACGCGACGCCTGCGAGTGTCAGGACGGTCGTCACCGTTGCGAGGTTGGGTGACAGTCCGATGAGCAGGATGAAGGGGACCGCGAGGAGGCGCGTGCCCACGACCGCCTGCACCTTCGTCATGCGCGCCGCGAGGAACGGTGCGGCGAGCGCGGCGAGCGCGACGAACAGCGAGCCGGACGCGAAGGTCACGCCGATGTCGTGCGTGTGCGCGTGGAGACCTTCGTAGAAGAAGACGTTGAAGAGCGGGCCGACAAAGCCAAAGCCGAGCGCGACGATCGCACCAATGGCGACCAGGCGCAGCACGCGGTCCGGATGGCGCACCCCGGCGAAGATCCCCCGGATGCCCGCAGGTCCATGCTCCATCGGGCGGTCGCGCCCACGCAGCATGAGCGCGGGGATCAGTGAGAGTGCCCAGATCGCGATCCCGATGAAGATCGATGCGCGGTAGAGCGTGACCTTGTCCGCGAGCGACGCCGCGAGCAGCGGCACGAAGCCCCCGAGGAGGCTCCCGACCATCGCGGAGAGCGTGCGCAGTCCGTCGGAGACCGAGAACAGGTGCACGCGCTCGCGCTGCTCGCTGTTCTCGGCCATGAAGGCGGGCTCGGATACGCCGTGCAGCGTGCCGGAGATTGCGCTCAGCACACCTGTCGCGTGCAGTAAGACCTCGACCACCGAGAAGATGGTGATCAGGTACAAGGCCGCGCCGGCGCCATCGCCGATGATGAACGACCACTTGCGACCGATGCGGTCCGAGATCAGACCCGCCGGCACCGAGAACGCGGCGCCGGCGATGCCGCCCAGCAGCAGACGCAGGCCGATGAACTCGATCGGAAGGCCCACCGCGAGGAAGTACAGGTTCACGAGGACAAGGGATGTGCCGTGGACGGTGTCCATCCCGATGACGTGGACGATGAACAGCCGCGCGTTCCGACTGAAGCTTCGGACCGCTAGCGCGTACTCGGCGAGGTCGCCTCGCGCCGCCACGGCGACACTTTATTACTGCAGCGTGCGCGAAGCGCACACGCCTAGCAGGCGAGCGCAGCGACTACGATGGCCGGGCGTGCTGCGACTGTGTCTTCTGATGTGTTGCGCGCTCCTCGTAGGATGCGCGCCACCCCCCGAGCGCGAGATCGTCGTCGCGATGACCGAGTACGGATTCCTGCCGCCGACGATCGAGGTAGCGGCGGCCGAGCGGGTCCGGCTGGTGGTCCGGAACATCGGACGTCTCGAGCATGACCTGATGCCCGACGACCGGGGTCGCGCGCTGGGATTGGTGCACGTCCATCTCGCCCCTGGCGGCAGCGCGAGCAACGACTGGACGGCGCCGACGGAGCCAGCGGAGGTTCGGATCACGTGCACCGTGCTCGGGCACGAGTCGCTCGGGATGGTGGCGCGGCTGATGATTCGTCCGCGCGCCAGCGCGACGGCGACGACACCCTAGTGCGGTGCCGGAGGAGGGACTCGAACCCCCACGCCCTTTCGGGCAGAGCGTTTTAAGCGCTCCGTGTCTGCCGTTCCACCACTCCGACTGTCCCCAAGTCTACGGAGCGAATCGACCTTGCGGCCCTTCACGCGACACCGTAGCCTCCCGCAAATGGCTGACAGCCGCATCGCCATGCTGAAGTCCGTTCCGCTGTTCGCGGAGTGTGACGACAAGCAGCTCGCCTTCATCGCGACGCAGGTCGACGAGGTCGACTTCGTCGCTGGACGCGATCTGTGCCGCGAAGGCGCGGCGGGTGGCGAGTTCTTCGTGATCATCTCCGGCACCGCCGAGGTGCGGCGTCAGGGGCGGCACCTCAGAGAGCTCGGCGCGGGCGACTTCTTCGGTGAGATCGCGCTTCTCGACGGTGGCCCGCGCACCGCGACCGTGACGGCCTTGTCGCCCATGAAGTGCCTCGTGCTGTCACGTGGCGAGTTCCACAACGTGATCCGTCAGAACGCGCTCATCGCCGTGTCTGTTCTGCAGACGCTTGGCGAGCGACTGCGCACACTGCTCGCCGGGCAGGCCACGTAGGGAACCGCGGCCGCACATCCGGCGTCGTACCTGGAGTGAGAACCCTTGCGCGGACCCTGCTGTTCGCGGCGGTGCCGATCGGCATGAGCTTGGCATCGTCGCCGGCGCTCGCATCGTGCGTCCAGACGACCGTTACCGAGCGCGCCGCGCTGGCGGAGGTCGTCGTGTACGGCACCGTCACCGAGACACGCCAGACGTTCGCGCCGGCAAGCGGCGTGATCCGTTTCCGACCGGACCGATTCCTGAAGGGAACGCTGCCCGGCGAAGTTCAGGTCTACCTCGGACCGACGAAGGGTGGCGCGATCACGAGCGTCGATTACTCAGCCGTGATCCGCGGTGAGGGACACACGCTGTATCTGAGGGGCGCGGGCAACGGCGCATGGCTGACCGATGCGTGCGCCGGCAGCCACGTTGGAGCGCCGACCGCGGAGGAAGCGTCGTTCTTCGGTACCGGAACAGCTGCGCCGCCGACCGCGCCGAAGGACAACACGACGCTCGCGCTCGGCGCGCTCGTCATCGCGGCGATCGCGCTCGCGGGAGCTGTTTTCGCTCGCGGTTATTCGGGTCCGTCGACGTTGACCACGACTTCGCCCTGACCCGCCCGCACCAGGACGACGTCGGTCGTCGCATCGGTGGGGTTGCCTTCGCGATGGATCTCGCGAGCCGGGATGAGCAGGAAGTCGCCCGTGGTGCCGTCGAGCACGGTGCGGCCGCCGGGCCCGCACTCAATGCGGATGTGGCCGGAGAGGACGTAGATCACCGACTCGTAGTCGCCGTGGTGGTGCCAGCCAGAGAACGCCTTCGGTGCGTTGTGCGCGACGCCGGCCCACGTCTTGTCACTGTGGAAGGCCTCCTCACGCACCATCCCGCTCGTCTGCCCCGTCTGCGTATGGCGCTCGGCCACCCTCACGATCTTCGCGTTCACTCCTCGTCCTCCTCGCGTTCCCAGCGCTCGTGCTGAACGTGCCGCTGGGCGCCCTTCTTTGCGATCCAGTTGTCGATGAGCGCGCGGGTCGCTCGGTCGTCCGGTAACGCGGTCACGACACGATGGCGATTGGCGCACTCGAGGGTGACCGTCTCGGACGACTCCGAGATCGGAGTCATCGGCAGGCCGCACTCCGCGCACTCGACCGACGCGTCGGGCCGAAGTGTCACGACGCCCCCGCAAGGCCGCGCCGAACGGTTCTACGTGATGCCTCCGGCCGTCTCATCCCGTACAATGTTCGCTACCGCCGTGGATATGTGCCACGGCGCCTTTTCGCCCCGGGCCAAAGGCCCGCGGCAAGCCCAGGGAAAGGAAATCGGACCGAATGCGCCCATACGAGCTCATGTATCTCCTTCCCCCGACCGCCGACGAAGAGCGGCTGACCGCTGTGAGCGACCGGTTGCAGCACACGATCACCACCCTCGGGGGCAAGATCGACAAGGTGACCCCTCCGGCACGCCGCCGGCTCGCATACGAGCTCGCGCACCACCGTGACGGCCACTACGGAGTGCTCGAGTTCTCACTGCCGCCCGAGCAGGCGCGCGAGTTCGAGCGCACCATCCGACTCACGGAGGACATCCTGCGTCACATCGTTGTGAGAAGGGACGAATAGAAATGGCGTCATTCAGCAAGATCATCATCGTTGGGAACGTCGGCCGCGATCCGGAGCTCAAGATGACTCCGAACGGCCGACCCGTCTGCGAGTTCAGCGTCGCGGTGAACCGCGTCAGCGGTAAGGCCGAGGAGCGCGTGGAGCAGACCGACTGGTACCGGGTCAGCTGCTGGTCGAATCTCGCCGAGCGCGCGCAGCAGATGATCACCAAGGGTCGACTGGTGCTCGTCGAGGGGCGCTTCACGCCTCGCACGTACACCGATCGTGAGGGCAAAGAGCGTCTGAGCCTGGACATAAGCGCGAACGACTTCCAGATGCTCGACCCGCGGCCTGGCCGCGAGGGTGTGACTGCGCCGGTCGGTGGTGACCGCGCCGCGGACGGCGAGAAGTCGGCGCCCGGCTTCGATCCCGACGAGATCCCGTTCTAGGAGCGAATGCAGATGACGAGCGAAAACCCGCAACCGCATCCCGAGGCCACCGCCGAAGGCGGCGCACCGCGTCCCCCCGCGCCGATGGCGCCCCGCGGACCGCGCCCCTCGTACGGCGGCGGTCGGCCGTCCTATGGCGGCGGTGGAGGTGGCGGCGACCGCGGTTCGGGCGGACCGGGCGGTCCGCGTCGTCCGCGACGCAAGGTGTGCTCGTTCTGCGTCGATAAGGTGCAGAAGATCGACTACAAGGACGTCGGTCGCATCCGTCGCTACATCAGCGAGCGAGGCAAGATCGACCCGCGTCGTAAGAGCGGCTCGTGCGCGAAGCACCAGCGGATGCTCACGACGGCGCTGAAGCGCGCGCGCTTCATGGCGCTTCTTCCCTACACCGCCGAGCACGTGCGCGGCCTCATGTCACCACAGGCCCGTGCGATGGCGGGCGGCCCTCCGCCGCCCAAACCCGAGCGCGGTCCGTGGCGACCGGCCGGTGAGTTCCGCCCCGCGGGCGAGTTCCGTCCTGCGGGCGAGTTCCGTCCCGCGGGACCGCCGCGGCCGTTCACACCGGCGGCTCCCGGAGCTGCGCCGGGCGCGACCGCGCCTCAGCCAGCTCCCCAGTCACCGGCTTCGGCGGCGTCCTCGCAGCCAGCGGCCGCGCCGCGCCGTCCTGAAGGGGAAACGCCGAGCTCGTAGTCGCGTCAGCGCGTCGAGCCGCCGCTTGTCAGGATCGCCGCGATGATCGGTGAGTTGCCGGCAACGATCAGCAGGACGAGCAGCGCGATGCCGATGGCCATCCGACGTTCCGGCTTGTCCAGCCCGAGCGCGACCGCGCCGCCACTGAGGATCCCGAGCCCGACGCCGAAGAGCAGGCCGGTGAGCGCTGCGATGAGAAACCCGAACGCGGCCGTCAAGGGTGTGATGGCGACGTGTCGCGATCGGATGAGCCAGAGCGTCGCGGCGGCGAGCAGGGCAGCCGGCAGCACGAAGAGCGCACCCGACAGGAGGAATCCCGGCGCGGCGCTCTGCAGCGACACAGTTCCCGACTGGGGATTCAAGAGGACCTCGAGCACGGCCCAGGTACCGACGCCGAAGTGGAGGCCGACCACGTAGAGCGCGGCCTCGAGTCGGCGATCGCCTTCCCGCGCCAGCAGCCACACCCATCCGGGATAGAGCGCGAACGGGGCGAGGATCGCGGGCACGATGAGCGCGCCGTTGCCGTATAGCGCGTAGCTGCCGAACGCGACCCGTGAGTTCTCGGCCGCGAACGCCAGGACCGCGATGATGAGCCCTGCAAGGTAGCCAGCGAGCAGCGCGAGGGCCATCGACGGGATGCTACGGGCAACGCGGGAGGGCCGAGGCCGGGAGCGTGGCTCACCGGCCTCGGTCCGGCGTGTTCGTCAGACTCCCGAGCCGAAGCACTGGTCGGTGGTCGGGGCCTCGCATCCGACGTCGGGCATCTGCCGAAGCTCAGCACCGAACGAGTCGGGGAAGAGCACTTCGTCGATGGCCCGGAGACGCGTGTCGAGCCGCGAGGCCGCGTCAACGACCGTACGAGTCGAGCTGGTGTCGGGCGCGGCCAGCGAGACCGCACCGAGGGCGAGCAGCGAGCCGAGCAGCGGGGCGATGAAGAAGCGCTTCACGAGACACCTCCTGGCTTCGAGGAGGTGAAGTTAGGCGTCGCGATCAGCCGCTCACGATGCAGCGGGTCACACAGCGGCTGTCAATTCGATCGAGCGGAGAACGCCTCGTGCGCCGCACTCGAGGGGTCGGTCTATTTGAAGAGGGGACCGTTGAGCGTCGCGGCGGCGAGCGGCAGTTCGACCGCGGCGATGAGCATGATGAAGATCACGAGCACGACGATCAGCGCCCGCGCGCCAGGCTCGCGCCAGGCGTGACCCGCGGCGGTGCCGGCGACCGCGCCCATCGCGGCGGGGGGAAAGAAGAGGCCGAGCGGAAGTCCGATGAGGTATCCGAGCGCAAGCGTCGGCAGGCCGACCGGCAGCTTTCCCGATCCGAAGAGCCAGTAGAGGATCGCCGCGATGGCGACGACCGGAACGATCCAGAGCACGCCGTCGACCGCCACGATCGAGACACTCGGGTCGAACACGATCCGGTCCGGCGCGGATGCACTGAGGATCGAGTCGAGAGGGAATGCGGCGGCTGTCGCGAGGGCGAGGCCGAGAGTGAAGAGCAGGAGCCGCGGGCCGCTCCGGCCCGACCACCGATCGGACACCCACGTCCATCCCCAGAGGATGGCCAAAGGTACCAGGACGGATGCCGTGGCCAGCGCGAGCGTGCCATTGCCGGAGATCGTGAGCTGGGGCGTCTCGATGTGGAAATGTCCAGCGAGGAGATAGATCGCCGCGATGATCACGCCGGCGACCAGTCCAGCGAGGAGGCTCACGCTGCTGATAACGCCATGCCGACATCGTCGCGCGATGCCGTCACCGCGTTGCTACCGTTCTGCCCCGGCAGCTTCAACGCCCCGTGGGCGGGGCGGTGATCTGCGGGACGGCCTCGCCGTGATGCGAAAAGCGCATATCCAGGGACATCTCGACGGACGCCTTGCCGATGTTCGACGTCGACCCGGGCAGGCTGATGCCCGCGAGGCCGTCGACATCCAGCGATACCTTCACGAGCTGGCGGACGATCTGCGAGTCGTCGATCCGGATCCACAGCTCGCCCGTGCCGACGGGATTCGTTAGCGGTTGCGACGACGTTCCGGCCGTCTGCTGCAGCGCCGCGATCATCTTGGTCGTGTCCGCCTGATAACGAAGGTGCCGCGTCTTGCGGCCATCGACCTCTGGACGATCGACCTCGACCACGTCGTGGATGAAAGACATGTCGACGTTGCCGAGAGGATCGAGCACGCCGTTCATCGACGAGGTCTTCGAGCCTTCGGCCCACAGTCCCGTCACCGCGTCCTTCGCGTACTGCTTTCCGTCGACCGTGATCGTGTCGACGTTGAACGACATGCCGAGGAGCGCCATCTGGACGTTCATCCGGGCCTTGTTCGGGATCTCCGCGTCGCCCGCCAGCTTGAACTCGAACGAGAAGGACATGCCGCTCTGCGCCTTCAGCGCGATCGCCCCGGTCCCGTCGAGATGCGCGGTCTTCGCGCTTTGGAGATTCGCGATCCCCGTCGCTGTCAGCTGAGATGCGCTCGGCTCGCGCCCGCAGGCCGATAGAACGACGAGGGCGGCGGCGAGCAGGGCGGTGACGCGAAGAGTACGCACGCGGCGGAGGATATGGCCGTCTCCGCCGCGTGCGGTGTCGTCTCTGTGTAGGTCGGGCGCCCTACAGCCGAGAGTTGAGGGGCTGGCGCACGATCTGAGCATCGTCTGTCCGGATCCAGAGATCGCCTGTGACCTGGAGGGCCGAGATCCGCGGGTCCGAGTACTCCGATCGATCACGACATTGCGTATGCCTTCCCGTCGATCGTGATCGTGTCCACCTCGAAGTGAGTGCCATATACGACCGTCCGGACGTGACTCCTCGTGCTGTCCGGGAGGTTCGCTGTCGCCTGCCATCTCTGCACTGATCACGTTCGAGGCGCCGGTGCCGATCTGGCTCTGCTCTGAACGAAATGTGCCCTCAACATGGACGGTGGCGACGCTCTTGAGATTCGCGATCGCTTTCGCGCCGAGCTGTGATGCGTCGGCTCCAATGTCGCAGGGGCCGGCCCGCACGCGACAAGCAGCACGCCAATGATGAACACGGACTCGTGCTTTCGCGTCATCACGTCTCAGCTCTTGAGCGGCGGCGCCGTGATGCGTGGGATCAATTCGCCGTGGTGCGAGAGGCGCATGTCCATCGTGAGCTCGCCAGTGACCTTACCGACGCCGCTCCCGCCGCCGAACAGACCGATGTGGCCGGCGCTTTCGAAGTCGAGCGACAACCGCACGAGCTGCCGCACGAGTTGTCCGTCATCGATGCGTATCCATAGTTCGCCCGTCTCATCTGCCGCCGAGCCAGATGTCACGACAACACCGGTCATTAGCCCCGCTGCCTGCGCAAGGCCGTCGAGCATCCTTGTGCTCCGCGCCGGATAGCGCAGGTGTCGCGTCTTCCTGCCGTCAACGATCGGTCGGTCTACCTCGACGATCTGGCTGGTCAAGACCGGATCCAGATCCCGCAGGAGATCGACAATGGTGCTGAAGGACCTGGCGCTGCCGTCGCTCGACCACGTTGCGTCAAGCGTGGTCCGCGCCCAGCCCGCGTCTCCGATCCTGATCGTTTCGATGCTCCTGTCCGGCATGAGCGTCGGTATTCGGACCGTCATCCGTGAGTTATCAGGGAGGGACACGTCGCCGGTGACGATCATCTCGTAAGCGAGCGACAACGCGCCCTGCAGCTTGATCGAGCCGGTGACTTCGACATGGGCGGTCTTAGAGCCTTTGAGATGCGCGATGCTCGCCGCAGCGAGATCGGTGGGAGAAAGCTCGCGCCCGCAAGCGGTAACAAGCGTCAGGGTGACGAGGGCGACGAGCACGACGAGCTGAGACTGCCTCGGCATGTGGCGACGATAGACACGCGTTCGGTTCGTGTGTGTCTCATATGTCTCAGTGACGCGAAGGGCCCGGTCGACTTGACCGGGCCCTCGCAGGTTGGGTTCGAGCTGGACTACGCGCTCTTCTGGCTGGCCGCCTGTTCGTGCACTGGTTTCTTGTCGATCTTGAGGATGGCGAGATCCTTCGCCGGCACGGTGAAGGGGATCACGCCGGGAATGAGCCAGTCGGTCCACATCTTGTCGACCTGTGCCTGGAAGTGCTCGACGTCCTCGTCGATGAAGTGTGCGAAGCGGCCCTGCCGCTTCAGGTACTCGTACACCGGCTTGCGCTTCTTGCGGCCCTCGGCGATCTGTCGCGTCGGACCCGTGAGGTTGCAGACGCCATCGACGACCTCGTACAGCGGCCAGATGCCGGTCTCGACGGCGAGGTGGCCGAGCTCCTGGCTGTACTGCGGGTGGTAGTCCCAACCCTTCGGGCACGGGTCGAGCGTGTGCACGAACGTTGGTCCGCCGAGCTCGAGCGCCTTGCGGATCTTGTTCATGAGGTCGACCGCGTACGCGGCGCAACCCGCGGCGATATAACGGGACTCCGGGTGACCGGCCGCGAGCATGCCGGGCACGTTCTTCTTCCAGCGCGTGTGCATGAGCCGCTTTTTGTCGCCCGACGGCGAGAACGTCGTGACCGCGCCGTACGGCGTCTGACTCGAGAGCTGGATATCGGTGTTCGCGTATGACTCGTTGTCGTACAGAAGGACGAGGCAGTTGTAGTCCTTGTGCGTGAGCGTCGCCGAGATCGCGCCGATGCCCATGTCGGCGCCGCCGCCGTCACCGCAGAACGCGATGACGTTGATCTTCTCGTTCTTCAGCTTGCCCTTGCGCATGAGCACCTTGAGGCCAGCGGCCGTGCCGAGCGCGGCGGAGCCGGACGCGCCGAGCTGCGTGTGCATCCACGGCACGACCCAGGGTGTCGTGTAGTAGGTCGTGTTCGCGACATACATGCAGCCCGTGGATCCGAGCACGATCGTGCGCGGGCCCGACGCCTTCACCATGTGTCGCATCACGAGTGCCGACTCGCAGCCCTGACAGGTGCGGTGTCCCGAGACGAAGAGCTCGTCGTACGGGACGTCCTTGACCCCCTTGATCTGTGGCAGGTTCTGCGCGGGCATGATTTCCGTTGTCATCTCTTACTCCCGTACGCCGATCCAATGGCACGTGTCGCCGGCGGCGAGGTCGCCCTTACCGGCTGCCATGGTCTTCTCGAAGATCTCGGTCGCCATGGGTTGCTCGATCTCGCGACCGCCGAGTCCGGCGATGAACCCGACGATGACCGGGCGCTTCTCCTGCGAGTACAGCGCGGAGCGGATCTCGTTGTAGAGGACGCCGCCGTAGTACGGCGAGCCGAAGCTGTAGTCGCGATCGATGACGCCGACGGCCTTGAAGCGCCGGAGACTCTTCACGACCTCCTCGGTCGGGAACGGCCGGAACCACTTCAGGCGAACGAGGCCGATCTTGAGGCCGCGCTCCTTCCGCAGACGCCGGATCGCGACCTTCATCGGCAGGGAGAGCGTTCCCTGACCGATGACGACGACGTCGGCGTCTTCGGTCATGTATTCGTCGAGGAACGGGTTCTCACCGCCGCGGCCGAAGATCTTCTTGAAGTCCGCGTGTGCCTCGCTGATCACGGTCAGCGCCTGCCGCATCGCGTTGTCGTTCTGACGCCGGATCTCCATCAGCCAGTCCTGGTCGACCTGCGGCGCGATCGTGATCGGGTTGTCCGGGTGCAGGAGACGGTCGCCGAGGTCGAACTTTGGCAGGAAGCGATCGACGGCGGCCTGCGTCGGGATCTTGACGATATGTTGCGAGTGGGTGAGGAAGGCGCCGTCGAGCCCGATCGCGATCGGGAGCGACACGCGCTTGTCCTCACAGACCCGCCAGGCCATGAGCGCGAGGTCGAGCGCCTCCTGTGCCGTCTCGGCCCAGGGTAGGAGCCACCCGAGGTCGCGCACCGCGAGAGAGTCGTTGTGCTCGGTGCCGAACGCGCCGGGGTCGTCCAGCGCGCGGTTGCCGCAGATCGCGACGACCGGAAGACGCAGGCCCGCGGTTACGGCGATCGCTTCGAAGGCGTAGAACCAGCCGACCCCCGACGAGCCGACGAATACGCGCGCGCCGACTGCGCAGGCGTGCTTCACGATCTCGAACTGGCTGTGCTCTCCGTCGGCGACGATGTACTCGACATCCATCTTGCCGTTCGCGATGAGCTTCGCCGCGGCCTGCATCACGCCGTCGTACGGGCGGATGGGGTATGCGGCCATCACGTCGACGTCCGCGAGCCGGATGGCCTCGGCAATGGCCTCGCAGCCCGTCGCGAGCTGCTCGGTCTCGATCTCGCTGGTCTCATTGGTCCTGACCTCGACTGCCATTACTCGTCACCTCCGGCGGGAGTGGTCGGGTTCGCCGCGGGGTTCGCGTTCGGCGGCACGCTGCCCGCCGCGCCCTTCTTCGGGTCGGCCGAGACGCCGCTCATGTCCTCGAACCACGCGTTGTACTTCGGACGGTCGGCCTTCCAGAGCTGCCACTTGTCCTTGTTGTCGGTGAACTTGAGCTCGTCGACCATCACGATGCAGTCCTTCACGGGGCAGACCTGCGCACAGATGCCGCACCCGATGCACGCCTCGTACACGACCTCATAGTGGCCTTCGGGTGTGACTTCGAAGCATTCGTCCGGGCAGTCGAGCCAGCACATCGTGCACTTGATGCAGGTGTCGAAGTTCACGACCGGCCGCATCGTGCGCGCGCCGTACTTCTTGTAGTACGGGTTGCGCTCGCCGGGCTTGCGGGCCTCGACGATGATGCCCGGCCGCATCGTGGTCCAGCCGGGCTTGGTGAACTGCAAGACCTCATGACCGCTCGTGCCTTCGCCCGTCTTCACCGGTCGCATCACGGTCGAGTCGTATCCGTATTGCACCGATGCGACGGCGGATCGGTCACCCTTCGCGAGATCGAGCGACGCGGCCTTCGCGTCGTCGAGCGCGATCCACTGCGGGAGGATCTTCGCGAGCGCACCGAGCACGCGGAAGTCGGTGTGGTCGTCCTTGTAGACCCAGAGACCGGCGAACGACGCGCCGCCGGGAACGATCCCGAGGGTGTACGGCCGCTCCGCCTTGTCGGTCTGCGCGAGGACCTCGTCGGGCTTCTTGTCGCTCGTGACCAGGAGCCACCCGTTCGCGCGGACCGGCTTCCAGATCGGCTGTCGTCCGTACCAGGCCCATGACTCGACGCCCTTCACGAGTGTGTCGTCGACGGCGATGCTCACGTCGACCACGCTCGGCTCGTACTTCGCCATCGACGCCTCGAGCTCGATTTCGTCGGCGGCGACGACGGCGAACTGCTTCGCCGGCACGCCGTTGCGCTCGGGCGAGTCGCCGTAGCGCGCGAATGCCGTGCCGGTGTGCCCCTTCTTGCGGGCGGCGAGCACGACCGAACGGCAGATGCGCTGCGCCAGCGTCTTCTGGAAGATCCCTCGATAGACGACCTCGATGGAAATGCTGCGTTCCTCAGCCATTGCGACCTCCAAGCAGCTTCAAGATGCCTTCGCCGACGGCGCGGATGTGTTCAGCGGACGCGGTCCGCGCCGCCTCGACGTCGTGGCGTGACAGCGCGTCGAGGATGCGGCGGTGCGCGTCGAGAGATGTGTGCGCTCGCTGGTTGGTCTGCAACCACTGCTCGCGTGAGGCGCGGAGCACGTCCCAGATGACAGCGAGCATCGTCGTGAGGAGCTCGTTCTTCGCAGCGTCACCGATGACCTCGTGAAAGCGCGTGTCCTCCTCCACATAGGTCTCGCCCATTGCGACCTTCCGCTCCTGACTGGCGAGGATCTCCCGGAGCTCGGCCACCTGCGAGTCACTGATTCGCGTGGCGGCCAGCGCGGCTAGTGCCGGCTCGATGAGGCCACGGAACTCGATGACATCCGGCACGCTGTGCCCACGGGCGATGAGGCTGTGCAGCGGGCGCACGAGATCGTCGGGTGCGACCCGACGGACGAACGTTCCGCCACCGGCGTGGGTCTCGATGACGCCGAGAAGCTCGAGGGTCCGCAGCGCCTCGCGCACGGACGCACGCGAGACCTGGAACTGCTCGGCGAGCGCGCGTTCCGGCGGGAGCTGGTCACCCGGCCGAAGCTCGCCCTTCTCTAGGAGGGACTCGATCTGCTCGACGATGCTCTGGTAGAGCCTGCTGCGTCGGATGGGCTCGATAACGGCCAGTTCGGACCTCCCCGGTACCTGGTCAGGTGGTCTGACCACAGCCTCAAGAGGCTACGACGGTTGGGCGGGGCCGTCAAAGGGTGAGTCAGGGCTTCGTCAACAGCACCGCGTTGGGCAGGAGTCGGCCGGGCCCCACCTTGTAGGACCCAAGCCACATCGCCGACGTCCCGCCGCCGTCGAGGTTCAGGGCGTCCCGAACGCCAAGGGCCTGTAGAGCGTAGGCCGACTCGGTGACGCTCGCGTTGGCGACGAGGGCCAGATAGATGTAGGTCTGATCGACGCCGACGGATCCTTTCATGCTTCGCAGCTTCTGAGCGTCGCTCTGCTCGGCTTCGGAGTCGACAACGCGTCCGTTCTGCAAGAGCAGCGGGTACATCGAGAGTCCGGCGGTGATCGGGCTACGCGAGACGAGACGATCGTTCGCGTACACGTAGCTGCGTCGATAGAACGTCGGCGTGCTACCCGCGAAAGTGACCAGAGCGGTCTGGGTCGTGGCGAGCGAAGGCAGATTCAGCCATGTGGCGCGGTTGCTGTCGTACACGGCGTACTCGTACGAGTTGATCTTCCCCGCGCACTCGGCGTAGTCGGGTGGGCACAGGTACGTGCCGTTCAGGCCCGCATACGCATTGTTCTCGGAGACGTACTGCGCCAGCGGCTTCACCGGGCAGTCGCTTCGACAGACGCTCGCGTTACCAGCCACGGTCCTGACCGTAACCTCCGTCAGCTTCTCCTTGATGAGGTGGACGGCAAACGTCCCTCGCGCCGTGGGCACGCTGACGAGGCTGTATCCGGTGCCGGTCACGACGGCGGGCGGTCCTGGACTTGGCTCGGTGACCGCGGTACTCGTCGTCACCGTGAATCGGAGGCGTGACGTCGCCATGTCGCCCGCGCCGGTCAAGATGATCTGGCCCGTCACTGCCGCGTCAGGCACCTTGATCACGACGCGCGAGGCGGTGACATCGAGCACCTGGGCGTTGACACCGCCGATCGTGGCTGTGCGCACGTCGCCGAGATTCGCGCCGAACACCGTGATGGTGATGCCGACGGGACCGGTCGTCGGGCTGAAGCTCGAGATGCTCGCGGGTCCACTCGGAGCGCAGGCGGATGCGAGGTTCAAGGCGATGAGGAACAGGGCCGCGCGGCGGAGCGCCACTTCTCTTCCTGCCAGCGAATCCTAGCCCTTGCCCTCCTTCGCGTATGGGATCCCGTCCGCAGCCGGCGGTGTCGAACGGCCGACGACGCCAGCGAGGATGACGACGGTGATGAGGTAGGGAAGCGCCGCATACCAGAACGTCGGGATCGATTTCATGATCGCGCCGAGGTCACCTTCCGCCGGGCGCACGTTCACGATGATCCCGAAGGCGGTCGCAGTGCCGAAGAGCAGCGCGCCGAGGAATGACCCGAGCGGCGTCCAGCGTCCGAAGATCACCGCCGCGAGTGCGATGAAGCCACGGCCGCCGGTCATGCCGTTCTGGAACGACCCGGTCGACTCGAGGGTCAGGTACGCGCCCGCGAGGCCCGCGAACGCGCAGCCGATGATCACGTTCATGTAGCGCTGCCGGAAAACGTCGATGCCGACCGTATCGGCCGCCTTGGGATGCTCGCCGACGGCTCGCGTACGAAGACCCCAGCGCGTACGGAAGAGCGCGAACTGCGACACCAGGACCAGGACGATCACGCTCATCGCGATCGGGCCCTGGTCGAAGAACATCGCGAGGACGGGCCCGACGAGCGGGAGCGATGCCAGCTGATCGGGAAGGTGGAAGGGCGTGATGACGCCCGCGCCGCCGCGGCCCGACGGCGTGATCACCAGCCGGTTGAGATAACCGGTCACACCGAACGCGGCGATGTTCATCATCGTGCCGGCGATGATCTGGTCGGCGCGCACGCTGACCGTCAGCCACGCATGCAGAAGACCGAGCACCGCTCCGGTCGCCACAGCGACGGCGATGCCGAGCGCGAGCGCGACGCCCGTGCCGAGCGGCTGGTGCAGGGCGAAACCGGTGAGGTACCCGAAGAACGCCGCCATGAGCATGATGCCCTCGATCCCGATGTTCACGACGCCGGTGCGCTCGCCGAGCACGCCGCAGAGCGCGCCGAGTGCGAGCGGCGTCGCGAGCGACAGGATGATCGGCAACAGGTCGGGCATGACCAGGAAGAGGTAGACGACGAAGTCCCAGAGCAGGCGCGGCAGCGCAGAGACGTCCATCAGCCGGTGCTCCCCGCGGGCGGCGTTCCGGCCCCCCACGAGCCGGTCACCGTCGCCATCTCCGTGATCTCGACCTTCGGTGCCCGCACGCGGAACACTCGCCGCACGATCAGGTCGGCGGCGAGGAACAGGATCACGAGCGCCTGGATGATGTCGATCACCTCGATGGGCACGCTCGTCTCGATCTGCATGAGCGGAGCGCCCGCGCGGAACGCGCCGAAGAGCAGCGCGGCGAAGAGGATGCCGATGGGATCGGATCGCCCGAGAAGCGCCACGGCGATCGAGTCGAAGCCCACCGATGCGGTGATGCCGGGCGCGTAGAAACCGATCACGCCGAGCATCTGGATGGCGCCCGCCACACCCGCGAGGAGGCCGGAGATCGTCATCGTGAGCGCGGTGATGAAGATCGGCCGCATGCCGGCGTACCGTGCCGCACTTGGATTCGCTCCCACCGTCCTGATCTCGAAGCCGAGGATCGTGCGGTCGAGGATCCACCGGATGACGAAGATCGCGACGACCGCGAACACGATGCCGAGGTGGAGGTTGCGGCCCAGCAGGATGGGGAGCGCGCTCTGGCCGATCTCTCCGGTGCGGGGGAACGAGAAGCCCGGGGCACGGACGAGGTCGTTCACGGCCCAGGTGAGCAGCAGGACCGCCGCGTTGTTGAGCATGATCGTGGTGACGACCTCATGCGCCCCGGTGCGTGCCTTGAGGTACCCAGGGATGAAGCCGTAGGCCGCGCCCGCGGCGGCACCGGCCAGCATCGCGAGCGGCATCCCGACGATCGTCGGGGCTGTCGCCAGGGACGCACCGGTGACGGCGGCCGCGAACGCGCCGACGAGGAACTGCCCGGCGACGCCGATGTTGAAGAGGCCCGCCTTGAGGCCGAGACCGACCGCGAGGCCGCCGAACATCAGAGGCGCGGCGGACACGAGTGTGTTGGCGATCCCCGTGCCACTGCCGAACGCACCCGCGAAGAGACTGCCGTATGCCGCGAGCGGGAGGAGCGGGCTGAAACCCGAGTCGGTGAAGACGCTGGAGATCACGACGATGACCGCGGCGACCGCGAAGGCGAGCACGATCGAGTAGACCGGGATCGATGCCTTGGCCCACGTCGGCGCGAGGCGCGCCCGCAAGTTCTTCATGGCCGCGCTTCGCCGGTCGCCATGAGCAGGCCGACCTTCTCGCGCTGCGCATCGGCCGCGGCGAAGCTGCCGACGATGCGGCCGCGGTACATGACCAGGATGCGGTCCGAGAGATCGAGCACCTCGTCGAGCTCGGCCGACACGAGCAGGACGCCGACGCCGGCGTCGCGGCGCTCGATGACCTGCTTGTGGATGAACTCGATGCTGCCCACGTCGAGCCCGCGCGTCGGTTGATCGATCACCAGCAGCTTGAGGTCGTGGCGGAACTCGCGCGCGACGACCACCTTCTGCTGATTGCCGCCCGAGAGGGTCGACGCCGCGACGTCGAGCGATGACGATCGGACGTCGAACTCTTTTGCCAGGCGTCCGGCCTCGCTCCGGATCGGCCGGACCTGTCGGATGAAGCCACCGAGGCCGGCGGCGTACGGCACCTCGCCATAGCGGGTCAGCACGAAGTTGTCGGGGAGCAGATACGGGAGCACGAGCCCGAAGCGCTGGCGGTCTGCGGGTACGTACGCGATGCCAAGGTCGCGGCGCTCCTCGACGCTGAGGCGCGTGATGTCGCGGCCAGCGAGTCGGACCGTGCCCGCAAGCGGCTTTCGGAGTCCGACGATGCACTCGACCAGCTCGTCCTGGCCGTTGCCTCCGACGCCGGCGATCCCGACGATCTCGCCGGCACGCACGGTCAGGTCCACGCCCTGACACACCTCGTGCCGACGGTCGTCCTCTACACGGAGCCCGATGACCTCGAGCACGACGTCGCCGGGATGCGATTCGCCGCGGTCGACCCGTAGCGACACGGCCCGCCCGACCATCAGCTCCGCGAGCTCGTTCTCGTTGGTCTCGGCCGGCGTTCGCGTGCCGACGACCTTGCCACGCCGGATCACGGTGATGCGGTCCGCGATCTCGAGGACCTCGTCCAGCTTGTGACTGATGAAGATGATGCTCGTGCCTTCTTCACGCAGACGCCGCAGGACCCCGAAGATCTCGCGTGTCTCCTGCGGCGTGAGCACGGCAGTCGGTTCGTCGAGCACGAGGATCCGCGCGCCGCGATAGATGGCCTTCAGGATCTCGACCCGCTGCTGCTGACCCAGTGAGAGCTGATCGACGCGAGCGCGGGGATCCACGGTGAAGCCCAGCCGCTCGGCGAGCTCGTGGATCCGGCCCTCGGCCGCGCGCATGTCGAGCACCTGCCCGCCTCTGGTGATCTCCTGGCCGAGGACGACGTTCTCCGCGACGGTGAGGACCGGAACGAGCATGAAGTGCTGGTGCACCATGCCGATGCCGCGCGCGATCGCGTCCGATGGCCCTTGGATCGCGACCGGCTCGCCGTCGATGCGGATCTCGCCCTCATCCGGCGTGACGAGCCCGTACAGGATGTTCATCAGCGTCGACTTGCCGGCGCCGTTCTCGCCGAGGAGCGCGTGGATCTCGCGATCGCCGAGGTCGAGATCGATCGAATCGTTCGCGAGCGTCCCGCCCGCGAACCGCTTGGTGATCCCGTGCATCTCGAGGACGGCCGTCTTCCCGCTCATGACAAAAGCGGGCCGGCCCGAAGGCCGGCCCGCTTCCCTTCGCCTATCAGCGGAGTCAGATCACTAGACCGGCTTGAGCTTGCCGGACTTCATGTCCTCGGTGGCCTGTTTGATCTTGTCCGTCAGGCCCGCTGGGACCGGGCTGAGGTTCCGGATCTCGGAAACGCCGATCCCCTCGTTCGTCGCGTCGTTGGTGAAGTTGCCGGTCTGCTTGCCCTTGTCCTTGAAGCGCTTGATCCCGTCACGTACCGCGTTGAGCAGCCTCTTCTCTGCGCTGGAGATGATGCAACCCTTCGAGTCGGGGAGTGACAGGTACTGGTCCACATCGACGCCGATGCCGTAGACCTTCGCGCTGCACGCCGCGCGCAGTACGCCCGCGCCGGTGAGACCGGCGACCTGGAACACGACGTCGACGCCCTGGCCGATCATCGTCTTCGCAGCGGCCTCGCCCTTGTCGGGAGCGTTGAAGTCTTCGACGTAGACCTTCGTCACCGCGACGCTCGCCTTCACGGACTTCGCGCCGTTCTCGTATCCCTTGATGTAGTTCACGACCGGAGGAACGTCCGACCGTCCACCGACCGCGCCGATCTTCCCGCTCTTCGTGATCGTGCCCGCGATGATGCCGGCGAGGTAGCCCGCCTGAGCCTCGTTGAACAGCAGGCCCTGGTAGTTGGCGGGCGCCGGGTCGGCCACGAACTGGTCGACGCCGAAGAACTGGATCGTCGGGTTGGCCTTCGCGGCGGCCAGCGTGTCGGTGCCGATCAGGAAGCCGACGGTCACGATGATGTCGTACTTCTGATCGACGAGCTGCTGGATGTTCTGCTTGTAGTCGGCGATGTCCTTCGTGACGATCGCGACCGGCTTCGGCGCTCCGACGGCGCTGGCGCCTTCCTGGACGCCCTTCCAGGAGAACTCGTTGAACGACTTGTCCTCGAGCTGGCCGATGTCAGTGACCATCCCGATCTTGAGCGAACTCCCGGTGCCCGGGATAACGCCGCAACCCGCGGCGACGAGCCCGATGACGGCAAAGATCGCGAGGAGACGCTTCATTGGTCCGTCCGACCTCCCTCTAATCGCCGCGCGGCGCTTGGAAGCTGCTCACAGCGCGACGCGGGGATTCTAGTCAGGTGCGCGGGATCAGGCTGGCAGGCCCGCGATAACGCTCCAGACCACGTAGACGAGGAAGACCACATAGAGGCTCCCGCCGAGCATGAGGGAGGAGAGCGGCAATGAGTTGTCGTGCGAGCGCAGGCGCAATTGGATCCAGATCAGCAGGCCGGACAGCAGGGCGAACACCGCCGCCACGGTGCCGAAGCGCCCGAGCTCCCAGGGCGTGAGCAGGACGCCGATGGTGACCGGGATCGTCGATTGGAAGACCATCGCGCCGGCGACGTTGCCGAGCGCGATGACATCCTTCCCGTCCTTCGTCCAGAGGAGGCTGTTCGCTGCCTCAGGCAACTCCGTCGCGAGCGGCGCGAGGACGAGCGCGACGAGAAGCGTGTTGAACTGCATGGCGTGCGAGAAGTCCTCGACGAACGTGGCGAAGAACTGCGCACCGAGCAGGATCGCCCCGAACGAGATCAGCGTCTGCGCCAGTACCAGCCACAGTGGGGGCCGCGTCGGCACGACCGCCACGCCGAATCGCCGCAGCTGCGTCGCGAAGGTCAACTCGTCGAACGCCTCGTGGGCCTGCTTCTCCTCCTCAACGTCTTCGGGCGTGACTTTGGGCGTGCGGAGCACGAGGAACAGATAGAGGACGTACGCCGGCAGGAAGATCCATCCGAGATAGCCCTTCAGGAAATGCAGGTCGCGTGGCAAGAGGGCGAGCCCGAGCGCGATCGTGTACAGGACCAGGAAGAACGACATGTCACGAGAGGCGTGCGCCGCGTCGACGCGGAGCGTGTCTCGGCCCCTGCGCTTCCGCAGGACGTAGGCGGTCACGCCGATCAGGAGCATGACGAGCGTCGCGAGCATGAACGGCGCGCCGAGGATCGCCCCCACGCCGATCTCGTCGGAGTCTGTCGTGTTCGTGAACAGGATCGCGACCACGGGGATGAGCGTCTCCGGGGTGGCGGTGCCGAGCGCGGCGAGGATGCTGCCCGTGGCGCCTTCCGACATGTTGAGCTTGATCCCCAGCCACTCGATGCCATTGGTGAAGACCTCGGCGCCGACGAGGATGAGTCCGAACGCGAGGACGATGAGCGCGATGTCGAGCGGCGTCACGCCGCGGCGTCGGTGGCAGTGGGCTTGCGACGCTCGCGCAGGTTCCGGATGATCGGCAGAAGCAGCAGGATCACAGCGAGGATCATGAGCGTCGCCGCCAGCGGGCTGGCGACGAAGATCAGCGGGCTACCGCCGCTCGCGATGAGGGCCTTCCGGAGCTCGCGCTCGGTCGAATCACCCAGCACGATCGCGACGACGAGCGGCGCGAGCGGGTACTTCATCTTCCGCAGCCAGTAGCCGATGAACCCGAATGTGATCGTGATGAAGACGTCGAACATGCTGTTGTTGAGCGAGTACGAGCCGATGATCGAGATGATCACGATGAAGGGCGTGATGATCGCGTACGGCACGTGCATGATCTTCGCGAGGAGGGGCACCGCAAGCAGGCACATCAAGAACGTGATGAGGTGACCCAGGTAGATGCTCGCGGTCAGGCCCCACACGAAGTCTGGGTGGTCGATGAAGAGGAGCGGTCCAGGCTGGAGTCCCCAGATGAAGAGCCCGGCCATGATCACCGCCGACGTCGGCGAGCCGGGTACTCCCAGGGCGACCATCGGCACGAGCGATCCGACCGCCGACGCGTCGGCGGCCGCCTGCGGCGCCATGATCCCGGTGATCTCGCCCTTGCCGAAGTTCGCCTTGTTCTTCGAGTACTGGCGCGCGAGGCCGTAGCCGAGGAAGGAGCCCGCGGTGGCGCCGTGACCGGGGAGGACGCCGAACCAGAAGCCGAGGACCGCGGTGACGACCACGGTCCAGATGCGCTTTCGCAGCTCACCCAGCGTTTCGACTATGTCCTTGAGACCGACCTTCGCGGAGAGGCGCTCGACGAAGCCGATGCCCTGCTCCTCGGCGGACGCGAGGATCTCGCCCATGCCGAAAAGGCCGATCGTCACCGGCACGAAACCGATGCCCGAGAGGATCTCGATGTGGCCGAACGTCAGGCGTGGCGCGCCGGTGAGCGTGTCGAATCCGACGGCGGCCAGCAGCAGCCCGAAGCCGATCATCATCACGCTCTTCGCCGGGGACTCCGAGCCGAGCCCGATGAGCGTCGCGAACGACATGATGAAGACCGCGAAGAGCTCGGCCGGACCGAACGCGAGCGCGACGTCCGCGAGCGCACGCGCGAAGAACGTGAAGAGCACCGTCGCGATGAATGCGCCGATGAACGACGCGAAGAACGATGAGGTGAGCGCAAGTGCCGGCTTCCCCAGCTTCTTCGCCAGCGGGAATCCGTCGAACAGCAGCACCACCGACCACGGCTCGCCGGGGATGTTGAACAGGATCGAGGTGATGACGCCACCGAACAGCGCCCCCCAGTAGATGCCGCAGAGGAAGATGACCGCGCTCGTCGCGCCGCTCGGACCGGTGTTCGCGATGAAGACCGTGATGGGCAGCAGGATCGCGACGCCGCTCGTCCCGCCGAGGCCGGGGAGCACGCCGATGACCAGACCGAGGAAGCACCCGATCGTGAGGAGCAGCAGGTTGAAGGGCTGGACCGCCGTGCCGAAGCCGCCGGCAAGGCTCCCGAGCGTGCTGGTGAATCCGTTGATGATGTCCATCGGTCTCTGGCGCTAGAGGGGGAAGCCCTGCTCGTACAGCTTGCTCTTGGGCAGGAAGACGCGGAAACCCTTCTCGAACGAAAAGTAGATGAGGGCCGGGAACAGGACCGCGATGAGAACGACCCAGAACCAGCGGTAGCGGCCGATGAAGCGCGCGAAGAAGCCCATGTAGAGACCGGTGACGAAGTAGAAGCCGATCCACTGGATGATCGCGACCGCAACGATCATCGGGACCGCGATCTTCAGCGGTGCGGTCCAGGCCTCCCGCTTCGCGAACACGCCCTCGCCCGTGTCGACCGTGACGAACCAGCGGTACATCACGACGACCGCCGCTCCGGCGATCAGCGCGGCGGACCAAAAGGGATAGAAGCCTGGCCCGAGACCACCGGGAAATCTCCCGCTGAGGTCGGGGAGGGCGGACGCGCGACTGTCGAACATGGCGACGGCGGCGATCAGGATCATGACCGCCGCCGTCGCGACCTGGTACGGCCTCACGCGCTCTGGGTCACACCCACTTGTTCTTGGTCGCGATGTCCTGGTGCAGCTTCTGGTAGTTGTTGATGAACGTGCGGAAGTCGATGCCCGATTTGAAGTCCGGGACGAGTGCGTTCGTGTCCATGAACGCCTTCCACTTCGCGGACTCGAAGACCTTCTGGAACACGCCGACCCAGAACGCCTGCTGCTGGGGCGTCAAGCCGGGCGGACCCATGACCGCGCGCATGATGTAGTAGTCGTCGATCGCGATGCCCTGTGACTTACACGTTGCGAGCCCCGAGTACGGGCCGGTCGTCGGGCTCGCGGGCGTGAATGCGCAGAGCGGCCGCAGCTTCTTCTGCTGGAACAGTCCGAGCCCTTCGCTCGGGTTGTTCACCGTGACCTCCACCCCAGCCTGGTGACCGGCGAGGGCCGTCGCGACCGCGCCGCCGCCGGATTGCGGCACATAGCGCGGTACCTGGATCCCGGTGAGCTCGGCGATGCGGAGGAACATGACCTCGTCCTCCTGCTTCGAGCCGGTGCCCGAGGCGACGAGCTGCTTCGCCTTCCCCGCGGTGACGAAGTCAGCGGCGGTCTTCCAGGGACTGTCCTCGTTGACCCAGAGGAAGAACGGGTCGAGCGCGAGGTTGGCGATCGGCGTGAAGTCCGTCGCCTTGTAGGGGAGCGTCGGCTGCGTGACGATCGTGGTGAAGAAGCTGTTGAGGGTGATCATGATGTAGTGCATGTCACCCTTCTTCTCGAACACGTATGTGAACGCGACCGCGCCGGAACCGCCTTCCTTGTTCACCGGCTGAACTGGTTGAGGCGAGAGCTTCAGCTCCTCGATCGAGATATTCATCTGACGCGCGTAGATGTCGGACCCGCCGCCGACCGCGGTGCTGATGACGAACTCCACCGGGCGGGTCGGCTGCGTGACGGTCGCCACCGAAGCTGAGGCTTCGACTGTCGCGCTGGGAGAGGGAGCGACTGCCCCGCCTCCACATGCCGTCGCCACAAGCATTCCCGCGCCGAGGATCGACACGAATCGTCTACCGGTCACTCGCCACATTGCCTATGCACCTCCACGGACTCGTACGCCGTTCGGCCGCGAATGGCTCAACAGCGGTCTGACCAGCGGCATCCTAGCGGTCTGACCAACAATCGCCACCAGCGCTGCGAGGCCCGCGTGTCACAATGCGGGAACGAGGTCGGCACGGGGCGTGCGGTCGGCCGGTCAGGGGTCGCTTGACGCGACCGGCTAAGGAGTGGGTGATGGTGCAGGAGCTGGTCCGGCCCGCCAAGCTGCCGCGAGGTGCCGCCCCCGACACCGCCTGGGCCTACCTGGATGGCAACTTCGTGCCCATCCGCGAGGCCAAGATCTCGGTCATGACGCACGGCTTCAACTACGGGACGGGTGTTTTCGAGGGGATCCGGGCCTACTGGAACGCGCAGGAGGAGCAGCTGTACGGCCTCCACCTCCGGGAGCACTTCGCCCGGCTTCTGCGCTCCGCGAAGATCATGCGCATCACGGTCCAGCGCAGCGGGGACGAGCGCGTCGCCATCTCCGTCGACCTTCTCCGGAAGTGCGGCTACGGGGAGGACGCGTACGTCCGCCCCGTCGCCTACAAGGCGGGCCCGGTCATCGGCGTCCGCCT
>Ga0114129_10002949_pt1 | contig 23799 bp, 20 predicted proteins | sample RhiMetdeltSRZDD1_FD_80071 | JGI IMG/M metagenome (GOLD analysis project Ga0114129, IMG submission 80071) | Populus rhizosphere microbial communities from Tennessee, USA - Rhizosphere MetaG P. deltoides SRZDD1 (version 2) (version 2) | ecosystem: Host-associated > Plants > Roots > Rhizosphere >...
GACTGCTTGCGCGTCGCGAGCCGACAGCTTGCCTTCCATCACGCCCCCGTCCTGGCGCGTCAGTTGAACCTCCGATCCCACCGGGACCTTCTCAAGGTCCGTCGCGCGGGAACAGCCGGCTCCGGCCAGCATCAGCGCGAGTGCAATTCCGTGCAGCCGCTTCGCCATGTCTATGCCCTCCTTACATTTCCGGCGGGATTTCATCCCACGGGACCCGGTCGGCGCAGTGTCAAGACTGTCAGGACCGACGCTGTGATAGAGGTGCAAGGGGGCTGCCAGCGGGGTACCTAATACCCATTGGGTCCGTCAAATCAGAAGCCATTTCTGGGCTTTTCCCTTTTGCACGCCGACAGGTCTAATGAGGTGTATGACCCCTACAGCCAATCGCCCTTTCCGCCGGCCTGCGGCGCTCGTCCTGGTGGCCGGTCTACTCGCTCTGGCAATCGGCTCGGTCTCGGCGCAGCGGGACAACGCGGTTCCTGCGAAGCCTGACGCGAAGACGATCACGCATGTGCTGAACCGCATCGGGTTCGGCGCGCGCCCGGGGGACGTCGAGCGCGTGCAGGAGATGGGTCTCTCCGCGTACATCGACCAGCAGCTGCATCCGGACCGGATCGCCGATCCGGCGATGGATGCGCGGCTCACCGAATTCGAAACGTTGTCGATGGATGCCCGCGTGATCGGACAGCAGTTCGCGATGGCCGACGACATGCGCCGCATGATCCAGCGTCAGCAGGCGCAGCAGGCGCCGCCGCCACCGAAGACGACGGATCCGTCAACGCCGCCGGCGCCGGCAGTGCCGCCGCGTCAGCAGCTGCCGGCTGAAGTCCGGATGCTTCAGATGTCGGCGCAGAACATCACGCAGGAGCTGATGCAGGCGAAGATGCTTCGCGCGGCGATGTCCGAGCGTCAGCTGCAGGAAGTGCTCACCGACTTCTGGTTCAACCACTTCAACGTGTTCATCGGCAAGGGGCAGGTCCGGCAGTACCTGACCGACTACGAACAGAACGTGATTCGGCCGCACGTGCTGGGAAGCTTCCGCGAGCTGCTTGGCGCGACCGCGCACAGCCCTGCGATGCTGTTCTATCTCGACAATTTCCAGAGCGCCTCGCCGAATCAGACCGTGATGATCAGCCCGGAGATGGAGCGGCGGTTGAACGATCCGCGCATCCGTCCCGAACAGCGGCAGCAGATCATGATCCGGCTCGAGCAGCTGCGCCGGCCGCAGCAGCGGCAGGGCCGCGGTTTGAACGAGAACTACGCGCGGGAGCTGATGGAGCTGCACACGCTCGGCGTCGACGGCGGGTACACGCAGAAGGACGTCATCGAAGTCGCACGTGCGTTGACGGGCTGGACGATCGATCAGCCGCGCGGGGGCGGCGGCTTCCTCTTCCGGCCGCAGATGCACGACGCCGACGAGAAGACGGTCCTCGGCGTGCACTTCCCGAAGGGTGGCGGACAGGAGGAAGGCGAGCGCGTGCTCGACATCCTCGCCAAACATCCGTCCACCGCGCATCACATCTCGTTCAAGCTGGCGCAGCGCTTCGTCGCCGACGATCCGCCGAAGGCGCTGGTCGATCGTGCCGCGAAGAAGTTCCTGGACACGAAGGGCGATCTCCGCGAAGTGACGAAACTCATCATCACGTCGCCGGAGTTCTACGCGGCTGAGGCGTACCGCGCCAAGGTGAAGACGCCGCTCGAGTTCGTCGTCTCGGCGATTCGCGCGTCGGGTGCAACGGTCGTGAACGCGCAGCCGCTCGTCGCGCAGATGCGCGAGCTCGGGATGCCGCTCTACGGTTGCCAGCCGCCGACCGGGTACTCGATGACCGCCGACGCGTGGGTCAACACCGGCGCGCTGCTCAATCGCATGAACTTCGCGGTGCAGCTCGTGAACGGCGGCCAGCAGATGCGCGGGGACGGCCGCCAAGGCCGTCCCGGATTTGCCGGTCAGCCCGGTCCGCCGGCCGGTTTCGCCGCGGGCCGCTTCGGCGCGCCGGGTCAGGCCGGCCAGCCGGGACAGCCCGGCCAACCTGGACAGCCCGGCCAACCTGGACAGCCCGGACAGCCAGGACAGCCGCAGTTCACTCCCCGGCCACGTCCTAACCCGCCGCCGCCGGGCGAGTTCGGTTTCCAACGACCGGGGCAACTCGCGCGCATGCCGCTGCAGATCGACATGAACTCGCTCGCGCCCGACACGAGCGAGGCCACGCGCGACAAGTTGATCCAGACGATCTTGTCCGGCCAGGTGGCGGACACGACACGCCAGACGCTCGCGCGCGCGGAGACGCCGCAGCAGCTCGTGGCGCTGGCGCTGGGATCGCCGGAATTTCAGCGACGGTAGCACTCAGGCCAAAGGCCGTAGGCCGAAGGCCGAAGAAGAGCCCGGGATCCCGACACGTCGACCGAGAGAACTTTGGCCTGTGGCCATCGGCCATTTGCCTGACAGGAGCACTTGTCATGATGACCCGACGCGTTTTCCTCAAGAACGGCAGCCTCGCGCTCGTGAGTCTCGGGTTCGCGCCCGCCTTCGTCGCGCGCGCCGCCGAAGCGGCGCAGGCGCGCCAGAAAGTGCTCGTCGCCATCTTTCAGCGCGGCGCCGTCGACGGCCTGAACATGATCGTGCCGTTCGGCGAGAAGGCCTACTACAGCGCGCGTCCGTCGATCGCGATTCAGAAACCGAACGAGAAGGACGGTGCCATCGATCTCGACGGGTTCTTCGGGCTGCATCCGCGCATGGCGCCGCTCGAGCCGTACTTCAAGCGCGGCGAGCTCGCCATCGTGCACGCATGTGGATCGCACGATGAGACGCGCTCGCACTTCGACGCGCAGGACTACATGGAGAGCGGCACGCCGGGCGTCAAGAGCACGCACGACGGATGGATGAACCGCTACCTTCACGCGAAGGAACACGAAAACGCGAGCCCGTTCCGCGCGGTCGCGCTGGCGCCGTCGCTCCCACGCACGCTCCAGGGGAGCGCGCCGGCACTCGCCATCGGACAGTTGGGACAGTTCGGGGTCCGCGCCGGCATGGCCAGCGACATGATGGCGTCGTCGTTCGAGGCGCAGTACGCGCAGGCGGCCGACTCGCTGCTCCGGCCCACGGGCAAGGAAGCGTTCGACGCCGTCAAGATGATCAAAGACGTGAATCCGGCCGGCTACCAGCCGTCGAACAACGCGCAGTATCCGCCGTCCGCGTACGGGGATGCGCTCAAGCAGATCGCGCAAATCGTCAAGGGCAACCTCGGCCTCGAGGTGGCGTTCGCGGAAACCGGGCAGTGGGATCACCACACCAACGAGGGCAGCACGCAGGGACAGATTGCGAACCGTCTGAACGATTTCGCCTCCGGGCTTGCGGCCTTCGCGCAGGATCTCGGCGATCGCATGGCCGACGTCGTCCTCATCACGATGTCGGAGTTCGGACGGACCGTGAAGGAAAACGGCAACCGCGGCACGGATCACGGCCACGGCAACGCGATGCTGATCCTCGGCGGCGGCGTGAAGGGCGGCAAGGTTTACGGCAAGTGGCCGGGACTCGAGCGCGACCAACTCTGGCAGGGCCGCGACCTCGCGATCACGACGGACTTCCGCGACGTGTTCGCCGAGGCCGTCACCACCCACCTCGGGGCGAAGGACGTGTCGAAGATCTTCCCGGGGTACGCGTACAAAGGCCCGGTCGGGTTCCTGTCTTAGCGTCTATCTGAAAACTGGAAGCTGGAATCTGGAATCGTCGGCAATCTGGGAATCGGCAATCTGTAATCGAGAGCATCGATTCCCCGATTGCCCGATTCGCCGATTCCCCAATTCCCCGATAGATTCCCCGATTCCCCGATAGATTTCCGTTTACCAATTCCCCGATTTCGGTTCAGATTAGAGATTCCCAGATTGCAGATTTCAGATGGACGGATCTCTAAACTCAATCCCTACACCGCGCGTGTTCGTCGATCGCGCACGGCTCCAGTCCAACATCGCCGCCATGCAGGCGCGCGCCGCGAGCGCCGGCGTCCGGCTGCGGCCGCACGCGAAAACCCACAAGAGTCCGGCGATTGCAAGGCTGCAGATCGAAGCGGGCGCAGTCGGCGTCTGCTGCGCGAAGTTGGGCGAGGCGGAAATCTTCGCGGATGCCGGCATCGCCGACATCCGATTGCCGTATCCGACGAATCCCGTCAACGCGAAACGAGTGATGGCGCTTCAGGATCGGATTCGAATTTCTACCGTCGTTGACAACCTGGAGGTGGCGCAGCAATGGTCGTCGGTCATGGCCGCCGCCGGACGACGGCTGGACGTGCTCGTGAAAGTGGACGTCGGGTTCCATCGGTGCGGCATCAATCCAGACTTGCCCGACGCGTCGAGCACGCTTCGCGCGATCGCGGCGTGTTCGGGTCTGCGGTTTCTGGGGCTGCTCAGCCACGCAGGGCATGGCTATCACGCGGAATCACACGAGACCCTCGAGCGGATCGCCGCGTGCGAGATCCAGATTCTCACGCGCCTTGCCGCGGGGCTTCGGAATGACGGCGTGGACGTACAGGAGATCAGCGTGGGCGCGACGCCGACGGCCCGTTTCATAGCGGCGCAGAAGGGCGTCACCGAAATGCGGCCGGGCAACTACGTCTTCTTCGATCGCACGCAGGTCGGTCTCGGATCGGCGACGGTCGAACAGTGCTCACTCGGCATCGTCGCGACTGTCGTCAGCCGGCCGGATCCGGCGCGGGTAGTCTTCGACGCCGGATCGAAGACGCTCAGCTCGGACGGCTTGCGCGGGTTCGGCACGTCGGTCGGCTACGGGCTCGTCTATGCGAGCCTCGAAGCGCGGCATCCGGATCCCTCGATCGTCATCGAGCGGCTGTCGGAGGAGCATTCGGTTGCGCGCGTTACACCTGATAGCCGGCTCAAGCCAGGCGATCGCGTGCACCTGCTTCCGAATCACGCGTGCGTGGTGGCGAACCTGACTGAAGAGTTGCTGCTCGTGGATGGACTCGACATCGTGGATCGGATTCCGGTTGCGGCGCGGGCCCGCGTCTGGTGACGTGCCAAGATCAAGAGCGCCCAAAACACTGGCCAAAAGCAAAGCACACATGAAGAACATGAAGGGAAATGAAGGTCATTAAGTTTTGTTCTTCTTGATGTCCTTCATTCCCTTCATGACCGTCATGTCAGCTTTTGGCAAGCAGTGAGGTATAGTTTCACGCGATGGCAACCGAACTTCCCGGTGAAGCGCTCGGCCTCGTCGAGACGCGCGGACTGGTCGGCATGATCGAAGCGACGGACGCGATGGTGAAGACCGCGAATGTCGTGTTCGTCGGATGGCAGAAGGTGGATGCCGGGCTGGTGACGGCGATCGTCCGCGGCGATGTCGCGTCGGTCAAGGCCGCGACGGATGCGGGCGCTGCCGCCGCGCGCAAAGTTGGCGAGCTCGTTGGCGTGCACGTGATCCCGCGCCCCGTCGAAGGGCTCGAGCAGATCTTTCCGATCGAATAACGCGGTACGACTTTCCGAAGTTCGAAGTTTGAAGTTCAGTTAGCTCTTCCCATCAGGATCGCATTGAAGATCACGCGGAACGTGCCGAACGGCTGACCACGCCATTGCGGGCGGAAGCCGAGCAACACGACCCGGCCGGCGCCGAGCTCGACGTCGAGCGCCGCGGCCTTGCCCTGCAGGTATTTTTCGCCGAGCAGAAATCCCGACAGGAGCGGCGAACCCTCGGGCGCGTAGCGCGCGAGGACGTTGCCCTTGAAGCCCTCGAGCGTCTCGAAGACCGGACCTGAATCGAAGAAGACCGCCGCGGTCGGCGCCATGCCGGTCATCACACGCTGCGACGGATCGGGCGTGATTTGCAGCAGCGAACCGCCAACGAAGAAATCCTGCCGGTTGAGACCGGCGGTGACGTTCTTCACCGGCAGCTTCAGCTGGTCGATCGCGAACGTGCTGGCGCGATTGAAACAGACCAGCGTGCCGCCGCCTTTGACGAACTCGTCGATCGCGCGGATCCGCGCTTCGTTGTTGGCCGAGCTTGCCTGGGGAGACGCGGCGCCTCTCCCCGCTCCCCCCGCCCCTGCGCCACCGCCACCGCCGCCGCGGCCGGGCGTGTCGAGCACGCTGCCGTCATTGGTCAGGATCAGCACGTCGAACTTGTCGCGCAGCATGCCGGACTGAATGTCCGCCTGCGTCACCCGCACGAAGTCGAAGCCGTACTGCTCCAGCACCCAGCGCGTCCAGCCCTCGTCCATGCTCGCGCTCGCCGGACGGAACAGCGCGACGCGCGGGCGAACGACCGCGGTCCCCGTCGCCGTCGTGCGCTCGGCGCTGAGCGCCAGCGAGCCGACGAGCTGATTCTGATCGTTCGGCGTCAGGCCGCTGATCACGTAGCGCGCCGCTGCCGGATTCGCGCCGGCAACGAACTGCACGGCGAGCCCGCCACGCCACGCCCGGTTGATCGCCCGGAACGCGTTGTTCTGTGCCGGATTGACGGCCAGCGCCGATCCGGTTCCCGTAATCTTCCCGGCCGGCGGCACGATTGCCGCGGCGTTGGGATTCGTGTCGAACCCGGCGCCCGGCACGCTGTCGAACGGCGCCGCATCCACGCGCGTCGAGACGTACGGCACCGGCTTGGCCTTCGCGTCGGGGGCCGGGCCGAGCGGCCGCATACGCGACTTGATCTCGTCGCCCATCGGCGTCGAGACTTGAACGACGTTCACGCCCATCGCGAACGGAAGCGTCCACCCGGCTGCGTCGTACGGCTGATCGAGCGGACCGTTGGGCGACTCGCGAATCTCCGGGTACTTCTGAACGTCGAGCACCTCGCGCGCGAGCGCAGCAAATTCCTGATCGGTCGGGATCACCCACGTCCCCGCCGGATAGGTTGCCTTCTCGATGGTCGCCGGCGACTCGAGCTGCATCACCCGGACACCTGAGAACGCCAGGCGTCGCAACAGCTCGACGGCGGCAACCGGATCGCGCTGGTCCTGCGGAATTACGTACGCGTACGGCGCCTCGCGCCGTCCCTTGAGGATCTGGTCGCGGCCGGCCTGGTACCGGTTGTACAGCAGCGATTCCTTGTACCGCGAGGCGTACTCGAGCACCGAGATCGACGCGGTGTGCATGTACTCGACCGCATCGCGCAGCCGCCACGTGCCGCCGAGCCACGGGCTCGAGTAGAGCGACTGCGGCCGCCGCATGTCTGAGGGAATCTGCTCCGGCTGCGAGGTCCGCGGCGCCGCGCCGTTGCCCTGAGTCTCCGTCCAGAAGGCCGCGATGTTCTTGAACATCGGGAGGTAGTCGATGTAGCCCGGATACCACGCGTCGTAGCCGCTCCCCATGTGAGTCGCGCCGACCTGCCCGCGCTCTTCCAGCCCGGCGGCGATCGCCATGCCGATCATGTTCACTTCGCGCGACAGCAGGTACGGCGAGTGCGTCGCGATCGGCTCGGCGAACGGCGGCAGCCAGATCCGCGTCGGAAACGGCGCCGACTGATGGTGCACGTAGATAATCGTCGGCTCCCACGCGCGCCACGTCTGCTCGATTGCCCGCGATTCGATCATGTCGAGCATGTACGCGTCGCGGTTGTTGTCGTGGCCGACGTACTCCTGGTACAGCTCCGGCATCGGCGGCACCGTCGCCTCGGGCGTCGTCGCATGCTTCATGTGCCACTCGGTCACCATCTGTTGACCGTCGGGGTTGATGGTCGGCCAGAGCATCAGCACGACGTTGTCGAGCACCGCGCGCATGGCCGGGTCGTCGGCGTTGCGGACGATGGTCTCGAGGAGGAGTGGAATGTGCTGGGATCCGGCAACTTCGCTCGAGTGCAGTCCGCCGTCGATGTGCACGAACGCCTTGCCTTCACGCGCCAGCTTGTGCGCTTCGTCGTCGGTCATCCCCGCCGGATGCGCGAGCCGCCGCGCGACTTCGCGCAGGCGATCGATGTTCTCGAGATTGGCCGGCGACGACACGAGCGCGAAATAGAACGTCCGGCCCTGCGTCGTCGTGCCGGCTTCCATCAGGCGGACGCGATCGGACGCCGCGTCGACTTGTTTGAAGTAGGAGACGACCTGGTCGTAGGTCGCGAGTTTCTGGTCGGCGCCCGGCGCGAATCCGAACGCCGATTCCGGCGTGGGAATCGTGGCGCGCGACTGCGCGACGAGCAGCAGCGGGACGCTGACGACCAGCGCGAAGATGAGCCGGGCAGGTGTGCGCCCCGTCGACGAATTCATGATGCCTTCCTTTTTTTTCGGCGCGGCCGGGCCCGGCCTGTTACCGGCCTCAGCGGGAGTCCTTCGCCGGTCACGAGCGGCTGGGTCGGATCGCCGAGGACATCGAAGAGATGACCCTGTCTCGTCCGCAGAAACAGCCGGCGTCCATCGGTGAGCAGCCGCATCTCCCCGGCATCGTCGAGCGTCTCGGAGAGCCGGCGGCGGAAGTAGGCGCGCAGCGTGTCCATCAGCTGCTTCAGGTCCGCCGGCGTGAACCCGTGCCGGCGGAGATCGGCCAGGACCACCAGCTCGACGACGTCGACTGGCGAGTAGCGGCGTTCGGTGAACCCGCCCGACGTCGTGCGGCGCGGCGCGATCGCGGGTGGGAACACCCGGCTCGCGTCCCACCACTGGAGTTGTCTCGCGGTGAGGCCCGACAGAGCGGCCACTTCACGGGCGCTATAGCTGGTTTTGAGCTTCACATCCGCCGCTGATGCCGCAGGCTCAAGCCTTGAACCCGAGCCGGTTGGCCACCGCGTCCGCCTGTCGCGTGCCCTCGAAGTCCTTTTCGGTGATTCCGCCCTCGCTATGCGTACTCCACGTAACGGTGACTTTGCGATAGCTCACGGTCAGGTCGGGATGATGATCGGCGGCTTCGGCGTCGAACGCCAGCCTGGTGACAAAGGCGATCGCATCCGGGAACGTCTCGAAGGCGTACGTCCGTACCAGACCGTCACCTTTTACCGCCCATCCAGGACGTTGCGCAATCCGCGATTCCACTTCGGCTGTCGACAGCTTCATGTCCTACCCATGATAAGTGCAGGCGACGAGCTGCCAAAATCACACATGAAGGACATGAAGGGGCATGAAGGACATGAAGAAGTTCAGAATCGCCAAAAGATCATTTGAAATTTCTTTGATTGGTCCAACCTGTTGTGATTGAAAAAATTGCGACATTTCTCTGATCGGTGTCGGTCAGACGGCCCCGCGAGCCGGTTCGGTTCTTGCACCGGCTGATTCGCGGTGGCGATTGTCTCCAGCTCCCTCGTTGAAGCTGTTATCGGCCACGCCATTAGCGTCCATCGCGCACTCGGGCCGGGATTGTTCGAGTTGGTTTACGAACAGTGTCTGGAGTATGAGCTCGACCGGCATGGCGTCAGGTTCCGCCGACAGGTCCCGCTCGCTCTCGAATATGAGGCCCTGAGAATCGACTGTGCGTATCGAGTGGATCTGATTATCGAGGACGAATTGTTGGTGGAACTGAAGAGCATCGACCGCCTGGCCCCGATCCACTATGCGCAACTGTTGACGTATTTGAAACTGTCCGGCCTCCGGCAGGCCCTGCTGATCAACTTCAACGTCCAGCGGCTGAAAGAAGGGATCAAGAGTTTCTTAGCCCAATGAAATCTTCATGACCTTCATGTCCTTCATGCCCTTCATGTGTGCTTTTGGCATGCAAGCTTTGCGCTCTGCTTTTGCCGTCTATGTTTGACCTGACACGCGCGCTGGCGTGGTCCAATCCAGCGCGGAATCGTTGACACGATCGATCAGATAATCGCCCACGATCGCCGCGGTGATCGGCGCGAGCAGCACGCCATTACGGTAGTGCCCCGTGGCGACAATGACGCGTGGAGACGACGGGAGCGGGCCGATGATCGGCAGCCCATCGGCGCTCGCGGGTCTGAGACCGACGCGCACGTCGCGAAGCGAGGCAGTACGCGCATCGGGCAGGAGCTCGTTGACCGCGGCCGTCAATTCCTGGATCGCGGCGACAGTGGACCGCTCGTCGAACCCGACCTCTTCGACGGTCGCGCCGACGAGCAGCGAGGAGTCCGACCAGGGCACGGTGTAACACCGTGGCCCCCACACGACCCGGCCGGGCAGTCGATCGGCCGTCCACGACAGATGCAGCAACTGACCGCGTACGGGTCGCACGTCGAGGCGCGGCGCATTGCGGATCCGCACGCGACCCGACCAGGTGCCGGCGGCCACGACGACGGCATCGGCAGTGTAGTGAGAATTGCCGGCGCGAACATCCACGTGGTCTGACTGCGGGTCCACCTCGACAGCCTCGACCGGCGCCTCGAATGACGCACCGCTGAGGCGAGCGCTCTCGACGAGCGCGGCGATGAGCGACCCGACGCCGACGAACCCGTGCGGCTCAATCAGCAGCGCGCCGAGCGCCGCACTCGAGACCGACGGCTCGGCTGCGCGCAGGCCGGCCGGGCTGAGCCACGCGTGCGCGATGCTCGACTGCGCGAGGGCGTCGCGGCTCGCCTGCAGGCGAGCGACGTCTGCGTCGTCGAGCGCGACCTCGAGCGTTCCCGTCCGCGCGTACTCAATCCGGCGACCGCTGCGCTCGCTCGCCTGACCAACGAAGGCGTCGAACAGGGACAGACTTCGGGTAGCGAGTTGGAGAAAACGCGCATCGTGATGGGACTCGACGTACGGCGCGAGAATGCCGGCCGACGCCGCCGAGGCGCCTCGTCCGGGCCCCCGCATATCCAGGACCGTCACCTCGGCCCCGCGCCCCGCCAGCGCGTCGGCGATCGCGACGCCGACAATGCCACTGCCAATGATCAAAACCGTCACAAAAAGATCTGTCGCCGAAATACTTCAGGCCAAACCGAGAAGTCTGGAAAGAAGAGCTATGAAGTACGGGGCTCAAAAGACGCGAAGTACGGAGTCAAGAGCCGAGAAGTACAAGAGCGAGAAGTACGCTGGACAAGAGCTCTGAAGTACTGCTGAGTTCTTGCCGCCCGTACTTCGCAGCTCTTGTTCAGTCGTACTTCTCGGCTCCTGTCCTCCTTACTTCTCAGTTCTTCTCCTCCGTACTTCTCCGCTCTTGACGCTATCAGTGCTACCGCGCGTTGAGATCGTTCCAATTCAAGATCGCGTTGAACGCGAGGAAGTAATTGCCTTGCGTCTGGTAGCGCCAGAACGGACGCGTAGCAAACAGAATCACGTGTCCGGTGCCCACGGGTGCGTCCACCAGGACCGGACGGCCGACGATGCTTTCCGCGCCTGCGAGCGCGCCGGAGAGCAGGATGTCGTTCGGGTCGGTCGGGTACGACAGCAGGACTCGCGGCGCGCCGGTCGAGGTCACGCCAAATGCCGCCGCTCCGCGCGCGGCCGATGCCGGCGCCGCTTCTGCGCCACCACCGCCGCCTCTGCCGCCGCCGCGGCCACCGCCCCCGCCGAATCCACCACCGCCGCCGCCGCGTCCACCCGCCGCCGCCGGCGCTGCAGCAGGAGGACCGTCGAGCGTCGTCAACCTCGGCGCCGCGGACATCGGCTGCATGTTGATATTGCTGACGCCGGTGATGTTGCCCCCGCCGCCGCCGCGTCCACCGCGCCCGCCGCCAGCCTCACCGGCTGCTGCCGCGGGACGATCGCCCAGCGCGAAGACCGGGTTGCCCTTGAACATCACGGCCAGCGCATTCTGGTCGTAGCCGTAAAGCACCGGACTCGTCTTATCGTCAAGTACCACTTTCACGACCGATCCCGGCGCGTAGACGTTCGCGGACGAATCGACCGAAACCCCCTCCGTAATCCCGTACTGCGGGAACAGCGCGGCAGTCGCGCCTTCGGTGATCAGGACGCCGCCCTCGTTCACGAACTTCGCGAGCTCGCGAAGCCCGTCGCGGCCAAGTCCGCCGCGTGTGTCGTCGGTCTGGTCGGGCGCCGACGCGATGTTCGGCGTGACCGAGGTCCCCTTGTAGGGAATCGGCGTTCCGGACGGCATCCCTTCGTTGTCGGCCTGGACGCCGGTGTGCGGATAGATGATCACGTCGTACTTCGCGCGCAGATTGCCTTGCCGCACGATGTTGTCGCCGAAGTAGGTGTACGGAACCTTCAGCTTGTCGAAGGCCATGCGCACCCAGCCCTCGTCCTGCGTGTTCTGCCACGAGTGGATGTAGCCGATCCGCGGAATGTCGAGGTCGTGCATCTTGACCGCCGGCGGCGTGTCGGTCGCCCACGCCATCAGCCCGAGATCGCGAATCTGCGACTCGAGGGCCGCGCGGTTCGCATTCGCGATCACGAACGCGCCAGGCGCGAACTTGTGGCCGCCGAGCTCGAACGCCGCCTCGGCCGCGGACATCTTCACCGACGGGTTCGTGAACCGGAACGTCGCGAGCGTGTTGTCGGTGGTGTGATCGATGACGATCGTGCTGCCGGTGCCGGTGATGGTGCCCGCTACCTTGAAGTTCCCCTTCGCCAGGGTCATCGGCTTGTCGAAGATCGTCTTGTCGTCGATGGCGTACGACTTGATGTTGCGGAGACCGGGGATGAACCAGCCCGTATCGTCGTACGGCCGCGGGTTGTCCGCCGGATACCACTGCGTCCCGAGCAGGGTCTCGACGATGGCGCCGTAGGGCTGATCGAGCCGCACGATGTAGTCGCCGGCGGCGACCTGCACGTTGCCGATCGAGAACGGCGAATTCGCCGTCTGGATTTCTGCGCCCTGGAAGCGAATCAGGTTCATCAGGTCGGCGGCTTCGACCTGCCGGCGCTGTTTGGCCGGGATGATGTACGCGTACGGCGCCTTGTTCCGCCCCTGCTCGATCATCATCTTGTTCTTGATGTAGTAGTTCTCGAGGAACATCTCCTTGTTCTTGGCGACGGCGTTGAGCGCGATGAGCAGCGCCGACTGCTGCATGTTGATGTTCGCGCGTCCGCTCCACTGCACGTCCCCCGGACTCGGATTGGGTCGGTACCACTCCCGGCTGTTCCCTGGAATGACACTGCCGCGGCCGCGGCCACCGGCCGGCTGCGCACCTTCCGGAGCGCCGCCTCCGGCGGCGGCAGCACCTGCACCTGCAGCACCCGGCGCACCTGGACCGCCGCGTCCGGCTGCGCCTCCGCCGCCGCCACCGCCGCCGTAGCTCTGGGTCTCGTAGAAGCGGCCGATCGAGTTGTGCGTGACGCCGATCCAGAACATGTAGTTCGGAACCCAGCCGTCGTAATAGTTGTAGGTCCACACGCCCGGAACGCCGCGCTTGGTCATCTCCATGATTTCCGTCTGCGCGAGCCACCACCATTCGTTGACCTGAATGGGCGCGACGACCGGGTTGTACGGTCCCGTGCCGGTCGAGACGTACAGCAGATTCACCGACTCGTGAAGATCGTGAAAGACCTGCGGATGGAGATCGAGGAACGACTTGATCATGTTCTGCGTCAGCGCGAGGCCGACGCCGATGCCGTCGCGGTTGTTGTCATGCGCGACGTACTTGCCCCAATACAGCATTCCCGGATTCGGTTCGCCTTTCTGCTGCGCCATGTAGCCGTCCACGCGGCGCTCACGGCCGTCGACTTCCGACGCCGGCGTGAACACGAAGATCACGTTATTGCGAATCTGCTGGATGAACGGCGTCTCCTCGACCGCCAGCCGGAACGCCAGCTCCATCAGCATCTCGGGGCTGCCGACTTCGGGCGAATGGATGCTGCCGCTCGCGTAGTAGATCGGCTTGCCGGTCTGAATGAGCTGACGCGCCTGCGCGTCGCTGAGCGCGCGCGGGTCCGTCAACTGACGCGTGATCTGCTTGTACTTGTCGAGCGACTTGATGGTCGCCTCGTCGGCGACCGCGACCGCGTACATCTCGCGGCCTTCTTCCGTCTTCCCGATCGGCCACATCGTCACGCGATCGGACGCTTTGTCGAGCGCCTCGAGGTAGCGCACGATGTCTTTGTGATACGTCAGACGATTGTTCTCACCTGGCACGTAGCCCAGGAACTTCAGCGGCGACGGCACCGTGTCCGAGACGGGCATGTGATCGACGAGCTCCGTCAGAATGCGCGCATCCGGCGTGTTGTCCTTGATGCGCTTCGCGTACTCCTGATCGAGCCGCTGCGTGGACGACGGCGCAGCCTGGCGCGCCGACAATCCGCCCACGTGGAGGGCGATCGACAGCGCCACGCCCATCACGAGCGTCCGGCGCACAACTTGTATCGTCATGATTCCTCCAGCAACCGGGTAGGATGGCGTTATAGCACAGGTACGCCGACGGGTCCCTGAGCCGTCGACTGTTCCCCGGGGATGACGACGGCCTGTCCTCTCGGCGACGTCCGGGCAGGACGGGCCGCGGAATTGGCGCAAAAGGGCCGCTCTGGTGTACGGTACGGCCCTTGCTGAAAGTTGAGGCGTGACTACTCCCAAGGCCCTCGTCGTCGCCATTGGCAGCACGGCGTTTCTGGCGGCCGCCGGGGCCGGCGGCTACCTGGCCGTGCGGTCGAACCCGCCGCTGAAGGCGGATCAGGCGTCCGCATCGAATGCGGTAGCGTTGTCCCCTGCGCCCGCTCCGGCGATGTCCACCACGGTGGATGTACCTCCGCCGGCGCAACCGGCTGAAGTAGCCAGGCCGGAACCGCGTGCAACGCGCGAGGCGCCGAAGTCGGCGCCGGCGCGGCCAAGGCCTCGGCCGGAAGCAGCGAGCAGGCCGGTTGCCAGCCCTCCGGCTTCGGCGCCGGCGAGCGTTCCGAATCAACCGCTTCCGCCGCCGGTCGCTGACACGAGTCCGGTGCCGGTGCCCGAGCCACCGCCACCCGTCAAGGAACCCGAGAAGCCGAAGTACGAAGAAGTTGTCGTCAGGGCCGATTCGGTGATTGGCATCCGGCTGGACAACGCCATCTCGAGCGAGACGGCTCGTGTCGAGGATCGCGTCAGCGCGCGCGTGTCGCGCGACGTCACGGTCGACGATCGGCTCGCGATTCCGGCCGGGTCTCGGCTCGAAGGCAACGTCACGCTCGTCGAACGCGGCGGCAAGTTCAAAGAGCGGGCGCGCCTGGGTATCCGGTTCACCTCGCTCGTCCTCGCGGACGGCACGCGGATCAAGTTGGATACCGACACCATCTACCGGGACGGTGATTCACCCACCGGCGAGGCGACCTCGAAGATCGGCGCGAGCACGGCGGTCGGCGCCATCATCGGCGCGGTCATCGGCGGCAAGAAAGGCGCGGTGATCGGATCGACCACCGGTGCGGCCGGCGGCACGGCAGCCGTCATGGCCGGGGGGCGCAACGCGGCCACGATCGCGGCCGGCACCCCGCTGACGGTCAAGTTGACATCACCGGTGACCGTGATGGTGGAGCGTCAAAACCGATAGACTTCCTTCCACTCTCCATCAGTTCCCTTTTCGAGCATTACCAGCCCGTGCAGGGGGAACTGCGCCGCATCGGACACCAGCAGCTGAAGCAGCGCCGCGATGTGCGGCATGTGACCCGCCACCAGGAGGTCGCGCTCCTCCTCGCGAAGCGCGCCGCGCATGATGGCTGGCGGATCGTCCGGGTGCAGTCCGCGAACCATGCGAAACGCGGCGAAGGGATTGCACGCGCGGAGAAATGCTTCGGCCGTCTGCCGCGCGCGTAGTTTTCCGCTGTGCCAGATCGCCGCAGGCGAGAATCCCGCCGCCTTCGCCTGCGCGGCCACCCGCTCGGCATGGTCGAGACCCTGCGAGGAGAGCGGCCGCTGCGGATCGACGTCCGGTCCTACCGCGTCGGCGTGATGGACGAGGGCAACACGCATAAGAAACCTGCAACTTAGAACTCAGAACTTAGAACTTAGAACTAAGAACTGAAGAGCTTGAAAGATCAAGTTCTACGTTCAGAGTTCTAAGTTCTAAGTTGTTTTAAGCACTTCAACAATCCGTCCCTCTATCCGCTCCGGCGTCTGACGCGGACCGTAGCGGGCGACGACGTGACCGTCGCGATCGATCAGGAACTTCGTGAAGTTCCATGCGATGGTGCCGACGCCGAGCCACCCCCTTTTCGCCGACTTCAGGATCTTGAAGAGCGGGTGAGTCCGCGACCCGTTGACATCGGTCTTCGCGAAGATGGGGAACGTCACGTCGTACTCGCGCGTGCAGAAGTCCTCGATCTGTGCATTCGTACCCGGTTCCTGATGGCCGAACTGATCGCATGGAAAGGCCAGCACGACGAAGCCCCGGTCCCTGTACTTTCGGTACAGCCCCTCGAGTCCGGAGTACTGTGGCGTGAAGCCGCATCGGCTGGCGACGTTCACGACGAGCAGCGTCCGGTCACGATAGTCGGCCATCCGCTGCGGCGTGCCGCCAATGGTGGTCAGCGTAATGCCGTACAGGTCCTCATTCACGTCTGGAATCGGTCCCGCCTCGCTCCACGTCTTCGACGTTCGTGTCCTCCCCGCCCGATCGGCGCGCCTTCCGCGCCCGCTCGGCAAGCGTCGCGTAGTTGTGCCGAATCCTGTCCAGCTCCTTCTCTTCGAGCTCCTCGAGATCGAGCAGCGCGTTGTGCGCGCCGACGGTCGCGCGAATCAGTTCGTCGAGCTTGATCTGCAGTGCCTCGGTATCGCGATTTTGAGTGTGCTGGATCACGAAGACCATCAGGAACGTGATGATTGTGGTGCCGGTGTTGATCACGAGCTGCCACGTGTCGCTGAATCCGAAGAGCGGACCTGTGACAGCCCAGATCACGATGATCGCCACCGCGAAGCCAAAGGCGGAGGGCCGTCCGGAGAGTCTCGACACGCTCTTCGCGAACTGTCCGAAGCTGGAGATTTGACGCATGGCTACCGCGCCCCTTTCGCGAGTCGTGCGATCAACACCGCGGCGCGCTGCGCCTGAAGCGGCAGCGCGGTGAGATCGGCGGTTTCGCCCACCGTGTGACCGTCTTTCCCTTTCAGACCGGCCGCGTCGATGATCATCGGCACCTGATCGGCGACGAACGAGACGTCAGCGGCGCCGGCGCGATCGGGGTTCACGGCTTCGACGGGCCCATTCCCGAGATCGCGGCTGACACGATCGTAGTGGACCAGCAGCCGCTCGTTGCCCGCGGTGGGCGCGAGTGGCGGGTAGGCTTCGTCGAACGTCAGCTCGGCGCGGGTGCGCGGCAGCGACTTCCCCGCGATGTCGCGCATGGCCGCCATGGCCTTTTGAAACTGTTCGTTCGACAGCGCGCGGAGATCGCCGGCGACGGTCGCGCGCTCGGCAACGACGTTCGTTTTGCCGAACGCCGTGCCGCGGCTCTGCACCGAATCGAAGTCGACCGACGTGCCCCCCAGAATCACTCCGGGATTGAACGTCAGGTGCGGCTCCCCGGCGAGCTGCTCCCGGAAGGCGTTGAGGATTCTCGCCGCTTCGAAGATGGCGCCGGCGCCGATGTCGTCGCGGAAGATCTGCGAGGAATGCGCGGGCGTGCCGGTCACCCGCAATTCCCACGACGTCGATCCGCGGCGGGCAACGACGATGTGCTCGGCCAGACCGTCGCCGTCCTCGAATCCGATCGCGGCGGCCGCGCCCTTGGCGGCGGTCACGAGCGCTTCGCGCGCGCGGGTGAGCGGACGGCCGGCGGCTTCCTCGTCACCGGTCATGACCACCGTGATGTTCATCGATTTCAGCAAGCCGGCGGCGTCGAGCGCCTTCAGCGCCTGAATGATGATGACGTCGCCGCCCTTCATGTCGATGATGCCCGGACCGCGAGCGGTCGTGGCGTCGAGGCGCTCGAATTTCTGGAACGGGCTGTCACGCTCGAAGACGGTGTCCAGATGCCCGATCAGCAGCACCTTCGGCGACGTCCCGGGATGCGTCGCGACGAGGTGGCCGGCACGCTGCCAGCCGGCACCCTCGACCCACTGGGTCTGGAATCCGAGCCGGTCGAACTCAGCGCGGAAGACGGCGCCGACCTCGCGGACTCCGGCCAGGTTCTGCGTGCCGCTGTTGATGTTCACCACGCGTTCGAGCAGCGCGATCGCGTCGTCCTTGTGCGCATCGATGTACGAGACGACGGCTCGCTCCTCGGCAGAGATGGATTGCGGCTCCGCCGGAGCCAGGACGGATATGAACGGAATGAAGGTCATGAAGAAAAGCATTCCGGCGCCGCTCTTCTTCATGTCCGTCATGTCCTTTCCTCCTTGCGCAGCACGTCGGCCAGAGCGTCTTCCCCGCGCGCCGACGCCAGATCCGCCGCGGTGCGCCCGTGGAACCCGGGCGCGCCGGTTCCACGAATCGACCGATCGGCCCCGGCCTCGACCAGCGCACGAGCGACGGCCGCGTGGCCGTTGATCACGGCGAGCATCAGCGCGCTCAAATGATATTTCGACGTGTGATTGAGATCCGCGCCGCGATCGATGAGCAGTCTCACGATTGGCAGGTGGCCGCGCAGGGCGGCCAGCATCAACCCGGTCTGGCCATGCGCGTCACGCGCGTTGACATCGGCGCCACCGGCGGCGAGCCGCTCGACGGCGCCGTGATCGCCCTGGATGATTGCGTGTTCCCAGTCGTTGGTCACGCCCCAACCATGTTCGGATTCGCGGTGTTCACGTTCTTCTTGAGGAGCACCTTGTGTCCCTTCTTCCAGATGAAGCTGACGCTGTTGTCCTGCGACACGACGAAGGCGGCGACTCCCTTCGACACGCTCACGCAGCGAAGCGCCGAGCGGTGACGCATCCCGAAACTCTGGCTGTCGACCTCCGGAAACGCCTCGAAGCGATCGCCGCTGCCGACGACCTCGTAGGCCGTGATCGGGACGGCGGTGTCGAGGACGATCTCCGCGCCGAAGCCGAGCACGCGCAAGTCTGACGTCAGCACGAGTGCGCCGTCGACCGCGGTGAGCTGGGCGACGAGATCGGCCGCGTCGGCGAGCTGTTCCTCCGCGTCGAACGCGGCGTTCTCCAGAATTGACAACGCGGTTGCGTGCGCCTCGATGTGCGCGGCCGCGCGGTGCCGCCATCGCGCGTCCGTCAGCTGGTGCCGCGCGTTCAGGAACGTGACGAAGCGATTGCCCAGAATATTTACGCGTCCGTGGATGTCGAATTTCGTGTGAATCGGCAGCGTCGGCGCGGCGTCGGGCGAGACGAGCAGCACCGTGCCGCCGTGGCCGTGCTCCTTCACGCCGTTGATGGTGCAGAGGATCGTGTTCAGCAGCGCCGTCCAATGGAAATCGGACGTCTCGTGATGCGGCTCGTGGGCGGGCATCGCGATCCGGGGACGGAGCGTCTGCTCGCCGCCGGCCAGAATGTCGCTGATCGGCATAAATTCGAGCGCGGAGTACGCAATCTGATCGTACAGGCGGCCGGCCCGCATCGCCGCGAGCTTCAAACCGCCCTGATAAATGTGAATCTCGCCGGCGTCCCGGACGTCGACGAGCAGCGCGTACGGCGCCGGGCGGTAGTAGAACGATCGGCCGTTGCGCGCCCTCGCCAGGTTCGCGCCGACGTGAAGGACCCCGGCCACCTCGCAGCGCTCCTCGTGGCCGTCGCCGGAGGGACAGCGGATCAGAATGGCCGCGTTGTTCGCATTCACGGCCGGCGCGATCGATCGCAGCGTCGCGACCGACACCGGCCGCGGCGCCTCGAGCGGCATCACGGGCACGACTTCGCCGAGTCCATCGCGCGTGACCTCGAGGTCGGGTGAGCAGCACAGCACGAAGCGCAAGTTGCGCCCCTCTTCGCGCTCGAAGCTCGCGAAGAACGCCGTCGCCAGCACGTGCTTGAGGTCGGCCGGCCGCGGCAGCTCGGGGACCCGGCCTTCATGGCGGGCGGCAATCGCGTGCCACCGTTCCGTCACGCGCGCGGCAAGATCATCCGGAAAGACGTAATCAGACATGGGGAATCGATCTATCGGAAGATCGATCTATCGATCTATTTAAAGTGCAAATGACCCGGGCTGAGCAAGACCGATACGTTAGCGCGGTTGGTGGTTGAACGCTCTTAAATAGATCGATAAATCGATAGATCGAGAGATCGATGCACGCGCTGTTCAGGTGAGCAGCTTGAAGGCGTGGCGCCAGCGGTTCTGGAGGAATCCGGGAATGCACCAGAGCTGACATAGCGGCTCGATCGCGCGAGCGGCCTTGGCCGTGCCCATGTCGGCGCCTTCGAATCCGAACTGGTCGATGATGCGCCCGACAACCTCCTTTGCGGCCGGATCGTTCCCGCAATAGAACATCGTCGGACGGCCGCCAGAGAATGTCGGGTTGACCATCACGGCGTTGCCAACACTGTTGAAGGCCTTGACGAACCGCGCCGACGGAAACGCCTCCTGGAGGCGCTCCATCAGCGATTCGTTCGGACCGGTGAAGACGCGGAGGACGCCGTCTTCGGGCGGAACGGTGTCGAGGGGATTGGTGACGTCGATCACGAGCTTGCCGTCGAGGTTGGCGGCGCCGGCCAGCCCGAGCGCGTCGAGCGCCACCCGGCCCGCCACAGCGAGCACCAACCCCTCGGCCCACGCCGCCACATCGGCGAACGTGCCTTCCGCAATTCCCGTCCGCGACGAGAAGTCCTTCAGCTTGCCGGGCGCGCGCGTCCCGATCTGGACTTCATAGCCGTGTTTGTTCAATCCGGCCGCAAATCTCTGGCCGACCGCGCCGGATCCGAGAACCCCGAAGCGATCCATAGTCGGCCGAACCTACAGGTTCGGCCCTCCACCTGCCAAGAGCTTACTTCCCCACGATCTTTCCTTCCGTATCGTAGGTTTCGACGGTGCCGAACTGCTTCAGCGAGTCGCCAATCTTCGGATCGCCGACAGCGATGATCTGCAGGCGTTCGAGCGCCAGGTACTTTTTCGCGGCGTCCTGGACCTGTGCCTGCGTGACGGCGGCGATCCGCTCGGGATATTTGTCCCAGTAGTCCGCCGGCAGCTTGTAGATCCATCGCGTGATGTGGTTTTGCAGCACCGCCTGCGGGCTTTCGAGCGACAGCGCGAATGACGCCACCATGCCGCGCTTCTTGTCCTGGAATTCCTGCTCGGGCACGGCTTCGTCGCGCATCCGCGCAATCTGGATCATCATGTCGCGGAACGCAGGCTCGGTGACTTCGGTTCGTACCTCGGTGTTCGCCGACCAGTTCCCCCGGAATCGGGGCGTGGAGAGTCCGCTGTACGCGCCGTAGGTGTACCCCTTCTCTTCGCGAAGGATGATGAACAGCCGGCCGGTCGGGCCGCCGCCGAGCACCTGATTCATCACCTGGATGATGTCGTAGTCGGGCGCCGTCCGGTTGATCCCCTGCGTGCCGACGATGAAGTTCGTCTGAACGGAGTTCGGCCGCGCGATGAAGTAGATCTTGCCCTTGCCGATCGGCGGCGGGTCCTCGAACTTCGGGGCCGCCACGCCGCGTTTCTTCCACGCGGCCAGCTTTCCTTCGACGACTTTCCGCGCCTCGGCCGTGGAGATGTCGCCGGCAATCGCGATCACGGCATTGTCCGGCACGTAATGGTCGCGGTGGAAATCGACGAGCATGGTCCGCGTCACCTTGTCGACCACCGGCGCGGTGATCGACACACGCGAGGCCGGATGGGTGCCGTAGACGACGCGCGAGAACATCTCGTTGGCCAGAAACCCCGGATTGCTGCGCTGCTGAATCAGGCCGGCCTTGGTGCGCTCCTTGTAGCGGGTGAGCTCGGCATCCGGAAACGTTGGATTGAGCAGCATGTCGGCGGCGAGCGTGAACGTCTGGTCGAAGAATTCTGGCAGGCTCGAGCCGGAGAGGGTCGCGTCGACGGACGACATGCCGGTGCCGACGCCGACCGTGGACGCCAGCGTCTCGAGCTTCTCCGAGATCTGCAGCGTGTTGAGCGTCGTCGTCCCTTCACGCATCATCGCCGCGGTGACGGACGCCAATCCCGACGCGTCCGCCGGATCGAAATAGCCGCCCGCGCCTGGAATCAGGAGTTGAAATGTGACCTGAGGGACGCGGTGATCCTCGAGCACCATGAGGTGGAGCCCGTTCGACAGGTCGGCTTCAGTGGGCTGCGGCAGCTTGAGCTTGAGCAGTTCGGTCGAGACAGGCGCGCGCCCTTTCATGACCACTGCTTTGCTCGACGGCTGCTGCGCGGTGCCCTGCCGCGACGCGGTTCCGACGCCGGCCGCGGCGACGGTGAGGGCGACGAGCGTGATCACAAATCGTCTGGTAAGCATTAGAAGCCTCCAGTCCCGGCGACGGGTTTCGGCATCGTGATGACCACCGTGCGGTTGGTGTCGATCAGATACTGCTTGGCGACGCGCTGGATGTCAGCGACCTTCACGGCAGCGATTCGATCGGCGTAGGTGTTGATCAGGTTGGGATCGTTCCAGAAGAGCGCGTAGCGGCCGAGCGAAATCGCGCGGTTCAGCGAACTGCCGAGATTGGCCGCCATGTTGCGCTTCCAGTTGTTCCGAGCCTTCTCGAGCTCCCAATCCGCAATGGTGCCCGTCTTGGCCTTCTCGATCTCCGCGTAGATGCCCTTCTCGAGATCGGCAATCGATTTGCCGGGCAGCGCAGTTGCGCCGACGCGGAAGAGGCCGGGTCCGCGATTGCCGGTAGACGACGCCGAAACACCAGACGTCAGTTGCTGCTGCCGCACGAGATTTTCATAGAAGCGCGAGCTGCGGCCGCTGCTCAGAACTGCGGCCAGGACCGTCAGCGGGTCGTCATCAGGCGCCAGCGCCGGCGGCGTGTGCCAGACGATGTCGATGCGCGGCAGCCGCGCCAGCGTGTCCTCGATCGTCTGCCGCTTTTCGGCTTTCTGCGGCGGCTCGGTGAAATCCATCGGCGGCGGCGCCGGCTGAGATGGGACTCGATCGAAGTGCTTGCGCACTTTCTCGAGGCACTGCGCCGTGTTGACATCGCCGACGATCGACAAGACGGCGTTGTTCGGCGCGTAGTACGTCTTGAAGAACGCCTTCACGTCGTCGACGGAGGCCGCGTTGAGATCGTCCATCGATCCGATGACGGAGTGCTCGTAGGCATAGTTCTCGTACGCCAGTTCGTCGATCAGCTCGAACGTCTTGCCGTACGGCTGGTTGTCGACGCCGAGGCGCCGCTCTTCCTGGACCGCGTTCCGCTGGTTGTCCAGGTTCTCCTTGGTGATTTCGAGCGACCACATGCGATCGGCTTCCAGGAACAGCCCGAGGTCGAGCTGATTCGAGGGGAGCGTCTCGAAGTAGAGCGTCCGCTCCTGGTTGGTGGTGCCGTTCATGTTGCCGCCGTTGTTGAAGACGAGCGTGAAGTGCTCGCCCGGACCGACCTGCTCGGAGCCTTTGAACATCATGTGCTCGAACAGGTGCGCGAAGCCCGTGCGGCCCTTGCGCTCATCGCGCGAGCCGACGTTGTACGTGACCGCGATCGAGTAGACGGGCGCGCTGTGATCTTCCGAAATGATCACCCGCAGACCGTTTTTGAGCTTGGTATCGCTAAACGTGATCTTGCCGGCGCGTGCCGCCGAGAGGGAAACGACAGCCGCCAGCACGCACAAGCCAGCCGGAAAAAGGGGACGGATCCAGCGTCGCATGTGACCTCCTGCCTTGTGGCGAATCCGACGATTATATGGAGGTCGCGCCGCCCTGGCAGCCAATGACGCCAGACGGCCGGATTCGGACGCCAACCGTGGCCATTCGGGTGCCAAACACCCGCTCGGATGGAAGCCTCGGGGTTCCCGACACTTACCAAGTGCGAAGAGCTTTCACCACGAAGCTCACGAAGAACACGAAGATGACCTTGAATAAAGGAAAAACAAGAGGTTCTTGAGAGAATTCTCTTCGTGTTCTTCGTGTTCTTGTATGTTCGACCACGCTGCTTGACGGTGCGACCGTTGCGCAGTCTACTCGGGGACGCTTGAGTAGGAGCGTCGAGGCGCTGGTTTGTGAATGAGGCCCTGGAGCCTGACAC
>Ga0114129_10002950_pt1 | contig 23795 bp, 24 predicted proteins | sample RhiMetdeltSRZDD1_FD_80071 | JGI IMG/M metagenome (GOLD analysis project Ga0114129, IMG submission 80071) | Populus rhizosphere microbial communities from Tennessee, USA - Rhizosphere MetaG P. deltoides SRZDD1 (version 2) (version 2) | ecosystem: Host-associated > Plants > Roots > Rhizosphere >...
AGCTTCAGCATGTGTTCACCCCCTTCGACCTCCCGTGGGCTCACGCGTGACCAGATAGATCGCCTTCGTGTGGCGGAGCTCGTCGATCTGGATCTCGAAGTTCACGGCCGGGTCCTGCCCGTATGCGGCCACGAAGCCCAGCCCGGCGCTCTCGATGCAGCGCTCGATCGTCTCGCGCGGGTGATGGCGCTGGGCGTGGTTGCTCGTCGTGCGCGACCAGCCGCCAGCGCTCTCGCTGAAGATGTCGAGCGTGGCGCGTGCCAGGCCGCCGGGGCCGAACTCGTCGTCGGCGAGCCCGCGCCAGACCATCATCAGGCCCTCCTCCTCGACGACGACGGTCGAGCCGAAGAAGTCTCGATAGGTCGCAAGCGTGTTCGCGTCGAACACGAGCAGGCCGCCGGGCCGGAGGTTCTGGGCGAGCCCCGCCAGCGCGGCCGTGAGGTCGTCCGGCTCGGTCAGATAGTTCGCGACGTCGTCAAGGCAGGTGATCAGGTCGAATTCGCCGAGCGGGTCGAGATCGCGAAGGTCGTGGCAGTGCAGGCTCACCCGCCCATCGACCTTCGAGGCCGCGACCTCCAGCATCGCGGGACACTGGTCGCACGCGGTCACGTCGAAGCCGCGCTCGAGCAGGGGCAGGAAGCTCTTGCCGGTGCCGCAGCCGGCGTCCAGCACGCGGTTGCCGGTCAGGCCGTGCGCGCTGGCAAGCCCGAGCAGCCCACCGGTCCACAGCTCGTAGTCGTGGTGGGCGGTGAAACGGTCATAGAAGGGCGCGAGCGCGTCATAGGCCGCCGCTGCGGATCGGTCCATAGAAATGGGCGATCCATTCATAGAAATTGAGGGCATGCCCTACCAGACCCGCTGACCGTTCAGTAGGGTTACAGGCCGTGTACTGCGCCAGCACGAAGTGGTTCAGAACCGCAACGCGGAGTGGGATTGGGAGGCCATGCGCCGCCACTGCTACCGCGAGGCTCGAAGGCTTGGCCGCTCAGACGCCGAGGCAGATGACGTCACACAGGAGGCGCTCCTGCGGGCGTGGCGCAAGCGTGATTCCTGCCGCGACCCAGAGCGGCCGTTGCCGTGGGTTCAGGAGATCACGCGCAACGAGTACTACCGGCTCTACTCACGACGCGCCATGACCCACGAGCTCCCCACCGACCGCCTGCCCGAGCCGCCCGCGCACTCCGGCGAGGACGCCGTGTTGACGCGGATCGACGTCGAGCGCGCGCTGGGTGACCTCTCGCCGGTCGACCGTCTCATGGTCCGGCTCCGTTACGAGGCGGACCTGACTCATCCATCGGTAGCCGGGGCGCTCGGCCTGTCCGTCGCAAACGTTAAGGTGCGCCTTCACCGGCTGCGCCCGAAACTCCAACATTCCCTGCCGACGCCATGACACCACCTGGGACCAATAGCCGAACGAAACGCCGCCGCAGCTCGCTGGGGCCGCCGGATGCGAGGGTCATAAAGGCGATCGGCCACCCCCTGCGGTGGCAGATGCTCGAGGCGCTGAACGAGGGCGAGGGAAGCCCCGCCCAGCTCGCACGCCGCTTCGGCGAGCCCGTGAACCTTGTGGCCTACCACATGGGCATCCTGGCGAAGGCCGGTGGCGTCGAGATGGTGCGCACCGAACCTCGCCGGGGTTCCACCGAGCACTACTACCGCGCGACCATGCGGCCGTACTTCGCCGACCGCGAGTGGGCCAAGCTGCCCACCGAGACCCGGCGAGCGGTGCTGGCGGTCGAGACCAAGCGGATCGTCAACGACATCCGCGCCGCCGCGGCCGGCACCGGCCTCGACCACCCCAAGGCGCACGTGAGCTGGAGCCCGCTCGAGCTCGACCGCGAGGGTATCGACGAGGTGGCCGACCTGCTTGCGGACGTTCTCGACAAGCTCCATGACATCCAGGCGCGAGCGAACGGGCGGCAGACCAACAGCAAGAGCAAGAAGCCGCAGCGGACCCTCACAGAGGTCGCGATGGTGCACTTCGAGCGGCCCAAGCGCGCCAGGCGCGGCCGGCCGCCGAAGTAGTCAGGTCAGCGGAAGCTCCTCCTCGAGCGTGTCGAGCACGTGGTCGGCGCCGGCCTCGCGCAGCGCCTCGCGGTCGTAGTGCCCGGTGGCCACCGCGATCGCGGTGCAGTCGACGGCGTGCGCCGCTTCGATGTCGAGCGGCGTGTCGCCTATCACGAAGATGTCCTCGTTCGGCACGTCCTCCCCGAGCATCGCCTCGCCCCGCTCGACCGCCCTGCGCACGATCCCCGCTCGATCGACGCCGGCGCTGGCATAGGCACCGAACGTGAACCAGCGATTGAGGTCGCCTCGCGCGAGCTTGATCGCGGCGGCGCCGTCGCCGTTGCCGGTGATGATCCCGAGCAGATGACCGTCATGGCTCAGCTGCCTGAGCCGCTCCGGCACGCCGGGAAGCACCCTGTAGCCCTGGCTCTCGGCCACCGCCTCCGGCAGGTGCTCCAGCCGGCGCTGGACGATCTGCGCGAGCTCGCGCGGCGTCGGCTTGCGGTGGATGACGGCCTCGAAGGTCTGGGCGCCCACGTCCGGGTCGGTCATGCCCGCGTCGGTGAACTTGCCGATGTCGGCCGGGATGCCGTACAGCTCCTCGAAGGCGCGCTTCCAGGCCACGGCACCGGCGCCACCGGTGGACACGAGCGTGCCGTCGATGTCGAACAGCAGGATCCGGGGTGTCTCGGTCACGCCGTCAGGATATTTGCCGGGGGCTAGTACTCGCTCAGCAGCTCGCGCCCCCGCGCGTCCGTTAGGACGACGACGGGCCGCTGCGCGCCGTTGGGGTAGCGGATCGTGCAGTGGCGGATCGCGTGTGCCGGGCGTGGCTCGCGGGCCGAGCAGCGGGCGGCCGCGGTGTCGTCGTCCCGCAGCGGCGTGAAGCGGGCCTCGAGGCGGCGCTCCGCCGCGCGTCTCGAGAGCGGATGGTTCGCGAGCAGCTCGGTCGGCACGCGCGGCAGGTCCGGCGGGCGCCGGGCCTCGACGTCGGTTGGCTGTGCGTCGTCCCCGCCCGGGATCAGGACCACCGCCGCGGTGAGCGCCGCGGCGATCGCGAGGACCACGACCAGCGCGCGTCCGGGGCGCCTGTCCTCCAGGAAGCGATACCCGCATGCCGGGCACACCCGCGCCCGCGCGGGAGCCGGCGCATCGCAGTTCGGGCAGCTGTTCACGACAGCTCCCCAGCGATGCGCTCGAGCTCCGCGGGCTTGCCGGCCATGATCGCGCGCGCATGCTCGGTCACCAGCTCCACGGGCCAGTCCCACCAGGCCGCGCGCAGCAGGCGCTCGACGTCGTCGTCCTCGTAGCGCCGGCGCACGACGCGAGCGGGATTGCCGGCCACGATCGCGTACGCCGGCACGTCGGCGGCCACCACGCTCCCGGCGGCCACCACGGCCCCGCTCCCGATGCTCACACCCGGCATCACCAGCGCGCCGTAGCCGAGCCAGACGTCATGTCCCACGACCGTGTCGCCGCGGCTCGGGGCGCTCATCACGAGGTCCATCGTGCGCTCTGCCCACGGCTCGCCGAAGATGCCGAAGGGGAAGGTCGACGGTCCCAGGTCGGCGTGGTTGCCGCCCGACATGAGGAAGCGGACCTTCGACGCGATCGCGCAGTAGCGGCCGATCACGAGCCGCTCGGGGCCGTAGCCGTAGAGGAAGGCATCCCGCTCGAACGCCAGCGGATCGTCCGGGTCGTCGTAGTAGGTGTAGTCGCCGACCTCGATGCGAGGGTCGGTCGCGAGCGGCTTCAGGAAGACCACGCGCTGGTGGCCCGGAACCGGGTGAAGCTGCATGGGATCGGGAGCCGCGGGCACGCTAGCCGGGCCGCGGGTCGCCGATCCAGTAGCGCGGGCCCGGGCCGCGGGCGGCCGCGCGGTCGCCGGGGTTCGCCAGCTGGCAACGGTCGAGGGAGAGGCAGCCGCAGCCGATGCACTCGGTCAGGCCGGCCTTCAGGCGCTCCAGCTCAGCGATGCGCTCGTCGATGCGGGCGCTCCAAGCGCTCGAGAGCTGGGACCAGTCGCGGCGCCTCGGCACCCTGTCCGCGGGGAGCTTGGCGAGCTCCTCGCCGATCTCGTCGAGGCTCAGGCCCACGCGCTGGGCGAAGACGATGAAGGCGACCCGGCGGATCACCGGCCGGGCGAAGCGCCGGTGTCCAGAGGACGCCCTCTCGGAGCTGATCAGCCCGCGCTCCTCGTAGAAGCGCAGCGCGGAGGAGGCCACGCCGCTGCGCTCCGACAGCTCGCCGATGGTGAGGAGCTCCGGCACTGAGGCGATGGAAGCAGACATTGGTCTTGACTTCAAGTGCACTTGAAGTTGCATGATGTGGCCATGAGCGCTCAAGCATTGGAGAACACTGAACTGAGCGGCAGCGTCGCGGTCGACGCGCTCGTCGGTGAGATCGGCAACTGGGAGGGCGTCGAGGTGGCCACCGAGCCGCGCTTCGGCGGCCCGGCCTTCCAGCTCGGACGCCGCCAGCTCGGCCACCTGCACGACGCGGGTGAACGCGGCGCGTTCGCCGACATCCCGCTGCCGCGCGCGCTGCGCGACGAGCTGATCGCCGCGGGCCGCGCACGCCCGCACTCCGCCATGCCCGACTCGGGCTGGCTCACCGTCCCGGTGCGCACGGCGGCGGATCTCACCGGCGCCGTCGAGGTCTTCCGTCTGACGTACGAGCGGGCGCGCCGAAAGCACGCGCCCGCCTGACGGGCCCGTTCACCGACGCCGGCCGAACGACAGCATTGAAGGGTGCCGAGCCGCTGTCAACAACTCGCCTCTCGGCGCCTCGAAAGAGGGGTTACCTCGATTAGCGCTCTGTGCGAGTGCGAACCCGCCGAACCCCGCGCGCACGGAGGTCGAAAGGCGAGTTTTCGACCTCCGACTCCTTTACCGCTGCCGTAACGCCGGCGCCACCTTGGGGCCGCAGTGGCGGCCGCCGCCCTAGGCCTCGCCCTCGCCGGTGGCCACGCGCCGCTGAAGGACCGACGGCTCCACGCGCAGCACGCGCGCGGGCCACTTCGGCAGCCACCAGTTCCAGCGCCCCATCAGCGCGATCACCGCGGGCACGATCAGCGCCCGGATCACCGTGGCGTCGAGCAGGATGCCGGCGCCGAGGCCGGTCGCGAACATCTTCAGGTCCGTGCCGGGGCTCGAGCCCATCGCGACGAACGTGAGGAACAGGATCAGCGCGGCGCTCGTGACCAGCCGGCCCGTGCGCCCGATCCCCGTGACCACCGCCTGCTCGGTGGAGCCGGTGCGGTCGTACTCCTCGCGCATGCGGGCCAGGATGAACACCTCGTAGTCCATCGAGAGCCCGAACAGGAACGCGAAGATCATCAGCGGCATCCACGACGGGATCGAGCCGGTGGCCTCGATGCCCCAGATCAGCTCGGAGCCGTAGCCGTGCTGCCAGACGAGCACGAGCACGCCCCAGGCCGCGGCCACACTGAGGATGTTCAGCAGGATCGCCTTGGCCGGCAGCAGCAGCGAGCGGAACGCCCGCGCCAGCAGGATGAACGTCGTGATCGTGATCAGGGCGATCATCAGCGGGAAGCTGCCGTAGACCGCGTCGATGAAGTCCGCGTTCGACGCCGGCTGCCCGCCCACGCGGACGTCCGGTCCCACGGCGTGCGCCGCCTCGCGCACCCCGTCGAGTGTGGCCTCTCCCTCGCTCGACCCGCTGTCGGGGGTGGGGATCGCCTCCACGAGCGCGGTCCCGTCACGGCGCCACTGCGGATCGTCCGGTGCCACGGCGCCGTGGATGCCCTCGACTCCGGCCACGGCGCTCACCACCTGGGCGGGATCGGCCCCGCGCTCCACCAGGATCTCGTGCGGAAGCAGCGCTCCCTCGCCGATGCCGGCGTCCTCGAGCGCGACCAGGCCGGTCTTCGCGTCGCCCGACTTCGCCATGGTGTCCGCATCGGATGTTCCGAGCTGGAGGTCGGTGGCCGCGAAGACGAGCGCGAGCACCACGGCCATGCCTGCCGCGGCCGCGATCCAGCGGCGCCGGGCCACCATCTCGGCCCAGCGCGTCCAGGCGCGGCTCGCCTTGTCGTCCGTGCGCCGGTGCGGCCAGTCGAGGCGCGGGCCGAGCTTCGCCAGCACCACCGGCAGCAGCGTGATGGCCACGAGCACCGAGACCAGCGGGATCAGCATCCCGCCGTAGCCCATCGAGCGCAGGAACGGCAGCGGCAGCGCGATCAGCGCGAGTAGGCCGATCGCGACCGTGATGCCGCTGAAGACCACGGCGCGCCCGGCGGTCTCCATCGCCTTCTGGACCGCCTCGTCACCGCTGCGCCCGTGCGAGCGCTCCTCGCGCCAGCGCGAGACGACGATCAGCGCGTAGTCGATCGCCACGCCGAGGCCGAGCAGCGCGATCAGGAACTGAACGATCGGAGAGACCGACGTGAGCTCCGTGAGCCCGAGCAGCAGCAGGAAGGTGGTCATGATCGAGGCGATCGCCATGACGATCGGGACGATCGCGAGGAACGAGGCGAACACGAACCCCAGGACGGCCAGGGCGCCGAGCCCGCCGAGCACGGCCTCCAGCAGCAGGCCGGGACCCTCGCTGTCGGCGCCGCTGTCCTCCATCAGCGCGTCGAAGCCGGTGAGGTGCACCGGCTGGCCCGCCACGGTGGTGCCCTTCAGGGCGGCGCTCGCCGCCTTCTCCGCCTTCGGGTTCTCACCGAACGCGGAGTCGGGGTCGGGCTGCGGGTAGACGATCGCGAAGGTGGTGCGACCGTCGTCGGACAGGAATGTCTTGTCCCCGGTCGATGCGTACGACGCAACCCGCGAGTTGGGGAGCGCCTCCTCGAGCGCTCGATCCATCTTCGTCAGGTCCGCGCGCACGCTCGGAGAGTCGGCGCGGGTGCCCTCCGGCAGCTTCACCACAGGAACCAGGGGGGCGGTGTCGCCGCCCGTGCCCCGGTACCGCTCCGCGATCGTCACGTTGGTCTCCCAGCCCTCCTTGTTGGGGACTGAGAACTCGGGATCGAGTGCGTCCGTGGCGGGACCGGACGCCGCAACACCGGCGATGGTGAGGACGATCCAGGTGATCACGACAGTGCGCTTGTGCGCGAGGACCCAGCGGGTTAGCGAGGACACCGTGTACTACCTCCGACGTATTGGTTGCGCGTCCAGATCATTACAGACCAGAAAGGTTTATAACAGGAATAGCTTTCGGATGTAAGCTTCTTAACGTGGGAGAGGAGAGGGAAGAGCTCCGCATCGAGCCGCCGCGGCCGGATACACCGCCGCGGAGCGTCGGGTTCCTGATCTCGCAGCTCGGCTTCTTCTCCTCGAAGCGCTTCATGGAGGCCCTGGCGCCGGCCGGAATCGACCCGCGCGAGTTCCTCCTCCTGCGCTTCGTCGCGGCATCCGAGGGCCGGTCGCAGCAGGCGCTCGCCGAGCAGCTCGGGATTCCGCCCAGCCGGATGGTTGCGCTGGTCGACCACCTCGAGGAGGGTGGGCTCTTGGAGAGGCGGCCCGACCCGGACGATCGCCGGGTGCGCGGGCTGCACCTGACGAGGAAGGGGCGCGGTGTGCTGGAGAAGGCCGGGAAGATCGCCATCGACTATGAGACTCAACTCTGCGCCGGAATTAATCGGGACGAGCGCGAATTGCTGATCGACCTCTTGCAGAAGCTTCAGGCAAGCCAGACCCACCTGCGCGGCGTTCACCCCGGGATGGGGGAGGAAGGTCCCTGATGGCCAAGCTCCTCGTACATCTCGCCACCGGCCCCGAGAACCCCACGCGCGGCGCGCTCGCGCTGCTCGTGGCGCGCACCGCGGCCGATGAGGGCCACGACGTGCAGGTGTTCATCGCCGGCGACGGAGTTCAATATGCGCGGCCGGCAACGGCCTCGACGGTCCACGGCGTGGGCACCGGCAGCTTCGGCGAGCACTGGGAGGCGATCGTGAGCGCCGGCGTGCCGATCTTCCTGTCCGGCATGTCGAGCAACGCCCGCGGCCTCGAGCCCGACGCGATCGCGGACGGCGCCGAGATGGCGCCGCCCACGAAGCTCGTGGAGCTGGCGGTGTGGGCCGACTCGACGCTCACGTACTGATGGCCGACCGAGCGGTGGTGATCCAGCCCGGCGCAGGCGTCCGCACGGGCAACGTCGAGTTCCTCGGCCTGAGCGAGCACTCGCCGCGGTTCAACGTCAGCATCATCACGATGGCGCCCGGCGCGCACGGCCCCGAGACGCACGTGCACAGCGACGAGGACGACGCCTTCTACATCCTCGACGGCGAGCTCACCTTCGTGCTCGACGAGGGCGAGGTGCCGGCGCCAGAGGGCACCTTCGTGCTGGTGCCGCCGGGCGTGAACCACACCTTCCTGAACCCGCTGGACCGGCCCACCCGCGTGCTCAACATCCACGCGCCCGCGGGCTTCGACCGCCGCCTGCTCGGCGAGTGAGTACGGTTCGTCCCGTGGGACTCACTCCATCCTCAGGCGGACCGCCCTCGCGGCGCAGCCGGGAGCGGCGCGCGTATCAGCTCGTGCTCGTGGGGAGCACGGCCGGCGTCATCGCGGTCGTGGGCTTCATCCTTGCCGCCCTCGACGTGATGGGCTTCGGCATCCCGTTCATCGCCGCGATCGTCGCGATCGCGTGCGCGCTGATTTTCCGCCGCACGGTCGGGCGCTAGCGCAGCTCCGCCACGGGCACGGGCGCGTCCGCTCGGCGAGCGCGATGCCTCTGTGGCGGGCGCTTGGGCTCCGGCTCAGGCTCGCCAGCGGCGCGCGTGGGCGCGGGGATCAGCGCAGCCGCCGCGATCACGAGCAGGAACGCGACGACCCGTACCACCACCGTCAGCGCCTCGCTCCCGAGCGGGTCACCGAAGACCACGACACCGGCCGGGATCGCCGATGCGTTGCCGGCGATCGCGGTGACCGCGATCACCGGAACGGCCGGTCCGATCTGGAGCGAGCGTGCCGATGCGAAGAAGGCCACGACGCCGCCAGCGATCGCCACGTACAGGTACGGGCTGAGGAGGAGCTCCGAGATCCCCGCGTCGATCTTCCCGCTCAGGGCCTTCACGGCCACGTGGGTCGTGGTGAAGAGCAGCCCGGCCGCCACGGCCAGCAGGATCCCGTGGTGCGAACTGGCGCGGCCACTGGCGTACGAGACGATCAGCACCACGCCCACGGCGGCGATCGCGGCCTCGAAGGCCAGCATCGCGGCGATCGAGTAGTTCGCGCTCTCCTGTCCGGAGCGCGCCTCGCCCGTGACCGCGAGCATGGCGAGACCGAGCGCGGTGAGCAGCAGGCCGGCCCACTGGCGGCGCTCCACCTCGAAGCCGAAGAACCGCTCGGCCACGACGGCGAGCACCACGAGCCCGCCCGCGAGCACCGCCTGCACGAGAGACATGGCCGCCAGGGTCAGCGCCCCCACGTGGAGCAGGTACGCCACGACCGCCAGCCCGTAGCCGACCGTCCACCACTTCGAGCGGAACAGCGCGATCGCGCTGCGCAGCGGATGCCGTAGCTCGACCTGCGGCGCCGCAACAGCGCCACGGTGGCGAAGCAGAAAGCCGACCTGGGTCACCAGGGCCGAGAAGCCGGCGAGAGCGAGCCCGAAGAAGAGGGTCACCCATGTGTCCTACCCGAGGCTCGGGTGGGGGAACCCGGAACGAGAGGAGCCCCGCCTCGCGGCGGGGCTCCTCGAAACGACCGGTTGTGCCTAGCGGCCTACTGGAGCCACTCCTGGACCTTGTCCTGGTTGTCCTTGACCCAGTCGGCGCCAGCTTCCTCGGGATCCTCCTTGTCGCCGGCGATCGCCTTCGCGACAAGCTCCTGATCCTCGTTCGTCAGCTTCATCTTCTTCAGCACGTCGTACGCCGGCGACCCGCTGTCCGCGAACTTCTTGCTGAACAGCTTGTTGATGATCGTCACGTCGTACTCGCATTTGTACTGCTGGGGATCGCCGCCGGCCTTGGCGTCGTCCTGACAGTCGGTGCCCTCCTTACGCGGGGGCAGCTTCACCTCGGCCAGGTCGTACTCCTGGTTGAGGTACTGCGGCGTGTACCAGTAGAAGATGACCGGCTCCTCCTGCTTGTAGAGCTGAGTCCAGCGCGCCACCTGGGCCGGCTCCGCGCCGGCGGTCACGTGCTTGAAGTTCAGCCCCAGGGCCTTGATCAGCTCCTTGTCCTTCTGGACGTAGGAGGGGTCGCCACCGAGGAACATGCCCTGGTCGCCCGAGTCGGCGGTCTTGAACAGGTCCTCCTGGCCCTTCAGGCCCTCCCAGGTCTTGAACTCAGGGTGCTCGTCCATCAGGTACTTCGGGATGAACCAGCCGATGTGGCCCTCCACCCCGAGTGGCCCGCCCTGTACGACGGTGCCGGCCTTGTCGATGTACTTCGCGTACTCGTCGGTGTGCTGCCAGTCCTCGAGCACGGCGTCGACCTTCCCGTCAGCCATCGCCTGGAAGACCGGGATTTCCGCGATTTTGGTCACCTCGACCTGGCAGCCGAGCTCGTCCTCGAGCACGGCCTTCGCGATGTAGGTGTTCGCAGTCGAGCCTGCCCAGGCCTGCTCGTTGAGCACGACCTTGCCGCAGTCCTTGCCGGAGGAGGCGCTTGAACCGTTGTCGCCGGACGACTCGTCCTTCTCCTCACCGCAGGCGGCCACGAACAGCGCCAGCACAAGCGCCATCGCAACCACCCACATGCGCTTGCCGCGCAATCTCGGGTCCGTCATCAAACTGCCCCTCCTCCTGGTTGCACTTGTCGTCTCTTCCTGCCCAAGCCGAACAGCGGTCCTCCGCTGGAACGCTCGGTGCGGGTCGCGCGCTGTCCCTGCGTGACCCTGTCAAGGGCGATGCCGAGCGCGAGAATGGCGATCGACGCGACCACGCCCTCGCCGAACTCGTTGCGCTGCAGCCCGCGCGCCACCATGTCGCCCAGGGCGCCGGACCCCACCAGTCCTCCGATCACGACGACGGCCAGGACCATGATGATGCCCTGGTTCACGCCGAGCATGATGCTCTCGCGAGCGAGCGGGATCTTCACCTTCGCCAGCACCTGCATCCGTGACGCGCCGAAGGCCTGGGCCGCCTCGACCGCGGCGGGAGGCACGCTCCGCAGGCCCACCGTGACGAGCCGGATGATCACCGGGATGGCGTACAGCACGGACGCGATCACGCCCGGCACGCGCGACACCGGCATCAGATAGATGAACGGGATGATGTAGACGAGCTGGGGGAGCGTCTGAAGCGTGTCGAGCAACGGCCGCAGCGCCTTCTCCACGCGCGGGCTCTCCGCCGCCCAGACGCCGATGGCGATCCCGATAACCACGGCGATCGCCGTCGCGACGAGCACCTGAGACGCGGTGTCCATGCCCGGGTCCCAGACCCCCATGACGCCGATCACGGCGAGCATCAGGAGCGCGGTGATCGCCGGGCGCATCCCACTCAGCACGAAGGCGATCAGCGTGAGGCCACCGAGGGTCACGAACCAAGGCGACTCAACCAGCACGGCTCGAAGCGGCTCGAGGAAGTTCTGCAGGATGAAGTTCCCCACCGGCTCGGTGATCTTGAACACGAACGAGTCCGGGTCCTGCACGTAGTCGAGCACCGACTGGATCCATCCCAGGATCGTGTCCTGGATGTTCGCCTGGTAGACCGAGGTCGAGGTCTCGAACTCGTCGGGGTAGTACGCGTCGGCGCCGAGGACGCGAGCGACCACGACCGCCACGACGATCCCACCGAGCGTGGCGAGCGTGATGTTGCGCGCGCGTATGCGGCCCTCGTCGGTGAGCTGGCGGCGCGCCGGGTCAGTCCGGTCCGCAATCGCCTGGGTGGCGCGGTCGAGCGCGATGGCCATGATCACGATCGCGATGCCGGCGAGCAGGGCGAGCGCGGCGTTCGAGTAGAGCCCGTTCGTGACCACGTCGCCGAGGCCGCGCCCACCGATCAGGCCGGCGATCACCACGAGCGAGAGGGCGAACATGATCGTCTGGTTCACGGCCAAGAGCATCTGTCGACGCGCCAGGGGCAGCTGGACCTTGAAGAGCGTCTGGGTCTTCGTCGCGCCGAACGCCTGCGATGCCTCCACCGATTCAGCCGTGACGTTTCGCACGCCCAGCGCGGTGATGCGCACGGCCGGCGGGATCGCATAGATCAGGGTGCAGATCACCGCTGCGGCCGGCCCGACCGAGAACAGGATCACGATCGGCATCAGGTAGGCAAAGGCGGGAACGATCTGCATCGCGTCCAGCACGGGTGTGATCCCGCGGAGAAAGCGGTCGTTGCGGCCGGCGTAGATGCCGATCGGGACGCCGATCGCGAGCGAGAGGAGCACCGCGGACGTCATCAGGGCGAGCGTCTGGATGCTCTCCTCCCAGAGACCCATCAGCGCGAACGACACGAATGCCCCGAGCACGATGAGCCCGGCGCGCCAGCCGCCGAAGCGCCACACGATCGCGGTGCCGGCCACGATGATGCCGGCCCAGGTGAGCCACTCGAAGAAGTTGAGCAGCGCGGTCACGAGCCAATCGGCAAACGCCCGGAAGCCGTCCAGGATCGCGAAGAAGATGTTGGGGTTCTCGGCCGTACGCTGTTCGAGCAGCCAGTCCTGGGCCTTGTCGATCTCCGAGGGCAGCTCTTCCCACGTGAGCGCCGCCGGCCAGGGGTAGTCGCCCTTGAGCACGAAGTAGCCCACGAGCATGAGCGCGACGATCGCCCCGACCTGGGTCGGGCGGCCGCGCCAACGCGAGGACGGCGCAGCGAATGCCGGCGCCCTCATCCTGCCGGTAGCTACCGCCACGCTAGGCCCCGGGTTCGGCCATCGCCTTGAGGACCGCCACGCGGTCGACGATCCCAACGACCTGGCCGTCCTTGACCGCCCGGATCGGATGATCGGTCTGCGCCACTATCGGGACGGCGTCCTTGAGCGTGGTGCTCACCGGCAGCTCCGGTCCGTCGGCGGTCTCCCCGGGCTTCGGGTCGCGCATGATCCAGCGCAGCGTGAGCACGTGCGTGCGCGGGATGTCGCGGATGAAGTTCTCGACGTAGTCGTCGGCGGGGGTGCCCACGAGCTCCTCGGGCGTGCCCAGCTGCACGATCCCGCCGTCGCGCATGATCGCGATCCGGTCGCCCAGCCGCAGCGCCTCCGGCAGGTCGTGTGTGATGAACAGCATCGTCTTGCCCGTCTCCTCCTGGAGCCGGATCACCTCGTCCTGCATGTCGCGCCGGATCAGTGGGTCGAGGGCGCTGAACGGCTCGTCGTAGAGCATCAGCTCAGGGTCGACCGCGAAGGCCCGCGCGAGCCCCACGCGCTGCTGCATTCCGCCGGACAGCTGGGCGGGGAAGGAGGTGGCCACGTCGTGCAACCCCACGAGCTCGAGGATCTCGCTGGCCTTGCCGAGGCGCTCCTGCTTCGACACGCCCTGGATCTCGAGGCCGAAGGCCACGTTGTCGATCACGGTGCGGTGCGCCAGCAGGCCGAAGTGCTGGAAGACCATCGAGACCCTGTGGCGGCGCAGCTCGCGGAGCTCGCTGGCGTCCGCGGCGATCACGTCCTGTTCGCAGATGGTGACCTTGCCGGCGGTGGGCTCGATCAGCCTGATCAGGGTGCGCACGAGCGTCGACTTGCCCGAGCCCGAGAGGCCCATGACCACGAACACCTCGCCCGGCCAGACATCGATCGAGATGTCCCGCACGGCGACGACGGTGCCGGTCTTCTCGCGCAGCTCGGCGCGCGAGAGCTCCTCGTCCGGCGTGCCGATCACCTTGTCGGCGTTCTTGCCGAACAGCTTCCAGACGCCCTCGGCGCGGAGCAGGGGCTCGCCGTTGCGATCCGCGGCCGGAGGGGCTTCAGGGGTCTCCACGGCGCCAGAGCCGTGCGAGTCACTCATCTCGGCGCGATGATATATCAGCCCGGGTAGCCCGCGCCAGCCCTGAGATTAGGTCTGTATTAGGACGGTCTGGAGCTCGGTGAGCGTGTCCATCGGATAGCGCCCGCCCACCCTGCCGATGCCGCTCTGGGAGCGCGCGCGCCCACCCCAGGGAAGGTGGGGCTCCCAATAGTTCGTCGTCTCGTTGATGTTCACGAGCCCCATGGGCACCGCATCGGCGTAGCGCAGCCCAGCGGCCAGGTCCCGCGTGAAGATCGCGGCCATCAGGCCGTAGGTCTGAGCGGTGGTCTGCTCGATCGCCTCCTCGAGTGAGCGTATGCCCACGATCGGCGCGATCGGGCCGAACGTCTCCTGCGTAACCGCGATCGAGTCGGGCGGCACGTCGTTCAGAACCGTCGGCTCCCAGTAGAGCCCGGTTGGAAAGCCGTCTGCGCGGCTGCCGCCCGTCACGACCGTGGCCCCCCGCTCGACCGCGTCAGCCACGTGCGCGTCCATCTTGGCGGCCCCGGGCTCGTTGTTCACCGGGCCCATCGTCGTGGCCTCGTCGAGTGGATCGCCGAGCCTCACCTCGCGCTCCACCTCGCCGGCGAGCAGCGACACGAACTCGTCGCGAACCGCTTCGTGCACCAGGAACCGCTCGGCCGCCGAGCAGCTCTGCCCGGCACCGAGGAACGAGCCCACCCGCGCGGCCTCCGCGGCTGCGGCGAGGTCGGCGTCGTCCATCACCACGAACGGACCGTTCCCGCCCATCTCGAGCAGCTGCACCTTGCCCGCAGCTTGGCGCGAAACCACCAGCCCCGTCTCCGTCGAGCCCGTGAACGCGACGGCGTGCGTGCCGGGGTTGGCCGCGAGCTCGTCGCCCACCTCGGGACCGGGGCCAAGCACGAAGTTAAAGACGCCCGGCGGCAGGTCCGCCTCGGCGATGCACTCCGCCAGCAGGCCGGAGCACACCGCCGTCGAGGGCGCCGGCGTCCAGACGACGGTGTTGCCGCACGCGAGCGCCGGCGCGAGCACCTCGGCCGGCATCGTGTAGGGCCAGTTCCAGGGAGTGATCAGACCCAGAACGCCGACCGGGCGGCGCACGAGGAGCACGCGCCGTCCGGGCGCCGCGCTCTCCGGAATCGAGCCCTCCATGCGCTTGCCGTCCTCGGCAGCCATGCGGAAGAACTCGATCAGCTCGCCGACCTCCACCTCCGCCTCGGCCTTGAGCGGCTTGCCCTGGTCGAGCGTGAGCACGCGCGCGAGCTCGTCGCTGCGCCTCTCCATCGCGTCGGCGGCCCGATGGAGCAGCGCGGCGCGCTCGAAGCCGGTGCGCGCGCCCCACGACGGGAACGCCGCGTTTGCGGCAGCGATCGCTCGGCGGGCGTCCGCGCGGCCGCCCTCGGCAACCGGACCGAGCGACTCGCCGGTGGCGGGGCTGGTGGCCTCGGCGGTAGCGCCGCTTGCGGCGTCACTCCAGTCGCCGTCGATGAACATCCGCGTGGCCATGGGCGTGCAGTCTAAGCGGGCGTTGGGTGCGACAGTACGACTGAGAGCCGATGCATGACATAGCCGAGTTCCTCCGCAGCCACCCGCCTTTCGACGGCCTCGACGAGGAGGCGCTCGCGAGTGTGGCCGCCAGCGCCGAGATCGAGTTCTACGCCGCGCGCTCGCCCATTCTCGACAGCGCCGAGGCCGTTGCTGCGTTCGCTTATGTCGTAAGGCGCGGATCGGTCGAGCTGATGGTCGACGGTCACCTGCTCGACCTGATGGAGGAGGGGGAGATGTTCGGCTTCGTCTCCCTCCTCTCAGAGGGACCACTGGGCTTCGTGGCCCGCGCCGGGGAGGACACGCTGGTCTACCGCATACCCGCGGACGTCATCCGTCCGGTGTTGGAGCAGCCGGCCTCCGTGCGATTCATGGTGCAGAGGATGGACAAGAGAGTGCATCTGCTGGCGGGGCTGGAGAGCGAGCCGCCGCTATCCGCCGCCGGCCGGCCGGTGGGCGAGCTGATCAGGGCCCCGGCGCTCGTCTGCCCGCCGGCGACCAGCGTCCAGGAGGCGGCGATGCGGATGGCCGAGGCCGGCGCGACCTGCGTGATGGTCGATATTGGCGACGGGCTCGGGATCGTGACCGACCGCGACATTCGCACCCGTGTGGTCGCTGCCGGCGCGGGGCCGGACACCCCGCTGTCGGACGTGATGACCGCGCCGGCCTGGACCGTGTCCGCCGACCGCATGGCGACCGAGGCGCTGCTCGAGATGCTCGATCACGGGATCCGGCACCTGCCGGTGCTCTCGGCCGGAAGGCGGCTGCTCGGCGTGCTCGACGACGTGGACCTGATGGCGAACGAGCGGCGCGCTCCGTTTCACTTGCGGTCGTCGATCGCGCACAGCGCTGATGCGAAGGAGGTGGCGGAGGCCACCGCCGAGCTCCCGGATACGGTGGTCGCGCTCTACGACGCCGGCCTTCCCCCCGCTGCGATCTGCCGCACGATCGCGAGCATCCACGACACCGTCACGCGCCGGCTGATCGAATTTGCCCACGGGGAGCTCGGCCGCCCGCCGGTGCCGTATACGTGGCTTGCCACGGGCAGCTTCGGCCGCTTCGAGCCGTTCCCGAGCTCCGATGCCGACAGCGCCATCGCGTGGGACGGCCCGGACGACGACCCCGACGTGCGGCGCGCCATCGTGGCCCTCGCCGAGCATGTGCTGGAGCGTCTCGAGGCGTGCGGGTTCAGACCTGACACCAAGGGCGCGGTCGCCTCCAATCCGCTGTTCGCCCGCTCGATCGAGGACTGGGAGCGCGCGGCCGGGTCCTGGGTCGAGCAGCCCGATCGCAATCGCGGCCTGTTGCTGCTGTCCGTGGTCGTCGAGAGCGATCCGGTCTGGGGCGCCACGGCCGTGGCGGACCATCTGTTCAACGTGTTCGCCCGTACTTCCGGCCGCGAGCGGATGCTGACGAGGCTGGCCGCCGCCGCGCTGCTGGAGCGCCCGCCCACCGGGTTCCTGCGCAACGTCGTCCTACACTCGAGCGGCGAACGCAAGGGGGTGCTCGACATCAAGCGTCATGGGCTGGTCCCCATCCAGGCACTGGCGCGCTGGAGCGGCCTGGTCGCGGGCGTCAGCGCGGCCTCGACGCGCGCCCGCCTGAGGGCGTCGCTGGAGGCGGGCACCCTCAAGCCTGACGACGTGGCAATCCTCCGCGGCGCATTCGAGCTGTTCTCGGCGCTCCGAATGGAGCACCAGGTCGGGCAGCTCCGTGCGGGTGAGGATCCCGACGACCTGATCGAGCCCAAGAGCCTGGCGCCGCTGACCCGGACCTCGCTAAAGGAGGCCTTCCGCGCGGTCGCCAGGGTCCAGCGGGGAGTGGCCCTCGAACTCGGATTCAAACTACGTTGACACGCCCGCTGAGCCGCTCGTGGCGCGACGCGCGGTTTGTCGTGATCGATGTCGAGACGACCGGGCTGGACCCGCGGCGGGACGAGGTGATCTCGTTCGCGGGCATCCCGATCGAGTCCGCGCGGATCCTCACCGCCGAAGCGGTTCACGGCCTCGTCCGGCCCCAGGTGGCGCCCGGCGACGCCTCGATCGCGATCCACCGGCTGCGCGAGGACGACCTCGCCGCGGCGCCGAGAGCGCCGGAGGCGCTCGCGCCCCTGGCAGCCGTGATGGGCGGGCGGATCCCGGTGGTCCATGCCAGCTGGGTGGAGCGCACATTTCTTCGCAAGGCTGGGTGCCCGCTGCCACGCCGGATCGTGGACACGGCCGTCCTATGGCGGCGGCTGAGTATCGAGCGTGGCGGTCGCGACCCGGGCATTTGCAGCCTCTCTGTGATCGCGATGTCGCTCGGTCTGCCGTCGCATCGCCCCCACGAGGCCGAGGGGGACGCGCTGACCGCAGCGCAGGCATTCCTCGCCATGGCCACGCACCTAGAAGCCCGCGGCCACGCAACAGTGCGCGCGCTGACGAGAGCGCGCCTGGACCTGCGCGGGTGGCAGCTCTGGCACGGGCCCGAGGAGTTCAGGTCCGGCTGAAGGCGGCGAGGATCGCGCGCTGGAACGCGAGCACGTGCTCGTGCATGATCGTGCGCGCGTGGGGGCCATTTCGGTCGAGGATTGCCTCGAGCAGCTGGGTCTGGTCGTGGACGGCGTGCCCCAGCGTGGGAACCCGGTCGAGCACGAGGTACCAGATGCGCAGGGAGTGCGTGAAGTAGCGCTCGAGCGTCTGCGTCAGGTGTGGGTTGCGGGCCGCCTCCCAGGTGAAGCGGTGGATGCGCTCGTCGAAGCGCATGAGCTGGTCCTGGGCGGCCGGCTCGTCGAGCCCCTCGATGTCGCGAAGGAGCGCTTCTGCGGTCGCGCGCGTCTCCGGGTCGAGCCGGAGCGCGGCGAGCTCGGCGGCGTACCCCTCGAGTTCCGCCCGCACCTCGGTGATGTTCTGGATGTCGGCGGCCTCGACCGCGGAGACGAACGTGCCGCGCCGGGGCTGCACGTCCACGAGGTTCTCGAGCGCCAGCCTCTTCACGGCCTCACGCAAGGGTGTCCGGCCGATGCCCAGCTCGCCCATCAGCTCCTCCTCGCGCAGGGCGGTGCCAGGCGGGAGGTGGAGGGTCACGATCCGGTCGCGCAGCTCCGTGTACGCGTGCTCGGCGACCAGCCGAGTGGCCGCGGCGTCAGGGACCGACGTGGGCGAGGGATCAAGGGCCATCGGGTAGAGACTCGGCGAGCAAGGTTGACACGTCCACCACGCGCAGCTCGTCGCCGCGCGCCTTCACGCCGTCGTCGAGCATCACGGTGCAGAACGGGCAGGCGACCGCGAGCGTCTCCGCGCCGGTCTCGGCGGCCTCGCGGGCGCGCTCCTCGTTGATCAGGCCGCCGCGCTCCTCCATCCACATGTGCGCGCCGCCGGCGCCGCAGCAGAACGTCCGCTCGCCGCTGCGCTCCATCTCGATCGGCGTGCCGACCGCGTCCACGAGCTCGCGCGGGTCGGCGCGCACGTCGTTGTGGCGAGCGAGGTAGCAGGAGTCGTGGTAGGTGATCGTGGTGCCGTCGCCCTCGGGCTGGAGCCTGCCGTCGCGCACCAGCTCGGCGAGCAGCTCGGTGTGATGGACGACCTCGTAGTTGCCGCCGAAGTCGGGATACTCGTTGCCGAGCGTGTTGAAGCAGTGCGGGCAGCTCGCCACGATCTTCGTGACACCGGCCTCGTTCAGCGTGCCCACGTTCTGCTCGGCGTGCGCCTGGAACAGGTACTCGTTGCCGATCCGCCGCGCCGGGTCGCCGGTGCACGACTCGCGCGGGCCCAGGATCGCGAAGTCCACGCCGGCGGCCTTGAGCAGCTTCGCCGTGGACTGCGCGGCGGTGCGCGCGCGTTCGTCGAACGAGGCCGCGCACCCCACCCAGTAGAGGACCTCCGGCGCGGGGTCGCCGGGCTCGAGCACGCGCACACCGAGCTCGGCCGCCCAGTCGGCCCGCTCGGTCTGCGGCTTGCCCCAGGGGTTCGACGCGCGCTCCACGTCGCGCAGCATTTGCTCCGACTCCGTTGGGAACGAGGAATCCATCATCACCAGGTGCCGGCGCAGGTCGATGATGTGGTCCACGTGCTCGATCGACACCGGGCACTCGCGCACGCAGGCGCCGCAGGTCACGCAGTCCCAGACGACGTTGTCGGTCACGGCGTTCGGCACGAGCGGAGCGGGCTCGAAGCCTTCCTCGCCGCGGATCAGCCTCGGGCCCTCCTCGAAGACCTGGTCGCGCAGGGCCATGATCAGCAGCTTCGGCGACAGCTCCTTGTCGGTCGCCCACGCCGGACACACGTCCTGGCAGCGGCCGCACTCCGTGCACGAGAACGTGTCGAGCGTCTGCTTCCAGGTGAGGTCCGGCACCGCGCCGGCGCCGAACCGCATCTCCTCCTCGGGCACGTCGAAGCGCAGCGGCTCGAGCCGCCCCCGCGCGCCCGTGCGCGAGAAGAAGACGTTGAACGCCGCGGTGGCGATGTGCAGGTGCTTCGAGTGCGGGAGGTAGGCGAGGAAGCTCAGGATGATCAGCAAGTGCGCCCAGACGAAGGCGCGTTCGAGCACCTCCGTGACGCCGCCGTCGCCGAACAGCCCCGAAAGCGCGTTCGACACGGGCGACCACGACTCCGGCCACTCGTTCAGGTCCAGCGCGATCCGCGATGCGTGCCAGAGCAGCAGCGTCGTGACGATGCCGGCGATCAGCGCGAGGATCAGGTCGGCCTCGCCGAGGTGGCTGCCCTCGAAGCGCGCCGGGCGCTGGATCTTGCGGATCGCCACGGCGCCGATCACGCCGACGAGCACCAGCACGGCGAACACGTCGACCATCAGCGCGAACCAGCCCTGGTGGCCGAGCCACGGCAGCGTGGAGTGCTTGTCGACCGCGCCGATCATCGCGATCACGATCGTGGGGAAGAGGACCAGGAAGCCCCAGAAGATCGCGGCGTGGATCAGGCCCGGCACGAGGCGCTGAAGCAGCTTGCGCTGGCCGAGCACGATCACGGCCTCGTTCTTGACCCGCTCCGGCACGTCGTCGAATCGCTCGACCGGCTTGCCGAGCCTGACCAGCGAGACGAGCAGCCTGGCGCGCCGATAGAAGAGCGTGCCGCTGACCGCCAGCAGGGCGGCGAGCGCGAGCGCTCCGAGCGCGACGTCTATGAGGCCTGCGCCTTTCTGAGCTCGGCCGTGATCGCCGGCACGATCTCGGCCAGGTCGCCGATCACCGCATAGTCGGCGCTGGCGAGAATCGGGGCCTCGGAATCGGAGTTGATCGCGAGGATCTTCTTCGCGCCCTTGCAGCCCGCGATGTGCTGGGTTGCGCCGCTGATGCCGCAGGCGATGTAGAGGTCCGGGGCGACCTTCGTGCCGGTCTGGCCCACCTGGTCCGTGTGCGGCCGCCAGCCCGCCATGGTGACCACGCGCGAGCAGCCGACCGCCGCGTTCAGGAGCCCTGCGAGCTCCTCGAGCATGCCGAAGCCGTCCGCCGAGCCGACCCCGCGGCCGCCGCTCACGACGACCTTCGCCTCGGCGAGCGAGATGCCGGCCGAGGGCGTCTCGGCGTGCTCGACGACCCTGACGATCTCTTCACCCAGCTCGGGCTCGAACCTCTCGACGTTCGCCGCTGCCCCGTTGACGGTCGTGGCCTCAACCATGTGCGGGGCGACCGAGAGAACCTTCAGATCCGAGTTGATCCGCGCCTCTTCGAGCAGGCTTCCGCCCCAACGCACCCTCGTGACGGTCCCGTCACTCCCGACCGCAGTGCAGTTTGCGGCGAAGGGCAGATCGCGGCGGGCGGCGAGGTGAGCAAGCACTTCGTTGCCTCGGTTCGTGCCCGCGGCGACGACGGCGGAAGGCTGGGCGCGATCGATGAGCTGCTCGAGGCAAGCGGCCCACGCTCCCGGTGCGTAGGAAGAGAGGTGGTCGTGCTCGGCGACGTGCACCGTCTCGACGCCATATGCGCCCAGCTCGGAAGCGTCGAAGGCGAGTGCGTGCAGGGGACCCCCGAGATCGCGCGCGAGCGAGATCGCCTGGAGCGAGAGCTCCTCGCCGGGCTCGACGAGCACCAGGACGCTCATCCGGCCACTCCGATCTCTCTCATCATCTCGACCACGGCCGGCGCCGCATCAGGGCCGTTGCCGAGGATCTCCGCCTGCTTGCCCTGCCCGGGCGGCACCACGAGGCGCAGCTTCTCGAGACGCGCCGCCGGGCGCTCCGGGTTGCGCTGCTCGACCGGCTTCGAGCGGGCGCGCAGCTTGGCGGGGACCGACGGGTAGCGCGGCAGGTTGATCCCCTCGAGCACGCTCACCAGCGCGGGCAGAGGCAGCTCGTAGATGTCGCGCCCGCCGGGCACCTCCTGCTCGCAGCGCGCGCGGTCGTCGGCCACCGAAAGTCCCTTGAGACCGGTCGCGATCGGACGCCCGAGCGCGTACGCCACGCGAATGCCCACCTGGTAGTTGCCGGAGTCTGCCGACTCGTTGCCGAACACGATCAGGTCGAAGCCGCCGCCCGCGGACTCCTCGGCCTGGACCGTCTCGACGATCGCCGCCGCCGTGGCCTGCGGGTCCCACTCCTCGCCGTCGGTCACGAGGTGCACGCCGCGGTCGCCGCCGTTGGCGAGCGAGTCGCGGATCTGCTCCTCCGCCTCGGCCGGGCCGAGCGTGAGCACTGTGACCTCGCCGCCGTGCTCCTCCACCAGCCGCACCGCCTCCTCCACGCCGCACTCCTCGTGCGGGCTGATCGTGAAGCCGAGGTGACGCGTCTCGAGCGCCTGCTCGTCGGCGGTCAACACCATCTTGCCGCCCGTGAGCGGCACGCGCTTGACGCAGACGAGGATCCTCATGCCGGGATCGGGTCCGCCGCCTTCACGCGGGAGTTGTCCGGGTCGAACAGCGGCGTGGAGTCGGCGCACTGGACGGTCACCGGATAGCGCTCGGTCATGTACTCCACGGCCAGCTCCTCGCCGACGTTCGCGTACTCGGGCGGCAGGTACGAGAGCAGGATGTGCTTGCCCACCGACGGCCCCGCGCCGGCGCTGGTCACGTACGAGCGCCGCCCGTGCGAGTCCACCAGCGGCGCGCCGTCGCGTGTGACGATCGGCTCGCCTCCGAGCATGTAGCGCTTGACGCCGCCGGCCGAGGTGTGGTCGTCCACGGTGAGCGTGCACATCACGGTCCGGGGGTCCTCCTCGCGGTGGCGCACGTGCGCCTCCTTGCCCACGAAGTCCTGGTCCTTGACCTTGCCCCACGCCATGCCGGCCTCGACCACGTTGTACTCGCCATCGAGCTCGAAGCCAAACGCGCGGTAGCACTTCTCGAGCCGGCCCGTGGTGCCGTACACGCCGATGCCGGCGGGCACGATCCCGTGCGGCTCGCCCGCCTCGGCCACCATGTCCCACAACCGCGCGCCCTGCTCGATCGGCACGTACAGCTCCCAGCCGAGGTCGCCCACGTAGGAGATCCGCGAAGCGAGCACGCTCAGCGGCCCAATCTCGATGTCGCGGCAGGTGGCGAACGGGAAGCCCTCGTGCGACATGTCCGCGCTTGTGAGCTCGCGCATGATCTCGCGGGCGCGCGGGCCCCAGAGCCCGAGCGTCGTCCAGCTCGAGGTGAGGTCGAAGATCTGGGCGGTGCCGTCCTCGGGCAGGTGGTCGCGGTACCACTTCAGGTCGGCCATCCCGTGGGCGCCGCCCGTGACCACGCGGAAGTGCTCGTCGCCGAGCCGCATCACGGTGAGGTCCGAGCGGAAGCCGCCGCGTGGGGTGAGCACCGGCGTGTAGACGACCTTGCCGAGCTTCACGTCCATCTGGCGCATCGAGACCTTCTGCACGCACTCGAGCGCGCCCGGGCCGACGATGTCGAAGACGCAGAACGCCGTCAGGTCGAACATGGCAGCGCGGTCGCGCATCGCGAGGTGCTCGGCGTTGATGATCGGCGACCACCAGCGCGAGTCCCACTCGGCCTCGCGTTCGCCCACCTGGTCGGCGAACTCCTCCAGCAGCGGCGCGTTCGACTCGTACCAGTGCGGGCGCTCCCAGCCGGCGGCCTCGTAGAAGACGGCGCCGAGCGCGGCCTCGCGCTCGTAGTACGGCGACAGGCGCACCCGGCGCGCCGACTCCCACTGCTCGCCCGGGTGCACGATGCCGTAGGTCTTGTTGAAGCCCTCGGCGGCGCGGCTGCGCACGTGCTCGGCGGTCTTCTGGTGCTCGTAGAAGCGCGCGACGTCCGACGCCTGGAGATCGATCTCCGGCTCGCCCTCGACCATCCACTCCGCGACGGCGCGGCCCACGCCCGGGCCCTCCTTGACCCACACGGCTGCGGCCGACCAGCGCCCGCGCACGTGCGAGGTCTCGCCGAGGATCGGCAGCCCGTCCGGGGTGAGCGAGAGCAGGCCGTTGACGGCGTACTTGATGCCCACGGACTCGTCGCCGAGGATCTCCGGCACCAGCTC
>Ga0114129_10002953_pt1 | contig 23790 bp, 24 predicted proteins | sample RhiMetdeltSRZDD1_FD_80071 | JGI IMG/M metagenome (GOLD analysis project Ga0114129, IMG submission 80071) | Populus rhizosphere microbial communities from Tennessee, USA - Rhizosphere MetaG P. deltoides SRZDD1 (version 2) (version 2) | ecosystem: Host-associated > Plants > Roots > Rhizosphere >...
GTATCCGGGGTGTCCTCGACGTGAGCCGCTGACGCATCCTCGTACGGCACCGGCTCGGGTGGCCTGGTACGCACGGCCTCCACGTTTGCGGCATAACCGCCAGGCGAGCGTACGAACGTGTCCTCGCCGCTCTCGGCAATGGCTAGGAACTCTTCGCTTGCCGAGCCCCCCATCGCCCCTGACATGGCATGCACGATGACGTACTCGAAGCCAAGTCGATCGAAGATCTTGATGTAGGCGTCGCGGTGGGCGGCGTAGGACTTCGCCAGGCCCTCATCGTCGATATCGAAGGAATAGGAGTCCTTCATCACGAACTCGCGGCCGCGCAGCAGCCCTGCTCGTGGGCGTGCCTCGTCGCGGTACTTCGTCTGGATTTGGTAAAGCGTCAGCGGCAGGTCCTTGTAGGAGGAGTACATGTCCTTGACGAGGAGGGTGAACATCTCCTCGTGCGTCGGACCGAGGAGGTATTCCCCACCCTTGCGGTCGTGCAGCCGAAAGATGCCCTCGCCGTACTCGGTCCAGCGGCCGCTCGCCTCGTACGGTTCCTTGGGCAGCAGCGCTGGAAAGTGCACCTCCTGAGCACCAATCGCGTCCATCTCCTCGCGCACGATGCGTTCGACATTCCGCAGCACGCGGTAGCCCAGCGGCAACCAGGTGTAGATGCCTGGGGCGGCGCGGCGGATGTAGCCCGCGCGCACCAGCCAGCGATGGCTCTGCACCTCCGCATCGGCCGGATCTTCGCGCAGTGTCCGGACAAACAGCTCCGACATTCGGGTGATCACCCGAGCACTGTATTAGCTTGACCAGTATGATGATTGTATGAAACGCATCACGGTCAGCCTGCCTGATGAACTCGTCGAGCGCATCAAGCTTGTTGCGGGCGAGGGACAAGTGAGTGCCTACGTTGCTACGGCTCTCGCCGAGTATCAGGAACGCGAGACACTCGACCAGATCTTGGCCGACTGGGAGGCCGAAACACCGACGACTGAGGATGTTCGACGTCAGGTGGAGGCGGAATTTGATCGGATTGGCCTGGTCCACCCGAGCGAGCAGGATGACCGGATAGCAGGGTGACAAGTCGTAGCATCTCTGGTCTTACTCTCGACACCGGCGCGCTCTTCGCTATGGATCAGCCGGCTAAGGCTCAGGTGATGCAGTTCCGCATCAAAGAGCTCCGGCATCGCGGAGGAACGCTGTGTATCCCAGCGGCTGTTGTTGCACAGGCATGGCGCAGCCCCCGACAGGTCCGGTTGGCTCGTCTTATCAACTCTTCGGACGTCGAGATCGCTGTCATGAATCTGGCCGTCGCCCGAAGCGTCGGTCTCTTGTGTGCGGCAAGTGGACATCACGATGTCATCGATGTGCATGTCGCTTTGTGCGCTCGTGAACGGGGTCACGCCGTGGTGACGAGTGACTATGACGACATTGCCCGCGTCGATCCGTCCTTGGTGATCCTCAGGGTTTGACGAGAACGGCTTGCCGATCTAGCCCCGAGCGAGCCCGGGCGGGTGCTTACTCGTCACTGTTGCCGTCGTACGCCGTTGGGCCTCGAGCAGCCGGGCTCGAAATGATCCTTTGGCGGTCTTGAGCTTCGCAGACACCTGATACAGCCGGGCCGGTCGGCCGGGCTGATACAAGGTGACCAGCGTCGGAATGTATTCGGCCTTGCTCACCGTGAAGCGACCATTCCCGACACGGGTGAACGTGAACCGCCCGGTCGCTCCTTCGAAGGTGCGGTTGGCCTCCTGCTGGGCCACCGTATTACCGACCCCGTAGAGCACCCACTTCTTGTTCACGATTGTCCAGGGTTGGACGACGTGCGGGTGGTGCATATAAACAAGATCAACATCAGGAGAGGCGGTAAGCGCACGAGCGAGTGCGACTTGCTGCGCATTTTCCCTGGTGGAGTACTCGGTTCCGATGTGGACTGCGGCGAGCACGATGTCTGCTCCTCCGGCCCGGGCGCCATGCGCCTGACCCAGCAGCTCCCTGGTGTTGAGCCGGTGCACGGCCCAGGGCCTGCCCTTTGGCATAGGCAATCCGTTCAGGCTGAACGTCGCCGCGATGATCCCGATCTTGACACCCTGCCGCGTGGTGAAGATCGTCGGCTGCTGTGATTCGGCCTTCGTACGAGCCGTGCCCACGTGGCCGATCTTTGCCCGATCAAGATCATCAAGCGTGCGCTTCAGGCCTGAGAATCCCTGGTCAACACAGTGATTGGACGCTGTTGTGCAGACGTCGTAGCCGGTCACAGAGATAGCCTTCACGACCTGCGGTGGAGCGGCGAAGATCGGATAGTTTCGATACGGCCCGCCTGGCGGAGCCAGCGGCACCTCCTCATGGCAGATCGCCAGGTCGGCCGATGCGATCACCGGTTTCATTCCCGCCAGCAAGGTGGCGAAGTCATAACCTCCATGTCCGCGTTGCCGTGCGTCCTCTTTCGCACCGAACCACAAGGTGTTGTGCCACAGCAGATCCCCGTTCATCACGACCGTGACGCTGGTCCGCTGGGGCTTGGCCGAGGGCTGCTTGGTCGACTGACCAGATGGGCCAGGGCTGGCAGGTGGCGTACTCGGCCTTCCAGTGGGACTGGGAGTTGGCGCGGGCGTGGGTGTACGGCCGGCCTGCTGCTGGGCGTCCGCGCAGCCGGACAAGATCATCAATAGACCGATGCAGACTGCCGCCAGCGCCCAAGCAGCTTTCAAAAGTGGACCGTCGCGAACTCGCCGACCTCGGTGAATCCGACCCTGGCATAGGTCGCGCGGGCGGGCAGGTTGTAGTCATTGACATACAACGACACTGTCGGCACCAGGGTGCGCGCCAGCTGAACGACGGCGGCCATAGCAGGAGCGGCCAAGCCCCGACCGCGCAGCTCAGGTTCCAGCCACACCCCCTGCACCTGGCAGACCGATCCCGACACCGAGCCGAGATCCGCCTTGAAGAGCACCCGGTTGCCCTCGAAGATGCCGAACGCACGACCAGATGCAATGAGCTGGCGGACGTAGAAGCGGTACCCAGCCGGATTGCCCTGCACAGGTGAGACGCCGATCTCCTCGGTGTACATCTTCACCGCCGCATCGGTATAGGCGTCCCATTGATCAAGGGTGACGCGACGTACCCGGCGGTCGGCCGGGATGGCTGGCGGCGTACTGATCGACATCACAGGTTGGTGCGGGCGTACATCACGGACCTGGCTCCACGCGCCTCCCCAGCGCTCAGACAACTTCGCCCACAGATCCAGCGCCACTCGGGATGGGCCGATGATCGATGCGCACATCCGGTCCGCACCGGCGAATTCAGTCCAAGCATCGAGCGCGTGCTCGTCGGCATTCACGGGTACGAGGTTGGACCCTGCATGGCACATCGCCCGGAGCAGCCCGCCCCGCTCGTATCCCCAGACCGGACAGCCGAGACTTGCCTGCTCGAGTCCAGCAGCACGCACCCGAGAAGCGACGAAGACGTTCTCGATCGGGTTGGCAGAGAGCAGCCGAATGGCTGCCGGTAGGTCGCTACGATTCAGCACCCGCACTGAGCCTTCGCGGGCCCAGCGGGACGTAATGGTGCTGGCGACCTTGCGCATTCTCAGTGCACTCTGACCTGGGGCACTCTGACCTGGGGCACGCTGACCTGGTGCCCGCCGTCCCCGGCTGGCAGCGATTCACTCATTTCTGCCGCGAGCCGCATCGCCTCCTCGAGGAGGGTCTCGACGATGTCGGCCTCCTTCACCGTCTTGATCACCTCCCCGCGCACGAAGATCTGGCCCTTTCCGTTACCGGAGGCCACACCTAGGTCCGCCTCCCGCGCTTCGCCGGGACCATTCACCACGCAACCCATGACCGCAACCCGGAGCGGCACCTCGAGTCCTTCCAATCCGGCGGTTACCTCGTCCGCCAGCTTGTAAACATCCACTTGGGCGCGGCCGCAGGACGGGCACGAGACGATCTCCAGGTGCCGTGGTCGGAGGTTCAGGGATTCCAAGATCTTGATACCGACCTTGACCTCCTCGACCGGCGGAGCGGACAACGAAACCCGAATTGTGTCGCCGATTCCCTTGGAGAGCAGCGCCCCGAACGCCACAGCGGACTTGATCGTTCCTTGGAAGGCAGGTCCGGCCTCGGTGACACCGAGATGCAGCGGGTAGTCGCAGGCGTCGGCCAACAACTCGTACGCACGCACCATGACGACCGGGTCGCTGTGCTTGACGGAGATCTTGAAGTCGCGGAAGCCGTGCTCCTCAAAAAGGCTGGCCTCCCACAGTGCCGACTCCACCAGGGCCTCGGGAGTGGCCTTGCCGTACTTGGCCAGCAGCCGTTTGTCGAGCGACCCGGCGTTCACTCCGATCCGGATCGAGCATCCGGCGTCCGCAGCAGCCTTTGAGATCTCCTTCACTTGATCATCAAAGGCCCGAATGTTGCCCGGATTGACCCGTACGGCAGCGCAACCGGCGTCGATTGCCGCGAACACGTACCGCGGCTGGAAGTGGATGTCGGCTATCACCGGGATCTGGGACTTCATGGCGATCGTCGGCAACGCATCGGCATCGTCCTGGCTGGGCACCGCGACCCTCACGATGTCGCACCCGGTCGCGGTCAGCTCGGCAATCTGCTGCAGCGTGGCATTGATGTCCGCGGTCAGAGTCGTGGTCATTGACTGCACAGTGATGGGCGCGTCGCCACCGACGGCGACCTTGCCGACTCTGATCTGGCGACTCTTGCGACGTGGCGCGAGGGTCGGAGGAGGAAGGGTCGGCAGACCCAGGTCGATACTCATAAGGCCTTTCATCGCGAGGTGCAGGGAGTCATTACGATCGAGGCTCGCCAGCGATCCAGCCTAACGTGAGTTCAGCGAGCTAGCAGATAGCAAATGCTGCTCAGATCGCGCGTGACCCGCCCCTGCTGAATAAAACGAGAAGGTGGTGTAGCCGCTTCGCGGCCAAGCCGTCAGAAGAGCCGAATGGGATCGATGATGTCAGCCAGGATCAACACCGCGCCGGAGATCAGGATCACACCGCCGACAACGTAGGCCACCGGCAGCAGCTTGGCAGTATCCACGTGACCCGGATCGGGTCGCCCGAAGAGTCGAGCGAGACTGCGCCTGATCGCCTCGTAGATCGCCGCGGCGACGTGGCCGCCATCTAACGGCAACAGCGGCACGAAATTGAAGAGCGCGACGAACAGGTTCACCGATCCAAGCACGGTGAACAGGCTCGCCAGCTTAGCCGCTGGGCTGATCTGGTTCGTCGAGGCGATCTCCCCCGCTGCCCGAGATGCGCCGACGATGGACATCGGTCCGAATATGTCGCGGGGCTTGCCGGTCACCATGTTGTAGGCGGTGTAGAAGACCTTCACCGGGAAATAGGCGAGGGCTACAACGGTCTGCTTGGTCATCTGCCACATGTCGCCGATGACTGAGACTGGCCCGCCGCGCTCTCGGACTATCTCCGGTTCAACTCCGAAAAACCCCGCAGCAACCCGCCTCGACGGGTCGTACCTGTCGGGTACGCCGGTAATGACGGTATTGACCGGCTTCAGGTCGAGGCGCTGACCACCACGCTCGACCGTAACGACGGCCGGGTGATCGAGGTTCGCCCGGATCAGGCGCGAGACGTCGTCCCAGGACGAAACCGCGGTCCCGTTGAACGCCACTATCTTGTCCCCGGATTGGATACCGGACTGAGCGGCTGGGGTCGGCGGCTTGCCGGCGCAGCTCTGATCGGCTGCGTTCGCGACGACGATGCATTCCTGGACCTTCGAAATCGTCAGCTGGGAACGATAGACGCCATAGCTGACCGAGACGCCCAGCAAGATCACGAATGCCAGCAGGATGTTCATCGTCGGGCCACTGGCCATAATGATCAACTTTTGCCAGAACGGCTTCTCGTAGAAGAGCCGGCCCTCGTCCTCGGGACGGATGGCCGACCATTCCGCAGCTCTCGCATTGTCGGCGAGCGCGCGAAATGGGCCTGTGCTGTACGCGCGAACCTGACCAGGGCGATCCCTTGCCGGCGGGAACATGCCGACCAGCCGGACATAGCCACCTACCGGAATCGCCTTGACGCCGTACTCGGTCTCGCCTCGACGCCGCGACCACAACTTCCGGCCAAAGCCGATGAAGTACTCGGTGGTCTTGACATCGAACAGCTTGCCCGGAACCAGGTGGCCTATCTCGTGCAAGGCGATCGATGCCATGACCAACCCGAAAAAGACAACCGCACCAGCGATATAGATCACGAGGTCCATCTAGTGCTTGTGCTCCGTTGCCTGAGTGAGGTTCATGGCCCGAGCGCGCGCCCAGGCATCAGCCGCCAGCACCACCTCGAGCGTGAGCTGATCACCCGCGACCAGCTTCGAGCCTACGTCGGGATCTGAACTCACGTGCTCGCGCAACACAAGAGCCACGATGTCAAGGATCTGAGTGAAACCGACGCGACCATCATGGAAGGCGTCCACGCAGACCTCGTTCGCCGCGTTGTACACAGCTGGGGCCGTGCCACCGAGGCGACCTGCCTGGCGAGCGAGCTCAACCGCCGGGAACGCCACATGGTCCAACGGCTCGAACGTCCAGCTCGATGCTGTACGCCAATCGCACGCGGAAGCCACCCCGCGCAGCCGATCAGGCCAACTCAGGCCCAGCGCGATGGGAAGCTTCATGTCCGGCGGCGAGCATTGCGCGAGTGTGGAGCCGTCGACGAACTGCACCATGGAGTGCACGATCGACTGCGGATGCACAACGACATCGATCCGGTCCAGCTCCACCCCGTACAGCAGGTGTGCTTCCAGCAGCTCCAGTCCCTTGTTCACCAAGGTCGCGGAGTTGGTGGTGATCACCCGACCCATGTTCCAGGTCGGGTGCGCCAGCGCTTGATCCGGTGTGACGTTGGTCATCTGTTCGCGACTGAGCCCGCGAAAGGGTCCGCCACTTGCGGTGAGAATCAGGCGATCGACCTCCGAGGCGGCGCCGCCGCGAAGACATTGGGCCAGGGCCGAATGTTCCGAATCGACAGCGACAATCTGCCCCGGCCGCGCGGCCTGCGTGACCAGCGAGCCGCCGACCACCAAGGACTCCTTGTTAGCCAATGCGAGGATTCTCCCCGCTCGCAGTGCGCCGAGTGTCGCCGCTAGCCCAGTGGAGCCCGTGATTCCGTTGAGCACCACATCGCACGGCATCGCTGCCATTTCGGCAGCAGCATTCGGGCCACCGAGGATGCGTGGCAGTTGCACCTTCCCCTCTGCCCACCCGCGTCGGCTGGCCTCGGCATAGAGAGCGAGTTGTAGGTCCTGAACGGTCGTGGTGCGACTGACAGCGACGACACGCGCTTCGGTGTCCAGCGCTTGGCGAGCCAGCACAGCAATCTGCGAACCACCAGCAGCCAGGCCGACCACCCGGAACTTATCGGGATGTTCGGCGACCACCTCCAAGGCTTGGGTCCCGATCGAGCCGGTACTGCCCAAGATCACCACCTCACGCACGGGCCAAGTGTGGCAGGTCGTAGCCGACCCCTCAGCAGCCCGCTTACCGGTCGCTCGCCTCCCACCAATTCAGCACGCGCAGGACTCGCATGGTGTTCCACCTGCTCGCACCCGGTTCCTCCATCCGGAACCAGGTCCGGCCGGGGTATCCGGCGTAGGTCGACCACCGGCCGTCGGTTCGACGCGCGTGCCGCACGACCGCGATGGCGTCTCCGAGCCGTTGGTCCTGATCTGAGCTCACATCCACGAAGTACTCGAGCCCACGCAGCACATCGAAGTGCCACCGCGGTAGCTGGGGAAAACGCGTACTGCTCCGAATTGCCACCTGGCCCGTGCGATGCGACTTGTACAGCCGATGCTTCAGGAAGAACTCCCGCCCTCGAGCTTGCGCCTCCTGGTCAGCTCCTCCCAGGGCTTGCTGATAGGCGTAGAGAGCCTCGAGTGCCTGGATGGTGGTGTGGAACGAGCTGTGCTTGCCGCGCTCGCCGCGTGCGGCACAGTTCCAGCCGCCGTCGGCGAGCTGTTGATCAAGGAGATAGTCAACCAGGTCATCGAGCCGCTGAGCCTCGTACCGATGTGCGGCCGTGAGCCGCACCAACATCGATGCGATACAGGTCTCTGGAACCCGCCATCTGTTCTGCCACTCCCAGAGGCGCTCACACCCGGCCAGCGCCGCTGGGTTACCCGGCGGCAGTCCAAGCCACAACAGGTGGAGCAGCGTGTACGTCGTCGAGATCCACTTCGGCGAGTAATCCCCGCCGCCCCAGCGGCCGTCGGGATCCTGCAGCGAGAGCAGCTTGGCGCCCCAACCCTCGTTCGCGACACGGGCTCGTTCAGCTCTTACGGTCGCTTCGGAGCTGCCAAGTAGATCTCGATGCACCCGCCAGCGGATGGACGGGTCGCCCTCAAGCAACCAGGCCACCAAGTCATCATTCGGAAGAGTCATCTCCGACCATGATCTCGCGACTACGAGCGTCGGCATTGCGCAGCGATCACCATGAAACCTGGGGGCGCCTGGCAGAATGCGCACACCATGAAAAGTCGACGAGCGGCACCGTGACACTACGCCTGATCGACATCGAAAGCCTGGACGATTTCGACGCCCACATCGGCAAGACACAGCGTCTGAACGGATGGTTCGTCCAGTCTGTCGATCTCACCGAACGAGCGGACGTGCTGTTGAAGGTCGATCCTCAAGGCGCCGTCTTCCTCGGCTGCGTCTTCGCCCCGGCCGTGGAGCACCACCTCCGCAGGTCGGGCGCGCTGCTATTTCCGCGGCTGCCTGACCTGCCATTTGACCCATATCGTGCGCGCCTCTACGACGCGGCCGAGCTTTACGGCCCCGGGAACTATGCCGAAAGCCCCGACGCGGTTGTGTACGCCTGGTGCCACTCCCAGGCCGCTCGGAAACTCACCGGGGAGCTCGGGATGACTCTTCATGATCACGCAATTACCGCAGCACTCAACGAATCAACATCCGACCTGGACCGACGGGCGATTGTGGGAATCATGGGCGGTCACGCCGCACTGCGCGGTGAAGATACCTATCGCGCGGCCGCCGAACTTGGATCAAGCCTCACACTTGCCGGTCGCACAGTGCTGACGGGGGGTGGTCCCGGAGCCATGGAGGCAGCAAATCTCGGGGCGTACCTGAGTCCATGGCCAGGTTCGCTCGACGACGCGCTGATGATCATGACGCCTGCGGCCGGAGGGTACTGGCCCAGCATCGACGCGTGGGCACAGAGCGCCTTCCAAGTACGGGCACGCTGGCCGGTGACTTCGGCAGGCCGCAGCCTCAGCATCCCGACGTGGTTCTACGGTCATGAGCCCACCAACATCTTCGCTACCGAGATAGCCAAGTACTTCTCCAACGCGCTTCGGGAGGACACTCTGTTGCATCGCTGCGGTGGTGGAGTCATTTACCTTCCGGGGCAGGCCGGTACGGTTCAAGAGATCTTTCAAGCGGTCACCGAGAACTTCTATGCAGCCGACCCGAGCATGATCGCGCCACTGATCTTGGTCGGTCGCGAGTACTGGACGGATTTCTACCCTGCCTGGCCCCTGCTCCAGCGGCTGAGCGCAGGCCGACAGATGGGCGAGTTGATCTATTGCATCGACGATGTGAAGGAAGCTACCGATCTGCTTGCCGGTTGATCCGCGCACGCTTCACGGCGTAAGGGACACCTCATCGGGCGTGGCGAGGGTGAGCACGGCCTCCTCGATCGACTCTTCCTGCTCGAGCTCCCGTTCTACCCGACGCAACCGCACGGCCAAGTCGTGCTCGACATCGTCACCGGCCATGTCGACCGAGGCAACCAGATACAGCCGATCAGGGCCGACGAATTCCAGGTGCAGGTAGGTGATGCGGTCGATGTCGGGCCGTGCGAGAAGATGCTGTAGAACCTTTTGCCGAATCTCAGACCGTACGGGTTCGCCGACCAAGAAGCGGCGGTTGCGATCGATCAGGACAACCGCGACGACCCCGAGCAGTACGCCCACCAGGATTGACCCAATTGCGTCGGGTGTCGGCGAGCCCGTGACCTGGTGCAGCGCAACAGCGGCCGTCGCGATCGTGATACCTACGAGGGCTGCGGCGTCTTCAAAGAAAACGGCCCGCAACGTGGGATTCGAGGTGTTGAGCACAAGATCTGGAACGCTACGACGCCGTTCCGCGGCCAGCCGACGGGCCTGGGTCATGGCCTGGATGAAGGAGACACCTTCAAGGACGAAGGAAATCGCCAGCACGATGTACGCGACAAGGTAGTTCGACGCTTCCTCGGGATCGATCAGCTGCTGGATGCCGTGCCATATCGACACGACTGCGCCGGCAGTAAACAGCCCGAAGGCGGCGAACATCGACCAGACGTACGCTTCTCGACCGAACCCCATAGGGTGTCCGCTATCCCGGCCGCGATCGGATCGCCGTTCGGCAATCACGAGGAAGATCTCATTGCCGGCATCCGCCCAAGAATGTGCCGCCTCGGCGAGCATCGATGCAGACGAGGTAATGCCAGCCGCGACGGACTTGGCGATGGCGATCAACAGATTGGCCAGGAACGCGACCAGCACCGTCCGCAGGCTCTGGTCGACCTGCTTGGAATCCTGCTCGCTATCTGTCGCTACGACCTCACCGGCCATATCTCGACCATATCTAGGCCCTGATCTGCCCCCACATTGCTAGCTGCTTGCCAGGTTCTGCACAGGCAATTGCCAGCAGGCCGTCCAATACTCCACAGGACCGACGTCCGCTCGGGGAAGCAACGACCAAGGGAGCAACGCAACGTGGCAGCAAGCAAGACGGCCGCACTCGCAATAGCCTCAGGAATCCTCGCGGTTGGCGCGGGCATGGGAGTGGCGAACGTCGCGTACGCCGACGTACCGATACCGATTCCATCAAGCGCACCCAGCGGTACGCCTGCACCTGAGGCGCCAGGAGGACCTGCCGATCCCAACCAGCTCCCGCCCGATCAGGTCTCACCCGATCAGGTCTCAGGGGACGACGCGCTGCTCGAAGAGCTGTCCCAGGTGCTGGGCATCGACAAGGAGACGCTGAAGGCAATGCTCGAGGAGGCTCGCTCGACCTACGGGCCCGAGTGGTCAGCGGCCGTGGAACAGCAACTGGACGCCGCGGTGCAGGCGGGACTTCTGACCCAGGCCGAGGCCGACGCGGTGCGGAAGGCGATCGACAAGAGCCTGATCACTGCAGGACGCTAGCGAGCACCACATCTAGCGGCCGCTGCTCATGATCTTGGCAAGGTCCGCCGTTCGCTCATTCGCGAAGATGTCTTCCAGCATCACCAAGGCGCCGTCAGGGCCGGTAAGCGGTACTCGCCAGTTCGGGTATTCGTCGATCGTGCCGGGCTGATTCTGCAGCTGACGTTCGCCGACGGCATCGGCAAGGGAAACGTTGAGCAGCCGCGAGGGTGTCCAGGTCAGATAGCGGTGCAGGGCCTCCACGGTTTCCTCGAGACCCGCGTCGGGCGGCAAAGCGCCGCGCTCTCGAAGGTTATTCAGCCACGCCTGGCGGTCCGCTTCGTCGGCTTGGAGCTCCTCGTCCAGGGAGCGAGTCAAGATCCCCAGTTGATCACGTAGCCATACGTGATCACCAACCAGATAGCCGGCAGTCGGCGGCAGATCATGAGTCGTGACCGATGCCAGGCAGTACTCCCGCCACTTTTCCGGCGCCAGTGGCCCACCGTCGCCGTCCCAGTCGAATTCGAACCATAGGACCGACGTGCCGACAATTCCGCGCGTCTGCATGTAGTCGCGAACCCAAGGCTCGACGGTGCCGAGATCTTCGCCGACCACTACGGCACCTGCCCGATGGGCTTCCAGCACAAGAATGCCGATCATTGCCTCATGGTCATAGCGGACGTACGTGCCCTGCGGGGGACGCGAACCCTCCGGAATCCACCACAGCCGGAACAGGCCGATCACATGATCAATTCGCAGCCCGCCCGCATGCCGCAAGATTGTGGAGATCATCTCGCGAATGGGCGCGTACGCGGTGGCGACGAGGCGATCAGGGCGCCACGGCGGTTGACTCCAATCCTGCCCTTGCTGGTTGAAGGGATCCGGCGGGCAGCCGACGGAGACGCCTTTCGCGTAGCTGTCCTGCAGGCTCCAAGCATCCGCGCCATGCCGGCTTACGCCGACGGCCAGATCATGCATCACCCCAAGCGTCATACCCGCGCGTACCGCTGCATGCTGAGCGCCGGCCAACTGCTCCGCCAGCAGCCACTGCAGCCAGCACTGGAAGTCGATCTTGGCGGCATGCGCGGCGGTGAAGGCGACCACCGCTGGAGATTCCGGATCTTGCAACTCGATCGGCCAGCCTTGGAAGCTTCGGCCGTACTCCTCGGCGAGCACTGCCCACGTCGCAAACCGCTCAAGGCCACCTCCCTCGCGTCGCCGATACGCCGCAAAAGATGCATCCCGCCCGGCGCTCCGGGGCACTGTAAAAATGATCTTGAGCGCCTCACACTTGGCGGTCCATGATCGATCGCGATCAATCTGGGCAGAATCGGCGAGCTCGGCGAGTAGCCGAGCTTTGATCTTGTCGATCTCCTCTCGCTGCCGGGCACTCGCCACGGCGTACTCGGGAATGCGCTCGACTCGCAGATAGAGCGGGTTGGCAAAACGACGGCTGCTGGGCAGATACGGTGACGGTTCCATGGGAGCCATCGGCTCCGCTGCATGCAGGGGATTCACCAGCAGGAAGCCCGCCTGATGCTCGGCCGCAGACCAGACGGCAAGGTCTTCAAGATCGATCAGATCACCAACTCCCCAAGACTCCCGCGACCGAACGCTGTAGAGCTGGGTGGCGAATCCCCAGCTCCGATGCCGTCCCATCCGCTCCGGAAGTCCCAGCCATGCAGGCGTAATGATCAACGGCATCGACGCTTGCCGCTCACGGCTGACTGCCTGCAGCGTGTGATAGCCCAATGGCAGATCATCAGGGATCTCGAAGGATGCCTCACCAACCCAGCCCTGATCGATCTGTCGCGGTGGCATCCAGTTCTCCAGCTGTCGCAGCTCGTGCCGGCTTTCGCCCGTCTCGAGCTCGATCCAGACGGTGACCGGGTCACCATGGGGCACATGGACCCACACTGACGCGGTGCGCCGTTCACGCATCACCATGCAGGGCGGCAACATCTGCGTCCAGGGATAGCGATCATGGTTCGCCAGGGCGGCAGCCGCCGCTTCCGGCGTCGACGCGTCGATGTCGAGAGCCGCAAGGACGGCGACGATCGTGTCGCGAGCGACGGTGACATGCCGGCCCTGCCAGTCCCAGTACTCGGTGGCGATGCCAAATGCCTCAGCCAGGTCGTTGATGGTCGGGTCGATTGCTGGGCGGTCAAGTTCTTGCACGGCGCCAATCTTGGCAGGGTGTCAGACCTCGTGGGCGGCGAGCTGTCCGCTGCAAGGAGCCGCTCATCCGCCAGGAACAAAGAGATACATGATCAACCAGGCGATTGGGGCGGCCACCAGGAGGGAATCAAGTCGATCCATCACGCCGCCGTGCCCGGGGAGGAAAGAACTCATGTCCTTGATCCCGAGATCCCGCTTGATCATCGATTCGATCAGATCGCCGCAGGTGCCGACTGCCACCAGACCAACACTCAGGATGATGCCCACCCAGAACGGCACCTGGAGCACGAAGATCGCCATACAGATAGCAGCAACTGTTGCGAAGACCAGCGATCCGGCAACGCCTTCCCACGACTTCTTCGGACTGATCTTGGGCGCCATCGGATGCTTGCCGAACAGCACTCCGGCGACGTAGCCGCCGGTGTCGCTCATCACGACGATCAGCAGGAAGGTGACAACGCGGACCGCGCCCCTTCCCTCCGCGAGCATCAAGGCCGCGAACGAGCCCAGCAGTGGCACGTACGCGATGATCAACAAGCTGGCCGCGCTGTCGCGGACGTATCCCGCCACACCCTTGGGCATCCGCCAGATGAGGCTGGCAATCACCGTCAGCGCAAGTGAGGCCAGCAGCACGCTCGTCGTGGAGAAGATCACCGGCTCCTGCCGGCCCGCGAAGTAAGAGCCAAACGAAATCGCAACGCTGCCGATGGCAATCGGGACGATTGCCGAGGTCATGCCCTGTTTTTGCAGCGCCTCATGAAGCTCGACCGCGGCCAGCACCAGCGCAACGGCCACCAGGACAACGAATGCGGGCCTGAGGTAGATCAAGCTGAGCACCACGTACGCGCCGAGACCAACCCCGATGCCTATGGCGGCGGGCAGATTGCGTCCGGCGCGGCCGTGCGTCTGCGCCGGCGCGGCCGGTGGCTCAGGCAACACTAGACCTCGAGCAATTCGGCTTCCTTGTGCTTGAGGACGTCGTCGATCTCATCGACGTGCTTCCGCGTGGCGGCATCGAGCTGCTTCTCCGCCCGCACCACTTCGTCCTCACCGACTTCTTTATCCTTGACCATCCGGTCCAGCGCCTCCTTGGCCGTTCGGCGAGCACCCCGCACCGAGATCCGAGCGTCTTCGGCCTTGTGCTTGGCCAGCTTGATGTATTCCTTGCGCCGCTCCTCGGTGAGCTCGGGGAGCGTGATCCGGATGGTGGTGCCGTCGTTTGACGGATTCACTCCGATATCGGAATTGCGAATCGACTTCTCGATGTTGGCCATCGACGACTTGTCATACGGCGTGATGAGCACGACGCGTGCGTCCTGTACGTGGAAGGTGGCAAGTTGCTGGAGCGGAGTGGGCGAACCGTAGTAGTCGGCGGTCAGCTTGGCGAAGATCGCGGGGTGGGCGCGACCAGTCCGAATGGCTGCGAACTCCTCCTTGGTGTATTCGACCGCATTCGCCATCTTGGTCTCGGCTTCGCGCATGATGTCGGCGATCACAAGTTCTTCTCCTTAGGCGTGGACGATCGTACCGATCCTCTCACCCGACACCACACGAACGATTGTGCCGTCAGTGTCCAGGCTGAAAAAGATCATCGGGAGCTTGTAGTCGCGGGCCATGCTGATTGCGGTCGCGTCAGCGACCTTGAGGTTTCGCGCCAAGTACTCGTCGTAGGTGATCTCGTCGAACTTGATCGCATCAGGATGCGTGCGGGGATCGGCAGAATAGACACCGTCGACACCTTGCTTGCCCATGAGCAGCACCTCCGCGCTGATCTCGAGGGCCCGCTGAGCCGCCACCGTGTCGGTGGAGAAGTACGGCATCCCGGAGCCAGCGCCGAAGATGACCACCCGGCCCTTCTCCAGATGCCGCTCCGCGCGTCGCGGAATGTACGGCTCAGCGACCTGTCCCATGGTGATCGCTGTTTGCACCCGCGTTTGGATGCCTACCTTCTCCAGAAAGTCCTGCAGGGCAAGACAGTTCATCACGGTCCCGAGCATGCCCATGTAATCAGCCCGATCGCGCTCCATCCCATGCTGCTGCAGCTCGGCGCCGCGAAAGAAATTGCCGCCGCCGACAACGACGGCCACCTGGACACCCATCTGCACCACAATGGCTATCTGCTTGGCAAGTCCGGCGACGACATCAGGATCGACACCGACCTTGCCACCACCGAAGACCTCACCCGAGAGCTTCAGCATCACGCGCTTGTACGGACCATTCACGCCTCGGGTTCTCCTCTGCTCTGTTGGGAGCTGTTCGCGATTGCCGACGCTCGCAGCTGTGTTGCCGGGAGCTGTTCACCATTGCCGACGCTCGCAGCTCTGCGTTAGGCGCCAGAAGCAGCGCGGCTAGCTACGTCCCGGTCGCCTCGAATCGTACGAACCGCAACACCTTGATCCCGGCCTCATCAAGCTGCCTGCCGACAGGCACCTTGCTGTCGGTCACCGAGGGCTGATCGAGCAATGCGACGTCTTTGAAGTACGCGTTCAGCCGGCCCTCGATGATCTTGGGAAAGGCTTGCTCGGGCCTGCCCTCCTCCTTGGCGCTCGCCTCGGCGATCCGCCGTTCGTTCTCCACCAGGTCTGCCGGAACCTCATCGCGGCTGACGTACAGGGGGCGCATCGCGGCAATCTGCATGGCGGCGCCACGAGCTGCCGATGCGTCAGACCCTTCGTACTCAACCAGTACCCCTACCTGCGGGGGAAGGTCGGCGGCGCGGCGGTGCAGGTAAACCGCGGTCTGGCCATCGAAGTAAGCCGCAGCACTCACCTCCAGCTTCTCTCCGATCTTGACGGCCAGCTCCTCAACCGCTGCACCGACAGTCTGGCCCGATGGCAGGGTGGCCGCATTGGCAGCCTCCACGCTGTCGGCCTTGCTCGCCGCCACCGCTTTCACGGCGTCGGCTGCCAAGTCCTGAAAAGCCTGGTTCTTGGCGACAAAGTCCGTCTCCGCGCCGAGCTGGAGCATGGCGCCATCGCTGGAAGCCACGAGACCGTTGGATGCGGACCGTTCGGCGCCGCGCTTGGCCGCTTTGGCCTGCCCACTCACGCGCAGAATCTCAACAGCCTTCTCAAAGTCGCCATCGGCTTCGGTCAGCGCCTTCTTGCAGTCCATCATGCCTGCTCCGGTCGCGTCGCGAAGCTGCTTCACGTCAGTAGCGGTGATCGTTGCCATGAGTTAGGTGGTCCCTCGTTGTCGTTTGTTCGGAAGGCGGGCTAGCTGTGCGTGGACCCGGTATCGGGGTCATAGACGTTTTCGGGATCCGGATTGTCGGACTGCAATTCCACATCTCGCTGCTTGTCCGCCGCCTCTTCGGCCTCGAGTGCGGCCTCTTCTGGTTGCTCCTCGGAAGGCACGGGGGCAGCGTCGGAAGCGGGGACGCTGTGCGGCGTCGCCGGTGCCGGTTCCTGCGAAGCACCGAGCAGTTCGAGTTCCCAGTCCGGCATTGGCTCCAGTTCGGCCTCGGCACCCGTCTGCGCGCCCGAGCGTGCCATCAGTCCGTCCGCAACGGCGTCAGCGATCACCCGGGTGAGCAAGGAGACGGAACGAATGGCGTCGTCGTTGCCCGGAATCGCGAAGTCGACCTCATCTGGGTCGCAGTTGGTGTCGAGAATGCCGATCACCGGAATCCGCAGCTTGCGAGCCTCGTCGACAGCCAGGTGCTCCTTCTTCGTGTCGACGATCCAGACCGCCTGAGGAGTCCTCGTCATATCCCGAATGCCGCCCAGAGTGCGTTCCAGCTTCTCCTTCTCCCGGCGAAGACCGAGCAGCTCCTTCTTGGTCAGCCCGGAGGCCGCGATGTCGTCGAAGTCCAGACCTTCCAGCTCCTTGAGCCGCTGAATGCGCTTGATGACGGTGTGAAAGTTCGTCAACATGCCGCCCAGCCAGCGCTGGTTCACGTACGGCATGCCGACTCGAGTCGCCTGCTCGGCGATTGCTTCCTGTGCCTGCTTCTTCGTACCGACGAAGAGCACCTGGCCGCCACGGGCCACGGTGTCCTTGACGAACGCGTACGCGCGGTCGATGTAGGTCAGCGACTGCTGGAGATCGATGATGTAGATGCCGTTGCGTTCGGTGAAGATGAACCGCTTCATCTTCGGGTTCCAACGGCGGGTCTGATGTCCGAAGTGGACGCCGCTCTCGAGGAGCTGTCGCGTAGTGACGACGGCCATGGCCGCGTTCCTTCCTTGCCGGCAGGTACTTGCGCCGGCGTCCGGTTGTTCAGCACCGAACTTTTCGGTGCTGCCTGATGCTCGCGCGATACACACCCGACCTAGAGCAATGCGACCTAGAGCAATGCGAAGCCGAGACCGACGGTGTCGCCCGGCCCGAAGGCCGGTGGGCGAGCATGCGAAGTCAGACCTGATTTCAGATCTGCACAGGTGAGTCTATGCGAGGGCGCCTGGTCACGCACGTCAGCTTGGTCGCTAGGGGGAGCAAGCTCTGGGTTGCGCCCTTCAGCTTGGTGGTTGTCCACTGGCGTACGGACCTTCGACCGTCGTCCACAGATTTCCGGCGGGACCGCACGATTCGGACCGCCATCCCGAAACTCTCAGCGTGCAAGTCCTCCATCGATGCCTGCGATTGCCCCTGTGTCTCGTGGTCTGTCTCTGCGTACTCGCTGTTCCGGCGCCTGCCTCGGGAGTTCCGCGGCTACCGACACCAGCCGGCTGGCCGCTTGGTGAGCCGGTGGAGGTGCGGCGAGGGTTCGCCCCGCCGGTGCTCGCCTGGGGGGCAGGCCATCGCGGAGTTGATCTCGCCGCCCAGCCAGGTGAGGTGGTCCTCGCGGCGGCGGGCGGGACAGTGGCCTTCGTAGGATCGATCGGCGGCAAGCCGGTCATCAGCATCGACCATGGCTCGGTCCGCAGCACGTACGAGCCGGTGATCAGCAGAGTGCATGTCGGTGAACGCGTGACCTTGGGGCAAGTGATCGGGGTGCTCGGCACGGGTGGGCATTGCAGCGAGCCCGAAATCCAGCAAAGCTGCCTGCACTGGGGGCTGCGCGAAGGTAAGACATATCTCGATCCGCTGCTGCTCTTGGGCAATATCCGTGGGCGGCTGCGTCTGGTCTCGGCGGATCGCCGAGAGATCGTCAGGCGGGAAGCTGAGGCTCGCGCGGCCGCGTCGGCGGCACATGCGGGCGAGACCTCAGTCGGGCGGCCGGGAGCTCACGGCTTCATTCATCCGGTCCCAGGTCGTGTCACCTCCGCCTTCGGCAGGCGGCTCCATCCGATCCTCAAAATCTGGAAGCTTCACGACGGCACCGACTTCGGAGCCTCCTGCGGCACTCACATACGCGCGCCGTACGCCGGAGTTGTCACTCGGACCTACTACAACGGCGCGTACGGCAACCGGCTGTTCCTCGATCACGGAAGCGTCGATGGGCTGCAGGTCAAGACGGCTTTCAATCACGCCACGCGCTACGTGGTTCGGCCGGGTCAGCGAGTCAGTCGGGGGCAGGTGATCGGTGAGGTGGGCAGTACGGGCTTCTCCACCGGTTGTCATCTGCACCTGATGCTGTGGCTCAACGGCCGGCTCAGCAACCCGATGAGCTGGCTGTGACTCAGCTGCGAGCAATTTGGGCATTACACAGCAGCTGCAATGAAAGCGCTCCTCAGGCCCGCGGATGTGCCTGCTCGAAGGCCGACCGCAGTCGCTCATTGGTTACATGGGTGTAGATCTGGGTCGTGGCCAGCGACGCGTGGCCGAGCATCTCCTGAACGCTCCGCAGGTCCGCGCCGCCCTCGAGCAGATGAGTCGCCATCGCGTGTCGAAGGCCGTGCGGGCCGAGGTCAGGCGCGCCGTCGGTCGTTCGGAGAGCACGATGGACGATCCGGCGCACCACGCGAGGGTCGATCCGCTTGCCCCGCTCGCCGATGAACATGGCCTGACCTGAGTCGGCAGTCAGCAGCTGCAGCCGAGCCTTTGCGAGCCAGGCGTCGACCGCACGCACGGCTGGCGCACCAACCGGCACCATTCGTTCCTTACTGCCCTTGCCGAAGACCCGGAACACCCGACGCTCCCGATCGAGATCATCCAGGTTGAGACCGCACAGCTCTGAAACTCGAATTCCGGTGGCGTAGAGCACCTCCAAAATGGCAACGTCGCGCGCAGCGACTGGTCCACCGGTTTCTCGAGCAATCGTGATCGCCTCGTCGAGCATCTGGGATGCCGCTGCACGCTCCAGAGTTGGCGGGAGGACGCGAATGGTTTTTGGAGAGCGGAGATTTGCCGCAGGATCGGTCGTGAGGTGGCCGGTCTCATGAGCCCACGCAAAGAACACGCGCGCCGCGGCTGCCCGCCGTTGGAGTGTCGTCCGAGCCCGGCCGAGTGTGTGCTGCTTGGCGAGCCAGCTGCGCAGCGCGCGCAGGTCCACAGCCTGCAAGGAGTCGATGCCGAGCCGCTCAAGGTGAGTGAACAGATCCAGCAAGTCTGTGCGATAGGAACGCACGGTGTGCTCAGCCAGGTTGCGCTGACCCCGCAGGTGCCGAAGGTAATCCGCCAATAGCGGCTCGAACTGCGGTGGCAAATTGGTCTCGGCCACGTGACCACTCTGAAACACGCGAGTGCCCATTCCAAGCACGCCACGCGGTACCCTCACCGGCGTGCCATCTCAGATCAGGACCATCGACGAACTGCGGACCGGCGGCACCGTGCTGCCGATCATCCGCTGGGGCAACCAGATCTTGCACCGGCCCACTCGTCCCGTCACGGTCTTCGATGATGAGCTGCTCGAGCTCCTCCGAAACATGTTCGCCACGATGTATGCGGCAGAAGGCGTCGGTCTTGCAGCCACCCAGGTTGGTGTCGATCGGGCGGTGTTCGTCTATGACTGCCCTGACGAGGACCAGGTCAGACATATCGGCGTGATGTGCAACGCCGAGGCGATCTTGCCGGAAGGCAAGGAGCGGAAGCTGCAGGCATCCGATGAGGGTTGTCTGTCCTTACCGGGCGCGTACATCGAGCTGGCGCGGCCGGATCACGCGATCTGCCGCGGCCAGGACCACAACGGCGAGAACGTCGAGGTGGTCGGCACCGGCCTGCTGGCTCGATGCCTGCAGCACGAGACCGACCACCTCCATGGCATCGTGTTCGGGGACCGACTTTCCGGACGCGCCCGCAAAAAGCTCTACGCACTACACGAGGACGCGGCTGACCTCTATCCGGCCGACTGGCCCGTGACACCACGGGCTGACAGCGCATAACAGGCGATAGCGGCCGCGGCAGCCACATTGAGTGAGTCGATACCGGCGAACATGGGAATTCGAGCTCGTACCTCGGCTTCATCGGACCAGCGCCTGGAGAGACCGGCACCCTCGGTGCCAAGCATCACCGCAACCCTGGTCTCCGCCGAAATGCCGGCTGCGAGCTCGCTCAGCGTAAGCGCATCCGGCGCCGGGGTGAGCGCCACCGTAAGAAAGCCGGCGGCAGCCAACATCCCGGGCGCGGCCCACCAATCCTCCAGCCGCGCCCACGGCAGCGAGAACACCGCGCCCATGCTCACCTTGATCGATCGCCGGTAGAGCGGATCGGCCGCCCGTGGCGACAACAGGGCCCCATCCCATCCCAGAGCCGCGGCGTTCCGAATGATCGCGCCCACATTGGTGTGGTCGACAATGTCCTCCAAGACCACGACTCGTTGCATTGCGACAAGCTCGTCGAGCCGATGCCGCCGTTCACGGTGCAACGATGCCAATGCACCCCGATGCACGTGGAATCCGGTCACCTGCTCCGCCAGGTCTTCTGTGACGACGAAAACCGGAGCTGCGGGCCATCGCTGCACCACATCGCGCAGGCCGTCCAGCCAGCGCTCGGCCAGCAAGAATGACCGGGGTCGATAGCCGGCTTCGATCGCACGGCGGATAACCTTCTCGCCCTCGGCAATGAAAAGACCTTGCTCGGACTCCAAATGCCTTCGCAGTGAGGTATCTCGGAGCCGGACGTAATCGGCCAGCCGCGGGTCGCCGGCATCGGTGATCATCAGCCTCACTATGATCCTCCCCTGATGCACATCCTCGGTACGTTGGACTGGCAACCGGCACGTGACCATCCAGAACTCTTGGCTCAGCCCGTCCAGGAGGCACTCTCCGAGCTCGGGCTGGAATGCTTTGTCGCTCCCATCGACCCAAACCACGCCGATACCGCCCAGTTCTGTGCGACGTACGAAGTCCCGCTGGAGGCCTCGGCGAACTGTGTGGTTGTGGCCGGCCGACGCGCCGAGGTGTCCATGATGGCAGCCTGCCTGGTCCGGGCCACCGACCGAGCCGACGTCAACCGTGTCATCCGCAAGCGACTCGATGTTCGCAAGATCTCCTTTGCAGGCATGGAGGACGCCGTACGCGAGACCGGGATGGAATACGGCGGCATCACACCCATCGGCTTACCACCGACCTGGCCGATCCTGGTCGACGAGGCCGTCGCAAAACTGGACATGATCGTTATCGGGAGCGGTATCCGCGGCAGCAAGATCGCCATGCCCGGGCAATCCGCGGCAAACCTGCCGAATGCTGAGATCCTGGCCCTCGCACTCAGCTGAGCAAGCTGACGATCGCGGCCACACCGACGGCCACGATGATCACTCGATAGACCGTCGCTGGAATTTTCCGGCCCACCTTGCCGCCAATCTGCGCGCCGAGCACTGATCCCGCGGCGATGGCGATCGCCGCCGACCAGTTCACCTCACTGACGATCACGAAGACCACTGCGGCGATGCCATTGACAATCGTTGCCAGCACGTTCTTGATCGCATTGATGTGGAGCAGCGACTCATCAATCCCGATCCCCAAGATCGCGATCAACAACACTCCCTGCGCTGCTCCGAAGTAGCCGCCATAGACGCCGGTGAACCCGACAGCAAGCCACAGCAGAATCGGACCGTGAACCTGATCAGCATCAAGGCCGATCCGGGCTCTGCGGATCGCGAGTCTCTTGGAGATGAAGGGTTGCAGCACAACCAGCACGCAGCCCAGACCGATCAAGATCGGAACAATGGCATCGAACGCTGACGATGGCAGCCACAGCAGCAACAATGCGCCGGCGATGCCGCCCAGCAACGACGCTGATCCCAGCCAGAGCACTCGCCCGCGCTGACCATCGAGTTCACCTCGAGTGGCCCAGGCACCGGACAGGGAGCCCGGCGCCAGCCCTACGGTGTTGGAGATATTGGCGGTCACCGGCGGCACGCCGAGCGCAAGCAAGGTAGGGAAGGTGATCAGCGTCCCGGAGCCGACGACCGTGTTGATCAGGCCCGCAAGCCCTCCGGCGCCGAACAGCGCCAAGAGGCCGAGCCAGGTCACTGCGCCAGGTTCGGCTGGCCCTCCTGCTCATACTGGCCATTCGGGATACCGGGAGCCGATGGCTGCCCTGGTGTGCTCAAGACTGCCGGAATCTCGGGTCGCATCGGGCGCTCCAGCTCCTGGGCCTCCTGAATTGCCTTCTCGACGGTCCGCCGCGCTGCCTCCTCCTCTGCCGCGTTCTGCCGTTCCACCTCTTCTTGCACATCGATCTTGGCCGGCGCGGTGAACTCGCCCTCAGCGCTACGTGGAATGGCGCTTGAGGCGGCCTTGCCGACCACGCTACCTAGACCCTTGAGTGCATCGTTCAGCTCGCTCGGCACGACCCAGACCTTGTTGGCGCTACCCTGTGCGATCGCCGGCAGCATCTGCATGTACTGATAGGCGAGCAGCGCCTGGTCCGGCTGGCCGGCATGAATGGCGCTGAAGACCGTGGTGATCGCCTGCGCCTCGCCTTCCGCGCGGAGCATCTTGGCCTGCCGATCGGCTTGGGCTCGCAGTACTGCAGCCTCGCGATCGCCCTGTGCCCGCAAGATCGCGGATTCCTTCTCGCCGCCGGCGGACAGAATTTGTGACTGCCGTTGCCCCTCGGCGAGCAGGACCATTGCCCGCTTGTCCCGCTCGGCCCGAGCACTCTTCTCCATCGCATCCCGGATCGTGGCCGGAGGCTCGATCGCACGGAGCTCGACGCGATTGACCTTGATGCCCCACTTGCCGGTTGCCTCGTCGAGGACGACCCGCAGCTTCTGATTGATCTCTTCGCGACTGGTTAGGGCCTGCTCGAGATCAAGCCCGCCGATGATGTTGCGCAGCGTGGTCATCGTCAGCTGCTCGATGGCCTTGATGTAGTTCTGAGCCTCGTACGCGGCGCGTACGGGATCGATGATCTGGAAGTAGATGACCGAGTCGATGTTGACCATCAGGTTGTCCTCGGTGATCACTCCTTGCGGCGGGAACGGTACGACGTTCTCCCGCATATCCATGTTGTAGCGGACTTTGTCAAACAGCGGCACAACCAGATGGGGCCCCGGCTCCAATGTGCGCCTGAACTTGCCGAGCCGCTCGACCACACCAACGCGTTGTTGGCGGATCACGCGGACGGCGTTGCCTATGAAGAAGATCACCGCCAGCGCGATGGCCAAGACGACGATCAACGA
>Ga0114129_10002955_pt1 | contig 23781 bp, 26 predicted proteins | sample RhiMetdeltSRZDD1_FD_80071 | JGI IMG/M metagenome (GOLD analysis project Ga0114129, IMG submission 80071) | Populus rhizosphere microbial communities from Tennessee, USA - Rhizosphere MetaG P. deltoides SRZDD1 (version 2) (version 2) | ecosystem: Host-associated > Plants > Roots > Rhizosphere >...
CGACACCCCCGCCAGCCCCGCCACCCGCGCATAGGGCCGCGCCGCGATCGCGAAACTGCCCTGAAGCAGATTCAAAAGCCTACGATCGAGCTCGTCAAGCGGCACCGCCGACCCACCCCTACGCGAGCGGACCTTCGTGCTCAACGGTTGTCCCGCCGGAGCTCTTCGTCGAGCCGCATGGCGTCGGCGGGGTCGATCCCCCCTGCCGGGACGAGCCCTGCCGCGGCTCCTGGTGGCGTCGTCCCGGCCCGGCGCCAGCGGACGAGAGCGAGGGCGATGGCCGCGCCGGCGAGAAGGATCCCGAGCACCGGAGCGACGTACGCGGACAGATTGAAGCCGTCCTTGCTGGGGAGCGCCAGGACCCTGTCCCCGAACTGGGCGACGAGCGCGGCCTTGATCTCGTCCTTCGAGCGGCAGCTCTTCACGAGGCGGGCGATGTACGCGCGCTCGCGCCTCGCCTGGGGTGCCTCGCGCGCCAGCCCGAGCGACGTGCCGCAGACGGGGCACATCACCTCGTCCTCGAGGTCGGAGACGCTCGTCTTGGTGCAGTCGGCCGCACCCGCCGCGCCCGCGACCGCGAGTGCCGCCAGGGTCACGAGGGCGGCGATCCGCGCCTTCACGAGGCCTCGCCCAGCAGCGGAAGCACGTCGCGGCGCAGATCCGCCTCGTGCACAGGTCCGCGGGTCACCGCGGCGATCCGCCCTCGCCGGTCGATCACGAAGGTCTCGGGGTATCCCACCACCCCGAACGCCTCGCCGCTGTCCGGGCTGCCGTCGCGGAGCATCGGGTAGGTCAGTCCGTATTCGTCCACAAAGGCGCGCGCGTCGGAGCGCACGTCGAGGACGTTCACGCCGAGGACCGTGCCGCCCCGCGAGCGAATCCGCGCATGCCAGCGCTGGAGCAGCGGCGACTCGTCCCGGCAGGGCGCGCACCAGGACGCCCAGAAGTTGAGCACCACGACCTTCCCGCGGTAGTCGCTCAGCGACGCCGTGGCGCCGCCATCGAGAGGTGGCAGGCTGACCGCCGGCGCGGGTACCCGACGGCCCTCGGCGAGCGCATCGTCGATCGTCTCGCTGTGGCCGCTCGACGTGACGCCGTAGGCGAGCACGGCGAGCACGGCGGCCACCCCGACCACGACCGCGATCGGGAACGGCTGGAGGAGCCGCCTCATCGGCTGCCACTCCCCCGGTCGTCCCGTTCCGCGTCCAGCTGGTGCAGGAGGTCGACCGCCTCGTCGCGCAGCTGGTTGTCGAGCGCGCGATAGTCGTCCTCGGAGAGCTTGCCCACGCGAAAGTCGAGCTCCGCGTCGCGGATCTCGCTGAGCTTCGCCGCCTTGGCCGCCTCGAGCGCAGTGACCTCCCCCGTCTCGGGGTTCTCCGCAGCCGTCCGCCGCCACAGCGGCGAGCTGATCAGAGCCGTGGCGGCTGCGAGGACGAGCATCACGAGGACCAGCTCCATGCCGGTCTCACGCACGCCCGACGGCTCGCCCGAGTCGCGGCCTGGATGCCGCGACCACCCACGCGCGGGCGCGCTTAGGTTTCGGCCAAATCGCGATCAGGGCGCCGCTGATGGCCACGAGACCGCCGAGCCAGATCCAGGTGACCAGCGGCGAGACGATCATGCGAAAGCCGGCCGGTGGCGGATCGAGTCGGTAGCGCTCGGCAATCACGCCCAAGAGGAGCCCCTGCGAGGCCGCGTCCGCCAGCGGAAAGCGCCTGTCGATACCGTCGACCATCCGGCCGAATGAGTCGATGTTGGGCTCCACGGACGTCCAGACATCGCGCTCGAGCCCGGTCTTGAGCCCCACCTCACTCGTGGCCTCGCCCTCGAAGTAGCGGCCGATCGGTCCGAACTGGCGCGCGTCCGGAGACGGGTAGTAGCCGCGGCTGGGCCTCAGGGTGGCCACGTCGTGGCCGTCCTTGCTGACCCTGAGCAGCGCTCCCAGCGACAGCTTCTCGCGGTCCACCGTCCCGGTCGCCCTTACGTAGCGGATGTCGTGGCCCTCGACCCGCACGCTCTGGCCCGGCTGAAGACGCACGTCGCGTACGTGCTGGAACGCGGACGAGGCGGCCACTCCGAGGAAGAGCAGGGCCATCCCGACGTGCACGAGGTAGCCGCCGTAGCGTCGGCGGTTGCGGCCCACGAGCGTGGCGAGCGCAAGCGGCAGCGACTCGCCGGTGGCGGCGCGGCGCGCCCGCGTCCCGCGCCAGAACTCCTGACCCACGGCGCCGAGCGCGAAGGCCGCGCCGCAGAACATGGCAAGCGCAGTCGGCTTCGGCTCGCCGGCGAGCGTCAGGCCGGCGAGAAGCGCCGCGCCTGCCGCCGCCGTCGGGACGACGAAGTTGCGCCGCAGGTTCCCGAGCGTCGCCCGCCGCCAGGCGATCACCGGCCCGATACCGGACAGGAACACGAGCGCTATCGCGAGTGGAACCGTGTAGCGGTCGAACCAGGGCGCACCCACCGAGGCCTGCCTGCCGGTCACGATCTCCGAGATCAGCGGGAAGAAGGTCCCCCACATGATCACGAAGCAGAGACCGACCAGGGCGAGGTTGTTGAGCAGGAAGGCGGCCTCACGCGAGAAGACCGAGTCGAGCCGGGCCTCCGAGCGCAGCTCCCGCCGTCGTGTGAGAACGAGCGCCGCCGAGCTGATCATGAGCACGCCCAGCAACACCAGGAACGGAACGCCGAGCGTTGACGCACCGAAGGCGTGAATTGACTCGAGGATGCCCGAGCGCACGAGGAACGTGCCCATGATCGCGAGGATCCCCGTGGCGAGGACCAGCGAGACGTTCCAGACCCGGAGCATGCCGCGCTTCTCCTGGACCATCAGCGAATGGAGGAAGGCGGTGCCGGTGAGCCACGGGAGCAGCGAGGCGTTCTCCACCGGGTCCCAGGCCCAGTAGCCGCCCCAGCCGAGCTCGGACCACGACCAGCGCGCGCCCAGCAGGATCCCGGTGCCGAGGCACAGCCAGGCGAGCAAGGCGAAGCGGCGGGTGGAGCGGATCCAGCTTGCGTCGAGCCGCCGTGTGATCAGGGCGCCGAGTGCGAAGGCGAACGGGATCGTGAACAACGTGTATCCCGAGTACAGCATCGGCGGGTGGATCATCATGCTCGGGTGCCGCAAGAGCGGCGGCAGGCCGTTGCCCTCGACCGCGGCCGGGTCGAGCAGCTGGATCGGATGCGCGAACAGCAGGATCAGCGACACGAAGAAGGCGCCGAAGCCGAGAAGCACCGAGGTCGCGTAAGGGGCGATGTCGCGCAACCGCTTCCTGGTGGCGAACACGGCCAGGCTGGCCCACCCGGACAGGAGCCAGACCCACAAGAGCAGGGAGCCCTCCTGGGACGACCACATGGCGGTGAGCTTGTAGAACGTCGGCGTCGTGGTGCTCGAGTGGCTCGCCACCAGCCGGAACGAGAAGTCCGAGCGCAGGAAGGCCGCCTCGAGCACGACCATGGTCACTGTCAGCACCCCGAAGAGCGCATACATCGAGCGGCGCCCCACCGCCACCCACTCCGCTCGCCCGCTGCGCGCGCCGTAGAGCGAGCTCACGATGCCGACCAGCGCTATAGCCAGTGCCAGGACGAGGGAGGCGCGCCCGAGCGTCAGCACCTCAGGATGCTTCTTCGGAGCTGAACTTCGAGGGGCACTTGGTGATCAGCGAGTCGCGCTCGGCGACGAAGCCGTTGCCTTCGCGCCTGACCGTCACGATCACCTCGCGACCGGCGCGGAAGGGGTCGGGCACGACTCCCTCGTAGCGAACCGGCACGGAGACCCGACCAGCGCGCTCCCGGACGCGGAAGTGGAGGACGCCCCCGTCCCTGCGGTATCCGGGCACGACCTTGCCGGTCAGCTGATAGGAGCGCCCGTCGGCGGGGGCGTTGGCCAGCGCGGCCGGGGTCGTCGCCTCGCTCGCAGCGCCGAAGCTCGTGTAGACGAGCGCGGCAGCCAGCAGCACCGCAGCCCCTAGCGCGACGACGAGGCGGAACGTGCGCTTTGCGCGCGGGTCCATAGGCCCAGGCGACTATCCCACAGCGGTCGCCACGGTCCAGAGCGACTGTCAGCACAGCTACCGCGACCGATCCGACCACGCGCACGGTGCGTAAGAACGATCGGGCGCATGGCGCTAAGCCAAACCAAGATGAGCTTTCGCGAAGGCCCAATCATACGTCTTCTCGAAGCTCACGCGGATCTTCGGCAGGGCCTCGACGCCCAGCAGGCCGCTGCTGCCACAGCCCGAGTCGTCGTCCGGACCGTCCACCTGCCTGAGGGCCGATGGGCCCCATCCGACTTCGGTTCCGAGCGTGCCGAGCAGCTCGCGCTCCTCATCATCGAGGGCCTGCTGAGCAGAACGGTCACGTTGGGGGGCAGGACCGTTGTCGAGCTCCTCGGCGACGAAGATCTGCTCCAACCGTGGGACGATCACTTCGAGCCGACGTCCGTGCCCGCCGAGGTCAGGTGGACGGTCCTCCGGCCGACTCAGCTGGCAGTGCTCGACGAGCGCTTCGCCGCGAGCGTCGGCCTCTGGCCGGCAATCTCCGCGTCGCTCTTGAACCGCGCGGTCGCCCGCTCGGGCTGGCTCGCCCGTCATTTCGCGATCCTCGACCAGCCGCGGCTCGACGTGCGCCTCGTTCTGCTGTTCTGGGAGCTCGCCGACCGCTGGGGCACGGTCGCGCCGGATGGCATCTCCGTGCCGGTCCCGCTCACGCATCAGACGCTCGGCCGGATCGTCCGGGCGCAACGCCCGTCGGTGACGGCGGCGCTCAAGGACCTCCGTGAGCGTCGCTTCCTCAGCCGCGGGACGGACGGCACCTGGGTCATCCACGGGGACGCGTTAGAGCAGCTCCGCGAGCTGACCAGCGAATAGGCATCAGCGACTGAGGTCAGCTCCGCTACCTCCACTGTTGCATCCCCGCGGGTGCGGGTGTTTTGTTCGTGCAATCCGTGACCCCGAGAGGCGGGTGGTAGCGAGATGTCGTTTCTGCTGCGTGGTCGAATCCTGAGGATCATCGTGGCCGCCACGGCACTCTTGCTCGCCGGCGGCGCGCTCTTCAACTTCAGCGCGGTTTCGCAGAGTGGTTCGGGCAAGCGTTCGACCTACGAGCAGCGCCTGTTCGCGAAGGGCAAGCGGGTGTTCCGTTTCGATACGTTCGGCGACCAGGCGTTCTGGGGCGGGGCGCTTCGACTCCACCGCGCGATCAACGGGGCGCGACTCGGTGGCGTCGGGCCGGGCCTGTCGCCCAAGGCGGCGCTCGGGGCCGGTCTAAAGGTCGACTCGCGCGCGCTTCCGCGGTCGGTCAGACGTGCCATCAGGCGCGGCAAGGTGAACCTCGATAGCCCGGCCACAACGCTGGCGTTGCTCAAGCTGAACTCCGTCGTCGGCGTCAAGGGGTTCTTCAACCGCCGCGGGACGCTGCGCTCTGTCGGCATCACCTGTGCCCTCTGCCATTCGACGGTGAACAACTCCTTCGCGCCCGGGATCGGGCGCCGTCTCGATGGCTGGCCGAACCGCGATCTCGACGTGGGTGCTGTCATCTCGCTGGCTCCCACCCTCAAGCCCTTCACGGACCTGCTGGGTGCTGACGAGGCGACCGTCCGGAAGGTGCTCGCCAGCTGGGGACCGGGCAAGTTCGACGCCGAGCTCACGCTCGACGGCAAGGCCTTCAGGCCCGACGGGAAGTCGGGGGCCGTCGTACTCCCCGCGGCGTTCGGCCTCGATGGGGTGAACCTGGCCACCTACACCGGGTTCGGCACGGTGACCTACTGGAATGCGTTCGTTGCGAACCTGGAGATGCACGGGCAAGGCACCTTCGTGGACCGGCGCCTCAACAACCCGGACAAGTTCCCGGTCGCAACGAGGGCCGGCTTGTTCAACGTGCGCCACTCGCCCGACCTGGTCAGCCCCAAGCTCGGGGCACTCCACTTCTACCAGCTCGGCCTGAAGGCGCCGAAGCCGCCGAAGCGGAGCTTCAACGCGCGTGCGGCCCGCCGCGGAAAGAGCATCTTCAACGGCAAGGGCACATGCGCGAACTGCCACGTCCCGCCGACCTTCAGCGAGCCGGGCTTCAACATGCGGACCCCGGCGGAGATTTGCACAGACTCCTTCCAGTCCGACCGCTCGCCGGACGGCCTGTACCGGACCACTCCCCTGAGAGGCCTTTTCGCACGAAAGAAGGGTGGCTTCTACCACGACGGCCGCTTCCGCACTTACGCGGATGTTGTCGAGCACTACAACGGCTGCCTCGGCACGAACCTCAGCCAGGGAGAGAAACGCGACCTGGTCCAGTACCTCAAGAGCCTCTAGCTCGAGGGCCTGGCCGATGCACGCAAAGGGGCTCCGAGGGCTAGCCGCCACGACCCTCGGGGCCGGCGCCCTGGCGACCGGCCTGATCTTCTTCTACGCGCCCACCGACGCCGACCAGGGCGCGGTGCAGAAGATCTTCTACCTGCACGTACCGATGGCGATCGTCGCGCTCTGCGGCTTCGTGGCAGCCGCGGTCATGGCGGTAATGCACGTCCGCTCGGGCGACCGTGTGTGGGACGTGCGCTCCTACGTGGCCATCCACCTGTCGATAATCCTCGGCGTCGGGGTGCTCGCGACCGGCTCCATCTGGGCGAAGGCGTCGTGGGGACACTGGTGGGTGTGGGACGAGCCGACGCTCGTGTCGTTCCTGATCGTGTTCCTCCTGTACTGCACCTACCAGCCGCTCCGCTTCGCGATCGAGGATCCCGACCGTCAGGCCCGCTACGCGTCGGTGTTCGCGATCACGGCGGGCGCGTTCGTGCCGCTCAACTTCATCGCCGTTCGCATGGCCGAGGCCTACACGCACCCACGGGTGCTGTCGACGACGGGCGGACACATGCCCGGCGAGATGCGGTTCACGTTCTTCGTGGCGCTGATCGCGATGGCCCTGTTGTTCACGACGCTGTGGAGACTGGAGCTCGCGGCCAAGGGAGCCGCCGCGCGGCTGCGGCAGCTACGCCGCCAGGTCGAGCCGGCACCGGCCGCGGCCCGTGGCTCCGGGTCGGCCCAAGCACCGTCGGTTACCGGTGTTCCCGCACGGTCCTCGTCGCGCTGATATGGATGCTCAAGTGCCTGCCAGCGCCGAGCTCCACGTCGGAGCGGCCTACGATAGGAGCGACCGGCTGCTCGCAGTGGGGCTCTCGCACAAGACGGCCGCGATCGAGCATCGCGAGCGGACCGCGCTCAACGACCGGCTCGCGCGCGAAGTCCTGCGGGCCCTCGGCCGGGACCCTGCGGTCAGCGAGGCGGTGGCTCTCTCGACCTGCAACAGAACCGAGCTCTACGCGGTCGTGCAAGACCCCGGTGCCGGGGAGGACGCGCTGCGGCGCGCGCTTCTCGAACAAGCGCGGCTCGATCAGAACAGGCTGGAGTGTGCCCTCTACACGCTCCACGAGCACACGGCCGTCGCGCATCTCTTCCGGGTGACCGCGGGCCTCGATTCCATGGTGGTCGGCGAGAGCGAGATCCAGGGTCAGGTCCGCCGCGCCGCCGAGCGCGCCGCGGAGGAAGGGCTGCTGGGGCCGCTGCTAGGCGGGGTCTACCGCCAGGCGCTCTCGGCCGGCAAGCGTGTCCGGCGCGAGACTCGCGTGGGCGCCGGAACGATTTCGGTCGCTTCGGTGGCGGTCGATCTCGCTCGGGAGAGCTTCGAGAGCCTCGACGACCGCCGTGCGGTGCTGATCGGTGCAGGGAGAACCGCCGAGCGCACCGCGCGAGCGCTACTCGCTGCCGGCCTGAGGCAGTTCGTCGTCGCGAACCGGACGGTGGCCGCGGCCCGGACCCTCGCAGCGCAGTTCGGCGGGCGCGGCGTCGGCTTCGAGGACCTCTCTGACGAGCTGTGCGCCGCCGACATAGTGATCTCCTCGACCAACGCCCCGCACCGCATCCTGCTTCGCGCCGACATCGAGGCCGTGATGGCATCGCGCGAGGAGCGCCGGCTCGTCGTCATCGACATAGCCGTGCCGCGAGACGTCGAGGCCACGGCCAAGTCGCTCCCGGGCGTGACGCTTTACGACATCGATGACTTAGACCAGGCGGCCGAGGAGAACCTCAACGGCCGCCGTCGCGAGGCCGAGCGGGCCGAGCTGATAATCCTCGACGAGCTCTCCCACTTCCGGGAGTGGCACCGTGGGGTGGCGACGGCGCCCGGCGTCGGAGCGCTGTGGGCTCACGCGGAGGCCATTCGCCAGAGCGAACTCGCCGAAATCGACTCAAACTCGCTGTCCCCGGAGGCCCGCGTCCAGCTCGACGCCGTGACGCGATCGCTCGTCAAGAAGCTGTTCCACGAGCCGACGCAGCGGCTGCGGGCGCTCGATGACCGGGATGCGGGACTGCGCCACCTCGAAAGCTTGCGCTACCTCTTCGGACTGACCGAGGCCGAGGCGGACGCCGGGCTCGGGGAGGCGGCGCGCAAACCCGAGCATGCTGGTCCGCAGATACACGCTCAGGTCAACTGACCGGCGTACGACGGGGCGAGCTCGAATCCGTCCTCCGCGAGCCGGGCCCGCAGCTTGCGCCTGCCGTCGTGGAGCGTCTTGTAGAGCGCGCCCCGGGTCGTGCCGCGACGCTCCGCGAGCACGTCGATCGGGACGTCGTTGAGGGTCAGCGCGACGAGCACGTCGCGCTGGTGTGGGGTAAGCACGTCGGTGATCGCGTCGCGAATGGCGTCGATCAGCTCCGAGGCTTCCGCTTGACCCGCCGGAGACGCCCGCCGGTCCGGAAAGCGCGCCCACCCGTCGGCCTCGAGCGGGAGCTCGCGCGCGTGCCACGGGCGTCTTCGCATGGCCGCGGCTGCCTCGAGCAGCGCGAACTTGTACGCCCAGGTCGTGAAGCGGCTGTCCCCGCGATAGCTGTGGAGCTTTTTCAGGACGGCCATCAGCGCGTCGTCCGCCGCCTGGTTAGCGAGGTCGTCGAGGTCCCCTGCCGCGGCCGGAGCGCTCGACCGGCGCCGTGCGACCTCGGTGACGGCTGCGCGCAGTAGCAGCGCGTGTAGGCGCTCTACGGCTGCGTCGTGCTCGGGTCCGGCGGCGTCGAGCGCGCGGAGCCAGGCAGCCGACTCGGCGTCTAGGGCCTTGCGACCCGAAGCTTGGGCCGACTCCTGGATAGCGCCTGCTGCGGCCGTCATGCCGCTCTCCCGTTCGTCCAAACTTCCTGTGGCGCCAGCAGCGTCGGCTGGAGGCCGAGCAGGCGCATGTCCCGAAGGACATCGGCAAGCCGATGTCCTGTGAGCAGAGGCTCACCCTCCGGCAGGTCCAGCTCAATCAGCCAGCCGATCTCGAGGTCCAGGTCCGGAGCGCCCTGTGTCAGCCGCGACAGGCGCAGCGTGCCATGTGGCGCATCCGCTCGCAGTTCGTCGAGCTGCTTCTCGAGCCAGGGCTCGAGTTCGTCGGCCGAGACCGGCACGCACGGATGGCAGCGGATGGCGAGTTGAAGCATGTCTCAATCATCGGGCTCGGGCCCCTCGCCGGGTATGGGTATAGGTCTCCATCCCGCGTGGCTCAGATGGGACATCACCGAGGCCCGGCGAGCCGGCTCAGGGCACGACAAGCCCGCGCCGGATGGCGTAGCGGGTCAGCTCGACGCGGTTGCGCATGCCGAGCTTCTCGAGCACGTTCGCCCGGTGGCGATCGACCGTCTTCTTGCTGATGAAGAGCTGCCCGGCGATCTCCTCGCTCGTCATCCCCTCCGCGATCAGCTTCACGACCTCGAGCTCGCGCGGGCTGAGCGGATCCTCGGGTGTGGCCTCGCCGCGGCTGGCACGGTCGAGGTAGTCGCGCACCAGCGCCTTGACCGCGGCCGGATAGAGGAACGGCTCGCCGCGCATCGTCGCCCGGCACGCCTCGATCAGGTCGCGGTTCGCGACGCTCTTGAGCACGTAGCCCGACGCGCCGGCCTTCAGCGCCTCGAAGAAGTACTGCTCGTTGTCGTGCATCGACAGGATCAGCACGCGCATCTCCGGCTTTCGGTGGGTGATCTCCCGCGCGGCCTGCAGCCCGGTCATACGCGGCATCGTCACGTCCAGCACCGCCAGGTGGACCTCCTCTGACATGGCGATCTCGACGGCCTCCGCGCCGTCGCCTGCCTCGGCGACGACCTCGAGGTCGGGCGCCGAGTCGAGGACCATGCGCAGGCCGTTGCGGACCACCTCGTGGTCGTCGGCGAGGAGAATGCGCGTCTTCAGCGGAACGGTCATACGTCCTCGTTGTCGATCGGGATCATCAGGCGCACCTCGGTCCCGTCCTCAGGCGACGAGGCCACCGAAAGCATCCCACCCACGAGCAGGGCTCGCTCTCGCATGCCCGCCATGCCGGCGGTACCCGGAGGAAGCGGCGTCGGCAGGCCCTTCCCGTCGTCCGTGACGGCGAGACTCACGAACTCCGCGTCTGCTGTCAGCGACACCTTTGCGTTGCGGGCCCCGGAATGGCGGAGCGCGTTCGTGAGGCTCTCCTGGGCGACCCGGTAGATCACCAGCTCGACGTCCGGCGACAGCTGCGGCAACTTCGCCTGAAGGTCCCGCTCGATGCGCGGGCCGCCCTGTGCGCCGATCCGTGTGCAGAGCGCGATCAGCGCGTTGACGAGGCCCAGGTCATCGAGTGCCTCGGGACGCAGCTCACGGGCGATGCGCCGCACCTCGTCGAGGCTTTCCCGGACGCCGTCCGCGACGGCGCGAAGCGCCTGCGCAAGCTCCGAGTCCCCTTGCGCGGCGCGCTCGGCCTGGATCGTCACGGCCGTGAGGGTCTGCCCGATCTCGTCGTGCAGCTCGCGTGCCACTCGCAGTCGCTCGGCCTCCTGGGCGGCAAGCGCAGTGCGGGCGGCCTCGTGCCGAGCGTGCTCCAGCCTGTCGAGCATGGCGTTGAAGGCGTGTGCGAGGGCCTGGCCCTCCACGGTGCGCAGCTCGGGACCGGACAGCCGGCGCCCCGGCCGGTCCGGGTCAACCGACGACATCGCGCCGGTCAACTTGATGAGCGGGGAGAGGACCCGTCGCAGCAGAACGACGTTCAGAAGCAGCAGCACGACGAAGCCGGCGAAGAGCAGCGCGAACTGGCCCGTCTCGATTGGTGCATGGACGGTGATCGGCGTGAACGCCAACAGCAGGAGCGCTACGGCGAGCACGAGCGCGTTGGTCACGAAAATCAACCACAGCAGCGGGACAGGCCGCCCGCGCGTCCCGACTGCCGGTTCCGTTCGGATGCCGTCAGACGCGGATGCCGCGCGGGCGTCGAGAGCACCCGGTCGTGCGGCGGATCGCGTGGATGTCAATGGTTCAGCACTGGCGAACGTACCCGCGACGCCGAGGCGCCGCGCGCCGTCGTGGCGTCGTCTGGCTCTACGGCGTGCTCGGCGCATGTGAGCGCGTGGGCGCGGGATCCCCATGCGCCTAGCTTCGCGCAGGACACCCGTCGCGCGCGTGGGTACTACCACGCATTCTTCGGCGGCTCAGACGTGTTCCGACGCGTCGACTGCTGAATCGACCCCATTGGCGCGGACGAGGCGCGCTGACAGCCTCGCGGTATGACACCGGTGCTCGTCGAGGCTCGCGATCCGGCGAATGAGCTGTACGACCAGGCGTGCTCGTTGCTCGAGGCCGCGCAGCGTCTCCGGGCAGTGGCGAGCGCGTCGCGGTCCGCCCCCGCGCTCGCGGCCTCGCTCGGGTGCATCGAGGCGGCGCTCGAAGAGCTCCGGGGCGCAGTTCCAGAGCTGCGCGATACCGCTCTGACGATGCCGGCCGAGCCGGACCCAGGCCCTGATCGGTCGGAGGCAGCCCAGATCCGCGCCAGCTTCGCGCTCCTAGCCCGGGACCTGTCGAACAGCCGCACGAGTTGCGCGGCCACCCGGAGGCTGGTCGGGCCGCTGGTGGCCAAGAACTTGGGCTGATCGGACAGGCGCTGCGGCGGCGCTCGGACCTGCGGCGCCGCGAATGGGGCCTTTTATGCATGGAGCATCGCCGGGCTTGCCGGAAAGATCCGCGAGCAGCCGATCGAAAGGAGCGATGTGGGACTGTTCCGGCGCAAGCCCAAGGTCGAAGACGAGCCTGAGCGCTGTCCGCTGTGCAACGAGCCTCTCCCCGACGGCGCGGACGAGTGCGCCATGTGCGGAGCAGATCTGAAGGCACTCCGCCCGTGGTCAAAGGGAGGTGTTAGCGGGTCCGTCGCGGGCGCCTAATAGGCGTACGCTTAGGCGGTGGTCGACGTGCGATCGCTGCGCCGGTCGCTGCTCGAGCTGCACCGCGGCGTCGGCCTGGCTCACCGCGACGTCGTCGAGGCGCTCGAGGAGCGCAGCGTCGAGGCATCCGAGCGCACCGGTCGCGGTCCAGGCCGACACACCCATAAGCGGAGCGGCACGAGAGGAAATAGCATGGCCGCCGTGGAGGACCGGGGTAATGCACTCGGCTGAGGCCAGGCCAGTCGTGACGCTGGCCGCCCTCTACGGGGCGGGAGGCAGCGTGATCGGACCGCGAGTGGCCGAGCGGCTCGGCGTGTCGTTCCTCGACCGCGAGATCCCAGAGGCTGTCGCCGAGCGGTCGGGCCTTTCGACGGATGCCGTCGCCGTCGTCGACGAGGCGCCGCGCAGCGGCAGGGAGCGGTTGATCTCGCGGCTCGGTCGCGCCTCCACGATCAGCGGCGGCGCCGCGGGCGCCGGCGAGCAGCTCGATCTCCAGGAGCGGCGGCTGCGAGGTCACGTCGAGGAGTTCCTGGCCCAGGCGAGCGTCTCGGGCGGCGTTGCCCTGGGCCGCGGCGGCATGGTCGTCCTGCGCGACGTGCCCCACGCCCTGCACGTCCAGCTCCGCGGGCCGCGCGAGGCGCGCCTGCGACAGGGCATGGCGATCGAAGGAATCGACCGGGAGACCGCTGAGCGTCGTCAAGAGGCCACAGACGAGGCGTGGGTCGGTTACGTCCGCCGCGCCTACGGCGTCGACGGCGCCGACCCTCGCCATTATCACCTGGTGCTCAACTCGACGGCCTTCACCCTCGACGCCTGCGTCGAGCTGATAGTCGCAGCGAGCAAGGCTCGCATGCGCGACCCGCGATCCGCGCACCCGGCCGAGTAGCCGACGTGCTGGCTCCGCGCGACACCCCCACCCGGGAACGCAAGTCGCTCGACGGGCTCTGGCGCTTCCAGCTCGATGCCGAGGCTGTGGGGCGCGAGGAGGACTGGCCGGGCGGGCTGCCGGCCGGGGCGGTGGAGATCCCCGTGCCGGCCAGCTACAACGACATCCTCGCCGACGCCGCGGTGCGCAACCACGTGGGCGATGCCTGGTACGAGACGACGGTGCGCGTACCGGCGCGCTGGGCCGGCGAGCGAATCGTGCTGCGGTTCGGTGCGGCCACCCACCGGGCGGTGGTGTGGGTCAATGGCACAGAGGTCGCCGAGCACGCGGGCGGCTACACGCCGTTCGAGGCGGACGTCACGGACGTCGTCGAAGCCGGTGGCGAGAACCGCATCACGGTCGTAGTGGACAACGTGCTCAGTTGGCAGTCGATGCCGCCGGGCTATGTCGACGAGACGCCGGACGGCCCCCGGCAGCGCCTCCTGTTCGACTTCTTCAACTACGCGGGCATCCATCGCACGGTCTGGCTCTACACAACTCCGCGTGCCCACGTGCGAGACGTGACCGTCGTCACCGGCCTGTCTGGCTCGACGGGCACGGTCCGCTACGACGTGGAGGCGGCGGCAGCGGAAGAGATGGAGGTTCGCCTCACGATGCGCGACGCCGGCGGTGCCGAGGTGGCGCGCGCGAGCGGACCCTCAGGCGAGATCACCGTCGCCGAGGTCCATCCGTGGCAGCCCGGTGAGGGCTACCTATACGACCTGACGGTCGAGCTCTGGGACCGGGGAGACGCACCCCTCGACAGCTACTCGCTCGCGGTCGGCATCCGGACGGTGGAGATCGAGGGCACGCGCTTCCTCGTCAACGGCGAGCCCTTCTACTTCCGCGGCTTCGGCAAGCACGAGGACACCCCGATTCGCGGCAGGGCGCACGACAACGTGTTCATGGTCCACGACTTCGCCCTCATGGACTGGCTCGGCGCCAATTCGTTCCGCACCTCGCACTACCCCTACGCCGAGGAGGTACTCGACTACGCGGACCGTCACGGCATCGTCGTCATCGACGAGACCCCGGCCGTAGGCATCAACAGCGGACTGGCCGCTGGCGTCTTCGGCGCCGAGCCGTTCCTCACATTCTCCCCCGACACCGTCGGTCCCGCGACACAGAACGCGCACCGAGAGGCGATCCGCGAACTGGTCGCGCGTGACAAGAACCATCCGTGCGTCGTCATGTGGAGCATCGCCAACGAGCCCGAGTCCATCACGCCCGAAGCGCGCGCGTACTTCGAGCCGCTCGTCGACGAGGCGCGACGGCTCGACCCCACCCGGCCGGTGGGCTTTGCGAACGTGCAGGGCTCGGAACCGGACGTCGACGTCATGACCGATTTGTTCGACGTCGTGCTGCTCAACCGCTACTACGGGTGGTACGTGCACTCCGGCGACCTCGCGGCCGCGGAGCGCGCGCTGGAGGCCGAGCTGAGCTCCTGGGCAGCGAAGTACGGGAAGCCGATCATCATGACCGAGTACGGCGCCGACACGCTCGAGGGCCTGCACGACGTCCTTCCCACGCCCTGGACCGAGGAGTACCAGGTCGAGCTGCTCGAGATGTCACACCGCGTGTTCGACCGTGTCGAGGCGGTGGTCGGAGAGCAGATGTGGAACTTCGCCGACTTCGCCACTGTGCCCGGGATCCTCCGCGTCGGCGGCAACAAGAAGGGCGTCTTCACGCGCGACCGCCATCCCAAGGCGGCGGCTCACTATCTCCGTCGCCGCTGGCGAGGCGCCCCCTGATCCCCGGCGCAGCACGATGAAGATCAGTCGCGGCCAATACCTCGGCTACGCCGCGGGCGAGGTCGCCAACAACCTCACGTTCTCGACCGTGTCGGCCTTCCTGCTGATCTACTACACCGACGTCGCGGGGATCTCTGCCGCCACCGCGGGAACGCTGTTTCTCGTCATCCGCATCTGGGGCGGCGTGACGGACCTCTTTGCCGGCAACCGCGTCGACGCCACCTCGACGCGCTGGGGCCGGTTCCGGCCCTACCTCCTGTTCGGCTCGGTCCCGCTGCTGGCGCTGCTCGTAGCACTCTTCTCGATCCCGAGCGGCCTGAGCGATGACGCCAAGGTCGTCTGGGCGTTTGTGTCCTACGCGCTTTTCCAGCTGGCCTACAGCTTCGTCAACATCCCGTACGGCTCGCTGGGAGCCGCCATGACGCAGGAGCCCGCCGAGCGCTCCAGGTTCTCCGCCGGCAGGGTGGTCGCGGCCAGCCTGACGATCCTGCTGATAGCGGTCGTCGTGTCGCCGCAGATCTCGAGCTCGGGCGACCTGCAGCGCTCGCTGACGATCACAACGATCGTCTTCGCCGTGCTCGGGTTGGCGCTCTACCTCTGGTGCTTCGCCACCGCGCGCGAGGCGGTGCAGCGCGACGAGAAGAGCGCGAGTGTCCGCGAGACCGTGGCGATGATGCGCCACAACCGGCCGCTCGTGGTGCTCTGCGCCTCGAGCCTGCTCTTCCTCACCGGCATGTTCTCGATTCAGACCGTCGGCGTGTACTACGCCCGCGACGTGCTCGGCAACGCCGACCTCTACATCGTCATGACGTTGGTCCAGACGGTCGGCATGATCGCCGCCGCCGCGGTCGTCCCAAAGGCGGTCGACACAATCGGGAAGAAGCGCGCCTACATCGTGGCGGGGATAGTCGCCGCCGTCGCGGGCGTCGCTGTTGCGGGGGCGCCGGGATCGGCACCGGCGATCGGAATCGCGTTCTTTGGCCTGCTGGGGCTCGGGCTCGGCGCCATCAACACGCTGATCTTCGCGCTCCAGCCCGACACGGTCGAGTACGGGGAGTGGAAATCCGGCGTGCGCGCCGAGGGCGGGAGCTACAGCCTGCTCTCCTTCACCCGGAAGGCGGGCCAGGGCGTGGGCGGCGCAGCGGCGGCCTTCACCATCGGGCTCGGCGGGTACGTATCCGGAGCGGAGAGCCAGAGCGACGCGGCGTTGACCTCGATCAGGGTCGCAGCGGGCGCGCTTCCCGCCGTGGTAATCCTCGCTGCGGCAGCCGTCATGCTCGCTTACCCGTTGACAGAAAAGGCGCTCCGCGGCATGGTCGGCGAGCTTGCCGAGCGGCGCGCGCGCCGGAGAATGAACGGCGAGGCGATTGACCCCGGAGCAACGACCTGATGCGTGCCGAACAGGTCACAGGCCCAGTCGCCTACCACGCCGAGGGGCCCGTCTGGTCCGAACGCTGGGGTGGCCTGCGCTGGGTCGACATGTTGGCCGGTGACGTGCTCTCGCTGGCGCTCGACGGGACGATCGCCCGCGAACACGTCGGGGCGATAGTCGCCGCCGTGCGCCCGCGTCGCGACGGCGGCGCCGTGCTCGGCGTGGAGCGCGGCTTCGCGCTTCAGGACCCCGACGGGAGGGTCGAAGCCCTGCCCGAGCTGTGGCACGACCGGAATCTGCGGATGAACGAGGGCGGGTGCGATCCCGAGGGCCGCTTCTACTGCGGATCCATGTCCTACGACAAGCAACCCGGCGCCGGTGCCGTCTACCGCCTCGACCCAGACGGCTCGGTCACCGTGGTCCTGGAGGGCGTTACGGTCTCGAACGGGCTCGAGTGGAGCCCGGACGGCTCTCGCGCGTATTACAACGACACCGATACGTACCGAACCGATGTGTTCGACTACGACGCCGAGTCGGGGCTGACCGCGAGACGCCCGTTCGTGGAGGTGTCAGCCGACGTCGGCCGTCCCGACGGGTTGACGGTCGACTCGGAAGGCGGAGTCTGGGTCGCGCTCAACCGCGGCGGCGTCGTCCACCGCTACACCCCCGAGGGCGACCTCGACGCCGTGGTGGAGGTCCCGGCGAGGAAGGTCACCGCGTGCACGTTCGGCGGAGCCGCGCTCGACGAGCTGTTCATCACCACCTCGCGCGAGGACCTGGAACCCGGCGACGACCCGCTCGCCGGGTCGCTCTTCCGCGCCGTACCGGGCTGGCGGGGGCTGCCGGTTCGCGAGTTTGCCGGCTGACGTGCCCGCTCCGAGGACACTTCTCCTTTTCGGAGCGAGCGGCGACCTGGCCGGCCGCTTCCTGCTGCCCGCGCTCGCCGCGCTGGAGGCCGCGGGCCGTCTCCCGGACGGACTCCGCATAGTCGGCGCAGCCCGTGAGGAGTGGGACGGAGAGGCGTTCCGGCGGTTCGCCGCGGAGCGGCTTGGCGAGCATGCAGGCGACGTCCCGGCCGCCTCCCGGCAGGCGCTCGTGGAATCGCTGGACTATCGCAGCGTCGACCTGAGCCGGCCGGAGGACGTGGCCAGCGCGGTCGGGGAGGACCGCGGGACGGGCCCCGTCGTCGCCTACCTTGCACTGCCGCCCGGCGTGTTCCCCGAAGCCGTGACTGCCCTGGGCGATGCCGGCCTGCCCGCCGGCAGCCGGATCGCGATCGAGAAGCCCTTCGGTGAGGATCTCGAGAGCGCGGTGGCATTGAACGCGCTGCTCGCCCGCGTCGTCGGAGACGCCGGCGAGCAGGCGATCTTCCGCGTCGACCACGTGCTCGGGATGGCGACCCTGCAGAACCTGCTCGGCCTGCGTCTCGCAAACCAGATCACCGCGCCGCTCTGGAACAGTGACCACATCGATCGGGTCGAGATCCTCTGGGAGGAGACGCTCGCGCTCGAGGGACGCGCAGGGTACTTCGACGGCGCCGGCACGCTCAAGGACGTGCTGCAGAACCACGCCCTCCAGATCCTGTCCCTGGTCGCAATGGAGCCTCCGGCCGGTTTCGGCGAGCGAGAGCTCCGAGACCGCAAGGTACAAGCCCTGCGCTCGATCCAAGCGCCGAGCGATGACCAGATCGCCTCCCGCACGAGACGCGCGCGCTACACGGCGGGACGGGTCGGCGACCGCCCCGTGCCCGCCTATGCGGACGAGAAAGGAGTCGAGCCTCGTCGCGGCACGGAGACCTTCGCCGAGCTGGTGCTCGAGCTCGACAACGCGCGCTGGGCCGGCACGCGGTTCGTGCTCCGTGCCGGCAAGGCGATGAGGCGGCGCCGGAAGGGAGTCCTCGTGCACTTCCACCCCCTGCCGCGGTCGCCTTTCGACGCCGGCGAGCCTGCCGCGAACGAGCTGTGGATCGGCATCGATGGGCCGGAAGACCTGCGCCTCGCCTTGACCGGCAGCACGCCGGCCCCCTCCCCCCAGCCAGCGCCGCTGGAGCTGACGGCCCGGCCGCCGCCCTCCGATCTGCCGCCGTACGCGCGCGTGTTGCTCGACGTCTTCGACGGCGACGGTGCGCTTTCGGTCCGCGGCGACGAGGCCGAGGAGGCCTGGCGGATCATGGAACCCGTGACGCAGGCCTGGACGGACGACCGCGTGCCGCTCGAGGAGTATCCCGCCGGATCCGACGGTCCCACATGAGCGCCTCAGCCGCTCCGTTCGCGGCGGCGCCTCCATGGCCAGCGGAAGGACGGCCATCGTCTCGACTCGAACGGTAGACGCGGCGCGGAAGGTGGATCGGGCACGTCGAGCTCGTGCGCGCCCTCCCGTACAGCCGCCTCGACCGCGTCCTCGTCGACGCCCGCGAACACCATGATGTCGGCGGCGACCATACGGACGCTGAAGGTCACCGCGGCGCTCAGCAGTCCGTCCCCCGGGCTGGCGTCACCGAGCCCGCGGGCCACCGTGAGCGCGCGATCCGCCGCGCGCTGGCGCGCTTCGCGATCGCCGGGCTCATTCGCCAGCTCGTCGAGCGCGCCGGCGAGCTCCCGAACCGTCGTCGCGAGCCTGTCGCGCTGCGACGGGTCGGCCGCGGCTGCGGTGCGCGCGAGCAGCAGGCAACTCCCGCCGAGCAAATCCAGATGGCCCGCGTTCTCTCGCTCGCGAACGACCGGCACCCTCTGAGAGCGCCACACCGCTGAGCGCCGCGCAACCCGCTCGCTCGCACGACGCGTGCGGCCCAGCTCGGCTAGGCGGTCGCGCAGACCGCGCAGGCGGTCCAAGGCGCTTTCCCCCGCATCCGGGTCGTCGCGCTCGAGCGACTGTGCCGTCAGCTCAAGTCCGCGCGCCATGTCCGCCAGGGCCGCCGCCTCCGCGCGCCGCAGCAACGCGACCGGCTCGGGCGAGAACAGCAGCTGGCTGAAGAAGAGCGCCACACCGGCGCCGATCAGCGCGTCGCCAAGCCGATTGATACCCGCTTCGCCGTCGGCTACCGCGACCGTCAGAATCGCGCCGGCGGCGGCCTGGGCGACTGTGACCCGTGCACCGCCGAGAGCGCGGGCGATCGTCATCGCGGAGAACGTGGCCAGCGCGAGGGTTCCGAAGCCAGCGCCGAGGGCAAGCGTCGCGACCTCCCCGGCTGCTATTCCCACGACCACCCCGACCAACAGCCGAAGCGCGTTCAGACCGCGTTCTCCAAGCGGGGCGTTGAGCGCGATCACCGCGGCGATCGGTGCGAAGAAAGGTTCGTGGTGCCCCAGGGCACGGGTCGCGATCAGCCATGCGACCGTCGCCGCCGCGGTCCCCTGCACCACCGGCGACGCATCGACCGCCCACTTCGCGGCGCGGGAGAGCAGAGGCTTGGCCTCCTAGCCGGATGTGAGCTCGAACACGGTGACCGGAATGTCGAAACGCTCGACGATCGCGTCCAGGAGACCACGCTCCTGCCAGCCGGCACGATCCCTGTCGCGAAGCGCGACCAACAGGTGATCGGGCGAGAACTCCCGAATCGCGTCCTCGAAGGCGAGCAGCGGGTCGTCGGCCCCCACCCGGCCGCTCGCGTCGGCGCCCAGCTCGTCCAGGTGACCCAGCACGACCTGGAGGCGCTCGTCAGCGCGCTCGGTCGCGGCGTCCGTCGCCGAGGCGAGCCAATCGAGACGTCCCGGCAACCTCGGAGCGACGACCATGATCTCGTCGGCGGCGTCGATCAGCGCCCGGATGCCGGCCGGGAGGGTGTCGCTACCCGAGGCCGCCTCCCCTGCCGCTATCAATAGCCTCGCTCCCATCCGCAACCACCATAACGGCAGGCGACACGGCGCAACGTCTACTCCTGACGCTTCTCTTGCTGGCTCTACGCTGTGGCCATGAGCTGGCGGGTCTATCTCTCGGGCGAGATTCACACGGACTGGCGTGAGCGCATCGAGCGCGGCGCGGCGGCAGCCGGGCTCGACCTGTGGTTCACAGCCCCGGTCACCGACCACGACGCGTCCGACGCGGCCGGCACCGCCATCCTCGGCGAGCAGGGGCGCCCGTTCTGGGACGACCACGTCGGGGCTGGGGTCAACGCCATCCGCACCCGCACGCTGATCGAGAAGGCCGATGTCGTCGTGGTGCGCTTCGGCGAGCAGTACCGGCAGTGGAACGCCGCGTTCGACGCCGGCTACGCCGCGGCGCTCGGCAAGCCGCTGATCACGCTGCATCCGCCCGAGCACGATCACGCGCTCAAGGAGGTCGACCGCGCCGCGCTGGCCGTGGCACGCGAACCCGAGCAGGTGGTCGACATCCTCCGGTACGCGCTCGCTGGCGTGGCGGGCTAGCCGCCCGGCGGACAGGTTGGCCGTGCAGCGCCCGCGGGCCTACCCGACGCGCTTCAGTCGTCGGCGCGGAGCGTGCGGAGTAGTTCCTCTTCCTCCCACTCTGGAAGCGTGGTCGTTATCACCGTCGGGTGTTGGGGGCGAAGCGCCTCGGCGACGCGGTCGGCGTCGGCATAGTCCGACAGCAGGAAGAGCGCCGCGCGGCCGGGCTCCAACGCCTTGAGGATGTCTTTGACGACTAGCTGATCCAGTCCCAGCTGGCTGAGCTTCCCGCCGATGGCGCCGGCGGCGCCTCCGACAGCGGCTCCCAGCAGGGGCGCCAGCAGGAACAGTCCGACGACTCCGCCGGTCAGGGCGCCCTGAACTGCTCCGGACCTGGCAAGCGGGACGGTGTGGTCGAGCCTGACAGCCCCATGGTCGTCACGCCACCCGACCGCCATGCCGCGCAGGTCCAGCTCGCCCTTGTTCTGGAGCTCTTGAGCGGCTTCCCGCGCAGCGTCGGCCTGTTCCCTCGACTCGAAGCCAAGGATGGCGATGTGGCTCATGCGACGCCTCGATTTCCGACCGAGGGGCCGCGAACCACCACCACAGGGCGGTCGCAGTGGTGAATGACCCCGCTTGAGACGCTGCCGAGCAGAGCGGACCGGAGATCGGAGCGCCCGCGCGACCCGACCATCACCGCTGCCACGTTCTTGTCCTCGGCTACTCGGACGATGGTGCCCCAGATAGTTCCGTCTGACAGGGCTCCAACGCCGGTCGCTTCCATACCGGCGGCCTCGGCACCTGTGGCACCTTCTTCCGCGAGTGCCTCCGCCTGTCGTCGGGCTTCCTCGTCCAACCGGATGATCGCCTCTCCGGCAACGCCTGCGGGGATGCCCGCGATGCTGGCGGAGCCGGTGGCCGCGACCGAGCGCGCGACCGACAGGACGAGCAGCGGCCGGTCAGGGAACAGACTGGCGGCCTGCTGGATCGCGGCCTGCGCGCTCTCGGAGCCGTCGTAGGCGAGCAAAACCGTGTCAGCGGGTGCCATGCCCGGGAGCGTATCGGCGCCTCGTTCCGCAGGGCTCCGCTGTCCGGCGTAGCCGTCGGAGATTATTCCCGGAGACGAGGAGCTCCACGGGTGGTTCACCTTCGCATAGTCGCCCCAGGCCACGAGGCGCGGAAAGCGCTTGAACTGTTGACGGCCTCCGACGCCGTCGTGAACGTCGTACACCTACCGGGATTCGCGCGCAAGCCCGAGGGCGACATGATCCTCTGCGACGTCGCGCGTAGAGATGCGAGCATCGTCATGGCCGAGCTGCGTGAGCTCGGGATCGCTCGTGACGGCTCGATCTCGATGGAGCCCGTAGAGACGCAGCTCTCCCGCGCCGCAGCCGCGGCCGGCAGCGCGCCGGAGGAGCTTCCCTTCGGCGACGCCGTGGTCTGGGAGGAGGTGATGGCGCGGACCTCCGAGGAGACCAGTCTGTCGATCAACTTCGTCGAGTTCATGATGATCGCCGCGCTGATCGCGGCCGTGGGAATCCTGATCGACTCCCCGATCCTGATCGTCGGGGCGATGGTGGTCGGGCCGGAGTTCGGCCCGATTGCCGGATTCTGCGTGGCGATCGTCCAGCGGCGCGGCGACCTCGCCGCGCGCTCCGCCACCGCGCTGGCCGTGGGCACCGCGGCTGCGATTGCGGCGACAGTCGCCTGGTCGCTCTTCTTCAAGTGGACCGGCATTGATTCGGACGGCCCGGGCGACGTGCGCCCGTTCACCGAGTTCATTTCCAACCCCGACTTCTTCTCCTTCTTCGTTGCCTATCTGGCGGGCACCGCGGGCGTGCTGTCGCTGACCTCCGCCAAGTCGGGCGCGCTGATCGGCGTGCTGATCTCGGTGACGACGATCCCGGCCATCGCGAACATCGGCGTGGCGGCGGCGTACACGGACTGGGCAGAAGTGGGAGGAGCGGCTTCCCAGCTCGGGGTCAACCTCGTCGCCCTCGTGCTGGGAGGCCTGGCGCGGCTGACCGTGCAGCGCCGCGCATACGAGGCCCGGTGGAAGCGCCACTCGAGCGGCTCGGCGACGGAGCGGTAAGTGACACGGTCGGAGCCCTTCCGCCGAGATGATCCGCGAAGCGGCCTGCGCGGTGGTGGTGGTCCCGCCACGGTCGCGGAGCCCTGCTAGAACGCGAGAGGATGCCCGGCGCCGTCATCTTTGACCTCGACGGAGTCCTGATGGACTCGGAGCAACTGTGGAACGAGGCCAAGGAAGCCCTCGTGCGGGAGGCGGGCGGCCGCTGGCGCGAGGAGGCGCCCGCCGTGATGATGGGCATGAGCTCGCCTGAATGGTCGGCGTACCTGCACGACGATCTCGGCGTGCCCATGGACGTGGAGGCGATCAACATCGACGTGGTGCGCCGCATGAAGGAGGGCTACCGCCGCGAGCTGCCGTTGCTACCCGGAGCAGACAAGGCGGTTCGAACCCTTGCCGCCCACTGGCCCCTGGCGCTCGCATCCTCCTCGAACCGCGAGATCATCGACCTGTCGCTAGAGCTCGCGGGGTTCATCGAGTTCTTCCGCGTGAGTGTCTCTTCCGAGGAGGTGGAGCGCGGCAAGCCGGCCCCGGACGTGTACCTGCGGGCAGCCGAGGCGCTGGCTGTCGACTCATCTGAGTGTGTGGCGATCGAGGACTCGAGCAACGGCCTGCGCGCGGCTGCCGCGGCGGGGATGGCCGTCCTCGCAGTCCCCAACCCGCACTATCCGCCCGATCGCGACGCGCTGTCGCTTGCGGCCGCGACCGTGGCCACGGTGGGCGAGATCACACCGGAGCTGATCGAGCAAGTCGCATGACGGTGCGGCTCGGCGTTTTCCTCGTTCCCGACGCGAGTCACCCCGACACGACCGTCGAGGGAATACTGGCCGCGGATCGCGTCGGGCTCGACCTCGTCGGCGTCCAGGACCATCCCTACCAGCGCCGGTTCCTCGACACCTGGACACTGCTCTCCTATGCGGCGGGTAGAACCGAGCGCGTGCGGCTCGTCCCGGATGTCGTGAACCTGCCACTGAGGCTCCCCTCGCTGCTCGCCAAGTCGGCGGCGTCGCTCGACCTGCTGAGCGGCGGCCGGGTCGAGCTCGGCGTCGGGGCCGGAGCGTTCTGGGATGCGATCGAGGCGATGGGCGGCCGGCGGCTGACTCCGAAGCAATCCGTGGA
>Ga0114129_10002956_pt1 | contig 23777 bp, 21 predicted proteins | sample RhiMetdeltSRZDD1_FD_80071 | JGI IMG/M metagenome (GOLD analysis project Ga0114129, IMG submission 80071) | Populus rhizosphere microbial communities from Tennessee, USA - Rhizosphere MetaG P. deltoides SRZDD1 (version 2) (version 2) | ecosystem: Host-associated > Plants > Roots > Rhizosphere >...
GTATTCCGGCCCGAGCGGCATCCGCCACACCCGCTCGCCGGTCGCCCTGCCGACCTTGATCAGGCGGTCGGCGAGCTTGTCGTCGTTGGCGAACAGCCCGGCGTGTTCGTGCCCGAGCGCGACGATGATCGCGCCGGTCAGCGTGGCTAGGTCGATCATGAATTTCGGCTTGAAGCGCTTGTTGACGTAATGCAGCACGTCGGCGAGCACGAGGCGGCCCTCGGCGTCGGTATTGATGACCTCGATGGTCTGGCCCGACATCGATGTCACGATGTCGCCCGGGCGCTGGGCGTTGGGGCCCGGCATGTTCTCGACGAGGCCGATGGCGCCGACCGCGTTGACTTTCGCCTTGCGCGCGGCGAGCGCCTGCATGAGGCCGACCACGCAGGCAGCGCCCGCCATGTCGCCCTTCATGTCCTCCATGCTGGCGGCCGGCTTGATCGAGATGCCGCCGGTATCGAAGCACACGCCCTTGCCGATGAAGGCGATCGGCGCGGCGCCGCGCTTGCCGCCGTTCCAGCGCATGATCACGAGGCGGCTTGGGTGTGCGGAGCCCTGCCCGACACCTAGCAGCGCGTTCATGCCAAGCTTCTTCATCGCCGGCACGTCGAGCACTTCGACGGAGATGCCAAGCTTCTTGAGGCTGCCGGTGCGGCGCGCGAATTCCTCGGGAGTGAGCACGTTCGCCGGCTCGTTGACGAGGTCGCGCGCGAGCACGACGCCGTCCGCGATCGCCTCGCGCGATGCGAATGCCTTGCGCGCCGCGCCGACATTGGCGACGGCGATGTTGACGTTGACCTCCGCGGCGCGATCCTCGTCCTCCTTGCGCTTGGTCTTGTAGCGCTCAAAGGAATAGGCGCGCAGCCGCACCCCCAATGCGATATCGGCCGCCCGCTCCGGCGTGATCGCGCCGTCCGGCAGATCGGCGACGATCGTGGCATTGGCGGCGGCCGCCGGGACCCTGCCCATCGCCACCCCCCCCAGCTTCACCATGCCGGCAGGCTTCAGGTCGCGGGCCTTGGCGGTCCCGATCACGACTAGGCGCGAAGCGTCGAGACCGGGCGGCGCGACGATGTCGAGGGCCGCGCCGTTCTTGCCCTTGAACCGTTCGGCGGCAGCCGCGCGCGTAACCAGGTCCCCGGTCGGCTGCAGCAGCTTGCGGGTGGCCGGACCGAACTTGACCCCCTCCGCGCAGAACACAACCAGAACGCCCTTTACGGGGGTGGCGAAGGGGGAGAATTCGAGCTTCAGGGTGCCGGGCATGGACAAGCTGTCCTCTGGGCTGAGACGGGGCAAAGAACCGGGCCGAATCTGGGGGCGGACCGGGCCGTCCGGGGTGGCGGCCGGATGGATGAGCGCCGGTTATGCCCCCCGCCCCGACAGCGTGCCAAGCCCTCTGTAGCGCGATAGTCACGCCGCCGGAAAATTAACCAAACCGGCCGGTTCGCCCATCCCCCGCCACAAGGTTTTGTTGTGCATACTCAATGGCTTTGCCTTGGCGAGGCCATTTTGTTGGCCGATCACCTAAGGCGGCAGGATCGGGGCGGCTGAGCGCGGGGACGCAGTCGCGGGGCGCGGGGGAGTTCGCGCCGCGGACGGCTCGGCCGGAATTTGGGGACGGCGCGCGCGGATGGGGTCAATCGGGCGTTACATTTTCCGCACCACCTTCGGTGCGTTCCTCGTGGTTCTCGTCAGCATCACCACGCTCATGTGGATGACGCAGGCGTTGCGCGACTTCGACCTGATGACTCATCAGGGTCAGAGCGCGCTGGTCTTCATCGGCATCACCAGTCTCATCATCCCTCTGCTCGTGATGCTGATCGCTCCGATCGCTCTCATGATCGCCGTCGCGCACGTGCTGAACAAGCTCAGCAACGATTCCGAGCTGATCGTCATGAATGCGGCGGGAATGCCGCCCTGGCGCATCTTCCGTCCCTTCCTGGCAGCGGCGATTGTGGTCTCGCTTCTGGTCGCCTTGATCGCCGTTTATCTTTCGCCCCGGTGCTTGCGTGTGCTGCGCGAATGGATCACGTCGGTGCGCGCTGAGGTCGTCACCAGCAGCGTGCAGCCCGGCCGCTTCACCGTTCTGGAGGGCAAGCTCACCTTCCATATCCGCGAGCGCTCGCCCAACGGACAATTGCTGGGCATCATGGTCGATGACCAGCGCAATCCGAAGGAGCGGATGACGATCTTCGCCGAGCATGGCGACATCCTGACGAACGACGCGGGCGTCTTTCTCGTGCTCGAGAACGGCACTGCTCACCGGCATGAGATTGGCGAGGGCGATCCCACAATTGTCGGGTTCCGCGAACACGCGTTCGATCTTTCACGCCTGGCCGGAATGCCGGCCGTCAGATACTCGGTGCCCGAGCGTTATCTCTGGGAACTCTATTCGCCGCCGCCCGACGACCAGATCTACCTGGAGCAACCGGGACAGTTTCGCGCGGAAATCCATAACCGCATCACGGCGCCGCTTTACCCGCTTGCCTTCCTGGTGGTGATGTTTGCCTACCTCGGGGCGCCGCGCACGACCCGGCAGAGTCGCGCCTTCTCGCTCGTGAGCGCGATCACCGTCGCGTCGCTTCTGCGCGCTGCTGGCTTCATCGGCACGATCGCCGGCGCAGACATGCCCGCCGCACTGGTCATTCCCTATCTCGCGCTCGCAGCCGCGATCGTGCTCGGATATCTGAGCATTGCCCGGGGAGTGATCATCGAGCCGCCAGCGTTCGTCACCACAGCCGTCGATTGGGCGATCGAGGCCACCGCGCGCCGCACCGCCGCGCTGTTGGGGCAGACGCGATGATCGTTCGAACCCTAACGCGCTATTTCGGATTGCGATTCCTGAGCGCGGTCGTCGCGCTGTTCGCCGGCCTTCTGGTCCTGGTGGCAATGGTCGATTTCATCGAGCTGCTGCGGCGGACGAGCGGGATGAAAGACGTTTCCGTAGCGACGGTCGCCATGATCACGACCTATCGCGTGCCGTTTCTCGCGGAACGCGTCCTGCCGTTCGTGGTGCTGGTCAGCGCGATGTTCTGTTATCTGAATCTGTCGCGCCGTCTCGAGCTGGTGGTTGCCCGGTCGGCCGGCGTGTCGGCCTGGCAATTCGTGGCGCCGGCCGTGGTGATCGCCTTGCTCATCGGCACTGCGGCCACCACGCTCTACAACCCGCTCTCGGCCGTTCTGCGCGAGCAATCGACCCGGCTAGAAAGTCAAATTTTTCAGGGCCGGGACCGCAGCTTCCATGACGTCGGCAGCGGGTTTTGGGTCCGGCAGCGAAGCGACGACGGTCAGGCAATCATCAACGCAAAGACCAGCCGCCAACAAGGCATCGAACTTGTCGGCGTGAGCGTGTTCGTCCTGGACGACGCGGGAAGCTTCCGGGAGCGCATCGAAGCCAAGTCGGCGACGCTGCAACCCGGATTCTGGCGGCTGCAAGATGCCCGCATTTACGCGAACAACGCGCCGCCCGCGGATCGCGCGAGTTACGATCTCAAGACCTATCTCACGACAACACAGGTCCGGGAAAGCTTTGCGACGCCGGACACGGTGCCGTTCTGGCAGCTTCCGTCCTACATCCGCCTGGCCGAGAATTTCGGCTTGGCCGCCGCCGGATATCGGATGCAGTACTATCAGCTGCTGGCGCAGCCATTCTATCTCGCGGCAATGGTTCTGCTCGCTGCCGCGGTCAGCCTCCGTCTGTTTCGCTTCGGCGGCGTGCAGAAGATGGTGCTCGGCGGCATTTGCGGGGGATTTCTGCTCTATGTGCTGTCCAAGATCACCGTCGATTTGAGCAAGGCCGGATTGATGCCGCCGCTCGCCGCGGCCGCGCTGCCGCCGTGCGTCGGCGGGCTCACCGGCCTGCTCACGCTCCTGTACCAGGAGGACGGGTGATGGCACGGGTCGCCCCCCGTCCGAAGATGTCGCGGCACCGCATGCATTGCGGGGCGGCCGGCGTTATCGCCGTAGCCGTCCTGATGACCTGCGGCCTGTTCGATGTCGGCCCCGTGCTCGCACAGCAAGAGTTCATCACGTTCCCCGCCCGGCCCCGGCCTATTCCCCGAAAAGATACCAAGGAGGAGATGCTCGTTCGCGCCGACCAGATCAATTACGACTATACGAACGAACGTGTTGCGGCAGTCGGCAATGTCCAGATCTACTACGCCGGTGCGACGCTCGAAGCCAATAAGGTGATCTTCGACCAAAAGACCAAGCGCCTGCACGCGGAAGGAAACGTCCGGCTGGCGGAGCCAGACGGCAAAGTCACCTACGGCGAGATCATCAACCTCAGCGAAAATTTCCGCGATGGCTTCATCGATTCATTGCGACTGGATTTGCCGGACCAGGCAAGGGTCGCCGCGAGCCGCGCGGATCGCAGTGGCGGCAACACCACCGTGTTCCAAAGCGGCGTGTATACGGCCTGCGAACCCTGCAAGGACGACCCGCGAAAGCCGCCGAAATGGCAGATCAAAGCCGCCCGGGTCATCCACGACCAGGGCGAGAAGATGATGTATTTCGAAGACGCACGGCTCGAATTCATGGGCGTGCCGATCGCCTGGTTGCCGTTCTTTTCCACGCCTGACCCGACCGCTAAACGCAAGAGCGGATTCCTGATACCGACGGTGAGCACGAGCACAGCCTACGGTCTCGCGGTCACAACCCCGTTCTACTGGGCGCTTGCGCCGAATTATGACGCGACCATCACGTCGACGCTCACCACACGGCAAGGCCCCCTGTTCCAGGGCGAGTGGCGTCATCGGCTGATGAGCGGCGCCTACACGATCCGTGCGTCCGGCATCTTGCAGCTCGACAAAGACGCGTTTCGCGAAGCCGGCAATCTGCCGGGAAATCGCGACTTCCGCGGGCATGTTGAATCGGCCGGACAATTCCGGCTGACCGACAAATGGGTGTGGGGCTGGGATGGAACGCTGATGACCGACAAGTCCTACTTTCAGGACTACGGGCTGTATCGGAACGTGCAGCAAAACAGTCTGCTCAAATCGACCCCCGACTACATCCTCTCCCAGCTCTACATCGTCGGCCGCGGCGAACGCAGCTATTTCGACGCGCGTGGTATGTATTTTTACGGCTTTACCAGTGTCGACAGCCAGAAGCAGATGCCGATCGTGCATCCGGTCATCGAGCACGATTACACGTTCAACCAGCCCATCCTCGGCGGAGAACTCAGCCTGCGCAGCAATCTGACAAGCTTGAGCAGGGAGAGCGCCAACTTCGACGCCATCAACCTGCTCGCGTTCAACGGCCAGCTCTGCGCGTTGGCGAATCCCGATCCCGCCGTCAAGACCACGACCAATTGCCTATTGCGCGGCGTCCCAGGCACGTACTCGCGCTTCTCGTCCGAGGCGAATTGGCGCCGCACCTTTGTGGACGGCTTTGGACAGGTGTTCACCCCATTCATGTCCGTGCGCGCCGACATCGCCAGCGTCGACGTCACCGCCGACCCCGGCGTTTCCAACTTCATCACTCCCGGCCACACCGATGTCGCGCGCATCATGCCGACCGTGGGCGTTGAGTACCGGTACCCGTTCATCAATATTCAGTCCTGGGGAACGCAGACGATCGAGCCGATCGCGCAGGTGATTTTACGTCCGGACGAAACTCACATCGGCGCTTTGCCGAACGAGGACGCGCAGAGCTTCTCGTTCGATTCGAGCAACCTGTTCCGTGTCAACAAATTCGGCGGCTGGGACCGCACGGAAGGCGGCGGCCGGGCCAATTTCGGTGCGCAGTACACCGCGCAATTCAACCGCGGCGGTTTCGTCAATCTCTTGTTCGGGCAGTCGTACCACCTGTTCGGGCAGAACTCCTTTGCCGCCGGCGGAACGACCAATACCGGCCTGAGCAGCGGTCTCGATACGACGCGGTCCGACTACGTGGCGGGCGTGTCCTACCAGCCCACTGCCATCCTGACGTTCAGCTCGCGATTCCGGTTCGATGAGGGGGACTTCACCCTGCAGCGCAGCGAATACCAGACGACGGCAAACTTCGACCGCTGGACTGCCACTGTGATCTACGGAAATTATGCCGCCCAGCCCCTGCTTGGCTTCCTCCAACGTCGCGAGGGCATCGTCGGAACCGGACGCTACAAAGTCACCCCAAACTGGGTCCTGCTGGGGGGCGTACGGTACGATCTCAGGACGGCCCAGGTCACCGATACACAGATCGGGGTGGGGTACGTGGACGATTGCCTCATCTTGGCCATGAATTACATCACGGAGTATAATTACAACTCGGCGCAACAGCAGAACCACACGATCATGTTGCAGGTCAGCCTGCGCACGATTGGCGGAAGCGCGGTCGGCCAAAGGGTCGAAGGGTTCGGAACGACGGGTTTCCCGGGAGTCCCCGGAACCACGCCGAGACAGTGATTCTGGCGCTGTGCGGGCGAGCGCTCGGCGGCGAAACGACGTGAACGCGGTGATGGCAGACAGAGCACGACTTCTCTTCGCATGCCGGCGGCTTGTTGCAGCCGCCGCGCTCTTCGCTGTCGCGACGACAACCGCTGCGGCGCAAAACGTCATTGTCTTCGTCAACGGAGAGCCGATCACCGCGATCGACGTCGATCAGCGCGCCAAATTCCTTCAGCTCTCGACCCACAAAACACCGGCTCGCCAGGAGGTCATCGACGAGCTGATCAACGAGAAGCTGAAATTGCGCGAAGCCAAGCGCTGGGGCATCGAAATTTCCGATTCCGAAGTCGAAAGCATGTACGCCTCGATGGGCAGCCGGGCGCGGCTCACGGCCGAACAATTGACCCAGACCCTGGCCAAATCCGGAATCGGCCCTGCCACGGTCAAGCAGCGCATCCGGGCCGAACAAGCCTGGCAACAGCTCGTGCGCGGGCGCTATCAGGCGAGTTTGCAGCTGTCGGAAAAGGACGTGCAAAGCGAGCTCGAGGCGAAGAAGCCCGAGGAAAACGTGGCCGCCTACGATTACATCATGCGCCCGATCCTGTTCCTGGTGCCCCCGGGATCACAGCCGGCAGTATTCGAGAGCCGACGCAAGGACGCGGAGGCGTTGCGGGCGCGATTCAAGAGCTGCGAGGAAGGGATGGATATCGCCCGCTCGTTCAGAGACGTGGCGGTGCGCCCGCAGGTCACTCGCAGTTCCGCCGACCTTCCTGACCCGCTGCGCAAGATGCTGGAAGGCGTGCCGGTCGGCCAGTTGACCGCGCCCGAAGTCACCCGGCACGGCATTGAAATGTTCGCCATCTGCTCCAAAAATGAATCGAAAGCCGACACGCCGGGGAAGCGTCAGGCCCGCGAGGCGGTTTTCGCACATCGGTTCGAACAGCAATCCAAGCGGTATCTGCAACGGCTGCGTCGCGAGGCCTTGATCGAGCCGGGTTCGGCGCGGTGATGCCACTGCCTTTGGCGCTCACCCTTGGTGAACCGGCCGGAATCGGACCCGACATCACGTTCCTGGCCTGGCGGCGGCGCGCTGAGCTCGAGCTGCCGCCCTTTTACATCCTTGCCGATCCTGCATTCCTGCGACGCCGGGCCGAGCGAATAGCCCCGCCCGTGCCCCTCGTCGTAGTAGAGCCCGCAGCGGCCGGCGCTGCCTTCAACACCGCGTTGCCGGTCGTCGACATCGGCGTAGCGGTCACCGCCGAGCCCGGCCGACCGGATTCCACCAGTGCGCCGGCGGCGCTCGCAGCCATCCGCCGGGCGGTGGCGGACGTGGGCGCCGGCTCGGCCTCAGCGGTCGTCACCAACCCGGTGGCCAAGAATATTCTCTACCGCTCCGGTTTCACCGAGCCCGGCCACACCGAATATCTGGCGAAGCTGGCCGAGGACCTGACTGGTGCACGGGTGCATCCTGTGATGATGCTATGGTCGCCCGAGCTTGCGGTGGTCCCCGTCACCATTCACTTGCCGCTCAAAGAGGTGGTCACCACGCTGTCGACCGGGCTGATCGTGGAGACCGGTCGCGTCGTGGCACGCGACCTTCGCCAGCGTTTCGGCATCGCGCAACCGCGACTCGCGGTCGCCGGCCTCAATCCGCACGCAGGCGAAGGTGGAACGCTGGGGGAAGAAGACATCGCTATTGTCGGGCCGGCGGTCGAACGTCTCAAGGCGGACGGCATCGACGTCCGTGGGCCGCTACCGGCGGATACGCTTTTTCACGAAGCCGCTCGCGCGAGCTACGACGCGGCCCTCGCCATGTATCACGACCAAGCCCTGATCCCGATCAAGACGCTCGCGTTCGATCACGCGGTTAACGTCACGCTGGGGCTGCCGTTCGTGCGAACGTCGCCTGATCACGGCACTGCCTTCGACATCGCGGGTACCGGCCGTGCCGACCCGTCGAGCCTGATCGCGGCGATCAGGCTCGCGGCACGGCTTGCGAAGGCCGGCACCCGACCGCTTGCGCTACACGCATGAGCGCCATCGATGATCTTCCGCCGTTGCGGGAGGTGATCAGACGGCACGACCTTCGCGCCAAGAAGTCGCTCGGCCAGAACTTCCTGCTTGATCTCAACCTGACCTCCCGCATCGCGCGGGCCGCCGGCCCGCTCGAGGGCGTCACCGTGGTCGAGATCGGTCCCGGCCCCGGCGGCCTCACCCGTGCCCTGCTGGCGCAAGGCGCGCGGAGAGTCGTTGCGATCGAACGCGACGGCCGCGCCATCGCCGCGCTTGCCGAGATCGCCGCGCACTATCCCGACCGACTCGATGTTGTCGCCGGTGACGCTCTCGACTTCGATCCGCGCTCGCATCTCGACGCCGGCCCGGCTCGCATCGTTGCCAATCTTCCCTACAACATCGCGACCCCGCTGCTTGTCTCCTGGCTCACGCCAGAACAATGGCCGCCCTGGTATGACCGCCTTGTCCTGATGTTTCAGCGTGAGGTTGCTGAACGCATTACCGCGAGTCCCGGCTCCAAAAGCTATGGCCGCCTTTCCGTGATCACCGGTTGGCGCACGCAGGCGCGGATCCTGTTCGATGTGGCTGCGTCCGCCTTCGTGCCGCCTCCCAAGGTGACGTCTTCGCTCGTTGAGCTTGTCCCGCGCGCCGAACCACTGCCCTGCGAGGCTCACGTGCTCGAACGTGTGACGGCCGCCGCCTTCGGCCAGCGCCGCAAGATGCTGCGCCAAAGCCTCAAATCCCTGGGCATCGATCCTCTGCGATTGCTGGACGGTGCCGGCATCGATCCGACCGCACGGGCCGAGGATATTCCGGTCGCCGGGTTCGTGGCGTTGGCCCGGGGCGTGGGCGTGTAACCAGAAGCCCATCCTGCGGCAAAAAGTATGGTTAACGGGATGTTAACCCTTTGTACGGCACCCTTGGCCGTTTCCCGCACAGAAGGAGCGGGTTATGGCTCTGAGATCGAAGAGAGGTGCAGCGCGTCTCGCCCTCGCGGTCGTGGTGGCGATGGGAACCCTTTCATTGGCAGACGCGCACGGCCCCGCTGATTGGATCAATCGCGGCGGCTACAAGAATGCAGCCGGAGAGCTGTGCTGCGGAGAGCGTGACTGTTTCGAACTCGCGACCGCCGACGTCAGCATTACGGCGGCGGGTTACTTCGTTCATAGCATCCGCGAGACGGTGCCATTCAGCGAGGCACTGCCTTCGCCCGACGGCCGCTATTGGCGCTGCCAATGGGGCGGATCGCGCAAATGCTTCTTCGCGCCGCCGTCGAGCACCTGAGCACCCGCCGGCGCGAGCCAAGCTCACAACTTCGACTGCAGGTCCCGCACGAAAGCGCTGAGGCCGGTTTGGCGTTCGCGCTTGAGCCGCTCGGCCGAAAGAATAGCCCTGACGTCCTCGAACGCCCGGTCGATATCGCGGTTGATGACCACATAGTCGTATTCGGCCCAGTGGCTCATCTCGTCGGCGGCCTTTGCCATCCTGGTGCGGATCACGTCATCGGCGTCCTGCGCGCGTGCCCGCAGCCTGCGTTCGAGATCGGGAATCGAGGGCGGCAGGACGAAAATGCTCACGAGGTCGCGGTCAGCCTTCTCGCGCAGCTGCTGGGTGCCTTGCCAATCGATGTCAAAAAGCACATCGCGGCCTTTTTTGAGAGCCGCATCGACCGGCGCGCGGGGCGTCCCATAGCGATGGCGGAACACCTCGGCCCATTCAAGCAGCTCGCCGTTCTTCTGCATCGCGGCGAAGCGCGCTTCGTCGATGAAATGATAATCGCGGCCGTCCCTCTCGCCCGGCCGCTGCTTGCGCGTGGTCACCGAAACCGAAAGTTCGACCATCGAGTCCGATTCGAGCAGTCGCCGCGACAGCGTGGTCTTGCCCGCGCCTGACGGCGAAGACAGCACGAGCATCAGCCCGCGGCGGGCAACGGTTCCTTCCGTGGATCCGGCTGTCTTCACCGCTTGCTTCACCAGCTCCCCCTGACCTGCCCGGCGTCGAAAACGATCATTCCAAATTCTGCACCTGCTCGCGGAACTGCTCGACCACGGCTTTGAGCTCGAGTCCGATATTGGTCAGCTCCACATCGTTCGATTTGGCGCACAGCGTGTTGGCTTCCCGGTTGAGTTCCTGGGCGAGAAAATCCAGCCGGCGTCCGATTGCGCCGCCTTCGCCGATGAGCCGTAAGCCCTGCCCGACATGGGCCGCAAGCCGGTCGAGCTCCTCGCGGATGTCGGCTTTGCTCGCGATCAGGATGGCTTCCTGATGCAGCCGATCCGGATCGAAGCGGTCGGAGGCGTCGAGCAGCACCGCGACCTGCTCGGCGATGCGTGCCTTGATCGCCTCAGGGCGTCGTCCCGGCGCCGCTTCCGCGCGCGCTGCCAACCCTGCGATCTCGTTCAGGCGCTGGGTGAGAATCTGCCCAAGCGCTGCGCCCTCGTGGCGGCGCATGGCGGAAAGCTCGGTCGCCGTCTGGCTGAATCCGGCGACAACCGCCCGCTCGGCCGCACGCCGCTCATCCTCCCGCTCGTCCTCGTCGAGGACTTCGATCACACCCTTCAGGCCGAGAATGCCGTCGAGCTGTGGCGGGGCAGCTTCGACCCGTCCGGACAGGCTTTTGATCGTTGCGAGCACCGCGGCGAGCACAGGTTCGTTGACGCGCACCACGGGAGCAACCCCTTCGCGGTCGATGGTGAGCGTGCCGTACACCGTGCCGCGTGTGAGGGCTTCGGCGGCCGCGCCGCGAACCGGGGCTTCAACGGCTTCCCACCCCGTTGGCAGGCGCAGCCGCAGATCGAACCCCTTCGCGTTGACCGACTTGAGTTCCCAGGTCCAGGCGTAGGAGCCGGACACGCCGTGGCCACGTGCGAAGCCGGTCATGCTCGAGAGCGCCATCGGCTTCATCCGCGTCGCCGAGAATCCTGGATGAAAGAGTCGCGCCGCGACCTTAGAGCATTTTCCCGCAAGGTGTGAAGCGTTTCACGGCACGAGGACGGGGAATGCCTCGATACCATCAGAGGCCATGTCACCGGGCTTCGAAGGTGCCCCGCTTTGATCAATTACTTCTTGCCATTGGCACGGCGGGGACGCGGTGCCGGGGCTGGCTGGGGGGCTGGCGCGCTCGCCGGCAATTGTGCTTGCGGTTCAGCAGGCGAGGTGTCCCGAGGCTCCTGCTCGATCACCCGCAACCGCGCGACATTTTTCTGGTGTTGATCGAAGGTCTCGGCAAAGGCGTGACCGCCGGCGCCGTCGGCCACGAAGAACAGCTCCCTGGTTCGCGCCGGGTTGGCGGCTGCCTCGAGCGAGGCGCGGCCGGGATTGGCGATCGGTCCGGGCGGCAGACCGTCGATCAGATAAGTGTTGTACGGCGTCGGCCGGTCCTTTTCGCTTCTGGTGATTGGATGGCCGAGCGAGCCCTTGCCGCCGACGAGGCCGTAGATGATGGTCGGGTCGGATTCGAGCCGCCGCCTCTGCTTGAGACGGTTGACGAAGACCGCGGCCACGCGGGTGCGCTCCTCGGGCTTACTGGTCTCCTTCTCGATGATCGACGCAAGGATCACGAGCTGCTCCGGAGTCCTGACCGGAAGGTCTGGCGTGCGCCGTTCCCAGACCTCCTGAAGCACCCGCCGGTGCGCCTGTTGCATGCGCTGGATGACTTGATCGCGCGGGGTGTCGCGGGAAAATCGGTAGCTTTCCGGCAGCAACGTTCCTTCGCGCGGAATGTCCTTGACGGTGCCGCTGAGGATTTCGGTCTCCAGGAGACGCGCCACGATCTGCTCGGAGGTCAAGCCCTCGGGAATCGTGACAAGGTGCTGGACGACCTTGCCCTCGACCATTGTCTCGACCACGTCGCGGACGCTCGCGCGCTTGGGGAAAAGATATTCGCCGGATTTGAGTTCGGTGCGCGCCTTGAGCGCAAAAACACCGCCGAGGAAGATGAGCTTGTGCTCGTCAATGACGCCCTTTTGCTGCAGCAGTTCGGCGATCTCGAGGATGCCGAGACGCGGCGAGATATTGACGATCCTGTCCTCTTCGAGGGGACCTGGCGCCTCGAACCGGTGCTTGCCGAATGCGAACGCCGCGCCAAGCGCGATCACCACCAGGATCAACAGCGTGAAGATGGCATTGCCAACGATCACGAGCGGATTTCGCACCCGCTTCGAGCGGCGGGTCGGCACCGAGACATGCTCCGGCTCGAGCGCAGCGCGCGGACTTTTGGGCGTGATGCGTTTCTGGTCCATGGGCGATGTGCCGAATCCTTCGATAGGCCGTCCAGACAGGGCAGGATAGGGATCAGCCCGCTGTAGCACCGTCCGCGCGGACGGCACCGGCTGCGAGAGGCTCGGGCCGGCAGGAATCGGCTTCGCGCCACGCCCGACCATACCCGACATCGGCTCCACCGCCACGGATGGATCGGAGTCGGCTGGCTTCGGTACCGCGAGCGGTCGCGGCTGCTGAGGAAGCCCGGGAGCAACGCGATGCGGCGACCGGGCGGAAGCTTCCCCTTGACCGCGGCCGGGAAAAGATTGCGCCGCCGACGATCCATTCGACACGCCGCGCTGCGTGAACGAGCCGGGGGATTGGCCGCCCTGCGAGCCTGGTGCGCCCGCGTCAGCGGTGCCTCGGCCGGACGACGGTCTGGAAAACGGCAAACCCGGACGCGCCCGACCGTCCCCGTTGCCACCTGGCGGGGTGCTTCCTGAAATCACCGATCGATTCCCGCGTCGTTCCCCAAGGCCGCCGGCGCCGGCTCACGTTGTCCGACACAGGCGACTAGCCAACCTAAATGGTTGCAGTCTTTTTGCACTCTGACCACCGAAATCTGCAATGGGCGGATTCCGGCCCCCAGACGCCGCAGGTTTAGGACCGAATATGGCAAAAGCTGGGATCAGGCACGGCCTTACCGGCGCCCGTTCGTTCAGTCAGCAACCCGACGAAGCACGATGTAGGCGTTGGTCCCGCCAAAACCGAACGAATTCGACAGGACCACGTTGATGTCGCGCTTTTTTGCGCGATGCGGCACGAGATCGATCGGGGTCTCGACCGAGGGGTTGTCGAGATTGATCGTGGGCGGCGCAACCCCGTCGCGCATGGCAAGGATCGAGAAGATCGCTTCCACGGCGCCAGCCGCGCCCAGCAGATGGCCGATCGCCGATTTGGTCGAAGACATCGAGAGCCGCCCGGCAGCGTTGCCGACGAGCCGGTGCACCGCTTCCAGCTCGATCTCATCGCCGAGCGGCGTCGATGTGCCGTGAGCGTTGATGTAATCGACCTCCGCCGCCGATACGCCGGCACGGCGGATCGCGGCGTTCATGCAACGCAGCGCACCGTCGCCGTCCGGCGTGGGCGCCGAAATATGATAGGCGTCGCCGGAAAGCCCGTAGCCGACCAGCTCGGCATAGATCCTCGCGCCGCGGCGCTTGGCATGCTCATATTCCTCGAGCACCAGGACGCCGGCGCCCTCGCCCAACACGAAGCCGTCTCGATCCTTGTCATAGGGACGCGATGCGCGCTCGGGCGTGTCGTTGAAATTCGTCGAGAGCGCCCGCATGGCGGCAAAGCCGGCCATTGAGATGCGATTGACGGGAGATTCGGCGCCGCCCGCGACCATGACGTCGGCGTCACCGAGGGCAATCAAGCGGCCGGCATCGCCAATCGCATGCGAGCCGGTCGAGCACGCGGTGACAACCGCAGAATTCGGACCCTTCAGCCCGAATTCGATCGACACGTAACCGGACGCCAGATTGATGATGCGGCCCGGAATGAAGAAGGGCGATATGCGCCGGGGTCCCCTCTCCTTCAAGATGATCGCATTCTCCGCGATCCCCTCGACGCCGCCGATACCCGAGCCGATCAGCACCCCGGTTGCAATCTGATCCTCATAGCTCGTCGGCTTCCAGCCAGCGTCGTCGAGCGCCTGGCGGGCTGCGCACATGGCGTAGATGATGAAGTCGTCGACCTTGCGCTGCTCCTTCGGCTCCATCCATTGATCGGGGTTGTAGCTGCCGTCCGAGCCGTCTCCGCGCGGGACCTGACAGGCGATCTTCACCGGCAGGTCAGAGACATCGAAGCTCTCGACGCGCCGAGCTCCGCTTTTGCTTTCGAGCAGGCGTTGCCAGGTCGCTTCCACGCCGCATGCCAGCGGCGTCAACAAGCCGATCCCAGTCACGACCACACGTCTCATCCGCAGCTCCACCGCGAGCCGGTTATGGCCGGCCCTGGCACGACTGATGCCGACGGGCAAATCCCCGAGCGGCGACAACGATTATATGGTCCTGACGCCGCGCAGCGCCAAGGCGAGGATCGACACTTGCAGATGGCGGCGTCCGGAATGGGCGGGGTTCAGCTTTTGGCGTTTTTCTCGAGGAACTTGATCGCATCGCCGACGGTGAGAATGGTCTCGGCGGCGTCGTCCGGAATCTCGCAGCCAAATTCTTCCTCGAATGCCATGACGAGCTCGACCGTATCGAGGCTGTCGGCCCCGAGATCGTCGATGAAGCTCGCGTTCTCGGTCACCTTATCGGCCTCGACGCCCAAGTGCTCCACGACAATCTTCTTTACCCGCTCGCCAATGTCACTCATCGCTGCACCCTCGTGTCCTGAATTGGGCTCGATCGGTCAGCGCCCCCGAGCCATTGCAAACCTCCCGCTGCGGTTGGCGGCGGGCCACACCTGCGGTCGCGAGCGGACCGCGCAATGCACCTCGGCCCGCAACCATGCCGCAGCCGAGCTTGGTCCGGTTACCATACTTCAAATGCGTTGACCAGCATGGGTGGGCATAGCCAATAGCCCTCAAATCATTGCCATTCCGCCATTCACGTGCAGCGTCTGGCCGGTGACATAGCCGGCCTCGTCGGAGGCAAGATAGACCGCAGCCGCAGCGATATCGGAGCCCGCTCCCAGGCGGCCGGCCGGCACCCGGGCGAGGATCGCTTCGCGCTGTTTTTCGTTGAGCTTTTCCGTCATCGCGCTCGCGATGAAGCCCGGCGCGATGCAGTTCGCGGTCACGCCGCGCTTGGCGTATTCCTGCGCGATCGACTTGATCATGCCGATCATGCCGGCCTTGGCCGCGGTGTAGTTGCTCTGCCCGGCGTTGCCGGTGATGCCGACCACCGACGTGATCGCGATGATACGGCCGAAGCGGCGGCGCATCATTCCCTTCACAGCGGCGCGCGCCAGCCGGAACGTCGCGGTCAGGTTGACGGCAATCACCTCGTCCCAAGCCTGATCGCTCAATTGCACGAGCAGGTTGTCCCGGGTGATGCCGGCGTTGGCGACGAGAATATCGAGCTTCTCCATCGCCTGTTCGCACTGCGGGACGAGGGTCTCGACCGCCTCCCGGTCGGCGAGATTGCAGGGCAACACGTGCACGCGGGAGGAAAGCTCGCCGGCGACCTGATCGAGCACGTCGCGCCGCGTGCCGGAAAGGGCCACCGTCGCCCCCTGCTGGTGCAGGGCACGCGCGATCGCCCCGCCGATGCCGCCGGTGGCGCCCGTGACGAGAGCCGTCTTTCCGGTCAGATCGAACATGAAGGTTCTCCTTGAAGCTGTTGTGCCGCTTCGCACATTTCAGCCACGCGCAGCCTTGAAGGCCGCGATGTCGTCGGGCGTGCCGATGCTCACGCCGTTGGCGCCTTCGGCGATCCGCTTGGTCAATCCGCTGAGCACCTTGCCGGAGCCAACCTCATAAAAGGTCGTCACGCCAGCCTGCGCCATGAAGGCGACAGATTCGCGCCAGCGCACCGTCCCGCTGACCTGCGCGACGAGGCCGCGCACAATTTGTGCCGGATCGGTCACCGGCGCCGCCAGCACATTTGCGACTAGCGGCACGCAGGGCGGTTTGATCGTCACCTTGGCGAGCGCTTCCGCCATCGCATCGGCTGCCGGCTGCATCAGCGAGGAATGGAATGGCGCGGAGACCGGCAGCATCATCGCGCGGCGGACGCCTTTGGCCTTGGCGATCTCGACGGCCCGCTCGACCGCCCCTTTATGGCCGGAGACCACGACCTGTCCGCCGCCATTGTCATTGGCGGCTTGCGCGATCTCGCCTTGCGCGGCTTCCGCTGCAATGGCGGCGGCCTGATCGAATTCGACGCCAAGCAGCGCCGCCATGGCGCCGACCCCAACCGGCACCGCCCGCTGCATGGCGCGGCCGCGGATACGCACCAGCCGGACGGCATCCGCGAGCGTGAGCGCGCCGGCCGCAGCAAGCGCGGAATATTCGCCGACTGAATGGCCAGCGACGAATTTCGCGTCGCGCGCGAGGTCGACGCCCGCTTCGGTCTCGAGCACACGCATCGCTGCGAGTGAGACCGCGACCAGGGCCGGCTGCGCGTTTTCGGTGAGCGTCACCTTCTCGGCCGGGCCGTCCCACATGACAGCGGAGAGCTTGTCGCCAAGCGCGGCATCGACTTCGTCGAAGACCTTCCGGGCCTCCGCAAAACCGTCGGCGAGCGCCTTGCCCATGCCGACCGCCTGGCTGCCCTGACCTGGAAATACGAAAGCGACCGCCATCCCCGCCCCTTCGGTCGGCCTTTTGAGAGGTCCGCCCTAAGACACCGCGCCATCACCCCTGTCAAGCCGCTGTAATAAAACGACAAGCCGCCTCGTAACTCCCCGGCAACACTAGTCTGTTAGACCTCGCCAATCGACCACGGATATCGACTGATGCGCGACATCCCTTTGGCAAGTGAGGCCGACCTCGCCCGCGCGCGGAGCGATCCCGCATTCCGGCATCAGTTGGTGGCGGACAGCCTCGAGCTTCTGCTCAACGAGCTCAACAAGCTGCGCGCAACGGCTGTCGACGCCACCCGCGCCCGCCAGATCCGGGAGGGCGTCGATCTCGCGGTCAAGCTTGCCGAGCTTTTGCAACGGGTCGCCGTGACCCGTGATGGCACCCGCGCGGCCTGATCGTTTAGCCCCAGAACCGGCTGCGGCGCTTGCCTTTCCGTCGAAAGTCCCTATAAACCCCGCTTCCGCTCGATCCCGGCCGGGAGCTGAACGGACGGCCGAATGGCGCCCCTTGGGGGGCCATCCGGCAGGGCCGCATGGCCCGGCGTCCGGTGTTCCCGCCTTCGCAGCATTCGAGCCTTTCCCGAAAGGGCTCGAAGGGCTTGGCGCCGGTAAGAGCACGCACAAGGGAAAGGCATCCGCATGCCGTTCTACGAACACGTCTTCCTGACGCGCCAGGACGCCAGCGCGCAGCAGGTCGAAGAGCTTACCGCCCAGCTCAAAGGCGTCATCGAGCAGCTCGGCGGCAAGATCACCAAGACCGAGCAATGGGGCGTGAAGTCCCTCGCCTATCGCCTGCGCAAGAACCGCAAGGCGCATTTCACGCTGTTCAACGTCGATGGTCCGCCGGCGGCGCTCAACGAGATCGAGCGGCAGGAACGGCTCAATGAGGATGTGGTGCGCTATCTCACCGTGCGCGTCGATTCCCATGAGGAAGGCCCTTCGGCGATGATGCGCAAGGTCGACCGTGACCGCGACGAGCGCGGCGGCGGCTTCCGCGATCGTGATCGTGATCGTGACCGCGGCGAACGTCGTCGCGACCGTGACCGCGGCCCACGCGACGACGCCGAAGTCGTCGAAGAAACGGAGGAGTGACGATGAGCCTCGCCCCTAGCCAATCCCGCCGTCCGTTCTTCCGCCGGCGCAAGACCTGTCCGTTTTCCGGCGCCAACGCGCCCAAGATCGACTACAAGGATGTGAAGCTCTTGCAGCGCTACGTGTCCGAGCGTGGCAAGATCGTGCCGAGCCGCATCACGGCGGTCTCGGCCAAGCGGCAGCGCGAGCTGGCGCAGGCGATCAAGCGGGCACGTTATCTGGGGCTGTTGCCCTACGTCATCCGCTAGCGGCTGACGGCGGCGGAGGCGATTAGAGGACCGAAGGGACGATCGTCCGTCGTGTTCTCCCGGATTTGAATGGTTGGGACGGACTGTGATCCGTCTCTAACCGCTGACGAAGCGGGACAGCTTGTGATGGTGCAGATCCTTCTCATCGGTGTGGGAGCCGGCACGGCGGCGGCGCTGTTGTTTGCGTCCATCGCTTCGGGCTCGGCCTTGTCGATGTTGCTGGCGCAGCTCGCGCCGCTGCCGATCCTGATCGCGGCGCTGGGCTGGAGCCCATGGGCTGGCCTTACGGCTGCGCTCAGTGCGGCGGCAGGTCTCGGCCTGATCCTCGGATTCCAACTTATCCCGGCCTTCCTCATCGGCATCGGGCTGCCGGCCTGGTGGCTCGGCTATCTCGCATTGCTCGCACGCCCGTCCGCGAACGGTGCGGCTTCCGGTCTGGAATGGTACCCGGTCGGCCGGCTGGTTCTCTGGGCCGCGCTGATCGGCGCCGTGATGGTGTTCGTATCATTGGTGTCGAGCTTCGGGACCGACAAGGACACCTTCGAGTCCGGCCTGCGTGGCTTTTTCGAGCAGGCAATCCGGCTGCAGGGCCGCGAGCCGACCGATGCCGCGAGCCGTCAGGAAACCAAGCGCGCGGTCGAAATCATGATGGCGGCTGCGCCGCCGCTGGCGGCGTTGCACGCCACGCTCTTCAATGCCGTCAATCTCTGGCTCGCCGGCCGCATCGTGAACCTTTCGGGCCGGCTGCGACGTCCGTGGCCCGACGTGGCGGCCCTGCGGCTGCCGTCGTTCACCCCGATCCTGCTCGCCGGCGCCGTCGCCGGCACGTTCCTGCCCGACCTCGCGGGGGTCCTCGCCTGGGCGTTCGCAGCCGGCCTGGCCATGGCTTACGCCATCCTCGGCTTTGCGGTGTTGCACGCCATCACGCGCGAGACCGCGAGCCGCCCCATCCTGCTGTCGGCGACCTATGCCGCCGTTATCTTTTTCGCGGGCGTGCCGATCTTGGCGGCGTCGCTGCTGGGGCTCGCCGAAACCGCCTTCAACATCCGCGATCGCGTCGCCGCCAGGCGCGGCTCGCCGGGGCTGCGCACATGAGCGACGTTATTCCCTTCGAACCGACCCATGGAGAGTTGCAATGGAAGTGATCCTGCTCGAACGTGTCGCCAAGCTCGGCCAGATCGGCGACGTCGTCCGCGTCAAGGACGGATTTGCCCGCAATTACCTGTTGCCCAACGGCAAGGCGCTGCGCGCCACCAAGGAAAACAAGTCTCGCTTCGAGACGATGAAGGCCGATCTCGAGGCGCGCAACCTCGAACAGCGCGGCGAAGCGCAGAAGGTCGCCCAGAAGCTCGATGGGCAGAGCTTCATCGTGCTGCGCCAGGCGGCGGAAGGCGGCCAGCTCTATGGCTCGGTGTCGGCCCGTGACATCGCCGCCCTGGCGGGCGAGAAAGGTTTTCTCGTCAATCGCTCGCAAATTGACCTCAACGCGCCGATCAAGTTGATCGGACATTACCAGGTGCCGGTATTCCTGCATCCCGAGGTCGAGGTGAAGATCACCGTCACGGTTGCCCGCAACGCCGATGAGGCGGCCAGGCTCGCGCGCGGCGAAGACGTCACCGTCGCCCGCACGGAAGGCCAGGAAGCCGCCGAGGCGGCGGCCGCTGCCGCGGAAGCCTTCTTCGAGCCCGAAGCAGCCGAGGCGCTCCGGGCGCGCGAGACCGCAGCCGCACCCGAGGGACCGGAAGCGGAGACCGAGAAAGAGAAAAAGTCCTAGAGGTCCGCGCTACTCTTCGAACTCTTCGAGAGGGGGCGCCGGCGGTGCGGCAGGCGCGGGCTCCGGGTCGGGCGCCCTGGTCTCAGGAATTGCCGCCGCTGCGCTGGCCGCGCCGCGGCGCCCCTTGGCCGCCGTTCCCGGCGGCGCTTTGGCCTCGGCCCCTTGGGGCTGGGGCTGGCGCTTGGGCTGCGTCGTCGTGTCACCCGGCGGCGTGGGGGCCGCCGCGGCGGGCACCCGCTTCTGCTGCGCGCGCTCCTGGACCGCGCGGGGATCGCTCCCCACGCTGGCCAAATAACCAGCCATGGCGGACGCCTCCTCCGCGCCGGTCGTGTAATGCGAGCGCAGGAAGCCGGCGCCGACCCGCTTGAGCTCCTGCGGGCGGCGGTGGCAGGCGCTGCAAGTCGTCGCGAAAATCTGCGCCGGCGACTTGCCTGCGTCGATATTGCTCTGTGCCTCGGCGGGGCCGGACACCGCTGCGCCGATCAGGACGAGCAGCCATGGCGCAGTTCTACGAGCTGTCATGCTGTTACCGATCCCCTCGCTGTTCGGCCGCCGTTGAAGCAGCGGTTTGGCCTGATCCTGTTCGAGGCCGACCCCGGCCCGCAGATCATTGCCCCGCATTCGCTAGCAAGACAACTCGTGGCCGCGCATTGCCGTGCTGGTGGGACTTTGTTTTAATAACCCGGTCCGAGACGGCTTTTGGCCCCTGGAACCGGGAGGCGGGCCGAGTAGTTCGCTGGAACGCCGGTGGCCTGAAATTGTGTCGGCGCCAAGGCGATGGCGAAAGCTGCGGGGTAGGAGGCGGCCGATGGATCGGTTGCTTCGGGTAGCGTTGAAGAAGTTGATCCAGGCGGGGAACCTGCGGGTGACGACCGCGGCGGGGTCGACCTTTACCTGCGGCGATGGGACCGGCAAGCCGGTCGCGATCCGCTTCGCCACCCGTGCTGCTCAGCGCAGTGTCCTGATCGATCCCGAGCTCAGATTCGGCGAAGCCTATATGGACGGCAGCGTCGTGATCGAGCGGGGCTCGATCGCGGACGTGCTTGCGCTTGTGCTCAGCCAGACCCGCGACGGAAAGCCGCCCATATGGGCGCGGCCGCCGTGGCTCATTCGTTACCTCTATCGCCGGCTGCAGCAGTTCAACCCGCCTCGCCGCGCGCAGCGCAACGTCGCGCACCATTACGACCTCAACGGCCAGCTTTACGGGCTGTTTCTCGACGCCGACCGGCAATACAGCTGCGCCTATTTCGAGGCGCCGGACCAGTCGCTCGACGATGCCCAGCTTGCCAAGAAGCGTCACCTCGCCGCCAAGCTCATAATCGAGCCCGGTCAACGCGTGCTCGACATCGGCAGCGGCTGGGGCGGACTCGCGCTCTATCTCGCCGAGATTTGCGGCGCCCACGTCACCGGCATCACGCTCTCGCAAGAACAGCTCGAGCTCGCGCGCGTGCGCGCCGGCGAAAAAGGCATGGCTGAAGCCATCGAATTCCGCCTGCAGGACTATCGCGACGTCACTGACCATTTCGACCGGATCGTATCAGTCGGCATGTTCGAGCACGTCGGCGTCGGATTCTACGAGACCTTCTTCCGCAAGTGTGCGGCAATGCTCGACGATAATGGCGTCATGCTGCTGCATTCGATCGGCCGCTCGGAAGGCCCGAACGTGACCAATCCCTGGATCGCGAAATATATTTTCCCCGGCGGTTACATTCCGGCGCTGTCGGAGGTGCTGCCGGCGGTCGAGCGCGCGGGCCTCCTGGTCGCAGATGTCGAGATCCTGCGGCTGCACTATGCCGAGACGCTCAAAGCCTGGCGCGAGCGCTTCCTGGCGCATCGCGAGCAGGTCGAGCGGCTCTACGACGCGCGGTTCGTGCGCATGTGGGAATTCTACCTCGCCGCGTCCGAGATGGCGTTCCGCGAGAACGCGATGATGGTGTTCCAGATGCAATTGACCAAGCGGCAGGGCGTCGTGCCGATGACGCGCGATTACATCGCCCGTGAAACCGCCCGCCTGCGCGCCCTGGAAGGCGGCCAGCGCCCGCCGCTGCGGCTGGCCGGCGAGTGATTCTCCCCGGCGACATTTACCACTCGGCGTCAAGGCCCCGGCCAACCTCTATCAAAAGCAATTCGCGGCCGGTGATAAGCGGGGAAAGTCACAAAGCAAGTCTCCTGGCCGCGCCGGCCCGTGCTAATCCGATCGCTCCTGTCGCTGTGCGTGGCCAGTTTCGGCGTGGTTTAAGTGCCGTGCCTCGATATCGTCAAAAAACCAGAACACTGCAGGGTCATGCCAGTCGAATCATTCGTCCGCAAACCGGCGGAGGAATCTGCACCGCCTTATCGCACCGCTCCGCACAACATCGAGGCGGAGCAGTCGCTCCTGGGCGCGATCCTCGTCAACAACGAGGCGCTCTACCGCGTCTCCGATTTTCTCGATCCCGCGCATTTCTTCGAGCCGATCCACCAGCAGATCTACGAGCTTGCGCGGAGCCTGATCCGCACCGGCAAGCTTGCCTCGCCGGTGACGTTGAAAACCTTCCTGCCCGCTGACATCGATATTGCCGGCCTCACGGTTCCGCAGTACCTCGCCCGGCTCGCCGCCGAAGCCACCACCATCATCAATGCCTCCGACTACGGTCGCACCGTCTATGACCTCGCGACCCGGCGCGAATTGATCAAGGTCGGCGAAGACATGGTCAACGTCGCCTTCGATGCCCCGGTCGATTTTGCGCCGCGCGATCAGATCGAGGAGGCCGAGCGACGGCTCTACGAGCTGGCGGAAACAGGCCGCTATGGCGGCGGATTCCAGAAATTCGAGACCGCGCTCACCACCGCCGTCGACATGGCGGCACGCGCCTACCAGCGCGACGGCAAGCTGTCCGGGCTGGCGACCGGGCTCAAGGACCTCGACACCAAGATGGGCGGCTTGCAGGCCTCCGATCTGGTCATCGTCGCCGGCCGCCCCGGCATGGGCAAGACCGCGCTCGCCACCAACATCGCCTACAACGTCGCGCGTGCGTGGCGCGGCGAGGTGCGCGCCGACGGGCACATCGACACCGTCAATGGCGGCATCGTGGGGTTCTTCTCGCTCGAAATGTCGGCCGAGCAGCTTGCCACGCGTATCATCGCCGAGCAGAGCAGCATTCCGTCGAGCACGATCCGCCGCGGCGGCATCAACGAGCGCGACTTCGAGAAAATCAAGGACGTCGCGATCGAGCTGCAGCACCTGCCGTTCTTCATCGACGAAACCGGCGGTCTCACCGTGGCGCAACTTGCCGCGCGCGCACGCCGGCTGAAGCGGCAAAAAGGCCTCGACCTCCTGGTGATCGACTACATCCAGCTGCTTGCCGGCTCGACGCGGCGCGCGCTCGAAGGCCGCGTGCAGGAGGTGACCGAGATCACGACGAGTCTGAAGGCGCTCGCCAAGGAGCTTAACGTTCCGGTCGTCGCGCTCTCGCAGCTCTCGCGCCAGGTCGAGAACCGCGACGACAAGCGGCCGCAGCTTTCGGACCTGCGCGAGTCAGGCTCGATCGAGCAGGACGCCGACGTGGTGCTGTTCGTGTTCCGCGAGGAGTATTACCTGATGAACAAGGAGCCGCGCCCCGGCTCCGACGAGCACATCAAGTGGCAGACCGAAATGGCCGCCGTCCACGGCAAGGCCGAGATCATCATCGGCAAGCAGCGTCATGGCCCGACCGGCACGGTCAAAGCGCAGTTCGACGCGGCGGTGACGCGGTTCGACAATCTCGCGCACGAAGGCGGGCTGCCGGA
>Ga0114129_10002957_pt1 | contig 23771 bp, 12 predicted proteins | sample RhiMetdeltSRZDD1_FD_80071 | JGI IMG/M metagenome (GOLD analysis project Ga0114129, IMG submission 80071) | Populus rhizosphere microbial communities from Tennessee, USA - Rhizosphere MetaG P. deltoides SRZDD1 (version 2) (version 2) | ecosystem: Host-associated > Plants > Roots > Rhizosphere >...
CCGATTCAATGGCAATCCGAACGTTCTCGGCCAGACGCTCATCGTCAACGGTCACCACCTGACGATCGTCGGTGTCGGCCCGGAAGAGTTCGATGGCACCACGGTCGGAGCCAGGCCCCAGGTGTTCGTGCCGATCACACTTCGAGCACTGATGGAACCTGGTTTCAATCAGTTCGATAACCGGCGCGCGTACTGGCTGTACTTGCTCGCGAGGCTCCGGCCGGGTGTGTCGCTGGACGAGGCCCGGACGCAGCTCAACATCCCGTATCGCGCCATCATCAATGACGTCGAAGTCCCGCTTCAGAAGGGGGCGAGCGAACAGACCCTGGCCCGATTCAAAGCCAAACAGGTGGCGGTGGAGGGCGGCTCGCGCGGACAGAGCACCGTCGACGCCGAAACGCGGACGCCGCTGATCCTGCTGCTGGCGGTGACCGGCCTCGTGTTGCTCATCGCGTGCGCGAACATCGCGAATCTTCTGCTCGCGCGCGCGACTGCCCGCACGAGCGAAATGGCAATCCGCCTGTCGATCGGCGCGAGCCGCAAACAGCTCATGTCGCAGCTGCTGACGGAGTCGCTCGTGCTTGCGGCCCTCGGTGGCCTCGCCGGCGTCGTCGTCGCGCGGTGGACGCTCGACGTCATCTTCGCGCTGCTGCCGAGCGAAGCCGCCACGAACCTGCAGGTCCACATCGACACGACGGTGATGCTCTTCGCCGGTGCCGTGACGGTCGCGACCGGCTTGCTGTTCGGCCTGTTTCCGGCATGGCACAGCACCCGTCCCGATCTGCTGCCGACGCTGAAAGGGCAGGCGGGTCAGTCGGGCGCAAGCCGTTCGGCGCAATGGTTTCGCGCGACGCTCGCAACCGCGCAGATTGCGATTTCGATGACGTTGTTGACGTGCGCCGGGCTGTTCACGAAAAGCCTCGTGAACGTAAGCCACGTGGAGCTCGGGATCAACATCGACAACCTGATCACGTTTGCGATTGCGCCGCAGCTGAACGGATATTCGGCCGAACGTTCGAAACAACTCTTCGAGCGTCTCGAGGATGACCTCGGCGCACGACCCGGAACCATCGCCGTGAGCGCGGCGCTCGTTCCCGCGATTGCCGACAACAACTGGATTAATCCCGTATCCGTCGAGGGGTTCAAAGCGGAACCCGATACCGACACGCACTCGTTCTTCAACGAAGTGGGCCCTGACTACTTCAAGACGATGGGCATTCCGCTGCTGGCGGGGCGCGAGTTCACGCGCGCAGACCGCGTCGGCGCGCCGAAGGTCGCCATAGTCAACGAGACGTTCGCGAAGAAGTTCAACCTCGGAGGTGACGCCGTCGGCAAACGCATGCGGACGGGCATCGGTGGTGAACTGGATATCGAGATCGTGGCCCTCATGAAGGACGCGAAATACAGCAGCGTCAAGAACGAGCCGCGGCCGGTGTACGTCGTGCCGTATCGACAGGATCCCCGGATAGGAAACATCGTCTTCTACATCCGGACCGCCGGCCGGCCAGAGCCGATGATGCAGTCGGTTCCCCACGTCGTGAGCAGCCTGGATCCGAATCTGCCGGTCGTGGATCTGCGGACGATGAGGCAGCAGGTGCGCGAGAACGTCTTCCTCGATCGGCTGATCAGTACGCTCTCGGCGGGCTTCGCGGTCCTTGCGACACTGCTCGCCGCGGTGGGACTCTACGGTGTCCTGGCGTATACCGTCGCACAGCGGACGCGCGAGATCGGCCTTCGCATGGCACTCGGTGCGGCGCCTGCGCGCGTCCGTACGATGGTGCTGCGGCAGGTCGGGATCATGACGCTGCTCGGCGGCGCGGTTGGTCTTCTCGCAGCGCTCTGGGCAGGCCGCGCCGCGAAAGCGATCCTGTACGAAATGGAAGGGCACGATCCGGTCGTGCTCGTCACATCGCTGACGCTGCTCGCGCTCGTCGCGCTCGGCGCGGGCTTCATCCCGGCGCATCGCGCGTCGAAGGTGGATCCGATGCTTGCGCTGCGGTACGAGTGACCGGCGAAGGTGCGATACGTCCAGTGACAAGAGGAAAGGTGGCGTTCGACTCCGTGAGACGCATGGCGCTGGCGCTGCCCGATGTGGAGGAAAGCACCATGTATGGCGCGCCCGCGTTTCGTATTCGCGGACACATGTTTGCCTGCCAGCCAACTCACCGATCCGCGGAGCCGAACTCGCTCGTGGTCATCGTCGGGTTCGATCGGCGTGATGAGCTGCTCGGCGCCGAGCCGGAGACGTACTACACGAAGGAGCACTATCAGAATTACCCCTCCGTGCTCGTGCGGCTGTCTCGCGTGCATCCCGACGCGCTGCGCGATTTGCTGCGAATCGCGTACGACGTCGCGGCTGCGAAACCTAAGAAGAAGTCGACTCCGCGGAGAAGACGGCCCGTCAAGAAATAGCTCTGTATCCGTCGCGAGCAGGCGCCGGTAGCTCGGTAGTCCGATAGCTCGTTGGTGCTGTTCGTTACGAACCGCGAGCTACCGAGCCACCGAAATACCGAGAGCTACCGGCTTTTTCAGCGATTGGCGTCACGTAACCAGCACCGGGATTGCGCGCCCGCCAATCTCCTGGCTCGACACGCCTAGCCACTGCGCCATCGTCGCGCACACGTCGGCGAGCGTGGCACGTGGCGCCACGGTCGAGGGCGAGCCGTCCAGGTCCGATCGGATCGCCAGCATCTCGTCGATTCCTTCCGCGAGGAACAGGTAAAGCGTCTTTCGACGATACGCCGCGTTCTTTTCGGCATTCAGCCAGACGTAGTAGGCCAGCTGCTCGACGTCGACGAACGATCCGACGGGATCTTCGATCAACGGAATCCGATCGGACGTGCGAGGCTGCGAAAACAGGAGAAGACTGCTGAAAGGTTTCAACTTGTCGCGGACGCCGAACCGCGTGATCAGCAGCCGCGGCTGGGCGCGCCGCAGTGCCTGGACCGCGGTCCACTCGACGAATGTGTTGTTGACGAAGAGCGTCCCGTTGCCCGTCAGGAAGACGTCGCGGACGAGCGACCGGACGATCTCGGTCGAAGAGAGCAGGGCGTTCGTCTCGGGCGCGATCTTCAGGGTGCGCGCGTACGCGGCAAATGCCTGCGGACTTTCGACGCCGCTCTTGATCTTGTCGTACAGCGCACGTGTCAGCTCGTCGCGATATGTCCGGAGGCGATCGAAACTGATTCCAGTCAGCGGTACGGTGTTGCCGCCGCAGAGCTCGTGCAGCGCTTCGTGAGATTCGACGATCCACGTATCGACCGCGTCGAGCCCGCCGGCGTTTTTCACGGCAGAAAACAACGCTGGAGTGGTTTCGTCGCGAGCGTTCGTGCCGAACAGTGCGCGGAGGAAGCCTTCCGACGAGCCGCCCGCGTCGAGCGCAAGCGGTATGCGCATCCCTGACCTCTTGAAACGGCTCCACAGCTTGTCGGTCTGAACCGCGATGTTGCTGCCGTAAATCTGGACGACCAGTCTGCGAGGCGCATCCGCCGGGTAGAGCTGCGCCTCGATCGCCGGGTCGACTGCCTGAAAGAACCGGTCGACTTCCGTTCGCCACGCCTGCACGCGCTGCTGTTTCCGGAGATGCGCCTGCGCTTCATCTTGAAAGCGGACGGGGTCGCGCGTGGCGATCGTGTCGAGCCGGGCCTCTGTCTCGATCCGTGCGATGCCGGACACTGCATCGGCCAGCTCATCTTCCGCGAAACGCGAGAGGACCTGCAAGAGCGCTCGCTGGTAGCGTTGCTCGGCGCCGAAGAGCATCGGCCATTTCTGGAGCTCGACGAGGATGAACGCGTGAATCGTCGAAGGCAGACGTTGGAGGAGCTCTGAGTACGTCCGCGCGAGTGACGCGGCTTCTCCGATCAACCGTGCGTCGAATTGGATCGCCGCGATCAAAATGCGAGCTCCACGAGAGGCTTGCCTTCGCTCTCAGGCATCTTGAACCCGAGGATCTGCGCGACGGTAGGCGCAACGTCGAACGTGCGAATGGGACGTTCCGTGCCCGCGCCCTTCGGCACCCCCGCGCCCAGCGCAACGAGCCACACGCGACGGCAAGACTCATCGCCGCTGCGGTGGTTCGCGAAGCCGTTTCCGGCGACGTCGCCGTCCCGTCCGAGCTCGGGGACGACGAGCAGGGTGGTTCGGTCGCGGTACTGCGGCAGCGACTGCGCATGCTGCCACAGCTCGTACACGAGGCGATCCGTCCGTCGGATCGCTTCGAGGTACAGGGAGTACGCGCCGTAGTGCGCGATGTCGATATCCCAGAAGTTCACCACCAACAGCGACGGCGCGAGCCGGTTCATGATCTCCTTGGTCATGAAGAACGTCAGCTCGTCGCCGCTCGTCGGAACCGTGGGATCGTTGAAGTAATCGAGCAACGACTTCGCCAGCGTCGCCTTCAGCTCGGCTCGCAGCGGGCGGCCCGATTCGAAGACCCTCCACCCGAAGCCTTCGTAGCCTTCATCGAGCGCCGACAGCATCTGCTCGGCAAGCGCCTGGCGGTCCTCGACGCCTGGCCCGGCGTTTGTGCTGACCGCGGACTTGATTGTCTCGATCAAGAGCTGCTTGGGAAGAACGACGTTCGCCGCGAACGGATCACCAAACGCCCGGAGCTTGCTGCCACCCATCAGGCTGAAGCTCTTGTTCGTGGCAATCACCCAGGCTTCGTCGGGCAGCAGTCCGTGCGCCTTGCGGAACAACTCGAAGATGGTCGGCGTCACCGGGGCCTCGCTGCCGTACGCGTCGACGTCCTGTCGGCAGCCGGTTACGAGCGCGCCCGTCGAGTTGAAGTGTCCGGTCAGTCCTTCGTAATGCGCGACCGGATACACGAGTCCCTGCGGTACGAGCTCGTTCGCGAGATGCGGAATGTTGATCCAGCCTTGCGGGGCCAGCGTGTCTTCGTAGCGGACGCCGCCGCCGAACGTGACGACGATGACGCGGCGGTCCGGTTTGCGTGACGCGGACCGCCCCTGCGCAAAGAGCCGGCGGGGCATGAACCAGTCCGCCATGCACGCTGCCAGCACGCGAATTGCGTCCCTACGCCGCAAGGTCGGTATGGGAATCATCACAAGTCAAGGGAAAAGGGAGAAGGGAAAAGGGAAAACGTATGCCGATTTCTTCCTTTGTCGGTTTCCTCTTCTCCCGTATCGTTTCCTTTCTCCCTTTCCCTTATCCCCTTTTCCCTTCTCCCTTTCCCTTTTCCCTTGACAAGCGTCAGTAGTCGACGATCTCGCCTCCCGCGATCTTCCGCGCTTCGTCCGGGAACTCGAACGGATGATCGACGCCGGGCAGGATGTCGCCGCTGGCGGAATAGTACGGCCAACCGTCAGCGACGAGGCCGATGCCGCCGTGATCGACGAACGTCAACTTCGTGATCAGCTTCGATGATTTGTACCCGTACTTTGCTGGCATCACGAGCCGGAGCGGCGCGCCGTGCTCGGGGGACAGCGCTTCGCCGTTCATTCCCAGGGCAAAGAGCGTCCGCGGATTCAACAGGTCTGCGAGACTGACGAAGTCGTAGTATTTGTCCGCGCAGTCGACGCGAACCCATTCGAGATCCGGTTTTGCGTCGGTGAGCCGCAACAGATCCTGGCAGCGGAATCCTTCCCAGTTCACCCGGCCCGACCAGCACTGCACGCACTTCAGGCGGCTGCTCTGTGCAACGCGCGGCAGGCGATCGAGATCCGCGAACCTCAGGCGCGAGGGTTGCTTGCCGAGCCCGTCGATCGAGAGCTCCCACGCCTTCGGATCCGGCGCCGGAATCGGGTTGAACGCCATCACCTTCAAATTGAATCGGTCGGGTTTGTTGGTGGGGATGATCCACCCTGTGCGGCGTCGCTCTTCCTGCGCCTGTGCGAGGAGGCCTGCGGGAAGAGCCGCGGCGCCGGTGGCAACGAGCGAATGAATGAACGCGCGCCGGTTCATGGTCGAGCTGCTGCGAAAAAACCCGCTTTAGGCTTTGGGCTGTTGGCTTTAGGCGCGAGTTGTTGCGGACCGGCGCTGTTGCGCTGGAGTTGCTAGGTTCAGTGCAGTGAAGGCCCCATCGGTCTCGTAACGATTCTCCGACCTCGAAAGCCGCCAAAAGCCAAGAGCCCTGAGCCAAAAGCCAGGTTGATCGGCCGGAGCTTACCTCCGATTCCCGCTTCCGACAAGCGCGCCGCGCCTCACAGAATGTCGCACACGAGAGGCTTGCAAAACATCTACGCCCACGCTAGGCTCCCGGCGATCGTAAACGTTTGCATTCGTACGTGTGAGGAGCACACGCCTCTTGCGTGTGCGCGATCGAAAGGGGGCGGCATGCGCGTCCACTTCGTTTGGAGGAGCGGCCTGTTGGCGGTACTGGCGTCGCTGCTGCTTGCGACAACGGTGCTGGCCCAGGTCGACACCGGGACGATCCTGGGCACCGTCAAAGACCAATCGGGAGCCGTTGTTCCCGGGGCCACGGTCACGATCACTCACGAGGGTATGTCGCTGACGCTCACAACGGTGACGCGCGATGACGGCACGTATGTGTTCACGCCGATTCGCACCGGCCCTTACCTCGTTGAAGTCGAGCTGCAGGGGTTCAAGAAGGCAGTGCGCCGCGGCATAACCGTCGCAATTCAGGAGCAGGCGGTCGTCGACTTCTCGCTCCAGGCCGGCGGACTGACCGAAGAAGTTCAGGTGACCGCCGAATCGCCGCTGATGCAGACGACGGCCGGCACGGTGGGCGAGACCTTGAAGTCGGCCACAATCGAGAACATTCCAGTCAACGGCCGCGACTACACGGTCCTGGCGCGCCTCAGCGCCGGCGTCGTGCCTCCTCAGCCAGGCGCCCGCGCGCCGCTCCAGTTCGCAGCCAACGGTGTCCGGCCGGCGCAGAACAACTACCTCCTCGACGGCATCGACAACAACACCAGCAACGTCGACTTCCTCAGCGGCGTCGCCTACATCGTCAAGCCTCCAATCGATGCCGTCGACGAGATCAAGGTGATGACGAGTGCCTTCAGTGCCGAGTACGGCCGCGCCGGAGGCGCCGTGCTCAACACGACGCTCAAGTCGGGAACGAATCAGTTGCGGGGCACGGTCTGGCAGTTCTATCGCAACGACGCGATGAACGCGAACGACTTCTTCGCCAACCGCGCGAACGTCAAGAAAGCCGAGTATCTGTCCAACCAGTTCGGCTTCACAGCGGGTGGACCCGCTGTTACCAGCAAGACGTTCTGGTTCGCGGACTACGAGGGCAGCCTGATCAAGCAGGCCCGCACGTGGGTCAGGACGGTGCCGACTGCCGCCGAGCGCGCCAGTGGCTTCACCAATTATTCGGATCTCATCACGCTGCAGACAGGAACTGTGGGCGCCGATGTCCTCGGGCGAACGTTCCCGCGCGGTACGATCTTCGATTCCGCAACGACCCGGGCTGTCACTGCCGGACAGGTCGATCCGGTCACGGGGCTGATTGCCACTACAACGGGCTTCGTACGCGATCCGTTTGCCAACAACACCATTCCAGCGAACAGGATCGACCCCAACGCTCTTCGACTCATCAGCCTGTATCCGCAGGCGACCCAGGGAGGATTGAACAACAATTACACCGTCAACCGTCTCAACCACGACGACACGCACGCGTTCGACACTCGCGTCGATCACAACTTCAGCGGCAACGATCGCTTCTTTGCGCGCTACAGCTATTCCAACAATCACAAGATCCGTCCGTCACCGTTCGACGGCGATGGGGATGGCGGTGGGTTCAGCGAGGGTGACGAGAAAGTGCGCGTGCACGGCTTCGCTGCGAGCCACACGCACATGTTCTCGTCGACGTTGATCAATGAGGCGCGATTCGGGATCAGCCGCGAGCATACGTACCGGCTGCAGCCGAACGGTGACGATACGAGCAACCTGCCCGCGCGCTACGGGATCCTCGGTGTGCCGCAGCTGTCGGGCAATGGTGGTCTTCCACAGCTGAATATCGGCGGTCTGTCGCAGCTCGGGCATGCCGACTGGGTCGTGAGCGAGCGGTTCAGCAACACGACGCAGTTCAGCGACAACCTGACGAAGGTGTACAAGTCGCACACCTTCAAGACCGGCTACATGTACCAGGACATCTTTTTCGGGTCGACGCAGCCACCCTACGCGCGCGGCGAATACAACTGGGACGGCCGCTACACGTCGGTCGTCAACCAGACCGATGGCACCACGGGCAGAGCCTCCCTGCTGCTCGCACAGATCCCATCGCCGGTGTCGGGCGGCGTCGACTATTCGGGCGGGATGGACGCGATTCGTGTCTCTCCGTTCGGGTCCGTCGATGCGTTCAAGACGTATCACGGTGCCTACGCTCAGGACAGCTGGCGTGTGAACGAGAGATTGACGGTGAATGCAGGCCTCCGCTGGGATTGGTTCAGCCGCGAGCAGGAGCGTCAGTCGGAACAGTCCAACATGGTACCGGGCCCGCCGTCGCAGTATCTGATACCGGCGCAGCACCGTGATGTACCGCTCTCGCCAAGCTTCGTAAGCAACCTCGCGAAAGATGGCATCGAGCTGGTCTACACGGACCAGTATGGGAGCGGTCTCGGCAAGATGCCGAAGACCAACTTCGCGCCTCGCCTCGACGCCGCGTACAAGATTGCGGAGAAGTACGTGGTGCGATCCGGGTATGGTCTTTACTACGGTGCCTTCGAGAACCGCGGTGGCAACCCGAGCCTGGGTTACAACTATCCCTTCCAATTCACGCTCGTCTACGTGTCGCCAAATTCCGCCTTGCCGAATCGACTCGGTGATGGATCGCTCGCAAGCCTCGATGCCCGCGATCGGATCGTTCTCGACCCGGTGAACGTCAACGCGAACGGCCTGACGTTGCGAGGTGTCGAGTTCGACTACAAGACCCCGCGGTACCACAACTACAACGTGACCCTGCAGACCGACGTCCTGCCGAATCATTCGATCGAGGTCGGGTACGTCGGCACCCGGGGTCGCAATCTCGAGACGTTCACCGGCATGAACAACGTGAAGATGCTCTTGCCCCCTGGCACGACAAGAAACCCATACGTGAACTGGCCGGATTTCGCGCTGGGGTCGCTTCTCGTCCGCACCGTGGGCGAGAGCTCGTACGACTCGCTTCAAACCAGATTCCGCCGCCGGCTGCACGACGGATTGGAGTTCCTGGTGAGCTATACGCTGAGCGAGGCCAAGACCAACGCCGGTGACTCGTTATCCGGTGGAGGCGTGGGTGGCCTTCGAGGGCCGGATCTTGCCGGGTGGGACTTGAAGAACGACATTGGGCTGTCGGGTTTTCACACGAGGCACGCGTTCGTCGTCAGCGGGAACTACGACATTCCCGGGCATGGAGCAATCCTGACCGGCTGGCGCGTCAACTGGGTGCTGTCGCTCTACAGCGGCCAGGCGCAGACGATCAACTGCTCGATCACGACGGGGCAAGGAACCGGCTGTTATGCTCTCGTGGTTGGCGACCCGTACGCCGGCAGCCACGACGCGAACCAGTTCTACAACCCGGCGGCCTTCGCGAATCCGGATCCGGTGAGGACCATCGGTCAGACCGACTTCAGCCCGCTCGGCGGCAAGCGCAGCCAGGTAACCGGCCCGCCGTTACGGCAGTTGGACATGGGGATCGCGAGGCAGTTCAAGATCATCGGTCAGCGGCAGTTCGAGATTCGAGCCGAGGCGTTCAACATCACGAACACCCCGGCCTTCAATCTGCCTGTCTCGCTGAACTTCCTCGATGCCAGAAATTTCGCGAGCTTTGACAGCATGCGCAACACCCCGCGGCAGATCCAGCTCGGGGCGAAGGTGTATTGGTAGCAGCGTTCATCATCGCGATCTCGATGCAGGCGGGAGCGGCCACGCAACCGCCTGCATCGGCTCGGCCGCCGCGGGCACCCACACGCGCGGAATCGGCCGCCGTCGAGCAGCGGTTGCTCGATGCCGTGCGGCGCAATCCTGACAGCTTCGACGCCAACCACGCCCTCGCCGGTTTCTACCTCGGACAGCGGAAGCTCGCAGCCGCGATTCCCTACTTGCGTCGCGCACAAGCGCTCGATCCGTCTCACTACGCGACCGGCTACGATCTGGCGACCGCGTTGCTCGAGACGGACAAGCTCGAGGACGCACGAGAGCAGGTCAAGCGCATGCTTGGCCTGAAAGACACCGCCGAACTGCACAACCTGCTCGGCGACATCGAGGAGCGTGGCGGCAATCTCGTGGGCGCCGCGGAGGAGTACCAACGCGCCGCGCACATGGATGCGACCGAGGAGAACCTGTTCGATTGGGGGAACAACCTGCTGCAGCTTCGCGCGTTCGAGCCGGCCACACAGGTCTTCACGACCGGCATCGAGCGCTATCCGAAGTCGGCGCGCCTCCACGTCGGTCTCGGCAGCGTGAAATACGCGCAAGGGCAGTACGAGGACGCGCTGAAATCTTTTTGTCAGGCCGCCGACCTTGCGCCCTCGGACCCGCGCCCGTATCAGTTCCTCGGCGAGATGTACGGCGTGGTCCCCGATCGGTCAGGCGAGGTGACCGAACGCATGGCGCGTTTCGTGAAGCTCCAGCCGCGAAACGCGCTCGCTCATTTCTATTACGCGATGAGTTTATGGAAAGGCGATCGCACCGCTGCGCAGCCGGCGAACGTGCAGCGGGTCGAAGCATCGCTGAAACGTGCGGTTGCGCTCGATCCAAAGCTTGCGAAAGCGTACTTCGAGCTCGGCGTTCTTCTTTCGGACCAGGAGCGCTACAGCGAAGCGATTCAGGAGTTACGCGCCGCGGCGCGGCTCGAGCCGGGGCTGGCGCAGGCGCACTACCGCCTGGCGCAGGCGTATCAGCGCACCGGCCAGAAAGCGCTGGCGGCGAAAGAGCTCGAGACGTTTCAGCGGCTCAAGAGTGAATCGCGCTGAGCGCTGACGGCGCTCTCCATACGGCCGTCTCTATGCTACGCTTTCGTGGTTCGAATGCCGGAGCCGCTGCGCCGAGCTCTGGAAGACGCGCCAAGAGGGACAATGCTCAGTCGCCGTGCCGGTGGTTTCGTGATCACGGGACTCGCAGTCCTTCTCCTGGCGTGGCCATCCCTCCACGCGCAGAACCCGCAATCACCCTCGGCCGTTGAGTTCATACGGGACATCCAACCGATCCTTCAGAGCCACTGTTACGAATGCCACGGACCGAAAAAGACGCGTGCCGGTCTTCGCTTCGACGTGCGCGCGTTGGCGATGAAGGGAGGCGAGAGCGGGCCCATCATCGTCCCGGGCAACAGCGAACAAAGTCTGATCGTGCGTCGGCTGCTCGGCCTCGACGGCGACGACCGGATGCCCAAGGACGGCGATCCGCTCGAGGGCGCTCAAATCGCGCTGATTCGTGCGTGGATCGACCAGGGCGCGAACTGGCCCGCCGGTGACGAGCCACCGAGCGCCGCCCAGGCACAGGAGGAACCGCAGCACTGGGCGTACCGGCGGCCGGCGAGACCGCCGTTACCTGAGGTTCACGACGGCGCGTGGGTGCGGACGCCGATCGATCGGTTCGTCCTCGCGAGGCTGGAGAAGGAAGGGCTGAAGCCTTCGCCTGAAGCGACGCTCGAGACGCTCGTCCGTCGCGTGTTCCTCGACTTGATTGGACTGCCGCCGTCACCGCAGGAGCTCGACGAGGTTCTTACGGACGCCGCGCGCACCGACCACGACGCTGCGTACGGGCGGCTCGTCGATCGTCTGCTTGCCTCCCCGCACTACGGCGAGCGCTGGGCGCGGCCGTGGCTCGACCTCGCGCGCTACGCCGACTCGCACGGGTTCGAAAAGGACCTTCCCCGGGTCATGTGGAAGTACCGCGACTGGGTGATTGATGCGCTCAACCGCGACATGCCATTCGATCAATTCACGATCGAGCAGATTGCCGGGGACATGCTGTCGAACCCGACGACGGAGCAGCTCATCGCGACCGGGTTCCATCGAAACGCGATGACGAACGAGGAAGGCGGTGTCGACCCGGAAGAGGCGATGTACGAAGTCCTCGTCGATCGCGTCAACACGACCGCCACCGTCTGGCTCGGCACGACCCTCGGCTGCGCCCAATGCCACAACCACAAGTACGACCCGTTCACACAGAAGGACTACTACCGGATGATGGCGTTCTTCTCGAACCCGGCGTACGACGTGCGCACGCAGGGCGACGGGACGCGGTATCTCGAGGCCGCGATCGATGTGCCGACGCCGGAGCAGGAAGCGAAACGCAAGGTCCTTCAGACGGAAATCGATCGGCTGAACGAGCGCATGAAAACGTCGACACCGGCCCTCGTCAGCGCCCAGAGTGCCTGGGAACAGACGATGCGCGGCGAAGCTTCCTTGAACTGGAGGATGCTGAGGCCGAAGAATCTCAGCGCCACCGGCGGCGTACAGCTGACGCTCTCGACCGACGGATCGATCCTCGCTTCGGGTTCTAATCCGGGCGAAACCACGTACGCGATCGAGGCTGTCACTTCGCTTCCTCGAATCACGGCGATTCGCGTCGAAGCGCTGCCGGATCCGTCATTGCCGAAAGGCGGACCAGGCCGCGATCCGTACGGGAACTTTCAGGTGAACGGCCTCGAACTCGACTACAGCGCGAACGAAGCGGTCCCGAGCGCGACAGTCTACGCTCGCGCGCGAGGTGTAGATGAAGGCCGACGCTTCAAGGGGATCAAAGCCGACGATGCCGCCGGTGGTGTGAACCTCGAAGCGTTTTTCCCAAAGATCGCGACCGTCACCACGGCCGCCGCGCGTGGCTGGCGAATCGACGCGAGCCGAGAGGAAGGGCGGCTCCCTCGTCAGATCGTCTTCACGTTGGAGAAACCAATCGTGACGACAGCCGGCGCCCGGCTGTCGATTCGCCTGAAGCATGAAGGCGCCGCCGTCGGTCAGGCGCTCGGTCGATTCAGACTGTCGGTGACGTCGAGCAACACGCCGGAGCGAATCGTCCAGGTGCCGGCGAGGTTGCGGCCCATTCTCTCGATCGCTGCCGCGGATCGCACGGATCAGCAGAAGAAGGATCTCGCCGCGTTCTATCGCACGGTGGCACCCTCTCTCAAACCCGAGCGCGATCGTCTCGTCGAGCTGCAGAAGGAGCTCAAAGCTCTTGGCATCCCGAGCGCCCTCGTGATGCGCGAACGGACGGCGTACGAGCGGCCGGCTGCGTACATCCGTCGCCGCGGGAGTTTCCTCGACAAGGGGGAGCAGGTCTACGCGGCTGTGCCGGCAGTTCTGCCGACGCTTCGGGAAGACCTGATGCCGAACCGGCTGGGCCTCGCCCGCTGGCTCGTCGACGACGACAATCCACTGACCGCGCGGGTCGGGGTCAATCGCGCGTGGGAGCAGTTCTTCGGCCGCGGCCTCGTCGAGACGAGCGAGGACTTCGGCACGCGAGGAACGCCGCCGTCGCATCCCGAGCTGCTCGACTGGCTCGCGACGGAACTGGTGCACCAGGAATGGCGCATGAAGGCACTGCACAAGCTGATTGTGACGTCAGCGACGTACCGGCAGGCGTCAGCCGTATCGCCGTCGCTGCTCGAACGCGATCCCTACAATCGCCTGCTCGCGCGCGGTCCGAGGTTCCGGATGGAAGCGGAGATGGTGCGCGACGCCACGCTCGCCGTAAGTGGACTGCTCACTCGAAGGATCGGCGGGCCAAGCGTCTTTCCCCCGCAGCCCGAGGGCATCTGGAACATTCCGTACAGCAATGAAAAATGGATCCCGAGCGAAGGCGAGGACCGGTACCGCCGCGGGCTGTATGTGTTCATCCGCCGATCCGCAACGTTCCCGAGCTTCATCACGTTCGATGCGACGAGCCGCGAGCACTGCACGGTGAGGCGCGTACGCACGAACACGCCGCTTCAGGCGCTGACGACGCTCAACGACGAAGCGTTCTTCGAAGCCGCGAAAGCGTTGACGGCGCGCATCCTTCGTGAGACGCCGTCGAATGGAGACGACGCGCAGATCTCGCGAGCCAATTACGCGTTCCGTCTCGTCCTTACCCGCAAACCGACGCGCGACGAGGTCGACCGCGTCATCGCGTCGTATGGCAGACAGCTCGAACGCTTCCGCAAGGATCCCGCTGCGGCGGCGCAAGTCATCAAGGGGTACCCGGTAGAGGGGGCCGATTCGGTCGCGCAGGCCGCGTGGACGCTCGTGGCGAACGCGCTGTTGAATCTCGACGAAGCGCTGACGAAGGAATGATGGACCCGAACATTCTTCGCATGATCACCCGGCGTCACTTCTTCAGACAGTCCGGCTTTGGCATCGGCGGACTGGCTCTTTCGACGCTGCTCGACCAGAGGATCTTCGCTGGGACGCGAGGTGACCAGGACCCGCTCGCGCCGCGCGCTCCGCACTTTGCCCCGAAGGCGAAGAACATCATTTATCTGTTCATGGCGGGCGCGCCGACGCAGCTCGATCTGTTCGACAACAAGCCGGCTCTCCAGAAACACGACGGTCAGGAAATCCCGGCGGAATTCATCCCGAAGGGGGAGCGGTTCGCGTTCATCAAAGGAACCCCGCGGCTCCTCGGGTCACCCTTCACGTTCAAGAAGTACGGACAATCGGGCGCCGAGCTCTCTGAATTGCTGCCGCATCTCGCGACAATCGCCGACGACATCGCGATCGTCCGGTCGGTGCACACGACTCAGTTCAACCACGCACCCGGACAGCTCTTCATGAACACGGGCAGCCAGGTGTTCGGACGCCCGAGCATGGGATCGTGGCTGACGTACGGTCTCGGCAGCGAGAGCCGGGATCTTCCGGGCTTCGTGGTGCTGCTCTCGGGAGAGAATGCGCCGGACGGCGGAAAATCGTGCTGGGGAAGCGGGTTCCTGCCGACTGTCTACCAGGGGGTCGAGTTCCGATCGAAAGGCGATCCGGTCCTGTTCGTCTCGAACCCTGACGGGGTCGACACGGCGGCGCGACGCGAGTCGATCGACCTCGTGAACGATCTCAATCGCGTGCGGCGCGCGGAAGCCGTCGATCCCGAGATCGATACGCGAATCTCGGCGTACGAGATGGCCTACCGGATGCAAACCAGCGTGCCGGAGCTGACCGACATCTCGTCGGAGCCTGCGTCGGTTCACGAGCTGTACGGCACTGAACCCGGGAAGGTCTCGTTTGCGAACAACTGTCTGCTCGCCCGCCGCCTCATCGAGCGCGGCGTCCGGTTCGTGCAGCTGTATCACCGCGGTTGGGACACACACGGCGCCAGCGTCGGGACCGACATCGCGACTCGAGTTCCCGAGCTCTGTCTCGAGACGGATCGCGCGGCAACCGCCCTCGTGCGCGACCTGAAACAGCGCGGTCTGCTCGACACCACGCTCGTGATCTGGGGCGGAGAGTTCGGACGCACGCCGATGAACGAGGCCCGCAACGGCTCGCGGTTAATGGGACGGGATCACCATCCGCGCGCGTTCACGGTCTGGATGGCCGGCGGCGGCGTCAAACCCGGCATCACGATCGGCCGCACCGACGATCTCGGTTACAACATCGTCGAGGACCCGGTCGAAGTGCACGATTTGCATGCCACCATCCTGCACCTCATGGGTCTGGACCACACGAAGCTGACGTACAAATTCCAGGGCCGCGAGTTCCGTCTGACAGACGTGCATGGGAACGTCGTCACCAAGCTGCTCGCGTGAGATCGCCGAGCGGACGGAGTTCACGGAAAAATCATTCACCGCGGAGTTACGGAGGACACGAAGACTACTTGCGTTCTCTTCCGTGTGCTTCGTGACTCCGTGGTGAATGCTTGTTCCGTGACCTCCGTCACCTCGATCGGCGGGTCACTATCACGCGCGCGCGCATCACGTCGTCGCGCGCATCAGGCGCCCGACGTGCACCTGGCGACAATCATCGTGATGTCGTCGCTTTGTTCGTGCGCACTGAACCGGCGGACTGCATCCACGACCGATGAAAGCAGCGCCTTCGATGGCAGCTCGCTGTAGGTCCGCAACGCGGCGATGAGCCGCCCTTCGCCGAATTCCTCATCCCGATCGTTGAACGATTCGGTGATGCCGTCCGTGTAGAGGGCGAGCGTGTCCCCCGGGGAGAGCTGCTGCTCGCCGAGCACGCAGGACCACTCTTTGAACAGGCCGAGAACCGTGCCCGTCGAGTCGAGGCGCTCCACGCTCTTGTCGCGGCGGACGATAAGCGCGGAAAGATGTCCGCAGTTCGCATATCGCAAACGCCGGGTGCTGTCGTCGTACTCCGCGAAGATGAGCGTCGCGTAGGCGCTGTCGGGCGTGTTCTCGAAAAAGAGCTGGTTGACCGACCCGAGGAAGCGTTGCGGTTGATCCAGAGCGATCGCGCATTGGCTTCGGAGATACGCCTGCAGGTTGGCCATCAACAGCGCGGCCGCGATGCCTTTTCCCGCGATATCGCCGATGACCAGACCGAGGCGTTCCTGACCGAGATTCAGGAAATCGTAGTAATCGCCCCCCACTTTGCGGGCCTGGATGCAGACGCCGGCGTACTCGAGCGTCCGCGCGATCGGCAGCGTTTGCGGAAACAGGCGCGCCTGCACCTGCCTGGCGATCTCGAGCTCCTGGGCGGCGCGCCGGTCGGACTCCAGTTTCTCGGCAAGCGCACGCCGCTGCTCCTGGACCGATCGGCTCACTTCGTCGAAGCTCACGAGCAAAAAGGAATTTCTGTCGACGTCCTCGAAGCGGGTCACCACTCCACCCCAGATTGGTTCCTGGGGCTCGAGCGGCATGTGTGCGTCGGCTGACCCGTGGGGCATCACGTGAGTCTGGTACTTGATGCGCTTCAACCGCGGCGTGGACCGAAAGCGGACGCCGCGCTGTCTCCATTCGCGGAACTTCGCTGGAACATCTTCGGTGACGAACGCGACCTGTGTGGACCGGCCGATCAGCTTGTACTCCGGCGTATTCGGGTCTGGCGCGATCAGCGTCAGCACCGCCGTTCCGTCGGGCGGAGCGACGGCAACACGCCGTTGCCCTGGCCGGAGAGGTGCGTCAACGGCCAGCCCGAATCCGAGCTGGTCGACGTAGAACCGCAGGCTGCGGTCCAGGTCGCGGACGAACACGTTGACGGTGTGAATGCGGAGATACGTATCCCGCCCATCGAAACGAGCGACGTCGTGATTCAGTCCATCGCGCGTGGAGAGACTGTTCATTGCCGTCATCATAATTCCGCAGGCGATTCAGCCTGAAATCCACACACCTGGCGCCTTACAATGTGGCCGATTTCCTCGCAGGTGCGTTCCGTTCTCGAGGTGAGCTCATGAAACGTCAGCATTGGCTCCTGTGTGTGGCCACAACGGCGATGGTCGTGTTCGCTCCTCGACAGTTCACGGCCCAACAATCGTCGGCGCGCATCAGAATCGATCCGGATCGCGTGATTGGCGAAGTGAACCCGCTCCTCTTCGGCAACTTCACCGAGCATCTGGGCCGCTGTATTTACGGCGGGATCTTCGAAGAAGGGAGTCCTCTCTCGGACGCAGATGGCTTCCGCAAGGACGTGCTCGAGGCCGCGCGTGGGCTTGGCGTCACGATGTTGCGGTGGCCCGGAGGCAACTTCGCGTCCGGTTACAACTGGAAGGACGGTATCGGTCCGCGCGACCAGCGACCCGCTCGCCGGGACGATGCCTGGGGCGCGCTCGAAACCAACCGCTTCGGCACCGACGAGTTCCTCCGTTACTGCGAGCGGCTGAAGGTCGAGCCGTACTTGTGCATCAACGCCGGGCTCGGCACGGTCGATGATGCGCGGCACTGGGTCGAATATACGAACGAGCCGGGAAACACGTACTGGGCGCAGCAGCGCCGCAAGAACGGCCGCGACAAGCCCTGGGGTGTCAAGTACTGGGGCCTGGGCAACGAGATCGACGGGCCGTGGCAGCTCGGTCACAAGAACGCGGACGACTACGCGAAGTTTGCGCTCGAAGCGGCGAAGGCCATGCGCCGCGCCGACGAATCGATTCAGCTGATCGCGTCAGGCTCGTCGAACTTCGGGCAGGGCGCCGACTGGGTCGGCTGGAACCGCACCGTGCTCGAGCGCCTGCGGAACGAGGTCGACTACATCTCGCTGCACACCTACATCGGGAATCGCGACAACAATTTCGAGAAATTCCTGGCGGTCTCACGCGACATCGACGATCGCATCGAGGTCGTGAAGGGGCAGATCAAGGCCGTGCAGGTAGGGAACTCTCGCGCGCGGCCGATCGCGATCGCGTTCGACGAGTGGAACGTCTGGTATCGCACGCTCACGCCGGGCTCGACGGAGTTTCAGATCGCGAGCACCGGTCTGGAAGAGAACTACAACTTCGAGGACGCGCTGGCGATGGGGATGTTCCTGAATTCGTTCATTAGGCACGCCGACATCGTGAAGATGGCGAACCTGGCGCAGCTCGTAAACGTCATTGCCCCGATCTTCACGAATAAACAGGCGCTGTACCTTCAGACGACCTACTTCCCGCTCGCCGAGTACGCCAAACAGCGCGGCAACCATTCGCTCGACGTGCTGGTCGAGTCGCCGCAATACAAGCCCGATAACGGAAGGCCGCTCGGCTATCTCGACGTGTCCACGACGTACGATCCAAAAACGCGCCAGGTGTTCGTGAACGTGTTGAACCGGAGCGAGAAGACCGACATCACCGCGCGGATCGAGAACATTGCTGGCGCGCCGTCGGGAGCGGTGACCGTGTGGGAGTTGAACCACCCGGATCTGAAGGCCACGCATACCTTCGGCAAGGACAACGTCGTCCGGCCGTCGACGCGCACGGTGAACGTGAAGAGCAGCGGGAACGGTTTCGAGTACACCTTCCCGAAGCACTCGCTCACGATTCTGCGGTTCTGAACGCAGAAGCTAGAAGCTAGAAGTTAGAGCGTCACGATCGCTCTAGCTTCTGACCTCTAGATTCTACGGCTCGGTTCTGCTTCTCGCTTGTATCTCCCACCTTCATCTCACGGTTGTGAGCGTGACTACCGAGACGGAGTGCTCGGGCAGCTCGAGGTCGAACGTGTTCCTCGCGTTGATCGAACTACTGGTAATCCTGACGGCGTCAGGCGTCGCGAAGCCGTTCGCTGCGGTCAGTGAATTGGCAACGACGCGTTCGACCATCGCGCGCGGGGAGACTTCCGCGCCGCGCACGTGAACCCGCGCTCGGATGCGGCGCTCGAGATCGGTGTTCACAATCTTGAGGAAAATCCGTCCATCGGCCGCGCGAGAGGCCACGGCGTCCAGCACCGGGACGTCATTGCCCTCGCGGCTCGTCGAGAACGTCGGGCCATCGACTGTCGTTGCCAGCCTGTCGGCCCCCAAGTGCGTCGCGTAGAGCTTGTTCACCAGGAAAATCGGCGTGACGAACACGCCACGATCGCTGGCCTGGATGATGCCACCGGGCCAGCCGTTGACGAGATCCGATACGGCGCTCATGGCGATCAGATCGCTGCGGCGCTCGAAGACGTTCATCAATCGCCCAGTGTAGAGCGCGGACACAATCGAGTACTGCTGCGGCTCCGGCAGGTCGAGACCCCACTCGTTAATCGCCAGACGCGGACGGCGGTCGGCCGGCAGCTCTAACTTAGACCGGGGGGCTTCGCCCCGCCGGACCCCCCAATCCCACCCCACCGCACGCGATGCGTGCGGTGGGGACTCCGGTGAGGCCGTCGCTCGCGGGTCCGGGGCCCCCAGCGCGCGTATTCTGCGCGCTGGGGTGGAGGCGACCCCCATGCCCCGCTCCGCCCCGGCGGGGTGCGGGGCGGGGCGCGCCCGTGGCGCGCCTGACAGCTCCGATGCGACATCGTCGTACCAGCGCTCGTAGTGCAGCGGGCGCGCCATGAGGTTGCGAAGATCGCCATTCATCTCACGCCGACCGTAATAGTGGTGCACGGCGAGATAATCAATGTGTTCACCGGCGAGCTGCAGGACGGTACGGTTCCAGGTCATGTTGTTGTCGCCGACGGCGATCAGCTGGATGGAGGGATCGATGGTCCGCATCGCTGCGGCGTACCGCATGAAATTGTGTGCGTAGGTTTCCGCATCGGAATGGCCGCGCACCCAGTCGCCCCAGATTTCGTTCCCGATCTCCCAGTACTTGACGCCGTACGGTTCGGCGTGCCCGTTGCGCGCCCGCATCGTTCCGCTCGTCGTCGTCGCCGCCCCGTTGCAGTATTCGACCCATGACGCGGCCTCGTCGACCGTCGCACCACGTCCCTCGACGTTGACGGTGATCGAAGGTTCGGCTCCGATTGATCGCGCGAACCGGATGAACTCGTCGGTCCCGAAGTCACTCGGTTCGGGCTCGTTCTTCCACGAGAGATTGATCCACGTAGGCCGCTCGTCGCGCGGGCCGATGCCCCACCGCCAGTGGTAGTCCTGGGCGACGTTTCCGCCAGGCCAGCGAATGAACGCGGGCTCGAGCGCCTTTACTTTCGCGAAGACATCGGCGCGCACGCCGTCCATCGCGCTGCCGGGCAGCAGCGAAATCTGATCGAGCCAGAGGGTGCCACTGCCGGCGAAGAGGATGGAGAAGCGCGCCAGCGGGTCGGTGGTTGAGGGCCTGAGCGTGAATACGTATCGCTTCCAATCGCCGGTGACCTCTGTAATACGCGCTTCGTCGTAGAGGCGTCCATCGGTACCGTCAGCTTCGAGCGCGACTCGCACGTCACCCTTGAAAGCATCGGTCTTCATCCACACGTAACCGAAATACTCGAGGTCGCGCTCGATCGGTACGCGGGCCTGATAGACGCCGTGTCGAACAACGACGCCGGAACGTAACTGAATCCGGAGAGAATGTCCGCCGATCAGGCCTTCCGATTGAGGTGCGTTCGGATACGCCGTGGTGTCGTCCCACGAGAACGACATGGAGTAGTCGTCGTTACGGTCGTCGGGATAGCGTTCCCAGTATCGTGAGAGGCCGATCGCGTTCGGTGGCTCTTCGAAGCTGCGATTGCGGATTAGTTCCGCATGAAGCCCACGCTTGACGCCCTCGAACATGTACTCGAGGAACTGGCCGTAGAGAAGAGGGCTGATCGAGCCTTCAATCCTGGCTGCGTCGATTTCAACGCGAGCGACCAGGGGTTCTTGGGATGGTTTGAATGCTGCGACCGCGGTCCAACCTCCAACGACTTCCAGTGACACGCGCCACGGCGATGGCACCGAGACCACAAAGAACACAAAGACCACGAAGATAAAGTCACGAAGAACGATTCCGCCTTTCTGAGCGGTCTCCTTTGTGGACATCGTGTTCTTTGTGATCTTCGTGATTGGCCGTTGGGCCTTCTCGTCGACACTGAGTAGCTGGTTATCCAAACTTCTGCTTGCGCACAATCCCCGCTCCCTCGCGGATAACGACGAGCTGATCCGCTTCGACGTTCGCGATCTTCTCCGTTTCGCCGCTCGGCCACCGGATTGTCAGGTCGGCGGCGCTCGCACCACCCAGGCCGAAGTGGAGCCGGCGATCGCTGGCAGAGTAGAAGCTCGATTGCGCGGTGACCTCCTGCGCCTGCGCCCGGCCGCCGTACGCCGCCGTCACGCGCGCACCGATTGCGGAGCGGTTCGATTTGACGCCGGCAAGCAGCACCTTCAGCCAGTGTCCGCGACCGGAGATGTCGTTGCGCAGCAGCGACGGCGGCTCGTTCATGTTCATCACGACGATGTCGACGTCTCCGTCGTTGTCGAAATCTCCAAAGGCGCAGCCGCGGCTCGTGTGTGCTGCCGCGACGCCCGGACCGGCTTCGTCTATCAGTTCCTCGAATCTGCCGTCACCCAGGTTGCGGAATACCAGGCGGGGCGTGCGAAACGGGTAGGCTGGCAGCGTGCGCTCGACTTCGGGATAGACGCTGCCGGTGACGACGAACAAATCCACGAAGCCGTCGTTATCGAGGTCGATCATACCCGCGCCCCACCCGACGTATCGGGTTTCGACGCCGATGCCCGCGCGAATCGTGACGTCGTTGAAATAGCCCTTGCCGTCGTTGCGATAGAGCACGTTCGTATCGTCGGCGAAGTGTGTCTTCAAGATGTCGAGGTTTCCGTCGCGGTCGTAGTCGCCAATCGCGATGCCCATTCCCGCCTGCTCGAACCCGTCTTCGCTCAGCGCCACGCCCCGTTCGAGGCCTTCGTCGCGGAACGTGCCATCGTGCTGATTGCGGAACAGCCAGCTGGGTGTGGAATCGCACGCAACGTAGATGTCCGGCCAGCCGTCGTTGTCGTAGTCGGCCGCCACGGCGGTCATCGGATACGATCCCGACGCCTTTGCCAGCCCGGACTCGCGACTCACGTTGGTGAACGTCCCGTCGCCATTGTTCCGATACAACTGGACGAATCCGGTCGGCAGTCCGCGCGGACCGCAGTTCACTGGCACTCCTTTCCAGCGACAGTCGGTGTTCTCGCCGGGCTTCGGCAGCTTTTCGAGCGTCGTGTTCAGATAATTGGCGACGAACAGATCGAGCCGACCGTCGCGATCGTAGTCAATCCACGTGCAGCCGGAACCGTAGCGAACGGCCTCGGAGCGGAGGCCGGCGCTTGCCGTGACGTCAGTGAACGTGCCGTCGCCGTTGTTGTGATAGAGAACGTTCTGGCCGTAATACGTGATGAAGAGATCGTCGAACCCGTCGTTGTCGTAATCGCCGACGGTGACCGACGATGACCACCCGGCGCGCGTCAGCCCTGCTTTCTCAGTGACATCGGTGAACGTCCCGTCACGATTGTTCTTGTAGAGGCGGTTCGTGGTTCCCGGCGGTGTGCCTTCGAGGCGCGTGCCGTTCAGGACGAGCAGATCCAACCAGCCGTCGTTGTCGTAATCGAGAAATGCGACGCCGCAGCCGACGACTTCGATGATGTAGCTCTTCGTGTCGACGCCGCCATAGACAATCGGATGCGTCAGACCCGCTTCCTTCGCAACGTCCGTGAACCGGGCGGGGAAGGGACGCCCCGACGGCTTTCCGCGCGGTTGCGGCTTGACGCCTCGAGAGGAGATTCCTTGCGCGAAGGCCGGCCGTGATCGAGGAATGGCCGCGGCCCACGTCAGCAGCGCGAGCAGCTCGCGACGCGTCATTCCCGCGGCTCCGTCGCCACCAGCACCTGACCGGCTCTCACGTTCTCGAACTTCTGAACCATCCCGGACGGCCAGCGGATCTCGACCAGCTTCGCGCGGCCATCGTCGCCGAGACCGACGAGTAGCCGTTTATCGCTCGCTGACAGATAGCCGACGGCAGTCGTGACGGTGAAATACTGTGTCAGCCCGGATTCCGAGACGACCTTCACCCAACATCCGACTCCATCCCGGTTGGATTTCGTGCCGATGGTGCGCACGCCGATCCAGTTGCGACGGTTCCCGACGTCGTTTCGGAGCACGAATGCTTTCTGCCCGACGTTGCTGACGACGAGATCGACGTCGCCGTCGTTGTCGAGATCGCCGAACGCTGCCCCGCGGCCCGCCCAATCCTGTTGAAAGCTCTCGCCGGCAACAACCCTGACGAACCTCCCCGACTCGTTTCGCAACAGCAGCGGCGGCTGCAGGTACTTGAGATTCGGCGCGGTCTTCTCGATCGTGTCCATCACGTGTCCCTGCGCGACGAAGAGGTCCTTCCATCCGTCGTTGTCGTAATCGAAGAAACGCGTGCTCCAGCCCGAAAAGGGAAGCGTCGCGGCGCCAACCCCCGACTGGTTCGTGACGTCGCGAAAGCTGCCGTCGCTGTTCTGTCGAAAGAGCCTGTAGCGCTCGTTCGACAGGTCGGTGACCACGATGTCGGGGTGTCCGTCGTTGTCGTAGTCGGCGAAATCCACGCCCATCCCCGCGAATGTCTTGCCGTCTTCGTTGAA
>Ga0114129_10002958_pt1 | contig 23770 bp, 24 predicted proteins | sample RhiMetdeltSRZDD1_FD_80071 | JGI IMG/M metagenome (GOLD analysis project Ga0114129, IMG submission 80071) | Populus rhizosphere microbial communities from Tennessee, USA - Rhizosphere MetaG P. deltoides SRZDD1 (version 2) (version 2) | ecosystem: Host-associated > Plants > Roots > Rhizosphere >...
GCCTATCTCGGCGAGCGCCGTGCCCACCGCTAGCCTGCTCGAAGTGCGCGACGTCCACGTCGCCTACGGCGCCGGCGTGCGCGCGCTGCAGGGCGTGTCGCTGCGCGTGCAGCCGGGCGAGGTGGTCGCGCTGATCGGCGCCAACGGCGCCGGCAAGACCACGCTGCTCAAAACCATCGCCGGCCTGGTGGCGCCGCAGGCGGGCGAGGTGAGCTTCGACGGCCGGGCGATGGGTGGTATGGACGCCGCCGATCGTGTGAAGCTTGGCCTGGCGCTCGTGCCCGAGGGCCGCCGCCTGTTCAGCCGACTGAGCGTGGCTGAGAATCTGACGCTCGGCAGTTACAGTAACGGCGATCCCGTCCACCGCCGCCAGATGCTGGAGCGTATCCACGCGCTGTTCCCCGTGTTGCGCGAGCGAGCGCGGCAGCGCGCGGGGACGTTGAGCGGCGGCGAAGCCCAGATGCTGGCCATCGCCCGCGCCCTCATGTCGCGGCCGCGCTTCCTCATGCTGGACGAGCCGAGCCTGGGGATCATGCCGCGTCTGGTCGATCAGGTCATGGACTCGCTGCGCCGGCTCCACGAGAGCGAAGGGCTCACGATGTTCCTCGTCGAGCAGAACGTGCCGGCGGCGCTCGACCTGGCCGATCGCGGCTATGTGCTGCAGACCGGCCGCGTCGTGCTGGAGGGCAGGAGCGCGGAGCTGCGCGACAGCGAGCTGGTGCGAAAGGCGTATCTGGGAATGTAAGGAGACCGGTCATGCGGTTCGGGATCTGCGTGATGGCCGATGTCGACGAGATCACGTTCTTCACCCACGCCGAGGATCTCGGCTTCGACTCGGTCTGGGTCACCGACAGCCAGATGATTTTCTCGGACTGCTACGCCGTGCTGGCCCTGGCCGCGCAGCGGACGCACCGGATCCGCCTCGGGCCCGGCACGGCGATCTGTGGCACGCGCATCCCGCCCGTGCACGTCGCGGCGATGGCCACGCTCAACAAGCTTGCGCCCGGCCGAGTGCACCTGGGCGTCGGCACCGGCAACACGGCGATGCGCACGATGGGCCAGCGTCCCATGCGCATCACGGACTATGACGAGTACCTGCGCGTGCTCGCCGCGCTGCTGCGCGGCGAGACGGTGGACTATCGCTACCGCGATCGTGTGCGCCCCATCCGGATGCTGACCGACAACAAGAAGTATCTCGGCCTCGAGCCGAAGATTCCGCTGTACGTGTCGGGCTTCGGCCCGCGTGCAATGGAGCTCGCCGGCAAGCACGGAGACGGGCTCGTCTTCGCCATCCCGCCACGCGGCGTCGCCGTGGCCGATGCCCTCGCTCATGCGCGAGCCGGCGCGACGCGCGCGGGCCGCAGCTTCGAAGGCTTCCGCAACTGCGCGCTCACCAACGTGGCGCTCCTGGAGCCGGGCGAGCCCGTCGATTCCTCGCGCGTCGTTCGCACGGTGGGCCCCAACGTCATGGCGAGCGTCTACTACTTCTATGACAAGGTCCACGAGCGGGGCATCGAGCCGCCGGAATTCTTGCGTCCGATCTGGAAGCGCTATTGCGCGCTCGTGGAGGAGACGCCGGCCGAGCACCGGCATTTCCGCACGCACGAGTTCCACTACACGTATCTGCACCCGGGAGAAGCCGAGCTGATCGACGCCAGTCTCATCCGCGCGACGTGCCTGGTCGGCACGGCCGAGGCTTTGGTCGAGCAGATTCGGGAGCTCGAGCGTCAGGGGCTTCAGGAATTGATGTTCGCGATCGGCGTCGACGAGAAATGGCGAGTGGCCGAGGCCTTCGCCCGCCGGGTCATCGCGCTCATGTGACGGCGTGCCCGGCCGCGAGATCAGGCCGGGCGCGCCTCCCCGGCGCGGACCGGTTAGTCGATTCCCGTGGCCGTGAGGCCAGCCTGGGCCACGGAGGGCAGCCACACGAGGCCGGCGGTGATGGCCAGGGTCAGCACGCTCAGCAAGCGAAGGGCAAATCCTTTCATGACCGAGCTCCTTTCGATGTGAGTTCAGGACGTGCCTGGCGACGGCGTCCTGCTCACCTCTGTCTACGGCTGTCTCGTGGGCAACGGATGCTGAGGCGGGGGGCGATTGCGTTCTTTCGGCCGTTCGGGGGGAGGTGGCTGCCGCACCGGAAGCACAACGTGCAGGGTGACGCCCCTATCGCTGTTGGCGGTGGCCCAGAGACGTCCTCCGTGAGCTCGGACGATCGACCGGCTGATCGCCAGCCCCATCCCGAGCCCCGACGGCTTGCTGGTGACGAAGTGGTCGAAGATACGCTCTAGCTCCGATTCTTTGACGCCGATCCCGGTGTCCTGGATCGCGATGGCCAGGTGTTTGGGGCCTGGCCGGCGGATTTCGATCAGGATCGCGCGCGGGCCGTCCTCGGTGCTCTCGATCGCCTCGCAGGCGTTGACGAGCACGTTGAGGAAGACCTGCTGGAGCTGGATAGGATCGCCGAAGACCGGCGGGAGCGCCTCGGCCGCCGCGACGCGAACCGTGATGCGTCGGCGGTCCACGTCGGCACGGAGCAGACCGATCACCTCCTCGATGAGCGTCGTAATGTCGACGGCGACGGCCACCGTCGGCTCCTTACGGAAGAACGCCCGCAGTCGATGGATGATCTGCGCGGCCCGCTTGGCGTCGCTTCCGATGTCGGTCAGGATCTTTGCGATCTCACCTCGCGGCGGGGATTTCACGTCCAGAAGCCCGCCCGCCGCCTGCGCATTCGTGGCGATCGCGGTGAGGGGCTGATTGATTTCGTGGGCGAGCGACGTCGTCAGCTCCCCCAGCGTCGTGACCCGCAGGACGTGGGCCAATTCCTCCCGCTGCTGCCGCGCTTCCCCTTCGGCTCGACGCCGACGCGCGCGACTGACGAACAATCCGACGATGAGCGCACTCTGGACGGTGAGGAGCGCAAGAGTCCCGACGATGCGCCAGCTGTAGAGCTCCCAGGCGGACGGCTCCCGGAAGCGCACGACACTGCCAGCCGGAAGCAGCCCCTCGTCGATTCTCCACCGGCGCAGCTGGCGCCAGTCGAACATGTGCACGTCCGCGGCGCTCTCGACCGGCGCCACGTTCAGAGGCTGCTCCCCTCGAAGAAGGCGGAGGGCGATCTCGGCCAGCCGGGCGCCAAGGGCTTCGAAGCTGTAGACGTGGCCGCCGACGATGCCGTGTCCGATGAACGTGTCGTAGCGACCGTAGATCGGCGCGTTGGCCACGCGGGCGATGCTGTCCAGGATGGTTCGGGGGACGAAGAGCTGGCCGGCGGCGTCCCGAAGAATGTGCAGGTAGAAGATGACCGTGTGCGGAGGTTGTGACGCCACCGCTTGCAGGATGTTCGCGATCGTCAGCGCGTCGCCGAGATCGATGATCTCGAGGGTGGGCGCGACCTCTCGAACATCGCGCTGTGCTCGCTCCGCCCAGAGCCGATCGGTCTGCGACGCGCCCGCCAGGATGACGACGCGCTGAGTGTCCGGATGCAGCTTGAGGATGAGCTCGAATGATGGGCGCATGGACGAGCCGGCGACGACACTCGTCACCCAGCGCGACCTCGGCGGCGTCGCTGCTCGGCTCTGCGACGCGACGACGAGCGCATTCGGAAATAGCGTGTCTCGATACTGCGCGAGGAAGTCGAGCGTGGCCTCGCCGAGCGTGATCATCACATCGACCGGCTTGTCGGCGTACCGCCGGCTGAGGAAATCGCGATAGTGGCGACGATGGTCCTCGCCCGCGAACCGCGCGATGTCCAGGGATTCGCTGTAGACGTCGATGGGCCCGCCGGCCCCGGCCGCGGCCGCGAGCGCCGCGCGGATGCTCCCATCCACGGCGGCGCTGCCCGGTAACTCCAGGCGCTCGCCGTGGAGGATGAGCACCCTCCTGGGCGCGCTGACATCGGTGACCCGCGTTTCGGTGAGGCGCGCCTGCGGCGTCTCGCCGGCAGCCGGCGTGGCCAGCGTACTCAGTGCAAGCACGGACACGAACAGCCACCGGCTCATCGGAAGAGCGGTTCCCCCACCGTGCCCGCGACTCTGGCGCGGTCGGCCAGGCGAACAAATAGGACCAAGGGCCTATAGCCCTCTGCAAGATGACGAGGCCGCCGGCAGTCGCGCCTGGGGAGGCCCGCGGCGGCACGGCCGAGGCCTTGGGTCGAGCAGATCCGGGTGCTCAGGCGGCATGGGCTTCAAGAGGAGCTGATGTTCGCCCGTCTGCGTCGACGAAAAGGCGCGCATCGTCAAGGGTTTCCCGCGCGGGGTCAGCGCGCGCATTCAGCGGGAGCACTGGGACCTTGGTCCCAGTAGCGTTTCCCTGTCGAGGCGACCGATCTTCGGACGGATCGGAGGGGGAGGCGGACGATGTCCGAGACGGCGAAACTCGATTCTCGTCTCGAGCTGCTCTTGCGGCTCGTCGAAAGCATCACGGCCTCGCCTGATCTCGATCAGGTGCTCGACAGCGTCGTCCGCTCGGCCAGCAGCCTCGTGGAGGGGTCGCGGTCGACGTTGTGGATTCTGGAGGGCTCACGGCTCGTGGCGCGCGCGCGGGTCGAGCCCCGGCGTCGATCGAACGTGCCTGGCCGGTGCGAGTTCGCCCTCGGCGAGGGGCTGGCCGGGCACGCCGCGCTCGAGCGACGGACGCTGCTCGTGCCCGACGTGCTGGCCGATCCGCGTACGGTCAACCGCGCGTTCCACGAAGCCGAGGGCCTGCGCACGTGCGCGGTCATCCCGCTGATCTCGCACGGACGGCTCGTCGGGGTCCTCGAGCTCTTGACCTCGGATGTCGCCGACCTCGGGCCGACCGAAGTGGAGATGCTTACCGCCTTCGGCGGTCACGCGGCGATCGCGATCGAGAGCGCGGGGCTGTATGCCGACACCGAGCGCCGCCGCCACGAGGCGGAGACCCTCGCCGACATCGCGCGCGACCTCGCCGAGCAGCACGATCTCGACGCGATCCTCGCACGCATTGCCGGAGGCGCCCACGCGCTCTGCGGAGGCGACGTGACGAGCCTGGCGCTGCGTGACGTCGACGGCTCGTTCGGCGCCCGATTCATGATCGGCGCTCGCAGCGAGACCTACCGCAACTTCCGCGTCTTTCCCGGGCTCGGCATCGGTGGGCGAGCGGCGGTCGAGCGGCGGCCGGCGCGTGCGGCCGAACGGGCCGAATGGCCGCGGATGCCGTCCGAGTACGCCGCCGCTATCGACGCCGAGGACCTTCAGAGCGCGCTCGTCGTCCCGATCGTCGTGGACCGCACGGTCGACGGACTCCTCTACGTGTGCAGCCGATCGTCACACGCCTTCAGCAATGCCGACGAGACGGTCCTCGTCCGGCTGGCCGACCACGCGGCCGCCGCCATTCATACCGCGCGCCTCTTCGCCGCCGAGCAGGAGGCGCGCTCCGAGGCGGAAAATCTCATCGATACGCTCGACGCGATCGTCCTCGACGCCGACGCCGAGACGTTCGAGATCTCGTTCGTCAACAAGCGGGCCGAGGCGATCCTCGGCTATCCCGTGGACGCGTGGTACGAGGATCCGCAGTTCTGGGTCCATCACGTGCACCCCGACGATCGGGACACGGCCGCCGCCGACTGCAGCCAGGCGATCAGCGAGGGACGCGATCACGTGCTGCAATACCGGATGCTGGCTGCCGACGGCCGCGTGGTGTGGATGCACGACATGGTGCGAATCCTGTCGGGCGGCCCGGGTGGCCGCCGTCAGCTGCGCTCGGTCATGGTGGACGTCACCGACCGCATGCGGGCGGAGGCGCTGCTGGCCGGCGAGCGAGAGATCCTCGCTCTGATCGCCGCCGGAACTCCGACCGCCGGTGTGCTCGACGCCATCTGCCGCCTGATCGAGTCGACGAGCGAAGGGCTTCTCGCGTCCGTGCTGCTCGTCGAATCGGGTCTTCTCCGTCACGGTGCGGCGCCCAGCCTGCCGCGCTCGTACACCGATGCGATCGACGGCGCGGCCGTTGGCCCCTGCGCCGGCTCCTGCGGGACAGCGGCTTATCGCAAAGAGACCGTGGTCGTCAGCGACATCGCGACGGACCCGCTGTGGGCGCGCTGCCGCGAGCTCGCCCTGGCCCACGGGCTTGCCGCGTGCTGGTCGTCGCCCATTCTCAATGGCCGTGGCGACGTCATCGCGACGGTCGCGCTGTACCGTCGCGTGCCCGGGACGCCGCGAGCCGAAGAGACCGAGCTCGCGGCACGCGCGACGCATCTCATCCGGATCCTCAACGAGCGCGACCAGGCCACGCGGGCGCTGCAGCAAAGCGAGGAGCGGTATCGCGTGCTCGTCACGCATGTCCCTGCCGTCACGTGGGTGGCGAACGCCAGCCTGACCTCGGTGTTCGTCAGCCCCAACATCGTGCAGGTCACGGGGTTTACCGTCGAGGAGCTCACCGCTGGAGGAACGGACGGCTGGCTCGCGCAGATCCATCCCGAGGACGTCGCGGCGGTGCGCGAGCGATACGAGGCGCTCAAGTCCAAGTGGGCGCCGTACGATATGGACTATCGGCTGCGGCATCGCAACGGTCACTTCCTGTGGATCCGCGACTGCGCCATCTCCGCATACGAGCGCGACGGTGTCGTCTACTTCGCCGGAGTCCTCATCGACATCACGAGGCGCAAGCAGGCGGAGCTCGAGGTCCAGCGCCAGCGCCAGCTCCTGACCCATCTGACCCGGGTGGCCACGCTCGGCGAGCTGTCGGGCGCGCTCGCGCATGAGCTCAGTCAGCCGCTGACGTCGATCCTGACGAACGCGCAGGCGGGCCTGCAGTTCCTCGCCCGCGAGCCGGTGGACCTGGACGAGATACACGACGTGTTGAACGACATCGTCGATGCCGACCGCCGCGCCGGGGAGTTCATACGCCGGTTGCGCGCGCTCTTGCGCCGGGGCGAGACGCCGCGTCAGCCGCTGCACGTGAACGACGTGACGGCCGAAGTGCTCCGCCTGCTGCACAGCGAGCTCGTCGCTCATGGCGTGGCGGTCAGCACTCAGCTGGCGCCGGGCCTGCCCAAGGTCAACGGCGATCCCGTTGCGTTGCAGCAGGTCCTCCTCAATCTCATCGTCAACGCGTGCGACGCGATGCGACTCGATGAGCCGCAGGAGCGCCGCATCGCGATCGTCACCTCGCGCGACGGGGACGGCGCCGTGCGGGTGGCGATCGCCGACCGCGGCGTCGGCCTCCCCCGCGAGGGCGTGGGGCGCGTCTTCGAGCCGTTTTTTACCACCAAGACGCAAGGTCTCGGCCTGGGACTGGTCATCTGCCAGTCCATCGTGGCGGCGCACGGCGGACACCTGTCGGCCGAGAACAACGCGGACCGCGGCGCGACGTTCTGGTTCACCCTGCCCGCCTCGAACGGAGCGGAGCCGGCCGATACATGATCGATCCATCCGGGACGACATCGTCTCCAACGGTCTTCGTGATCGACGACGATCTGGCTGTTCGAATCGCCCTCGAGCGATTGTTTCGGGGCGCGGGATGGACGGTGCGTACGTTCGCGTCGGCGGAAGAGTTCCTTCAACAAGACCTCGAGGTCGCGCGCGGGTGCCTCGTCGCCGATGTGCACCTCGGCCGAATGAGCGGCCTGGAGCTGCACGCCACGCTCGGCAATCGTGACGGCGCCATGCCCGTCATCCTGACCAGCGGGGTGGACGATGTGAACATGGAGCAGCAGGCGCTGCGGCTGGGGGCGATTGCGTTCTTCCGGAAACCATTCGAAGCGGGTGCCCTGCTGGATTCGGTCAGGCGAAGCCTCGCCGCGAGGTAGTTGGTACACTCGCCCGGTGGACACCCGCATCCTGCTCGGCAAGGGCCAGCAGCCGGTCTACCTGCTCGCCAAGTACGGCAATCGACACGGGCTCGTCGCCGGCGCCACGGGCACCGGCAAGACGGTATCGCTCATGGTCATGGCCGAAGGCTTCTCGCGCCTCGGTGTGCCGGTGCTTTTGGCTGACGTCAAGGGCGATGTGGCGGGCCTCGCGATGTCCGGAGACCCCAGCGACAAGGTCAAGCAACGAGCCAAACAGGTCGGCGTCGACGGCTACGTCAACGAGGCGAGCCCGGTGGTGTTCTGGGACCTCTACGGAAAAGCCGGCCATCCCGTGCGGACCACCGTGAGCGAGGTGGGCCCGACGCTGCTGTCGCGAATCTTGGAAGTGAACGACACGCAGGCGGGCGTCCTCGAAATCGCCTTCAAGCTCGCGGACGATCGCGGCCTGCTGCTGCTCGACCTCGACGACCTTCGTGCGCTGCTCAGCTTCGTCGCCGACAATCGCAAGGAGATCTCAACCACGTACGGGCTGGTGAGCGCCTCGTCCATCGCCGCCATCCAGCGCGCCCTGCTGACGCTCGACCGCGAGGGTGGTCAGTCGATGTTCGGCGAGCCGGCGCTCGAGCTCGGCGATCTCATGCGCACGGACCTGAGCGGACACGGTGTCGTCAGCATCCTGGCCGCCGACCAGCTGATCCTCAAGCCGCGACTCTACTCGAGCTTCCTGTTGTGGCTCCTGTCCGAGCTGTTCGAGAACCTGCCCGAAGTGGGCGATCTCGACCGACCCAAGCTGGTCTTCTGCTTCGACGAGGCGCACCTGCTCTTCGATGATGCGCCGCCGGCGCTGCGTCAGCGCGTCGAGCAGGTCGTGCGGATCATCCGTTCCAAGGGTGTCGGCGTGTACTTCTGCTCGCAGTTCCCAGACGACGTGCCGAACGAGATCCTCGGCCAGCTCGGCAATCGCGTGCAGCACGCGCTGCGCGCCTACACGCCACGCGACCAGAAGGCCGTTCGGACGGCGGCCGAGACGTTCGTGCCGAACCCGGCGCTCGACGTCGCCGCCGTCATCGGGCAGCTCCAGGTTGGCGAGGCGCTGGTCTCCACGCTGCAGGACAAGGGCGTGCCATCACCGGTGGAGCGCACGCTCATTGCTCCTCCGCGCTGCCGCATGGGCGCGATCACGGCCGAGGAGCGTACGGCCATCCGTTCGCGCAGTCCGGTCGGCGCCAAGTACGACACCCGCGTCAACCGTGAGTCGGCGTACGAGAAGCTGAGCGGTCGCGCCACGACCGCAGCGCCGGCGACCCCGCCGCGCGAGGCGACGACCCCTGCGCCGGAGCCCGCTCGCCCGTCCGCCCCAAAAACCGGACCTGCCGCCGAGAGCGGCGGCGGACTCGGCGACATCATCTGGGGGACGAAGCGGCGCCAGGGGATGGCCGAGGCCCTCGCCAAGCAGGCGGCACGCACGGTCGGTAGCGAGATCGGCCGGCAGATCATCCGCGGCGTCCTCGGCGGCATCCTCGGCGGCACCCGCCGACGCTGAGATACCCGAGCCGCACCGCGATCGTCGCCATCTCGGCGCTCATCCTACGGAGACGTAAATGTGTTGCCGTTGTTGGGGCCGCGCCAGTGGTCGTGGTTGAGATCGTAGCGGTAGCCGACACTCGTGTATGGGAACCGTATGTTGTCGAAGACCAGATGGAGTCCATAGCCCCACCACGTCGCGCGAGTCACGCGAAGATCATTGAGGATCTGCTCGAAGTTCAGGCCGATCTCGATGCCCACCTGACGCTCCCGAAGCTCGGGAACGCCGCTCGGGTAGCCTTTCGTTCCGTACGTGAGCGAGACCATGAGGTAGCGGAGCGGGCCAATGCCGATACCGAGTCGACGCCCGACGCCCTCGAGCTTGAGGTCCGCGGTATAGATCTCGTTGGAGTAGTCCCGCCCCTTGCCCTCGACGGCGCAACACGTCGCGCGTCCCGAGGTCGGCAGCAGGAACCCGTGACGGAACCCGAACAGATCCTCGGTTCGCGTCGCCGCAATGACAGCGGCGGCGCCAGCGCCCAACGTGTCCATGACGAGGTCTTCGTACGAAAAGCCGAAGAAGGTCGTGCCGTCGCCGATCTCCGTCATCAGCCCGGCGGCCGTGGCGACGCCGAATCCCAGCCAGATCGACGTCGTGCGGTCGTAGCCGAGTAACGAGTAGGCGTTCTTCAGCTCCTTCGACAACATCGCATAGTCGACGAAGTGCGAGGCCTTGTCGGCGCCGCCCGCGTAGGTATTCTTCCCGAAGAAGCCCTCCTCGGTGAAGTGGAAGGCCTGGTGGGGCGACTCGTGGAACGAGTTCGCTGCAGACCCGAGGATGACCCCGCCGGAAAACACCGCCGTTACGAAGTCGTTCGGCTTGCTCTGTGCGACGCCGACCTCCGCGGCGCCGACGACCTCCCCGGCGCCGACGGCTTCCGTGTCGCGCGGCAGCAGGTGAAAATCGGACGCGAGCGGCGACGCTTCCTGTGCCATGACGAGCCGAGCCGGAACCAGCAGAAGGAGAAGGACGAGGAGGAGCGGCATCGGTCAAGTCTTTCCGGGTCTCTATGGTTGGCAATAGGGACTTTGGTCGCACCGGGGACGGGCGGCGCTCACGACTCGGATCCAGGCATCGCTCGGGTCAGGTGTGATTCTAACAGCGAAGGGAGCGCGATCTTGCCAAGTGAAGGCCCGTACTCGGCGGCGTGGCGTCGCTACCGGCGATGGAGTTGGGCGTTCTGGCTCGTATTCTTCTTGTATCTCCCGGGCGTGGCCTTCATGAGCCACCGACTCGGGTGGACGCGAGGGGACGGCACGGCGGTGTTGTGCGCGGCGTCGGCGTGGCTGATCGCGTTCGCGGTCATCGGCTACAGAAAGTGGAACTTCCGCTGCCCGCGATGCGCCGAGCCATTCTTTTACAAATTCGACGATCGCCGCTGGCGCATGTCATGGCAGCACAACCCGTTCGCTCTCCGGTGCATGCACTGCGGCCTGCCGAAGTGGGCTCCGACGGCATCGAATTTGAACGTCGACCTCTCCCCGGGGAGAAGGTCATCATGAAGCCTCCGTTCGCCGCCGCTGTAGTTGTGTCGCTGGTGATGGCGCCGGTCGCTGCATCTGCGCGGATCGCACGGTCGGTGACAACGTCGACGACGCGGGGACGACGAAGTAACAACCTGTACGCCGAGCAAGCAGCAGGACCGCGGTGCCTCAAGTCCGCCAATCGCACGTCTCCAGTCCCCAATCGATCGCGCATGTCGGCCGCCTGAAACCCGGCAGCCGCAGCCGAGCATCAAAACGGTGAGCACGGCGAGTGACGGTCGACGGAGGTGGTCAGTCATGAGTCTCTGTGCCTTCTGCGGCTATCCGACCCTGGATGACGGCATGTGCGCCTATCACGGCCTCGGCCCGGGCACGCGGGACGGCGACGACTGGGCAAGCAGCAATCGCACGATGTGTGACTTCATTCATCGCGGCATCGTGCTCGATGCGAGATTCGTTCACCGTACGCGTCAGGCCGTATAGCCTCTAACGTCCCTCCGGCGGTGCTGCGTCGCATCAGAGCATGAAGCGGATATCGGACCCGTTGGTCGGATAAGCGTAGATCACCTGCTTCAGGTCGTCTGCAGGGATGCGAAGCCGGATGGCGACGGCGAAGAGATTGATCACCTCGGCGGCGTTGGGCCCGAGGAGATGCGCGCCCACGATCCGGCCGGTGCCTTCCTCGATGAGCACCTTGAAACCCGACGCCGTCTCTCCTACGCGGCGCGTATTGAACCACGCCGACGTGTCCTGCCAGCTCGCGCGGAACTTCACGCCAGCCGAGCGCGCGGCGTTCTCGGTGAGCCCCGCCGACGCCAGCGGCGGGATGCTGAACACTGCCGAGGCGAGGCCCTCGTAGTTGACCGCGAGACGGTTGCCTTCGAGCAGGTTGGTGGCCAGCACGCCGGCATCGTGATCGGCTTTCGGCGTGAGCTGCGGCCCGTTCGCGGCGGCATCGCCACCGGCGTAGATGGCGGGATTCGAGACCGATTGCAAGTACTCGTTCACGACGACGCCGCGCTTCTCCCGCTTGACGCCGGCCTTGTCCAGATCGAGGTCGTCGAGTTCGGGCACGCGGCCGGCGCCGTGGACGGCCATGCTCGCCTCGAATCGGCGCTCCGTTCCGTGCTGGAGACCACGGACGACGAGACCGCCGCCGGCGTCGCTCTCGATGCCGAGCACTTCGGTCTCCAGCTCCACGCGAATCCCGAGCTCGCGCGTGCGGCGCACGAGCAGACCCACCAGATCGGGATCGAAGCCCTCGAGCGGCCTTCGACCCCGGTGCAGGATAGTCACATCTGCGCCGGCGCGCGCGGCCACATGAGCGAACTCGAACGAGATGTAGCCCCCACCGACGAACACGATGCGGGCCGGCATTTGGTCGAGATTCAGGAATTCCTCGCTCGTCGTCAGCCGGTCCGCCCCGGGGAACTTCAGCGGCGCCGGCATGGAGCCGGCGGCGATCAGCACACGCCGGCCGATCAGGCGATCGTCGGCGACGGCGAGCGTGGTGGAGTCGACGAAGCGGGCGCGCCCGTGGAACTGCTCGACGCCGATTTTGGCCCACGCCTGCTCGGTGCGTTGCGGCGTCGGATCGATCAGCGACCGCTTGAATCGCATGAGCGCGGGCCAGTCGATCGTCAGCGAGGCGGCCGGCACGCCGATCGTCGCCATGTCCCGCGCGTGATGGACGGCTTCGGCCGCTCCGACCAGGACCTTCTTCGGTACACAGCCCCGCAGCGCACACGTGCCGCCGAACGGGCGCGAGTCGACGACCGCAACCGTCCAGCCGGCCTCGCGACATCGAGAGGCCACGGCCGAGGTCACGCCCGTGCCTACGACGACGAGATCGACGCGTCGCTCCATAGCGGCATCCTCCGGTGGGTTTCCGCCGCGCTCAGCACGGTGACATGCACACGCTCACCTTCCTTCGCTACTTTGAGGCGGAGGATCTTCTCCGACGGCCGCCCCGCGGACACGCGGCGTCGATCCGGATGCCGCACGGCTCGCACAATCGGGTCGTGTCGGAATTCTCGGCTTGGCAGCGAGGGCATTTCATGGGGCGATTTCCAAAGCGGCGTATGCTGTCCCGGAGCGTAACACGCCCCGCCACGGCGCCGCAGTCGGAGGACGACGTATGGGACGACGCCGGACGACGACGCTCCCGTTGGTGACCGTCGCGGCCACCGTGATCATCACGGGCTGCGCCATGGTCCGACGGTCGGAGACGGTCGATACCGAGCAATTGCTCGCGGCGGCCGGGTTCAAGATGCAACCAACCGACGCCGCCGACCAGCAGCTCGAGGCCACGCCGCCCTACCGGCTGGTGAGCCGCACCAGGAATGGGACGGTCGAGTACGTGTACGCCGACCCGGACAAGTGCAGGTGCGTGTATGTGGGCGGCCCCAGGGAACATGCCGAATACGAGCGCCTGAAGACAAAGTCAGCGGCCAAAGGCGCATGGCCACCATGCGACTACCAGGGACTATGTTGGCCGTGGTGACGACGACGATGCCAAAGGCGTTCACGATCGCCGCGTCCTTGCTGATGGTGGTTCTCGTCGCCCGCGCGACTGCTCAACCAGCGACCGTCAACGTGCCCGATAATCTGAAGCCGGCGGCGAATGAGTCGCTCGTGCTGATCCTGTCCGCACAGGGCGTGCAGATCTACGAATGTCGAGCGAAGACGGATCAGGCCGGGTCATACGAGTGGGCGTTTGTCGCCCCCGAGGCCGACCTGTTTGACATGCGCGGAACGAAAGGCGGCCGCCACTATGGCGGCCCACATTGGGAATCGACCGATGGCAGCAAGATCGTCGGCACGGTGAAGGCGCGCAGCGACGCGCCGGAGGCCGGAGCGATCCCCTGGCTGCTGCTCACGGCGAAGTCCGTCGGACCGGACGGCGTACTGAGCAAGGTCATCAGCGTACAGCGGGTCAATACCACCGGGGGAGTGGCGCCGAAGTCCGGCTGCTCACAAGCCACGGCGGGGACGCAGGCTCGCGTCGACTATACGGCCGACTATTACTTCTTCACCGCCAGGTAGCACGCGCCCGCGACGATGGCTGGCGTGTCGCGCTACTACCGCATCAGCTCCGCCGCCTGGACGAGTCGGTAGTCCCACACGAAGACCTGATAGTGGTCCGCCGCCGGGAGATTACGAATGTCGAAGTACGCACGCCCGAAACCTCCGACACCGGTGGTGACCGGGACGATCCGCTGAGCGACGACGGCATCGGACGCGTCGCGCGACTGCACGAGAAGACGCAGGTCCGCCGCGTAGTCGCCGTAATGGCTCACAACGTAACCGTCGAGGCGACGGGAGCCCTCACGCTCGGGTCCCGCCGTCCATTGCAAGCTGAAGTATCGTTCCCAACCCGGCATCAGGGTCACCATGGATCCAGTCGGCGGCGCCGGGTAATCCAAGGCCAGTCCGCATCCGGCCAACGCCACGACGATCAGTCCCACTCGAAGGACGGCGGAAACCGACTTCAGCAGCATTGCAGCGCCCCCCACGTCTCTGGGATGCCGGAGGGCCTCCGGAGGTTTCTTCTCGGGCGAAACGCCCGGAGAGCCCATCCTCGACCCGCGCGAGCGGCGACTGTCGATCCCCGATCCCGTTCGCCCTCGGCATCTCGTTCAATCCCAAGTTCACCGACAACAACGCCGCATGCATGATCGTCAATGACGAGGCGTTCGTCATGCTGTCGTGCGAGAGCCGCGCCGAGGTCGACGAGATGGTGAAGCAAGCGCTGGCGCCGTTACTTCCTGCAGTACGAGGGCACCCAGCTTTGGCCAAGCATCTCCGGTGCAATGGTGCTGTAGTCGAAGCCTTGCCCATCCGCCATCATCTGCTCGACGTCGAAGAGCAATGGCGTCTCCGGGATGTCGCGGAAGAATGCTCGATACATCGGCGCCACCATGAGGCGAGCGGCGCGCAGGCCGAGCGGACCGAGGAAGTTGCGCCGCTGGCCGACGTGAGCGAGCTCATCGGTCATGACTTCCCGCAGAAGCGCGCGGACACGCGCGCAGGCCTCCGGCTCGTCAGCGAGGATCTCGTCGAGAACGCCGTCGATGTGCGCGTACACGGTCAAGCCCATCAGCTCGCTCACGAAGGCGGGTGGGGACAGCATGGCGTCGGGGAACATGGGGAACACACGGTACATGCGACTCATCCATTTTCCGAGCGGCGCCCACTCCACCTGACCGAGGTGGAACGTGCGAAAGATCTCCTGGAACAGCCGCATGTGACTGAATTCTTCGCACAGGTGATAGAGCCCGATCTTCGCGACGATCGACGTCGACTCGGTGAGCGGCTTGGTGCGATCCCACGCGCTGGAGATGCCCACGTATTCGTGGCGGGCGAACTTGTAGAGGAATGTCAGCAGCAGTGTCGTGCGGTCGAGCGTCCGGGGATCGTCGCACATGATCACGCAGTTGCGGTAGAACCGCGCGGGGTCGGCCAGCGGCCGGCGCGACCGCACGGGATGCGCCTGGAAGCCGGCGAGCGTATCCCGCTTCTTCTCGAGATCTTTCTGATCCCGAAAAACCTCACCGTCACGGCCCACGCAATACTGCCAGTAGGCCTCGAAGTTCGCGTGCCGCTCTCGTCGGGTCGCCGACGTGAAGATCGATCGGTAGCGAACGTCGCTCGAACGCGATCGCAGGGTCAACACGTTTCAGCGTAACCTGTGTCTCAAGCGCCAGATGCCGGCGGCCGACTCGTTGAATGCCGTGAGCGGGGCTCAGAGGCGCACGCAGGCGCGCTCATCACTCGTGCAACATCAGCAGCCAGTCGGGATCGAGGGTGATGCCGCGCTCGACGGCCTGATCGGGGAAGCCACCCCCGTCCCCGGTCACCGCCAGCCGGTCCCAGAAGCTTCGTCACGCGTTTTCGCACCTGCCGCATTGAGCGCGCCCAGAACGAGACCGGCAATAGGCCATTGGTCGTATGGCGCGTCATCGTCCGACCAACGTCCAATGGCGGCGTCGCCGCAGTCGGGCCCACGACGGCGCAGATCGCCGTCCGGATGCCCGTTTGCAGGGCGTCAGGCAGCTACCGGTTCGACGTCAAGGGGATCGGGAGCTGGCGGATCGAGGCGCCAGCCGAGATCGATCGTTTTACTTCGCGTATTCGAACTCGGGGGCGGCCTTCAAAGCTTCCTTCGTGGCGCCTGGCAGGACGATCTTGCCGCCGTCCTCTTTGAACTGCGACATCGGCACTGCGACGTCGTGCTTGCGCATCCCGAGGAATCCTCCGACGCCGACAATGGCATACGACACTGAACGGTTCGGTGCGACGATCAGATCAGTGATGCTGCCGATCTTCTCGCCCGCCGGGTTGTATACGTCCTTCCCGAGGATCTGCTTCTTCGCGCTCCACCCGGTCGCGACTTCGCGCAACTCGGTGCCGGTCACGCCGATCACCGACGAACCGGCCACCTGGGCGACGCAGTTCACCGCACTGCTGGCCACGAGGAGCGCCACGAGCACCAGGGATGCGATTGTTCTCATGCTGCTGCTCCTTCCTTACGCAAAACCCCTTACGTAACACCGTCTTCGAACTCTGACGGGTAGTGAAGCACCGGGGGTATCGACAGGCAGAGCCGTCCGCCGGGTGCGCGACGCAAAAGGCCCTGATCCGGCCGGGACTTTGGTCTCGTGGTGACAGCGCTGAGCGGCCGTTACGGTCGATGGGTGCGGTCGGTACAGAGCCTGCTGAAGGTCAGCATGAGACGTCGCCACACGTGTGCCCTCTTCACGGCGTGCGTGTGGATCAGCGTGGCTCTCGGCGATTGCTGGCCGGCGTCGGCCGAGAACAAATGGGTGTGGATAGCGCCTCACTGGGACGAACAGGGGATCGCCAGTTTACCGAAATACGTCGAAGTCATGAGGCGCGTCGACGCCATGAGGCTTCCGAAGAATGAAGAGGCGAAGGCCGTTGACTCCTTGGGTTCGACGTCAGGGTTGAGCTCCAGCACGCTCCAGCGCCTCAGAGCTCTATCGGATCGCCAGAACGCGGAGGTGAAAGCGAACAAGCCCGGTGCCTGGTGGATGACCACCATCGAGGGATTCGTCGCAGCGGAGGCGCCCCGGAGGGACTGGCACCAACTCAAGACTTTCGATTCTCTCGCCGTTTGTGAGGGGACGCGCATACTCGCGTGGCACATCGTCGTGAACCGTCTGCGGCGAGCCGAGGACGAGCTCAACGTCGAACTGGCGACCCGCCCGCCTGATCGCTGGGCGACGATCGGTGATCGCGGAAACCAGATCGCCAAGGATACCGTCGTCCGCCAAAGCAGCTGTGAGCCAGAAATACTGTTCCGTTAGGCATCGTGCGCGAAGGCAAGATCGTGGCGCCGAGGCTCATTCGCGCCGCCACCCGCGCGATTCGAGGCACGCGAGAAACAACCGCGAAGTCTCGTTTGCCGGGGCCTGCCCTTCGTGAAAGGTGACCCACCGCAGGGGACCGATCCGCGGCACACGGACCTCCCGCATGCACATGGATTGATCCAGCGCCAGCTGGGCTTGATCGGCCGATGGGCTTCCGGGGATGCGCGACCAGGTGACAGGCGCCTCGGGACGAAACGCCCACCCATGTTCGTCGGGATAGCCGCGGTATCCGTTTATAGGCGCGCCCGAGCTTTGGGTCCGCGCCCACCCCGCCGCCTGCATACAATTTCGGTAGGCGTCCTTTGTCGCTTCCTGCAGGCAGATTCGCTCGTCCTGGTTGAACTCCGCTCCCGATCCGTCCGGCTTCTCCCAGTAGAACTTCGAACAGCCCACGGCGAACGCCGATAGGCCGATAAGACAACCAAGCACGATCGTCATCGTCGTTCGGTTCGCCGCTCTTGATGTAGCCACTGATACGTCCACTCAGCGCCGATCGATCACACCCGGCCCAGTTGGCCACACCCCGTGGCTCAGCCGCAGAGCCATCAGGCCGGTCTGTTGTCGACGTTCGGCACTGTGGGCGCCGATCTTTGCCTCACCTACACGCAGGTGCCCGCGAGCCCGCTCCACGTGTGACCCGCTCTCTCGCACTCGCCCTTCGACTTGTACCAGAGCGGCGAGTCGCCTGGGTATGACGTGTTATGGCGTGGCGTGGAACTCGCGCAGCCGGCCACGAACCCCACAAGGATCAGGGCGACCGCAACAGCCTTCATGCGCGCTCGACGATCGCACGCGTGGAACGGTGACAGGCAGGGCCAAAAGGGAAGCTTTCCCAAGCCAATGTCCCATGGCGTACGGCGGCCGGCGGGCATACACGAGAGAAGAATGATTGGAACCCGCGCCGCGGTCGGCCTCGCCTGTCTGGTCCTGCTCGCTGGATGCGCGAGCTCGCACGCCTACACGGTGAAGCGGGCGGACACCATGCTGCCGTGCGCAATGTCGGTCCCCCAGCGCAATCCGCTTATCGGCGTCGCGCTCTCGGGCGGCGGCAGCCGGGCGGCCCTCTTCGGAGCCGCCGGGCTGGAAGCCCTGGCGCAGGTCCGCACCGACGATGGAGTCTCGTTGATCGAGAAGATCGCGCACCTGTCGAGCGTGTCCGGAGGCAGTATCGCCGCGAGCTACTACGCGCTCAAGAAGCCCGGCCGGGACGTGAAGGTGCTCAACGCCGACGGAACGTTGTCGGTTGCGTATCGGGCTTTCTTCGAGCAGTACGAGGTTGCGATCACTCAGAACTTCGAGACGTCACTGATCTGGCGCCAGCTCCTGTCCTTCCGGTGGATTAACTCCGCGCTCGCCGCGCGGACGTTGGCCGAGATTCTCCAGAAACGCCTCTACGAGAATGCTCGTATGCAGGACATCACGATGCGGGAAAAGGCCGGCGACAGTCCCGGCCTCATCATCAACACTACGCTTTACAACAACGGTCGTCGCCTTGCCCTGACCGGACTTCCGCCGGAGGCGTTCGAATACGACTTCTTCGCCGATCTGGAGCGTGCGCTGCGGGAACGTGGGCGTGACGTGGAGCCGGCGCCCTACATCCGTGAGCGGTGGAAGACCCTGCGTCCGTTGACGCCCCTCGACATCCACATGGACCCGTGCGCGGCCGGTCTGGCCGGCGCGGTCACGGCGTCGGCGTCCTTTCCACCACTCGTCGGGCCCATCACCCTGCAGGTCGGCGGAGAGAAGACGTACTGGCATGCGGGAGACGGCGGCCTGTACGAGAACCAGGGCATCGAGACGCTTCTCTTTCTCTACCTCAAGCAGATCCAGACCAAGCAGGCGAAGCGGGCGCTCATCATTGCGTTCGATAGCTCGTACCCATTTTCGGTCGGCGAGCGACAGCTGGGGCTGCGCTCCTTGCCATTCACCCTGCTCACCTTCGACTTCTCGCGCATTCCCAGCATCATGGAAGAACGGGCCAGCGCCTACTCGGCGCTGTTCTTCCGGAGCCTCCAGCTCGAGGGCGTATTCCCGGACTCCAACACGTTCACCGCGATGATCCTCCGCCACACCGACGCCAAGTGGGCGGCGGACATGAGCGACCTCCCGCCGGCGTGCAAGGCCGAGCCGAAGCCGCTCACGTCGCCGCAGGCCGTGAGGGAGCGCATCGCCGAGATCCCGACAGCGCTGAACTTACCGTCGAAATGCGATCGTGAGCTGCTCGTCACCTCCGCCAGCAAGCTCGTCGCGGAGCGCCGTGACGCAATCCTTGAGTTTCTGAACCGCCCGTAGCTTCCTGAATGGTTGCGAAGCCGACGGCAGCGTCGCCGGCGATGCTGCTGACCGTCGACGCCACCGTCGGCCCCCGCGCTCGCCCATGGACCACGCGACTGTTTCAGCCGATGGCCGCAGGCAGGAGGAGGGAGCGCGGAGCTGGATCTGTCCTCTATCGTGAGCGCATCAACACGAGCGGCGACCCGACCATGCTCCCGGAGATCTGGTTGCCGTCCGGCGAGATCTCAAGGGCGCCGGTTTGCCGAAAGCCGGTACCCAAGGCCAGTCGCACGGTGTTTCCCTCGACCGTTCCCTTGATGGGACCGCTGAGATCGTAGCGACCGGACACGTACACATCGCCTTCCAGCGCGCTGCCGGTCTGAACAAGGCGGAGGGCCACCGGAGTCTCCAGGCCCTGCGGTCCTCCTTGCCCGCTCCAGGTCCCGGTGAGATCCGGCATCGTGAGAGCGACGCTGGCGATTCGTGGCGTCGTCGAGGCCGTCGTTCTCGTCGTCTTCGTCGAAGAGCCGCAGCCTGTGATCAGGGCGCTGATGATCACAAAGGCGGTGAGCATCATGAGGATGCGGTTCATCGTGACCTCCCTGCCTCTTTGCGGCGATGCTCCAGCCATGCGGCCGGCCGGGCAAGGGCCGATCGTCGAGTGCGGACGGGTCCGCCCGGCTCTAGGAGGAGGGTCCCGGCGCGGCTGCCTGCTTCGTGTGCATCGCCGCCCGGCGATTCGACCTGGACATTGGTCCCACACATCGGTCACGATTGCGACCAAAGACGGATTGCGTCGTTGTTTTAAATGCATCAGGCTGAGCCTTGAAGGCCCATAGACTCACCTAAAGGCAGTTCAGTGACCCGACCCCTGCGGAAACCAGAGCCGCCCAGCGGCTCTGCGGAGCGCAACGACGAGGCGGCGGACCGCCCGATCGTCTTCGTCATCGATGACGACGAATCCGTCCGTCGAGGCCTCGACCGCCTCCTGCGCTCGGACGGGCTCGACGTCGAGTGCTTCGCGTCCGCGAAGCTGTTCATGGCCCGCCCGGTGCCCGACCGTCCTGCGTGCATCGTGCTGGATCTCCGCCTGCCGGGGGCGAGCGGGCTGGAGGTTCAGGAAAATCTTTCGCGGGCGCGCCAGGACATTCCCATCATCTTCATCAGCGGATATGCCGACGTGGGCTCGAGCGTGCGTGCGCTCAAGGCCGGCGCCGTGGATTTCCTCCAAAAGCCGGTGAGCGATCAGGCCCTCCTGGACACGGTTCACGATGCGCTCGAGCGCGCGCGGGCGATGCGGCGTCAGCGCGCGGAGCACGCGGCGATCCGGTCACGATTCGATCTCCTCACGCCGCGAGAACGGGACGTGCTCCGGCTCATGCTCCGGGGGTTGCTCAACAAACAGATCGCGTCCGAGCTCGGCATCAGCGAGAAGACCGTGAAGTTCCATCGCGGCCACGTGATGAGCAAGACCGCAGCGGGCTCGCTGGCCGAGCTCGTGCGGGACGCCGAAAAGATTCACATCGAGTCGCCCTCCGGCGCCTAGCGCGGCGCTCGGAGAATCAGCCGAAAGCCCAGGTGGCAGACCGAGGTGTCGACCGCCTGCGCCATCCGTGCCGCGGGGCGATAGCGCCGGCAATAGTTCGGCGCACAGAGAAACGATCCGCCCTTGATGACCTTGCGCGGGATCTTGATGTTCGGGGTCTGCGGGTCGTAGCTCCGCTCGCGGGGGTCCTCGCGATCGAAGGCGCCGCAGCAGGACGGCGCCGGCTCGTGATGGGGCGCGTACCAGTCGGTCGTCCACTCCCACACGTTGCCGATCATGTCGTACAGGCCGTAGCCGTTCGGCGGAAAGCATCCGACCGGCGCCGTTCGCTCCCACCCGTCGGTCACGAAATTCTGCCAGGGGAACTCGCCCTGCCACGTGTTCGCCATGTGGCGCTCGCGCGGCGTGAACTCCTCACCCCACGCGTACGTGGCGCCGTCGAGCCCACCGCGCGCCGCGAACTCCCACTCGACCTCCGTGGGCAGGTCTTTGCCCACCCACTGCGCATACGCGATGGCATCGTCATAGGCGATGTGCACGACCGGATGCTTCGCGCGGTCCTTCAGCGAGCTCCCCGGACCTTCGGGATGACGCCAGTCGGCGCCCGGGACGTACTCCCACCAGTTGTAGTGATTGCGCAGGTCCACCCGATGCGGAGGCTTTCGGAACACCACCGAGGCCGGCACGAGCAGCTCAGCTTTGGCGCCCGGATAATCGGCGGCATTCGGAGGCCGCTCGGCCACCGTGACATGGCCGGTGCTCTCGACGAAGCGCCGAAATTCGGCGTTCGTCACCGTGAAACGGTCCATCCAGAAGCCGTCCACGTCCGCCGAATGCGTGGGGGCTTCCTCCGGATAGTGCTCGTCGGACCCCATCTGGAACCGGCCGCCGGGAATCCATACCATGCCGGCCGGCGCGTGACTCGGCGGACGGACACGAACCGTCTGAGCCACTACTTCACCTGATACCCGCGCCCGCCCATGCAGGCGGCATAGGCCTGGTCGTAACGCCCCAGGCTTTGTTGCTGCTGGGCCATGGCCTGCTGGTTCGCCGCCGCCGAGTACTCGTTCGCGCGGTGTTGCCGAATCGCGCCGCTCGCGGCGCCGACGCCGGCGCCGATGGCCGCACCTTTCCCCGCGTCCCCACCGATCGCGCCGCCGATGGCGCCGACCGCGGCGCCGCGCGCGCCACCGCGCACGGCCCCACCGGATTGGGGAGGCGCCGTGGGTGGCGATGCCGCTGCGTAGGACTGCGAGGGATCGACGCCGGTCTGCTGCTTGGCCCAGTTGTGACACGAGAACTGGTCTTGCTCGAACTGCTGCTGGCTCTGACCCTGTTTCGGGTACACGAAGACTTCGGCGGCGGCCGGCGCGGCGACGACGCCGCACAAGACCGCGGCCGTGATGACGTGGCGTGCTACCGTCATGGCTCCTCCTCTGGTCTCGAGACGTTCAGCGCGTCAGACTTCAGCGTGTCAGCGGAATCTCGGAAGCGAGCTCCGCCTGGATCTTCTTGTCGAGCTTGTTGTCCACCTGGTAGAAGCGCGCGACCTTCGTCGCCGGAAGCACGCCGAGGAACCGCGGCACGTACTGCGTCTTGATATCGAGGCGGGCGCGCTCGATGTCCAGGTAATCGTTCAGGAGCTTGGCGGCCATGTCGTCGTTCAGCGAGTTGTAGTTGCCGGCGTACACGATGATGAGATCGACGAGGCGGTCATCCACTTTGGCCATGTCGGTTCGGTAGTCGCGATAGAGCGGCCAGAACGCTTGCGATTCCGGAGCCGTCAGGTCCATGGCGGAAGTCACGAGCGCCTGACGCCGCGTCTGGATCGCCGCGCGCGTGAGCGCGATCTCGTCGAGCATCTCGCCGGACACGACGTTCGACGCCCCGGCCTCCACACTCGAGGGGGCTGCCGAAGGCGCCGACTGGGATTGCGCCGTCGCGGACGTCGCGCTTACGGGTTGCCGTTGAGCCGTCGCCGGCGGCGCTGTCTGTGTCGTGCTGCAGGCCGCGGTCGCGAGGACGGCCGCGAAGGCGACGATGGGCATCGGCCTGCCGAGATGTTCCATGGCACACCTCCTGGGTCACGGACCAGTCTGGCGTCCCTCATCGGGAGCCTCATAGGGCCATCCGGGCACGCTGCTCGTGGTCGTTCGCCATGGAGCGCCGCGCGCCTTCGGTTCGCCGCTGCCACGGCCAGCGACCTTCGATCTCGAGCATCAGCGACCAGCTCAGGAACGTCCGGATGAGAACGAGAAGCCCGAGACCGGCGATGCTGCGCAGCGTGTTGTCGAGCGTCACCGTCCGCACGATGTCGGCCGCCACGAGAATCTCGAGTGTGAGGAGCAGCGCGCGCCCGATGCGCCGCCGATAGTCGTCGTAGGCGGTCGGGTCGTTCGCGCGTCGTACGACATAGCCGATCACGTAGTAAGCCGTCGCCACGGCGATGACTACGACGATGAGGATGACGGCCAGCGTCTCGATGGCTTGGGCGGAGGCTTCGATCCACGCGCGGACACTCATGACTTGTGGAGGGTGACGGCCACCAACCGGACGATGAGGAGTGCCGGTCCATTGGCACTCTCGCCATTGGACTTCTCGCCGAGCGCGAGAAAGTCCACGCCTCCCCCGAGCATGGCCAAAAGCAGGATGGCGAGCGCGGCCTGGACCGGCACCCTCCCCACCGCGGCGACCGCGACGCCGAGCGCGGCGGGCGCA
>Ga0114129_10002959_pt1 | contig 23767 bp, 20 predicted proteins | sample RhiMetdeltSRZDD1_FD_80071 | JGI IMG/M metagenome (GOLD analysis project Ga0114129, IMG submission 80071) | Populus rhizosphere microbial communities from Tennessee, USA - Rhizosphere MetaG P. deltoides SRZDD1 (version 2) (version 2) | ecosystem: Host-associated > Plants > Roots > Rhizosphere >...
GAAAGCCGCCTCCAGCGAATCGATCAACCCCGCGCGCCAAACGGCACACGCCGCCACACCTGCCAACAATGCGAGGCCGAGCGAAACAAGCAGAGATTTCCAGGAGAATGTCTTCAAGTCGGATGGTGAGGAGGCAGGTTCAGTAACCAACGCGCGCTCAACGGATTGCGCCAACCGAATTATACACGGGCCAGCATCGTTTTGCGCAAGCAAAAACGATGAAGATTTGGCCCAAAACTGGCACCTTTTGCGAATGCGCGGGGGAGGTGGAGCTTATTCGGCGGTCGTTAACGAAAGGAGCGCGCTGAGTAATTCCGCTTCTTCGCCTTCGAAAACAGTTCGAAGGTCGAGTAAAACGCGATCGTTTTCGATCCGAGCGATGACGGCCGGCCGATTGTGGCGCAGACGCTCCTCGATTTCGTTCGCGCTGAAATTGTCGTGTGAGATCGAAATCAGCGGGGTTCGCAGGCGGGAAGTTGGCGCGGCACCGCCTCCGATGGCGGATTCGCCGTCGATAATTTCGAAACGAAGATAGTTTGAAGTGTTCTGACCAATCCGTTCGATCAAGTGATCCGCTCGTCGTTTAATTTCGTCGTATGTCATCGCCATCATGCGGTGCATGGGCACTTCATTCGTCGCAGTGCCCCGAGCGTAGGATTCCAGCGTCGCTTCCAACGCCGCGATTCTGAGTTTATCTGCGCGCAGCGCGCGATAGAGCGAGTACCTTCGCAAGCGCTCGATAATCTCTGCGCGACCAACGAGCAATCCCGCCTGCGGTCCGCCGAGCAACTTGTCTCCGCTGAACGAAATGACATCGACACCGGCTGCGAACGATTCGCGAACTACCGGCTCGCCTGTTATCCCATATTCGCTGAAATCGATCAGCGCGCCAGAACCCGCGTCTTCGTACAGCAGCAGGCCAACCTCGTGGGCGACCGACGACAGCTCTTTCAGCGTCGGAGTTTTTGTGAAGCCGACAATACGATAGTTCGATGTGTGCACGCGCATAATCAGGCGCGTGTGGGTGGTGATGGCTTTCTTGTAGTCGGAGAGCTTAGTGCGATTAGTTGTGCCGACTTCAACCATGCGCGTTCCGGATTGGGCCATTACTTCGGGGACCCGAAAGTCTCCGCCGATCTCAACCAACTCGCCTCGCGAGACAATCGTTTCGCCATCGCGCGCCAGCACCGTCAGCACCAGTAGCGCTGCCGCGGCGCAGTTGTTGACTATCAGGGCGGCTTCTGTCCCTGTCAGTTTCGCGAGAAGATCTTCAGCGCGCGCGCCGCGACGGCCGCGGCTGCTTGAATTAAGATCGAATTCCAAATTGCAATAGGCAGAAGCTTCTTCGATTGCTTGTCGCGCCGCGTCAGACAACGGTGCGCGGCCCAGGTTTGTGTGAAGGATTACACCGGTCGCGTTAATTACGCGTTGCACGGCAGTGGCTGCTTGTTCGTGATATCGTGCGGACAGCCTTTGTTCTGCTGCTTCGAGCATCGTGGCGGCGGCATTGCCATCGCGATTTGCAAACGCGCCCGCAAGAATTTGAGTGCGCAAGTCGTCAGTGACTTGCCGCGCCAGGAACGTCGAGTGCTCGGCGCCAATCGCTGTCTTCAGAGAAGTGCCGGTTTTGGTTCGCAATAGGGCGTCGATCGATGGAAGCGAGCGCAGCAGGGCTTTCTTGTTGTCGGTTTTCGCGGCGGTTTTGGCCATCGGCTCGAAGAATATGCGGTTTGCGGAACGGAGGCAATGCGGGCGAAAGAAGTTATTGACATCTTTTCGTCGGAACTCCTACACTCGAAGTATCGCGGCGACCCCGCTTGCGCCGCCCGTCAAGGAGTCTTAGGTGCCCATAAACAATAACAAGCTTGCGCGTTTGGCCGCTGAGCGCCGCGAACGAAACAAGAACAAGAACGTCGTCGTCGAACATGTCACGATCGAAGATCGTCTGGCGCGTCTGGAGGAAGACATTCGCCGGTTGAAGGTCGAACACGATGTTTATTTTAACGGAGGCTCGAAACGGCCGCCGTACGACACGAAGCTGCGGGTTGAGTCGCACCTGAAGCGAATTGGCGATGACCGATCGTTGAATTTCGCGCAGCGCTTTCACTACAACTCGCTGGCCACTCGATACAATTCGTTTCGCGAGGTTTGGCGCCGCACGATGAAGAGCCGCGAAGAGGGCCGCGATTTTGTGACCGTAAGCCGCGTATCAGCGCGCGAAAAAGAAAAAGAGGCGTCCTTCACACCATCGACTTTCGCCTGCTCAGATGTGCGCCACGATGTGCAGACAATCAAGGGCGTGTACGATGCGCTGATGGACGCGAAGCGTGCCTGCGGCGAAACCGCCCAGGACCTGTCTTTTGCAAAGTTCCATCGATTGATCCTGGAAAGAACAGAAGCATTGAAGGAGAAGATGGGGACCGATCGGGTTGTGTTTTCAGTTGAGGTTGATCATGGGCATGTGAGTTTTAGAGCGAAACCTGAGTAGTAGCATAGACTCTCAGTCTGTGACCCACGGAAAATACACAGACTAAAGTCTGTGCCACAAAAACAAAAAAGGCGATCTCGAAATCCGAGATCGCCTTTCTTTTCTTGCGCGTTCCGGACATGACCGGAAGCGGCCAGTGGCTTTGCTTGAAAGCAAGCCGGGGAGACCTACGCCTTTGTGACTTTTTCAGCCTGTGGTCCTTTGGGGCCTTGCGTCACTTCAAACTCGACCTCCTGACCCTCTTCGAGGGTCTTGAAGCCGTCGCCTTGAATGGCGCTGTAGTGCACAAAGATGTCCGAAGAGCCTGGCTGCTCAATGAAGCCGTAGCCCTTCGAGTTGTTAAACCACTTGACCTTACCGGTTATTCTAGACATACAAACGAATCCTCCTAACGATTCGGAAAAATTGGCTTCAGCGGCACAGGCTGAAGTCTGTGCCACTCGTCCAACAGGGTTAATGCTGTGAGCCGGACGCGCTTACCTTTGGGCGCTACACGGAAACACACTAGCGAAAAGCGCCCGGCGATTCGCACACACTCGCGGCGATTGACGGGCGCAACTTCCAAAACAAGAACTCATTACTATTTTCGCGCTTGCAAATCGAAATGCCGAAGGCAGGTGTAAATCCTGGGCTCAGCACTGATTGAAAACGTCGGCGCATCCTAAACGATGCCGTTTTGGGCTGTCAAGAACTACTTTTCGCGGCTGTAATGCGGCGCCTCCGGGCGTTTATGCTGCTTTTCGCAGCGCTGCCGGGGTGTTCTTGATGTCCAGCTCCTTGAAGATGTATTTCGCGCCGCCGAACTTTTCGGTCACAAAGAGCACATAACGGATGTCCACGGAAATCGTGCGACCCTTCGGATCGTTGTAAAAGAAATCGTTGCCGAGGCCTTCATAATTCCCGTCGAACACGATGCCGACTTGTTCGCCCTTGCCGTTCAAAATCGGCGAGCCCGAATTGCCGCCGATGATATCCGCGGTCGAAATGAAATCCACGGGAACATCCTGACCATCTGAATAGGGGCCGAAGTCGCGCGCGCGATAAAGCTCCTTAAGCTTCGCCGGAACATCAAAGGGTTCGCGGCCGGTATCTTTTTCGATAACGCCGGCGAGATGTGTGAAGGGTTGATAGATCGCTGCGTCGTGCGGGATGTAGCCCTTGACTTCGCCATACGTGAAACGAAGCGTGGTGTTTGCATCAGGGTACGGCTTGCTGCCGCGCATTTCGCTCATGCCCTGGACGAGCAACGGCCGCCGCTTGCCGACGATCGCATTGAAGGCGCGCGTCCGCGGCGCGTTCTCGGCGTTCAGCGCGCCCATCTCTGAGGCAAAATCGATGAGCGGTTCGTTCATCTCGCGCAACTGTGCGGGAGTCTTATCGAACAGGGCTGAGAATGCTTCCGGCGTCGAGAGGTTCTTGCTGTCGATAACCGCGCGCGCGAAATCTTCTTCAGCGCGAATCCGCGCTTCGTCTTTCAGGTTGCCGAAGCGTTTCTCGATCGCATCGATCTTTTGAGTTGCGGGAAGCTCTGCCGCCTTTCTCAGGAAGAACGCCAGCATCTCACGCTCAAGCGTCACGTTTCGCCCTGCGAATATTTCGGGCAAAGCAGCGCGCGCCCGGGTGACCACGAGCGCGAGATTTGGATTGCGCTCGGCTTCGGGCCTTTCTTTGCTGGCAGCGTAGCTATTGATCAGACCGGCGATTTCGAAGACGTCGCTTAACGTCGCGATCTCCTGAATTATCCGATCGCGCGGCTGCGTCTTCTGCAATTCTTCGTAGGCCTTGGCGAGCGACGGCAGAATTTCTCCGTACTTCTTCTGCCGCTCCGGGTTTTCGCTTATCCATTTCGTGAAGGCGACTTCCTGTGCGCGTTTTTGATCGACAATGCCGGCGCGGCGCATCGCCAGCACGGACCCTTCGTTATTCTTTAATTCATTCGAGATGCCGAAGACCACTGACTGAAGTCTTATTCGCAAGGCTGGATTCATGCGACCCATGTTCGTGAGTACTTCCATCTGCTTCTGTTGAGTCTCGATCGAAAAAGGAATGAACACGTCCTGGTTGTACGCGACGGAATAGCTTTCGCGATAGCGACGTGTCGAGCCGGGATAGCCCATCACCATCACGAACTCGTTGTCCTTAACACCGCCCATCGATAGCGACAAAAACTTCTTCGGCTTGTAGGGAACGTTGCTGGTTGCGTAGTCCGCCGGCTTTCCGTCCGCTGCGGCGTAAGCGCGCAGGAAAGTGAAATCGCCGTCGTGGCGAGGCCATTCGAAGTTGTCTGGGTCGCCTCCAAAGAAGCCGATGCTCTTCGGCGGCGCGTACACGACTCGCACATCACGCAGCACTAAATATGTGAACAAGTAGTAAGTCAGGCCTTCATTCATCGGCATAACACGCGCAGTGATTCCTTCGGCGGCTTTCGAATTGTCTACTTCCAGCGCGCCAGCCTTCGCCTGAATCGAAGCGTTGCGTTCGGCCTGCGGCGTCGAGTCGCTTACGCCTGCGAGCACATCAGCCGTGACGTCTTTCAAATCCTGCGTGATCGTAATCGTGTAGCCGCTCAACGGCAGCTCTTCGGTGCGATTGTGCGCGACGTATCCCATCGTGCCGTAATCCCTGGTCGCGTCGGAAGCGCTGACGAGTCCGTCAAATGCGACGTGATGATTCGTCAACACCAGTCCTTCCGGCGAAACGAATTCGCCGGTTCCGTAGCCGCTGCCAAATCCCACCCGCACGACCGCGTCTTTGATACTTGGACCATTCGGGTTGTAGATGTCTGTGAGCGGGATTCTCAATCCACGCTGCTTGAGCTTCGCCAATGGAAGTTGATTGAGCGTGTCCGGAAGGAACATGCCCTCATCGCCGAGGACTGAAACTGGAATGAAGCTGATGAGCAGCAGAGCAGAAAGAACAAGCGCAGTCGCGCGCGGGTATTTCGAAATCATCAAGAGTTTTCCTTTGTGATTGATGGTCTGGGTAGTGGCGGGATGTTAGCAGAAGCCTGACACGATCCTGAAACACGACCGACCTATCAGGCTTCCGCGTAATGTCACTCTATAGCGCCGGGCAGATATCGCCTGGGGTCAACCGGCTGATTATCGATTCTCACCTCGTAGTGCAAGTGCGGTCCGGTCGAACGCCCAGTGGAACCGACCAGGCCGATGGTTTCCCCCCGCGTGACAGTCTGTCCGACCGCGACGTTGATTTGCGACAAGTGGCCGTACCGCGTGGACAATCCAGCGCCGTGATCGATGTAGACGACGTTACCGTAGCCGCGCTGTCGTCCGGCGATCGTGACGCGGCCATTCGCCGCCGCTTGCACGGGCGTCCCGTAGGCGGCGTCGATGTCCTGGCCTTCGTGATACTCCCAGCCGCGACCTCCGAATGGATTTCTCCGACCGCCGACGCCGCTCTCCAGCGCGCCCACTACCGGCCAGAGTGACGGTATCGCGCCATGTCCACGAACCATGTCCTGGTAAATCCACATCTGCCGTTCCAGCTTTGCCGTTTTTGATTCGAGTGCGGCTAATGCTGCGGCACTGTCAACCGGTCTCGCCGGACCGCCCTGGCCACGCGGCGCAAGTTGTTCTGGCGGTGCCGAAATGCCGGACATCTCGGCCAGCTTGCGAGAAGTGTCCTCAACCGCGTTGACGCGATTGTTGAGGTTTTGCAACTCCTGCCCCTGCTTTTCGTTCTGTTCGCGCAGCCGCGCATTCTCGCGTTCAATGCGGAGATGCGCTGCCTGCTGTGTCAATCCATAAAAGCCGTACACCAAACCTGCCACGACCACGGCCAGTGCCGAGATGGAGACTTTGAGCCACCGTTTATGAACGGAAATGCGACGAATGTGAGCTCGGGAACGGGAAGTACGGGCGACGATAAAAGCGTAGAAACGGTCGTCTCTAGTCATTCACTCTGCTCCTGTCGGGCGCCAAGCGCGTTGGTAAAACGGGGCCGCGTGGCGACCGGAAAAGTAACAGACGCCGACGAGGGCGACTGAAGAACCTAAATTTTGCGAGGCCTTAAAATTAAGAACCCTGCCGAAGAAACTGAACCCTGCTTGAGACTAGCAGCCGATATGCGCGCCTGAGTCGCCGGGTAAACGTGGCTTTTAGACTCAGAAAACGGATCCTGGATGCTGCCAGAGCGGGAGACCGTATCACACGAGGCAGGAGAAGGCAAACGGAGAAAACTGGATTGGCGAACGGGAAAAGTAGCTTTTTACAGATCAGACTTGCGCTTCTTGTGATCGCGGTAGATGGCCAACACGATCATCACCATTACGGCGCCGAAGATCACTACGATTCCTAATTTGATGATGGCGACCAGAAGTCCGACCGCGACAATAAGCTGCTTCAGCAGGGCTACAATCAGAAGGATCAGACCGATGACGGCGCCGCCGCGAGATATTGCTGAGATAATTCCCATCATTGCTGGCAAATCTACTGACGCGACTGAAGCCGCGCTGAGCCAATCTGCCGCGGCTGCACACGTGTCGGGAAGTCACCACCGTCGTAAGCCGCACGCGCAAATTGGCTGTTAACAACGACTGACGGCGGCGGACTGTTAACGTCGAACAGTCGCAATTCCTCTCGACGTCGGTGACGCTTCATGTAATCGAATAGAATGTAAGCGCCCAACACGACCAGCGCGACCGGCAACGCGCGCCGCACTGGGAACTGAAACCCAAGGACGGTGTGCGCGAGAAAGATTCCGCCGAGCACCAGAAGCGTGATTCCCCAAGCCAGAGGATTTCCGTACAACTGCCGCGTGATGGCGTCCTCTTCCGCGTCCGGCGCGAGGCCGGCGCGCGTCAACTGTGCTGTCCGGCAAGCGTCGACTGCGGCAAACAACCATGTGCCGGCCACTCCAAGCACGAAGAAAGCGACGCCGTCAGTAACAACCGCCATCTGGAAAAAGCTGGCGAAGATCGCGAAATGAACGATGGCTTTTGACGTTTGGCCGTTGTAGGCGGCGCCCAATCCCGGTACGAAAAGCGAAAGAAATGTGGCGATGAACGGTGAAGACTTACGACGAATAACTTGTTGTCCGGACGGCTGTGACTGCTTAAGTCTTAGTGCATCTACGCCGGCAACGATGCAATCCTGACAGAAAGCGAATCCGCGAATCCGATGGTCGCATGCCGGACACAGAGGCCGCGCACAGTTGCTGCATTGCGCCATCGCCGGATTCTTTGGGTGGTAATTACAATTCATCAGTTGCTTCACGCGACCGTCGCGTTGGATCTCGTACGTCGAACTGCCGCCGAACGTTCAGCGGTTCTTCTGTCCGCCGTTGTCGTCGCGGTTTCCTTCCGAGCTGCCTGGCGAGCGCGACGGCGCGCTGTTTTGATTTGAGCTATTCTGATTCTCGTTCGCATTGTTGTTCTTCTGGTTGTCTTCACCGCCCACCAGTTTGTTGACGCTGCCGGCAAATTGCTTGACACCTTTTTCGGATCCTTTCGTTGCACTGTCGGCGGTGCGCTCTGCCAACTGCATGCTCGCGCGATAAATCCCGCCCACCGAACCATCGGTCGAAACCGTGTTCGTCAGTACAAAGACGGATACCAGCAACATTGTTGCGACTGAAGCCAATTGCGGCGAGACAATCGGATCGAGCGCGCCGCGCAGCCATTCGACCAGTCGCGCAGAGAAAGGAGCGCGCACTTGCTGCGGCAGAACATTTCCAATCGTCGCTTGCAGAATGCGCGCTTCGAGACCTGTGGGCACCGGCAGTTCGTCCTGCGAGTACGTGTAAACCGCGCCGATCGCGCGCACGACCTGGCCGGGAAGTTCACTGCATCCCGCGCACAAAGCTGCGTGCCGCTCCCAACGGTGATACAGGGGCGCCAGCAGAACGCCGTCGAGATAATCCGTCAGGTATTCCTCGAACTCTTCGCAGGCGATTGCCGTTTCCGGCGCAGTCTTCATGAGAATCCGCGCGTCCAGTCCGACACCTGCGGGCGGGGCTTCTGAGGATGAGCAAGCGACGATTGTGTTCTTAACGTCGTCCAGCAAATCGTGGCAGACGGGGCAGCTTAGCGCATGTTCAGCAAACGCACGGTGCTCCTCGACGAGAAGTGCCCCATCGAGGTAATCCGTCAGTCGATCTTCAAATTCGTGACAAAGCATCGCGTTTCCTACTTCCTGAACCCTTCGTCTGACTCCTCAGACACTACGCCTCCACTACTCGCATACGACGGAGAATCTTCGCGAGTTCGATTCGACCGCGATTAATCCGCGATTTGACCGTGCCTTCAGGGATTTTCAACAAATCCACGATCTCCTGGTAGCTCAACTCCTCGATGTCCCGGAGGATCACGCACGTTCGCAAATCCTGGGAAAGCTTGTCGATTCCGGCCTGAACCTGGGCGCCCAACTCGCGTCGCTCCATCTCGCGCTGAGCAGAACTGTCCGCCGACCGCAAGTGATACTTGTGGTCTTCAAGGTCATCCGCGATTTCGTCCTGCGGCGCGCGCTGTCGTTTGCGGTAATCGTCAATGATCAGATTGCGCGCCAGCCGCATCAGCCAGTTCTGCAAATCGCCTTGTTTTGGATTATATTGGTCGAGCGAGCGATAGACGCGAACAAAAACGTCCTGCGTCAGGTCTTCGGCGCTGTCGGCTCGAGAGGTGAAGCGGTAGGCGAGGTTGAAAACGCGACGCGAGTAAGTCTGCACAATCTCTTCCCAGGCCGCGCCGTCGCCCGCGCGACATCGCCTGACTAGTTCAGCGCCTTCATTAGTGGCCAAGCTCCTGACGGCTCCCACTCGTTATGATCTCCTGATCTGTAAGTCGCTCCAAACGTGAAATCACCAAGTCCCGTGCGGACATCAGCGTCTTACGTCCATATTTGCCTCAAAGTTCCGTGCCCCGGAGCGCGGTCAAGGCCTTCTTGCGTGCAACATTAAACTGTAATAGGCTGACTCCGCCAGCCCAATATCTTGTGGTTGGTGTCAGCCGTAAAGTAGGTTCAACTGTCCCGCTTGCTTCGAGGCCGCCCGCGGAAGCCATGGCGAAATATCGAAAATACCTTGAATTTCTCGGGATGCTGCTGTTGGCCGTGGCCATCATCTGGTGGTTCGGACGGAGGCTGGATTGGCATCAAGTGAAGGTGGCAGTCGAGCGATCGGATTGGCGTCTGATCGCGTTGGCTTGCGTCGTCATCCTGCTTGCCTATCTTTGGCGGGCGATTCGTTGGCAGGCGCTGTTGTCACCGTTGACTAAGACCAGTTTGCGCGAAGTCTGGATTGCCACGACGGTGGGTTTCGCGGCGGTGCTGACGATCGGGCGTGCTGGCGAGATTGTGCGGCCCGTCGTGCTTCCGATGCGCGATCCCCGCGTACGACCGGCTGCGTCCATCGTGACAATCATGATCGAGCGACTCTACGACACGATGACCGTTGTTGTGTTGTTCGGGCTCAACCTGTTCTGGCTCAAGCCAGTGAGCGGCGGGGATTTTGGGCCGGCTCGGTTCGTGGGTTTTGGCCTTGTTTCTATCGGAGCTCTCGCGATCATCCTGCTCGTCATTTTTAGGCTGCGATCGGCCCGAGTCATTGCGTGGCTCGATAACAAAATCAAGGATGGTGCCGGGTTCCGACAGCGCGTAAAGCGCGCGCTTCTGAGCACTCTTGAGCAACTCGCGACGGCGCTTAGCGTCTTGTCGGACATTAGGCTGCTGGCGATCACGATTGGCTGGTCTCTGGCGCTTTGGTTTTCGGTGGCGTTCGCAAATCTGTTGATTTGTCGGGCTTTCGGTTTGCAATTCGGGGTTTCGCACATTTTGTTCGTTCTGGGCTGGTCAATGATCGGCTCGGCCGTTCCGACTCCCGGTGGCGCAGCCGGCGCTTTTCATGCGGTTACAGCCGGCGCGCTGATCTTGCTCGGTGTTGCTCAAAATCAGGCGGCGGCGATTTCGATTGTGCTGCACCTGGTGGATTTCGCGCCGGCAGCTTTGTTTGGATTGTTCTATTTCCTGCGTGGTGACGTGAATTTCTCGCGCATGCGAAAACTGCTCTCGGCAGACGCGGTTGAGCACGCGGTTGAAGACGAAAGAATCGTTTTGGCAAGAGGGACTTAAGATAGCGGAGGAATCGTCATGAAGTGTCCGTTCTGTGGTTTCGTGGAAGACAAAGTTGTGGACTCGCGCGAATCGCGTGAAGGCGAGTCGATTCGCCGGCGCCGTGAATGTCTGAAATGTGAACGCCGCTTTACGTCATACGAGCGCATCGATGAAATTCCTTACATGGTGATCAAAAAGGATGGACGCCGCGAGACTTTCGATCGCAATAAAGTCATGGCTGGGTTGCTGCGAGCCTGCGAAAAGCGGCCGATTCCGCCGTCAAAGCTCGATGCTATAGTTAATGCTGTCGAAAAGTATGTGCAGGAATCGGCGGAACGCGAACGGCCGACGAGCAAGATTGGCGAGCAGATCATGCGACGGTTGAAAGAACTCGATAAAGTTGCTTACGTTCGTTTCGCGTCCGTCTATCTGGAATTCGAGGACGTGTCCGAGTTCATGGAAGAACTGAAGACGCTGGTGCGCGCCCGCGCCGGCGCAACGGCAAAACGGGCCTGATGTGATGAAGCGCGTGATGGTGAAAAGCGTCGGGCCGGCGGGACTCGAGCGTATTGAGCTGAGGCGGCTCACGGAACGAATCGGCTGGCTCTTTTCGTTGTTGCAGGAAGCCGCAGCTACCCAGACGCCCACGGATGCGGGCACTTGGTCGCCGCCTGTCGATGTCTGCGAGACCACGCAAGCGATTCACGTGCGCATCGAACTGCCGGGCGTATCGGCGGCGCAAATCAAGGTCGGTATAGACGGAAAACGACTACGGATTTGTGGTGAGAAGAAAAAGAGAAGCGCCGGGCAACGCATCATCTCGCACCTTTGCTCGGAGCGCACGTACGGGCATTTCGAGCGTGCCGTGCCCGTACGCTGGCCAATCGACGTCAAAGGTGCGAGCGCCGAACTCTCGAAAGGGGTTCTGCTGATTCGACTGCCCAAGTTGAACGACCGAAGAGGTACAGAGATTTCGATTCCGATAACCGAAAAGGCGGGATGATCGTAAACAATTCTATGGCGACTGAAATCGACAACGAGATAACTGAAACTCTGGAAGCTGCGGACTCGCCTACCGATCCGCAATTGCAGATTCCGGAAGAGCTGCCGTTGCTGCCCTTGCGGGACATCGTGATCTATCCGTTCATGATCGTGCCGCTGTTTGTCTCGCGCGAGAAATCCATCCGCGCGGTCGATGAGGCGCTCGGCGAGCACCGAATGATTCTGCTCGACTGCCAGAAGGATCTGGATAAGGAAGAGCCGACCCAAGACGATCTCTACAATGTCGGCACGGTGGCCGTCATCATGCGGATGCTGAAGCTGCCCGATGGCCGCATTCGCATTCTGGTGCAGGGTGTCTCGCGTGCGAAGGTTGAATCGGTCGATTCCGGCGGCGAATTCCTGCGCGCGCGTTTGAGCGTGATGCCTGAGGTGCTCGCGCCGGAGCGTTCATTGGAAGTCGAAGCGTTGATTCGAAACGTCCGAGCGCTGATGGAAAAGGCCGCGGCGTTGGGGAAGAACATCTCGCCGGAAGTAATGGCGATTATTGCGAACCTCGACGATCCCGGTCGTCTGGCTGATCTCTCCGCTTCAAATCTCGAACTGAAAGTTGAAGATGCGCAATCTGTCCTTGAGATCGCGGACACTACTGCGCGTCTGCGCCGCGTCAATGAAATCCTGAACAAGGAAATCGAGGTGTTGACGGTCCAACAGGAAATCAACACGCAAGCACGCGCCGACATGGATCGTTCGCAGCGCGAGTTCTATCTGCGGCAGCAGATGAAAGCGATTCAGGGCGAATTGGGCGAAGGCAATGAACTCGCCGAAGAAATTCAGCAGTTTCGGGAAAAGATCGAAGCCGCGAAGATGCCGAAAGCCGCGGAAGAAGAGGCACTGCGGCAGTTAAAGAAACTCGAGCGCATGCATCCCGATGCGGCGGAAACAGCGACACTGCGAAGCTGGATGGAAATCATCACCGACCTGCCGTGGTCGAAATCTTCGAAGGACAACCTCGATTTGCTGAAGGCGCAGCGCATTCTCGATGAAGATCATTACGGCCTGGAGAAAGTGAAAGAGCGCATTATCGAGGCGCTCGCCGTTCGCAAGCTGAAGCCGAAACCGAAAGGCCCGATTCTTTGTCTTGTCGGCCCGCCGGGAGTCGGCAAAACAAGCCTCGGCCGCTCGGTGGCGCGCGCTTTGGGCCGCAAGTTCATGCGTCTAAGCCTCGGCGGTGTGCACGACGAGGCGGAAATTCGCGGCCACCGCCGGACCTACGTCGGCGCCATGCCCGGCCGCATCGTTCAGGCGATTCAGCAAGCCGGCACGAACAATCCGCTGATCATGTTGGACGAGATCGACAAAGTGGGCGCGGATTTTCGCGGGGATCCATCGTCGGCGTTGCTCGAAGTTCTCGACCCTGAACAGAACAACAGCTTTCGCGACAATTACCTGAACGTCACATTCGATCTGTCGAATGTCATCTTTATGACGACCGCAAACGTGCTCGACACGATTCAGTCGGCTCTGCGCGATCGGATGGAAGTGATTCGACTGGCCGGCTACACGGAAGAAGAGAAGCTCGAGATTGCTCGTCGTCATCTGCTGCCGAAGCAGATGGAAGAAACCGGCATCACGCCGAAGGCGGTGCATATTTCGCGAACGGCGATGGCGGCGATCATTCAGCGTTACACGCACGAGGCCGGCTTGCGCCAACTCGAGCGCGAAATTGGATCGATTTGCCGAAAAGTCGCGCGGCGTATTGGCGAAGGCCGGAAGGAGCCCGTGCGCGTGTCGCTGCGAAATCTTCATGAATTCCTCGGGGTTCCCAAAGTGACGCCGGAAGAGGTCTTGAAGAAGGATCAAATCGGCGTGGCAACCGGGTTGGCGTGGACAGCCGTCGGCGGCGATGTTCTTTTCATCGAGGCGTTGCGGATCAAAGGGAAGGGAAATCTGGTGCTGACCGGGCAGATTGGCGAAATCATGCGCGAGTCCGCGCAGGCTGCTTATTCGTACGCCAAATCGCGTGCGCGAGAACTCGACATCGAACCGGACGACATTAATAACTACGACATCCACATACACATTCCGGAAGGGGCGATTCCAAAAGATGGGCCATCCGCCGGTATTACCCTGGCGACGGCTTTGGTGTCTGTCCTTTCGCGCAGGCCTGTCCGAAAAGACGTGGCGATGACGGGCGAGATTACACTGCGCGGAAATGTTCTGCCGGTGGGTGGCATAAAAGAGAAGGTCCTTGCCGCGCGTCGGGCTCGTGTCCACAAAATTCTGATTCCCGTGCAAAACCGGCGCGATTTGGAAGAAGTTCCCAAAGAGCCCTTGAAAGATATTCAGTTCGTCTTCGTCGATAACGTTCGGCAGGTCTTCCGCGAGGCCTTGGGAGCAAAGGAGAAGCCCATCGTTAGCGCTAGTCCTCGACCGGTGCGATTACCGCAAGCCGCCAGCCCGCGCCGAGACGTCTGAAGGTAAACGGGGATGACAGAGCCGACCGCTGAAGCCAAGACCTGGAAACGGCTGCTGTTGTGGCTGATCCTGCTCCTGCTGATCCTCGCTCCACCCATAATCATCGTTTTCTTCCTCGGCGCACTTTAAGCGAACAGGCTTCGATGCGCGTCCGTTCGAACCTGAGCAACCCGCGTTATCCCGCAGGAATCAAAGGGTTTCCCTCGATTTTTATTGGCCGAAAGTGGTTTGACACCCCCAGACGCGTATGATAACCTCCCCCATCAAGTGGCCGGGTTGTGAGCCACGAAAACGGAACTTTCCGGCGTTCCGAACTTTTTACTTATTGGAGACCGCAGGTGCGACTCGGGCAAGAGTCGCAGTCGTGGAGATTCCCCGAAGCAATATCTGAGGAGAATAGCGATTAATGTCCCGTAAGTCCCTTACCGTATTTTTTTCAAGTGTCCTGATCGCCGTAGCCAGCGTTTTCATTCCGGCAATAGTTCAAGCCCAACCGGGCGGCTCTTCCGCGCGAGAAATCCCAACTGAAGTTCAGAAGAACGAACCCCGCGTCGATCAGATTATCGAGCGTGCGAACGATCACTTTCGCAGGGGCAAACTTAATCTCGACGACAACAAGCGCGAGCAAGCGCGCGATGAGTTCGATAAAGCGGTTGACGAAATTCTGATGTCGGGCCTGGATGTGCGATCCAGCCAGCGCCTTCAGACTTTCTATCTGGAACTGGTCGAGAGGATCTACCGCGAAGAGGTTCCGATAAACCAGCTTGCGCCACAGCAGAACGCAACGCCGGTCATCGCGCAGGCGCCTGCCGATCCGAAAGCGGAGACCGTTGAAGTCGCAAAGGCTCAACAGCCTAACCCGCAGCAGATCGGTTTCGTGCAGCAGGTGTTCGTACCTTCTCCGCAAGATCCGTTGGGCATCGCTCTTACGGATGAAGAGAAGCAAGTTTCCGACACGCAGCTTGCTGATCTTGAGCAAGCAAAGAACGCCCTCGATTTCAAGTTCATTGCGAACCCGCTGGTTCAGCAGTTCATTAACTATTACCAGGGCCGTGGGCGCTCGACGATGGAAAACGGTCTGCGCCGCTCCGGCCGCTACATGAAGATTGCGCGCGAGGCTTTTCGCAGGAATGGCGTGCCCGAGGACATTACGTGGCTGGGTCAGGTGGAAAGCGCCTGGCAGAACCGAGCGGTCTCGTGGGCTGGCGCATCTGGTTTGTGGCAATTCGTTCGCGGCACCGGGACACAATACAACTTGCGTCAGACTGCCTGGGTTGATGAGCGAAACGGAATCGAGAAACCGACCTACGCCGCAGCTCAGTATTTGAAGAGCCTCGCAAACCGTTACAACGGGGACTGGCTGCTCGCCATGGCGGCATACAACACGGGCGCACTCAACGTTGATCGGGCAATTTCACGGGCCGGCGAAGCCAACTACTGGAAGATTTATCCGTACATCGCGCAGGAAACGCGTAATTATGTGCCGAACATTCTGGCAGTGATCCTGATTGCCAAGAATCCTGAGAAGTATGGCTTTCACGGTATTCGACCTGAGGCGCCGATGAGCTTTGAATCGATCCAGGTACCGTCGGCGACCAATCTGCGGCTGATTGCTGACGCGACTGACACGAGTGTCGATTACATCCAGAGCCTGAATCCGGAATTGAAACGCGACACCACGCCGCGCGGCGAGACTTACAACGTGCGCGTGCCCTCGGGACGCGGCAAACAGTTAGCATCGCTCTTGAAGCGAGTGCCGGCTGATCGGCGTGACACAGCCCGCGTCATCTCCGTGGCGCCCGGTGAAGAGTGGCAGGCGATCGCCAACCGCACGGGCGTGAACGTGGCAACTTTGCAGGCGATGAACACAGGCGTTGACTTGAAGACGGCCAACAAAGTGTTTGTGCCGAACAGCAACATTCGGCTCACCAACTGGAAACGTTCCGGCGAAACAACTACCGCACCCACTTTGACGAAGGTTAAGGCACGCAAAGGCGACACGATCTCGAAAATTGCCGCGGCCCGAAAACTTTCGGTGGACGAAGTGGCCCGGTTGAATGGCATCGCACCGGACGCCGAATTGCAGGCGGGCCAGGAAATCAAATTGCCGGCCGCGGGTACATCATCAGCGCCGCCCAGCCGTCGCAGGTAACAAACAATTCATTAGGCGTTCGCTTCGGTTCGAGCGCTGTACTTTGAGCGAGCGCGCTTTTTACGAAAGGCGCGCTTTTGTTTTTCCGTGGCACAGACTTCAGTCTGTATTTCTTCCAGGATATTTCTGGTAACAAACCACAGACTAAAGTCTGTGCCACCGAACTCCCATGCTCTTCCGCGCCCTTTCAGCCGCCGTTTACGGCATCGACGCCAACCTTGTCGATGTGGAAGTTGATCTGACTCCCGCACGTGGCGAAGTCGATCAAACACCGGCAGTCATCATCGTTGGTTTGCCTGACCTCGCTGTCCGCGAATCGCGCGAGCGCATTCGGGCGGCCATTAATAACAGCGCATTCTTCTTTCCCTTTCACAAGACAACCATCAATTTGGCTCCCGCAGACGTGCGCAAAGAAGGCGCGAGCTTCGATTTGCCGATCGCCCTGGGAATTCTCGGCGCGAATGGCGATCTGGCCAATGCCGAGCACCTGACCGACATCCTTTCGGTGGGCGAGTTGTCGCTGGATGGACGTGTACGTCCAATTCGCGGAGCGCTTCCAATCGCCCTGCGCGCCCGTGAATTGCAAACCAGGCACTTGTTGCTGCCGGATGAGAATGCGAAAGAGGCGGCCGTGGTTTCGGACGTGAACGTCTACGCCGTGACAGACCTCCGCCACGCGGTCGAGACGATTGCTGCTATTCGGTCCGAGAATCCACCTGTGCCGATTCGTGTCGATCCTTCGCAACTACTTTCGCCGAGCGATCATTACAGCGTCGATTTCCGCGAGGTACGCGGACAGCAAGCGGCGAAACGCGCGTTGGAAGTTGCGACTGCCGGTGGCCACAACATTCTCTTGATCGGGCCGCCCGGCTCGGGGAAGACGATGTTGGCGAAGCGCCTGCCGACGATTCTGCCGCCACTGGAATTCGAAGCGGCACTTGAACTTACTAAAATCCATTCGGTTGCGGGCCTGACAGGACGCGCGGGTTTGGTGAGCGAGCGGCCGTTTCGCTCGCCGCACCATACGATCAGCGATGCGGGTCTGATTGGCGGCGGCGCCGTGCCGCGACCGGGTGAAGTTTCGCTGGCGCATCAGGGCGTGCTGTTCCTGGACGAGTTGCCGGAATTCGATCGCAGCGTGCTCGAGGTCCTGCGCCAACCGCTTGAAGATCAAAAAGTCACGATCAGTCGTGCCGCGATGTCGCTTACGTTTCCATCGTCATTCATGCTGGCCGCGGCGATGAATCCGTGCCCGTGCGGGTTTTGGAACGATCCGACGCGCGAGTGCCGTTGCACGCCTTTGCAGATTCAGCGCTATGTCGGGCGTATTTCCGGGCCGTTGCTTGATCGCATAGACATTCACATCGACGTGCCGGCAGTGAAGTTCCGCGAACTGACGGGCGACGCACCGCCCGAAGTCGAGGACTCAGCAGCCATTCGCCAGCGCGTGATTCGCGCGCGTGAACGCCAACGAGAGAGGCTGGCTGGCGATGGAATCTTTTCGAATGCAGCAATGTCGCCGCGCCTAATCCGCAAATACTGCCGCATTGATTCAGAAAGCGAGACAATGCTGGAGCGCGCGATGGCCCGCCTGGGATTGTCAGCGCGAGCTTACGATCGCATCTTGAAAGTCAGTCGCACGATTGCCGACCTTGACGACACCGACGCGATCACCTCGGCGCATGTTTCCGAGGCCGTTCACTATCGCTCGCTCGATCGTACTTACTGGACGTAACCGTCCATGTGTTTTGGCGCAAAGGAGCCATGCCATGCAACTGAAGCGCTACAAGATAGTTCCGGGAACGGAGTACGGTACCCCCAAGGAAGTCTGGGGCTTTCGGACGAGGCCGCGCCGAACACTGCCCGCGGTTATCGCAGAACAATTCATCGCGGCGAATTCCAAACTCCTGGGATCTAAGGGTCTTAGTTTGCATCGGGTGCGCCAGATCGAAAGCTTGAGTGCTCATCACGTGATCTTTCAACAGAGACTGAAACGGCTGCCGATTCAGCGCGCGTACATCACGGTGCATCTCGGAAAAGAGGGGAGCATTTACCTGGTAAAGAACCGCGCGGTCCCGCGCGACTTTCTCGATCCCACGGCGGATTTCGTGATTAGCGAATCAGCGGCGCGGAAAAAAGCGCTCCTCAGCGTAGCTTCCAGATCGAAATCAATTCGCGTGGTTAAGACCGAACAGATGTGGTTTCCGCTGAAGTCAGTTTTGCGTCCGGCGTATCGAGTTCGCATTCAAAAACGCAGCCCGAGCGCGGACTGGGTGATTTTTGTCGACGGCGCGACCGGGCGCGTTCTGCGCAAATACGACAATCTTTCGGAAGCGGTTTTCGCACGCGTTTTCGACCCGAATCCGGTGATTGCGCTTCGTTCGGCGCGTCGGCTCCTACGCAACGGCAAACCTCACTTGCCGCCAGAGGCAGCGTACATCCGTGTCCGGCTGCGTGCTCTGACATCGCGGGAACGGATCGACGGCCGCCGCGTCACGACCAGCTTGACTCGCTACCGTGTAAAGCTGACAAGCGAACTCTCGTTCCCTAGCAATCACCGTTCGTTCGAAGAGGTGATGGCTTATTTCCACATTGATCGCGCCATCGCTTATCTGGAATCGCTTGGCTATCGCGGCCGGAAGCTGGCCATCTTTCGCGAGCCGCTGGTGATTAACGCCAATGGCACCAAAGAAGACAACTCCTGGTACAGCCCCCACGACCGCAGCATTACTTTCGGCACCGGCGGCGTTGACGATGCTGAAGATGCAGAAATCATTCTTCACGAATTTGGTCACGCAATTCAGGACGCTGTTTGTCCGGGTTTTGGACAATCGCTCGAAGCCGCCGCGATGGGCGAAGGGTTTGGCGACTATTTTGCCGCCAGCTTTTTCGCGGACAAAAAACCTCGGCGGTATCAAACATCAATTGGGACCTGGGATGGCGTGACTGATACCGAACACAACCCCCCGTGCGTGCGCCGAGTTGATGAGCGACTCACCTTCGAGTCTTTCGACCGCAGCGATGGTGCTGAGCACGAGAACGGGCAAATTTGGTCAGCGGCGCTTTGGGAGATTCGCACCGCCCTCGGTCGGAACATCGCGGATCGGATAATTCTCGAAAGTCATTTCCAACTCGACGGGTTCACGACCTTTGCGCGCGGAGCGCGCGCCATCATCGACGCTGACCGAAACCTCTATCGCGGCCGGAACGCAGACTGTCTGCGCCGCGTTTTCCGTCGTCGAGGGATTGGACCCGTTGAGTAATTCCGAGCTCACTTCTCCCAATGCTTGACCGGATAGGCTAGTTCAAGCTTTTGGTAGTAGCGACCTAATTTCGGTGTTTCCTCTGTGTTCCTCTGCGAAAACCTCTACGCTCCCTCTGCGTTTAACAGACGTCTGAATGCTTAACCGCAGAGGAAAAGCCGAGGTAGGCGCAGAGACCGCCAAGGATGAGTCGAGACTTAGATTAGGAGACTACCATTTTAGTCCGGCCGCTTGTCACCTTCGCGCTAAGATCGGATACTGAAACCCGCGCCCTCAAACAATCGTTCTGACGGAAAGACTGATGAGTCGGACGATGGTTCGAACTGAAAATAGTGTGCGCACGCGCGAACCAGTGGCTGGTATCGAAACCGAGACACCGCGAACGCCGGATTACGAGCTGACAAAAAAGGCCGCTGAAGGCGACATGAAAGCCTTCGAGGAGCTTTACCAGCGGCATAACCGGCGCGTCTACTCGCTGTGTTTGCGGATGACCGGCAATGTGGTCGAGGCGGAAGACCTGGCGCAGGAAGTCTTTATTCAGCTCTTTCGGAAAATCGGGAGCTTTCGTGGCGAGTCGGCCTTCACGACCTGGCTGCACCGTCTGACGGTCAATCAGGTGCTGATGCACTTTCGCAAGCGAGGCGTGCGCCTCGAGCAGACCACCGAAGAGGGCGAGGTGCCCGTGCAAATCGTGAAAGGGACCGAGAATCCGAACGCGATGCCGGTCGTTGACCGGATCGCTCTGGATAAGGCGATTGCGCAGTTGCCGCCCGGATATCGCACGGTTTTCACTCTGCACGACATCGAAGGACACGAGCACGAGGAGATTGCCCGGATGCTGGGGTGCTCAGTTGGGACATCAAAGTCCCAATTGCACAAGGCGCGTATGAAATTGCGTGGATTACTCAGGCAACAGAAAAAGGCGCACTAGCAACCAAGAACTTGGCCGGTTTTTTCGGGAGAATCGGCAGAACCGGCCAAATTGACATACGGCGAACGAATCGCCCCCAAAATGCAGTCTCCCCTTTATTGCTTTCGAGACCGCGACCGTCGCGTCGTCCAAAGCTTTATCCGTGATGCGCGACGCATCAGAGGTTAAGACAATGAACTGCGAGAAGTACCAGGATCTTCTGAGCGACCTGACTGATGGGTCGCTGACTCCCCGTGAGTGCGAAGAGATTGAAGCACACTTGAGCGCCTGCGGCGATTGCGCGGACGCGCGCGCGGATCTGCATGCACTAGTCGAGTACTGCCGCGAGCACCGCGGCGAATACGACGCCGTACCGAACGAACGCGCGATGTGGTTGCGCATCAGTAATACGATTGAGGCGGAATTCGCCGGCAATAAACCGGCTGCGGTTCCCGCCGGTGCCGGCTGGTGGTTCCGTCTCATGAACCGAAGCTGGCAGCTCACGTTTCCGCAATTCGCGACTTCGATCGCTGCAACAATCGTGGTTGCAGTGCTGCTCACATTCGCAGGGATGCGTATCTTTACCGGTAATGGTAACGGCACAAAGACTGGCGGCATCACGCTCGCTTCCGAAGTTTCCACAGTGCGGGATCGTTATCGCCAACAGCAGCAACTGATTGACTACTGGAACCAGCGCGTTGAGCTTAACAAGGCGCGCTGGAGTCCGGAGATGCGCGAGACCTTCGAACGAAATCTAACCGTCATCGATACTGCCGTGAACGATTCAATGGGAAGACTAAATCAGAATCCTCACGATGAGGTTTCGGAAGACATTTTGAATGCCGCCTTGAGCGACAAGCTTGCCTTGCTGAAGGAGTTCGCTGATCTATAATCTCTCGACCCTGAGTTGAAAGCAGCCCGATTGTGATGAACCGCCGCCGACCTGCCCACATCATTCGACCAGCGCTCTCCGTTGTCTTCCTTGTCACGTTGCTGACGACCGTGGCGTGGGCGCAAAAGAGTGTGTCGCGGCATTATCCGGCCGGCAAGAATGTGCGGCTCGAGCTGAAAAACCTCTCCGGCACGATCACGGTCGAAACGTGGAACCGCGACGAGATCAAAATAACCGCCCTGATGGAAACGCCGACTGTTCATTTCAATCCGCGACAAACTGATACCGGTTTGGTGATCGATATCGTGGGCGACAACCGCGGCCGCGGAGATGTCGGTGACGTGAATTTCAAAGTCCAATTACCGGCGCGCTCTTCAGTCGATTTGGAGACGCGGCGGGGACAAATCAACGTGAGCAATGTTCAGGGCGACCTGGTGCGCGCGCACGTCTGGACTTCAGGCGACATTCAACTGTACGGCATCAACGCCACGCGCGTGTTCGCCTCGAACTCGACCGGCGACGTCTTCTTCGACGGCGATTTTGCCTCGGGCGGAACTTACGAATTCAAATCCGGGCAGGGAACGATCACCCTGCAACTGCCCGTGAACTGCGGCTTCCGATTGGTGGCGACCGCGCCCGCGCAGAAAATTTCGATGGGTAAGTTTTGGAGCCCGAACATGAAAACGGTTGGCGAAGGCCGCCGCGTCATCGGCGACGTTGGTGATGGTCGCGCGTCAGTTACGGTCACGACTTATCAGGGCAACATCAACTTCGTGCGTCGCTAGACAACTCTTTCTTTCTCCCGCACAATCCGTTTCAGTGCGCCAGTTAAAAGCATTGCTGCTCTCAGCTTTGATTTTCGCAGTCACGTTGACTGTCTTCGTCCCGCCAATCACACTCGCGCAAAAAGAGAAGAAAGCTGCACCCCCCAGCGTCGATCTCAAGCGAACTATCACGCGTCATGAGACACATCGGCTGCCCTTTGGCGGTAGCGTAACGGTACTCGGCGCGCCGGCGGGATCGATAACGATTGAAGGTTGGCAGCGCAACGAGATCGACATCACCGCCGAAATCGAACTGCACGGCCCCAGCGACGCGGAGCTGGATCTTCTGGCGACGGTGAACAACTTTGCCGTCGATGTTGATGCTAATCACGTTCGCATAATTACTACCGGCACGCACGACAAGAAGTTCATGCGGCAGGTGGCGAAGAAATTTCCGAAAACGCTGTTTGGCTTACCGTGGAAGATCGACTTTCATTTGAAGGTGCCGGCGCTGACTGACATCGAACTCGATTCCGGCGTCGGACCGATAAAACTCAGCGGCATCGAGGGCTCGATCCGCCTGAATGCTTTGCAGAGCGACGCCAACCTGTCGCTCACGGGCGGATATTTTTCCGGCATCATTCAACGCGGCGCGGTCAGCGTGACAATTCCCGTGCGCAGTTGGCATGGCCTCGGCGCAAGTTTGCAGTTGGCTGGAGGCACTCTCGACGTCCTTTTGGCACCGGGATTTAGTGGCGACATTGACGCGACTATCTTGCGACTTGGAGAAATGAAGAACTCATATCCCGGATTGGATCCGCGCGAAGCGAATGCCGCGAATCCGCATTTGCTTCAGGGGCGCGCAGGAGCTGGGGGCGCGAAGCTTTCGTTTACGGTTGGAGACGGGACGATTGCAATAAAATCAGTGAGCAGCGGGCAGTGAGCAGCGAGCGGAGATTGCAAATTGAAAATTGAAGAGTGAAAAGAGCAAATTGCCTGAGACTCGGATTGGCATTTTCAATTTGCACTTTTCATTTTTCAATGTAGTCCTGAATGCTCGTCGCACATCAGAGTCTAGCGAATGGCTGAACCGATCCAACTCGACGTGCTTGCGATCTTTTCGCATCCTGACGATGCGGAGTTAACAATGGCCGGGACGCTTTTGAAGTTGAAGGCGCTTGGCTATCACACCGGCGTCGCTGACATGACGCGCGGCGAGATGGGCACGCGCGGTACGCCGGAGATTCGCGCGAAAGAAGCGCTCGACGCCGCGCGCGTCATGGGACTGGATACGCGAGTGAATCTCGCCCTGCCGGACGGCCATCTCGCTTTGAACGAAGAAGGGAAGTTAGCGGTCGTCCGGCTTTTGAGAAAACACCGGCCGAAGGTCGTCTTCACCGCACATTGGGACGATCCGCACCCCGATCATGCCGCGACGGCGCACATCGTCCGCGAAGCCGCGCGACTCGCGACCATGCGTCGATACGACAAGGACAGCGGTTTTGAAGCGATCAAATTACCGGCCGTCGCTCACGCTGTTTACTCGCGTCTGGTCGTGCCGTCTTTCATCGTCGATGTCTCTGAATTCGCCGAGAAAAAGATGGAGGCGATCCGCGCCTACGCGTCACAGTTTTACCTTGCCGACTCCAAAGAGCCCGCGACGCGCATCGCGCAGAAGGGTTTCCTCCGGCAGATTCAGGATCGGGCGAGATATTACGGGTCCTTGATTGGCGTTGACGACGGCGAGCCGTTCTA
>Ga0114129_10002960_pt1 | contig 23767 bp, 16 predicted proteins | sample RhiMetdeltSRZDD1_FD_80071 | JGI IMG/M metagenome (GOLD analysis project Ga0114129, IMG submission 80071) | Populus rhizosphere microbial communities from Tennessee, USA - Rhizosphere MetaG P. deltoides SRZDD1 (version 2) (version 2) | ecosystem: Host-associated > Plants > Roots > Rhizosphere >...
TCGAAACAACTGCATTGAACGACGTCCTGCGTCACGCGTTTGCAGGTATCGTCGCACTAGGTGGGGGTTGCTGGATTGAGTTACGCAACAGGATGCTTTTAGGGGAGCACAAGGCCGTTACAATCTGGATTGATACGCCATTCGAGGTCTGCTGGCGACGTATCGAGTTGGCCGAGGAAATCAGACCCCTCGCGCCAACCAAGGCTGAGGCAAGAGCGTTGTTTGAACGCAGACGCAGGATCTACAAACTGGCAGACATTCGTATTGAGAATTTGAATGACGAGAGCCTTGAGGCTGTAGCTTCGCGCACGAAAGCGGCGATTGAGCTGTTCAAGACACACTAAGCCGATCCACCGATTTCCACAGATTACACGGATTTCTATTTCGGATTTCGGAATGCGGATTTCGGATTTGGTCTCATTAACGCTCTGGCTTACCAGACCCTTCAAAGCGGAGCCCGTACCTCGCGGAAGAGAAACTCCGAAATCCGCATTCCGAAATCCGAAATGGAAATTTGTGTAATCTGAGGAAACGGTGGATCGGCTTACCGCGTATCGGATTGGCAACATTGTTTGCCGGTGCTAGAATTTTTCGCATTTAAAGGCGAGTGTTAATTATCGTAGGGTTATTTAAGCTTTCCTAGAACTAGTCAGGAGTGCCGCGCCTCTTGAGCTCACCATTGTTTGTTCTGGCAGCCTCCTCGACTGAGGCGAGCGAATGGAACCACAGTATCTGGCAACAGATGCTTTCAGCCACGATTCCTCAGAAATACAGCAACACATTCTTCAACAAAGCTGCTTTTGCCAATGAGACGTGGCCCGACGGCCGAGCTAAGTATGTTCCAAACGGGCTGCGTGTAGTGGAGACGCTGCTTCTGCGTGAATACTCAGAAGATGACGTTGTCGTTTGTTACGCGGACCAACTTGATCAATTCGTCGGACCCGACACAAAGGTCCTCGCAATCCACGCTCATAACCCGTTAGGGATCTCTTACGCAACGGACGTCTACTCTAAGCTTGCGGGCGAAAACCTCATGCCGGTCAATGCGCATGAATTCATTCGCATCGTAACGCACCCGACCGTTTTGAGATATAGACCAAAGATTGTTGTCGGAGGACCAGGTGCCTGGCAGTTGGAAAAGGCGAACCGCCTCGACGAATTCAAAATTGATTATCTGATTGACGGCGAAATTGAACGGGTCTTTGGGGAATTATTTGCCCGGATTGTTATTGCTGACCCCACTTTGCCTCGCGTAGTGAAGGTTCCGAAAGAAATGCAACCAACGGTGGAAGAGATTCCGGTGGTCCGCCATCGCTCCACATTCGGCGTCTGCGAGATTACGCGCGGATGTGGTCGCGGCTGTCAGTTCTGTTCACCGGCAACCAAGGTCGGTCGGTCGTTTCCGCTCGAACACATCATTGCAAACGCTCAAGTGAATGCACGTGAAGGGGCAACTGAGCTGATGCTCGCTTCTGAAGACATGTTCCTTTACGAACAGTTGCCAAACTTCGAAACTAATGTTCCAGCACTTGAGAAGCTGTTAAAAAGCGTCATCGCGGTTCCGGGCATAAAAACGATGCAGACGTCGCACATCACAATGGCGCCCGTGGTGAAGGATCCATCGATCATCGAACGACTGACGCCATTGATTGTCCCTTACTCACATCTTCGTCATAAAAACTCTACCGACCCAGACAAGCGGGTCGCCGATCCAATCATCGGACTCGAAACAGGCAGCCCAAGACTCTTCAACACCTATATGAAGGGCAAGGCCTACCCTTACAAGGCGCACCAATGGCGCGACGTTGTCGTCAAAGGGATGGAGATCCTGAACCGGCACAACTGGTTCCCGTTCTGCACATTCATTATTGGCCTGCCTGGTGAGACTGACGAAGACACGAAGCAATCTCTCGACATGCTTTACGATCTGCGTCACGCGAAGGGAATGTTTGTACCGACGTTCTTTGTACCACTCGAACACACCCGGATGGCGAAAACTGCCGGCGCAAAACTGATCGAAATGACTGATTTACAGTGGGAGTTTTTCTTTACCTGCTGGAAGTACAACATCGAGTTTTGGCGGGGAAGCAGTCGCACCAGCTTTAAGTGGTCACTTGGCGTGCCTGTTTACTACAGCCTCGTGGGCAAGAAGCTGTTCGGCAACGGCATCAAATATCCATTACTACGCTTCGCCGGTGTACCGGATCGGTTTATGTCGAAGCGGCTCTACCTTAACTTCACAGGCTACCGCCGCAATCCCAAAGGCATGGATCCTTTTGTTGGTGAGATCACTCCGTCGTTTCAGAGCGTGCGCGAAAGGGGCCTCAATATGATCGACGCCAGCCAGCTCCATCACATCCAATCGACTCACAGCGAGGCGATCGCTGCGTCCGGAGACTAGAAAAAGCCGCAGACTCACGCTGAAGGCAGACCAGAAAACAAAAAGCGGGCAAGCCTCTGCAAGCTTCAAGTTCTGATCGGCGTTAATCTGCGTTCATCTGCGGCTCAACCACCGGCTTCAGAATTTATACTTCAAAGCAAACTGCATTTGCCGTGAAGAACCTGAATCGCCGGTCGGGAATCGAGTATTCGTGATCTGACCGAAGTTGGTGGTGCCCACGACGCGCCCGGGCTGTCCGAAGTTCGCATGATTGAACACGTCGAAGATTTCCCACCGAAACTCGATTAGCTGGGTTTCAGTTAACTTCGTCCGCTTGATAACCGAGAAGTCGGTATTGTTGAATCCCGGCCCGATCACGACATTCCTACCCAAACCTCCGAATCGTCCCACTGGCACAACAAATGGTGAAATGTCGAACCAACGGTTAGGCGTTCCTACAATTGAGATTGGACCAGTCACGTCTGGTCGCACAGTGTTGTTGGTGCCAGTGAACGCCGCGTTGTTGACGACGATATTCACCGGGTTACCGCTCTGCGACTGCACGATACTGGAGAGCTGCCAGCCTTCAACCAACTGGTTGCCTTTAAACGGCAGTTCGTAGAGCCCGCTGATTACAAAGCGATGACGCGCGTTGAAATCGGAGAGACCTCGACTGGCGAGCGCGTTGTAGCTGTCCTGAATGACCACGCCCTGGCTGTTCAGCGAGTTGTAATCAATCGATTTCGAGAACGTGTACGACGCATTGAACTGCAATCCACGAGACAGCCGCTTGTTTGCAGTCAACCAGAGCGCGTTGTAGCTCGAGTTCCCGGCTCCCTCAATCTGGATAATGTTGAGCAGCGTTGTTCCCGGACGGATCGGGCTGGACGCCGACACAGTGGGATACGGTCGCGCTCCACCGTTGATCGGCTGATTGATGTTTCGCGCGATGCGAAGGTGTGTTCCCTTCGATCCGAAATAACCGACGCTCACTGCAAAATCGCGGCCCAGTTCGCGTTGGACGTTCAAGTTCCACGATTGAACGTAAGCGTTATTGAAGTTGGCATCCACGTTGTTAGGTGCAAGGCCGGCGGCGCCAGCAATATTCTCGGCAGTACCAAGCGGAATAGCACCCTGCACAGAAAGCGGCCGTGCCAACGGAGGATTGGAAGTGACGGGCGTGACGACGTTAGTTACGGGCTGATCTGTCAGAATCGCATACGCTGCCCGAACCGAAGTCTTGCCGTCGTTGAATGGATCCCACGCAATACCTACACGCGGCTCGAAGTTCTTATTATTTTCCTTGTAGACCTTATGGAGGCCCGACCCAACCCGAAGAAGCGAACGGCTTGCTGGATCGAAAACAACGAAACGGTTAAAGCGCTCCGTTGGTGTCATGTTCCAGTCGTAACGGAATCCAAGCTCGAGCGTAACGTTCGAACGGACCTTGTAGTTGTCCTGCACGTAAAACCCAAGTGCATTCTGGATAATCGCGCTCGATCGATCACCGATCGTGATCTGGAACGAGTTAGCACTTGCTGCGAGGAAAGTATTCACATTCGGGAAGGTAAAAGCGCCGGTATCGAGCGTGAAGTTGTTGTTATAGAAACGCCGCACTTCACCGCCGAACTTGAATGAGTGATTTCCTCGCAAGTAGTTGAGAGTGTCAGAAAGAACGACCGTGGTGTCAGAACGCCCTTGCGGAAAGCCGGCTGGGCCACCGATGTTGAAGTTGAATCCCGTAATGCTCATTTGCGGTAGTCCGATGGGCGCGTTGACGCCGGTATCGATTCCAAAATCAGCCGCGTTCAATTTAGCGTTTGGCGTGAACGTGATGTGGATTCGATTGAAGCCCAAGCGCGCTTCGTTAGTCACATTTGGACTAAAGATGTGGGTCTCATTCAAGGTAAATATCTGGCGGCGCGATTGACGCGTGTCGCCAAAACCAGGGACGGTGTTCCCCTGAAGGCTCGGCTCGCCGCGTTTATCGCGTTGGATAGCGTAGTAGCCGTGTAGCCGATCGTTGTTGCCGATGTTATGGCTGACGTCCGCGGTCAACTGATCGATATCGACTGGTGCTGTGCCTGAGCCCGCAAATCTTCCGATTGCGACTCCATTGACAACATCAACGCTCGTCGCCCGCGGAATTAACGGCAATAGTTGCGTAATTATTGGGTTCGCTACCGAGGCCCGTTGCGCATCCGTCAGCACATTACTAGTCAATGTCAAACCCTGACGCTGGCGAGTACCTTCGTAACTAAGAAAGAAGAAGGTTCGATTCTTGCCCTTGTAGCCGAACACTGGTCCACCTTCACCAAAATGCGGCAGGTTCACAGGCCCACCGATGTTGAAGCCAAACTGGTTCCGCTTGAACGGAGGCTTACGCGCAGCGAAAAAGTTACGAGCATCAAGCACATTGTTCCGCAGGAACTCAAACAACTCACCGTGATATTCATTCGTTCCTGAGCGAGTAGCGATGTTGACAATAGCACCGGAGTTACGGCCGTACTCGGCGCTGAACGTCGAATTATCAGCCTTAAATTCCTGCACCGTGTTTATCGAGGGCTGGAAGGTGATCTGGTTCTGGACCATGTCGTTGAGATTGACGCCGTTGATCATGAAGTTCACGGTGTCTTCTCGATTACCGGCCGTGTTGAAGGCAAAGGATCCCTGCCCTCGCAACGGAGCGGTAAGAAAGCCGTTTTGCGGAGGCGTGACTGATCCAGGAAGCAGCAATCCAAGGTCGACGAAATGTCGACCATTGAGTGGGATTTCTTGAACTGTACGTTGGTTGATGACAGTGCCGACGGAAGTTGTCGCAGTTTCAATGACGGCGACATCGGAAGAAACAAGCACTTGTTCGGAGATTGCACCGACATCCATCTGAAAGTTCTGCACGACTGTCTTGGCAACTTCGACAGTCACCTGGTCCGCTACCTGCGTTTTAAAACCCTGGGCTTTTACCTCAATGCTGTAAACGCCCACCGGCAACGCAGCGACCTGGTAGTTACCGCTGTCATCAGTTTGAGTAGTTCGTTCGACCGAGGTGCCTCGGTTTTTGACGGTTATCGTCGCATTCGGGAGTACAGCTCCTTTCGAGTCTACGACGGTTCCCTGAACCGTGGCTGTAGATTGCGCCAGTGCGGGAGAGCTCACAAGCAGACTGGCTACCAGCATTAAAAGCGGGAAGAACAGAGCGATCTTTTTGCTAAACATGAGTACCTCCAGGTAAGAAAAGCCTTATTAAGGGGAAATGGCCAAAGCAGTTTAAGCAATGCCAATGCCGCAGAGATGGTTCAACCAGTTCGAGTTTTCCTCAGCAAAAGCTACAGTAATCGATTCGGTTTCCCGTATTTTTGATCCAAAAATGACAAGCCCATCCGAAAGACCGGAAACTGGGGAGCGTGCGAGTCTCGCCTGTTGGTTCAATTCTGGTCAGGGGACGGCCGCGACCTCCGTCACCAACGCGAGAGAAATGTGCGCAGCATTCGATCCATGTCATCGAACGAATCGGCACAGAATAGGACCGATTGATAGTGTGTCGGGTCGTAGACGTGATTAGCCGCGGCTTCAAGATTGAGCGGCCGCAACTCCGCCTTGTGCATTTCCTCCAATTCACCGGCCGAAGATAGAAGACCAGTTCCATACGCCTTCACGTCGCCGTCCTCACGTAGCACCCCAAACTCAATCGTGAACCAGTAAACACGGGCCAGACGGTCCAACTCGTCTGCATTCTGAGTACGCTTAACGGCCTCACCAAATAGTCGATTTATTTCGGCAAAGCGCTTACTTGCCAGCGTTACGGCATGTCCGATTATTTCGTGGGCCACATCCGGCTCGGGAGTGTAAAGAGGAGTCGAATGATGGCGGATGTACTGAGTACACAGAAAGACTCCATTCGCCAGCGACTCGAGAAAGACACGGGGCTCGACCAGTCCAGCAACCGGCTCCAGCCGAAATCCGCTGATTGCTTCAACCTTATCGCTGACCTCGCGCAACTGGGGGATGCGGTTCATGTCGAAGTTCAGCTGGTTGAGGCAGTCGAGATATTCGCGACACGCGTGTCTCCGATGGGCACCCGCGAGTGCTTGCCAAATCGTTCGCCAGAGCCCGTGTTCTGTTTCTGTGTAGGGCGCATCCGGAATTGAATCCCCAGCGCGGTAGTTCATGGCAATTTGTGCGATTTGATTCCGCCTGGCGCGATACTCCGGGTCTCTGAAGCCGGGATGGTCCGGATCAAGCTGAACTATGGAATAGCGATCAACGGTGGGTAGTTGATCGGTTTCAGTTGAGACCATTCGCATGTCGACGTGGTCCAGTAACAGTGGTTTGGTTTCTATCGGTGTCATGGCTAACCTCTCAAGTTCTCTTGTGTGTCGTCAGTGTTGAGTGTTGCGGAAGTTGACGACAAGCTAAAGGGTATCGGACAAAAAAACCGGCCACCGATCCTTCCGTTGGAAGGACCGATGGCCGGCTTGGAAATCTTGTTGTGCTTGCTAAGGAATCAGCGCACGCAAGAGCCCATCGCGACCGTCCCTCCAAACGGAGAGCGGGCCGTAATAGTAATAATAGCGCTGGTGCGTTCTGCTCATAGCTAAGTTCCGCGACAGGATAAGCAGCCAGACGGCGCTAGGTCAAGTGCTTAGGACCTCTCGGACACGGAGCAACGACTTTCTCATTCTCCCCGGGCTTCAGCCTGGGGTTAACTGCTATCCAAGAGGCTGGAACCGTTTCAACGGTTTCCGGTTCAGCCGCGACTCAACTAGAGAACGGGAGCGAAGCGACCGATAAACTGATGGGCTGCTATTCGGAAATCGGTCGCTTCGCTCCCGTTCCGTAACAATGTCGGCCCCTCACGATGATCACCTAAGCTCGTTTATACGCAGCCACTCAACGCGTTCTGTTGCTTCTTTGATCGCGTTCTCTAGTGAGTCAATAATTGCCACTGAGTACTTGCCTACGGGAAACCAAGCATTCTCTTCTAAGCGAAATCGCATTTCCTCGAACCCAAAAGTTTCGTCGCTGCGCTGAAATATCTCCACCTTGCGGCTGCAGTCAGGGTTTAGGAACGTTTTCTGAATTACATTCATCTGACCTTCGCGCCGAAATCAATCAAACTTGAGAGTCTGCCGTGATGCGAAGAAGTCGGCCCACGGATCACCTTTGGTCTTCAAGTGATCTGCGGCATTCACAATCGTAAAGTCTGTAATCTTGACTCCTTTTTCAACCTGTTTCCACGTCAGCGGCATTGAGACCGGTGCTTTTGGCTTGGCTCGCGCCGTAAAAGTAGCGGCCAGGCTCTTACCTCTCGCGTTCTGCATCCAGTCGACATACACCTGCGTTGTCTTTCGCTTCGCAATAGTTCGTTCAACAGTCGCAATCTTCGGCGCCCGTCGTGCGACTTCGCCGGCCAAAAGTCTCGCAAATTCCGCGACGGCCTCGTATTCATTCATAGGTTTCAACGGCACATAAATGTGGATTCCAGAGGAGCCCGACGTTTTAGGAAACGCTTCTAAACCGATCTCATCAGCTACTTTCTTCAGCACCAGCGCCGTCTTTAATACGTTCTCCCACGGTGCCTTTTTAGGATCGAGATCAATGGCGATCCAGTCAGGCTTTGACAGATGCTTCACCGTTGAGTGCCAGGGATGTTGCTCGATGTTGCCTAGATTCACGAAGTGCAACAGCGAAGCAGTGGTTGAGAACACTGCATAATCCAGCTGCCGCCCTTCCTGATTTGTCAGGCGCGCCGTTTTGATAAATGCTGGCGCGCTTTCTAAATCCTGCTGAAAAAACATAGGAGCGTTGATGCCGCGTGGCCAACGCTGAAGAATAGCGGGCCTGTCTTTCAAATACGGCATTATGTAGTCAGCGATTCGAAGGTAGTAACAGAGCAGATCAAACTTAGTCAGTTTTTCATCAGGCCAGTAAATGCGGTCCAAACTCGTTAGCGATACTTGTTCCTTGCCAATTTTGAGATTCAAATCTCCCTTCGGCCGCTTAAGTGCGAGGAACTCTTCCACTGAAAGAACGGCGCCAGACTTCTGACGGGTCACCTTCACATGGCCCTTCTCGGTTGTAGCCTGACGTTTCATTAGCAGCCAGTATTAGCACAGTCGTTCGATCCTGCAAGCCACTTTTACAAACCGTCAAACTATCTGAAGAACTTTAGAACGCAACTGTTACAGACTAGCGTTATTAGTGAAACGTACGATCCAACGGGAGGTAGGGTAAATGCGATCCAATCACGCACATTATCGGTTTTTTCTTATCCTTCTAGTTCTCGCGAGTCTTTCGCCTTCGATTGTCTTGTGCCGGTCCAACCGGAGGTCCAAACCAGCAACCATCAAGTACGTTATTGATGCGCCGCATAGTACGTTTAAGGCCAGAGCATTTGCGGGCGGGCTATTGTGGTTCAAAGGCCATGATCACCACTTGGTGGCCCGCGACTTTTCAGGTGAGGTGGAGCTCACGCCTGATTCCATCACACCCGCATCTCTCCGGTTGGCTGTTAAGGCTGAATCTATTGTCGAAACGGGTGAAGCGTTTACGCAGCCTCAGAAGGAGATCATCAATAAAGAGCTGCGTGAGATCGTATTCCATCCAGACCGCTATCCGGACATTTCATTTCAAAGCACAAGCGTTAGCGTCAAATCCTCCAATGCCGGAGGTCACGATGTGAAGATTCAGGGGAACTTAACACTGCATGGAGTTACGAAGCCTGTCACCATTCCCGCACACGTTACCTTACAAGGGAACGATCTCAAGGCGACGGGCGAGTTCACTATCGATCGCGGCGGCTTCGGTGTGAAAGCCACCTCCGCGTTTCATGGGCTGGTACGCGTGCGTGAGACTGTGAAGTTCACCTTTGACATCGTCGCCCACCGATAAAGTCAGGAGCAAAACCAGGAGCAGGGGCACCAGGCAGGAGCAGGGACAGCAGGCAGGAGCAGGAACGAATCAGTCTCCTGCTCCTGCGTGGTGCCCCTGCTCCTGGATTTCCTGCTCCTGCCTGCTGCCCCTGCTCCCGGTTTTACTGCTCCTGCCTGCTGCCCCTGCTCCTGGATTTCCTGCTCCTGATCAATATCCGTGGGGATGTTCCCGCATCCACCTCCACGCGGATTCGATGATTAATCGCAGATCTTGATACCGCGGCTTCCAGTCCAACTCCCGATTTATTTTTTCCGAGCTTGCAATCAAGACAGCGGGATCGCCAGCGCGCCGTGGTCCAATCTTCGTCGGTATCTCTCGTCCGGCGACCTCACGTGCCGTGTCAATGACCTGACGAACACTATAACCATTGCCGCCACAACCGAGGTTGTAAATGCGGCTGCCTTCCTTTATAGCGGCAAGCGCGAGGACATGTGCACGCGCCAGATCTACAACGTGGATGTAGTCTCGAATGCAGGTACCATCGGGGGTTGGATAGTCGTCGCCAAAGATCTCAACATGCTCCCTTTTGCCAGCGGCAACCTGCAAGAGAATTGGGATCAGGTGAGTTTCGGGATCGTGAACTTCACCACACTGGTCTGTAGCGCCGGCGGCATTGAAATACCGCAGGCTCGCGTATCGAAGGCCATACGCGCGATCGTACCAATACATGGCGCGCTCAAATGCCAGCTTCGACTCACCGTATGGATTCGTCGGATTGGTCGGGTCAGATTCTTCGATCGGCTGCTTCTCTGGCTCACCGTACACGGCGGCTGTCGAGGAGAAGACCAGCCGTTGCACGTTTGCATCGCGCATTGTATTAAGCAGCACGAGGCCGGAGCCGACGTTGTTGTCGTAGTACTTTGATGGATTAGTGTATGACTCGCCGACCAGTGAGTCCGCAGCCATGTGAATAACAGCTTCGATGTTCTTGTCGTGAAGCGTTCGTCGGAGAGTTTCAGTGTCGCGTAGGTCAGCCTGAACAAACTCTGCATCACGGACCACCGCCGCGCGATGGCCCTTGTACAAGCTGTCGTAAACGACAACTCGATGATCATCTTTTATTAACTCTTCGGTAACGACGCTGCCGATGTAACCAGCGCCTCCGGTTACAAGAACACGCATAACTTAACCTGACCGCCGTCGGGATTTAATACGTCTGTCGTGGTACTGGGAGGAAAAATGAGCCGCAGATTTACGCAGATCATCACAGATAAGCGATAAATCTCTTCCGCTTTTTAACCTGCGAAGATCCGTGTTGATCTACGGCCGTTACGTGATCACAACATTGGGTTGTGTGCTCGTGGAATTTGCGGGAGCGGTTTCTGACGAGGCGTAGTAAAGAATGCGATTGCAATTGTCGCAAGTAATTACTTCTCCTCCTCTTCTCACTTCCGCCATTACCTGCGGACGCAGTGCCATGAAACACGCTGTACATGCCCCGTTCCGAGCTTCAGCAACTGCCACTCCATCGCGAATACGTGCACTAATCCTCGCGTATAAGTTGCTGAGGGTTTTCGGCAACGTTGTGAACAATTGCTCTCGCGCGGCGCGGGCCGCTTTGAGCTCTTCAGACTGCCGGTTGGTCTCGGCGTCGAACTCATTCAAACGTGCCTCGCGATCGGAATTGAGGCTGACGATTTCAGCTGAACGCTCATTTAAGGCGGCTTCCGACTGTTCCAAACTCTCAAGCTGTTCAAGAATTTGGGTTTCAAGCGCTGAGATATGTTTCCGCGCGGCGTCAGCTTCCCGTATGGCAGCTGTGTATTCATCCTGCTTCTTCGACGACATGAGGTTCCGTTCGGCTCGTTCGGCTCGTCCCTTCTGTTCAACAACCTCGTTCTCAAGTCGTGCTCTCGTGTGTTTCGCCTCGTCCCGCCGGTTTTCCAGGGCTCTAATTTCAAAGGCGCGCTGATCGAATTCTTTCTCGATCTCAGCGCGCCTTTCGGGTATCGCTTTTAGGTCTTTTTCTAGGGTTCGTATCCGTGTATCCAGGTTCTGCAAAGCGACTAACTGCTGCAATTCCGCTTTCACTCTTTATGTACTCCTCAAAAGATCAGGGCTTTTTATGACGACTTTCATCGTTTGGGATCATCACACAACCAGCGGGTCTGACGCAAGGAGACGGGCTAAGAACAGCAGCAGGAGCAGCTAGCAGGAGCACGAAACCTGCTCCTGCCTACTGCTCCTGTCTGTGGAAATCGATGGTTCTGCTTCGAGCAGAAGTCAGATGACGCGAGGCGACGTCCGAACGACTCTCACTCGAGGCACCCTCGGAATCTGGATATTGATTGGTGGCACAGATGGAATCTCTATGCTGGGAATTGAGATATTCATCTCCGGAATCACGGGAAACTGAATGCGCGGAATTCGGATCTGGCGGCCGATCGTCGGCGTTGTTCGCATACCCCTGAAAGGAGATTCGCTCTGTTCTGGCGTCACGCGAATTGTCTGCTGTGTTCTGTTGCGAACAACTGTCAACATCACCTCGCCCTCTTTCTTGCGATTTACTATTCGCGACACATCCCCGGTGCTATCAACCTTTTCACCGTCGACAGCAGTAATTACGTCGCCCGCTTTGATTCCGGCTTTGGACGCCGGTCCATTGTCAGTAACTGAGGTAACCAGTACACCGCGTCCGTCAGTCACGCCAAAGAAGTCAGCGAGCTGCTTCGTCAAATCAGTGGTGGTGATACCGATTCTTCGCCGGTTGCCGAACGCAAAGATCAGATCACCTTCGGGATTATCCAGCTGTCCCTCCCAACGCCAGATCTTCGAGTCGTCAGGCATCAAACCCTCAACGTTGCTGAACGAATTCTGCCGGCGGGCAATCGTTGCCGTTAGTTCGTGTTCAGCTCCGCCGCGAATAACCGTTACGCGAACTGTCTGGTCCGGTGCAATCTCCGAAACAAGACGATTGAGCTTACGGACGCTGGTTACGTTTTCACCGTCAAGCCGGAGTATGACATCGTCCTTGCGAATGCCGGCTTTTTCGGCGGGACTATCCTTTACCACCTGAGTTACACCGACGCCGCGAACCTGATTCAATCCGTAACGTCCCATATTTTCGCGGTTAATATCTTCTGCCTGAACCCCCAAAAATCCGGGGCCGTCAACCAAAATTGAGAACACGTTGTCCTGATCGCTCGGCGGAAGGGGTGGCGTAGTCGCTTGCTGAGCCAACACAGCGCCGGCAGTCAGAACGATAATGGCCAGGAGAGCAGGAGCGTATTTAGCTGTCATACGGAATTTCCTCCGAAAGATTTTGCGCTTTACACGCTCATGCGGGCGATAGGTTCCAAAAACAGTTTGCCGCGCGATGCGATTCTCGGAAACGGTCGAACGAGGCTATTCCTTGCGAGATTCGGCTCGGGAAAGCTTAGGAAGGTGAACCAAGCGGTTTGTAGACCTCTTTTTGACCGCTTAATTCCAGGGCAAGTTTCCCTTCGGAATGGGCCAGATCAAGGTGGGCAGCAGCCTCGGAGACGGCAAGGAACCGATGAACATCGTCAGTTCCCGGAAACATCTTCTGCCCTACTTCCCAGGCCGTTGCGCCATTCTTATTAACCAGGCTCAATACCAGAGCCTGACGTTCGCGAATGGCGCGAAAGTAACGGTTGAATAGTTCTTCATAATCGCGTACCGGGTCGCCGTGTCCGCCATAAACCATTGTCGGAGCGAACGTGCGGAGACGAGCCAAGCTGACAAGATATTCAGCTAGAGACGGAAAACGTTTGGATGAATCGATTGGATCTGGTGAGAGAATCGGGTTTGGTGTGATCCGCTTGAGGACGCAATCGCCCGCGATAACTGTTCGGTCCGCTTCACGAATAAATGAGCAGGACCCGGGCGTGTGTCCTGGAGTGTGGACAATGCGCAGCGCACCTGACTCAAACTCGAGTTCAGCTTCATCCCACAATGGACCATACTCGTGATCGGCGAACGAATCAGCATACTGCCGCACGCCTTCATACATCCGTCGCAGCGCAGCAATCTCGTCATCCGGGACACCGGCGCGAACAAGCAGCGCCCGATGTTCATCGTATTCGAGACGGCTGTGACGATGGCCGGTTTCCCACTCATGAACGAGTACTTCTGAGTTCTTAGCTTCATCGCGCAGCGAACGGGCCAGGCCGCAGTGATCCTCATGTGCGTGAGTAAGAACTATGCGGCGCAGATCCGAGATGAGAAACCCGGCAGCTCGCAATCCGGCTCGAAGCGCATCTCGCGCCTCCTTTGTTTTTGGACCTGTATCGATAAGTGTGAGCGGCTCCTCAGCGATCAAGTACACATTCACCGGCCCGATGTAGAAGGGAGTGGGAAGTGAGATTGGAACAATGCGCATTTACGGAAGAAATTGAGATCTGAGATCTGAAATCTGAAATCGGAAATCGGAAATCTGAGATCTGAGATTTGAGATTTGAGATTTGAGATCTTTAGAGTCGCATCTATAATCTAATGGCTTTTTAGATTCCTCACAATCGAGGTTCCTCACAATGAAGTACAACCGATTTGAAGAGCTACCTGTTTGGCAGTCTGCAATAGAGCTTGCCGTTCTGATCTTCGACTTGACCTCCCGCACGGTCTTTAGCCGCTATTACGGTTTGAAGGATCAGCTTGAACGTGCAGGTGTTTCTGTATCAAATAACATCGCTGAAGGATATGAGCGCGGCACGACTCAGGAAACCTTAACTTTTCTCTACATCTCGAAGGGTTCATCTGGAGAGGTGCGTTCGTTGTCGCACTTGCTTGAACGGCTTCCGGCATTTGACTCGTTGCGATCTGAGATCTTGGATATAAGATCACGCGCTACCAATATCTCGCAACAGCTGCGCGCCTGGTGCAATTCGCTTCAGAACACAGATATTCGCGGTCAACGTTATATAACTGAAAAAACGAAGCGCGCAGCAATTGCAAAACGCGAGCGCGAGGAGTTTTTGAGAGAGCTCGCTGAGATGAGAACTCGGCGTGGGTAACGGCCTGTTAACCATCTCGGATTTCAGACCGCAGATCTCAAATCCCAGATCTCAGATCTCAGATCCCAGATCTCAGTTCCGAGATCCCAGATCCAAGATCTCAGATCTCGGGTCTCCAGCGACTTGGGATTTGAGATCTGGAATTTGAGATCACAAGTCGTGCGCCTGAGAATTTGACTTGATGTCTAGATCCGCCTGACCTAGTACACCCACTTATTTTTCTCAATCATCACATCCGCAATTCGCTGGCGGGCGGCGATCGTGTTCATCGGCTGTAGCTTCGTGAACCGTCGCAGCGCAGCCAAAAGCGTTCGCAACTCATCGCCTTCAGCCATTCCCGATAAGGTATTCTTCGCCCGCGCTTCGATCCGCTCTACCGCGTCGTTGCAGAACACACGCGTCATATCGAGATAACGCTCGCTGGCCTGCTCGCCGTTTCTCGCAACAAGCTTACGCGCGCGCAGAATCGCCGACTCCATTGCATATGTGTCCATGATGATATCCGCAATGCCCATCAGAATCTCCTGCTGATCAGCAAGCTTCATCATGAACTTTTGCGCGGCCGTTCCCAGAGTCATCAAAGCCACTTTCTTCGCGTTGGTGGTAAGTTTCTGTTCGGCGGCCAAAACGCTGTCATCGTCATCAAAGCCAGATATTTGCGGCGACAACACTTCATCCATCAAAGCCTGGGCTGCCGGGAGCAAGGCTAGCCGACCACTCAGCGCACTTTTCATCAATCGGCCTGGAATCAACATGCGATTGATCTCGTTTGTGCCTTCGAATATGCGATTGATGCGAGAGTCGCGGTAAGCGCGCTCGGCCGGATAGTCAGCGGAGTAACCATAACCACCGTAGATTTGAACCATCTCGTCAACGACGTAATCGCAATACTCTGATAGCGCCACCTTGATGATTGAGCATTCAGCAGCATACTCTTCGATTGCACGCAGACGCGCGTCGAGATCTTTCGAATCGACCGCACCAATGCCTGCCTCAATCATTCCCAGCGTGCGATAGATCATCGACTCACCGACCCAGGTGCGAATCGCTTGTTCACCGAGCTTCGCTTTAATGGCGCCGAACGACGAGATTGATTTCCCGAACTGTTGTCGCTCATTCGCATAACGTACCGATTCATTGACCATCAGTTTCATTCCACCGACGCACATCGCCCCGAGCTTGAAACGACCAATGTTCAAGATGTTGAATGCAATCTTGTGCCCTTTGCCCACTTCACCGAGCAGGTTCTCAACTGGAGTTCGCACGTCTGAAAGCACAAGCGCCGTTGTGCTCGACCCTTTGATTCCCATCTTGTGCTCTTCTGCACCGGAAGTGAGGCCTGGCTGGCGCTCCACGATGAACGCGCTGAATTTATCACCATCAACTTTTGCGAAGACGATGAAGATGTCGGCGAAGCCGCCGTTTGTAATCCACATCTTTTCGCCGTTGATGATGTATTCCTTGCCATCATCACTTAACTTCGCCGTTGCCTTACCGGCCATCGCGTCTGATCCGGCGCCTGCTTCAGTCAATGCGTAAGCGGTGACGAGTTCGCCTCCGGCAATCCGTGGCAGATACTTCTGCTTAGCAGCCTCCGTCGCGAAGTAAACGATTGGCAGCAAGCCAATGCCGCTTTCCGCGCCGAGTGTCGTCGCAAAGGAAGCTGACCGTCCGATATTTTCACCGATGAGTGCTGCGCTGGTTTGGTCAAGACCCAGACCACCGTATTCCTCCGGAATGCTGGCGCCAACTAATCCGAGTTCAGCCGCCTTGGCAATGAGTTCGCGGGAAAGCTTCCAATCGTGCTTCTCAAGCTCATCGGTGCGCCGGTTTACTTCGTTATCGATGAACTGGCGTGTCGTCTCAGCGATCATCCGATGTTCTTCTGTGAAGTCCTCAGGTGTGAATATCTCTTCAGGCGTGCGTTCTTCAATGAGGAATGCGCCGCCTTTAATGAGCTTTCGTTCTTCGACTACGGCTGACATAAATGCTCTCCTTCAAATCAAGATTCTATTCCGACACCTGAGATTTGATCTGTTGGCATCGATTCCGTCATAAAACTAGATTCGTTCAAAAATTCCGGCAGCGCCCATGCCACCGCCAACGCACATTGTCACCATTCCATAACGACCATTGCGTCGCTCAAGCTCGCGCAGAATACTCGCAGTCAACTTTGCGCCGGTACATCCGAGCGGATGTCCGAGCGCGATGGCACCACCATTCACGTTAACTTTTTCCGGATTGAGGCCCAACGTTTTTATTACCGCTAAAGACTGCGCAGCGAATGCTTCGTTCAGTTCAATCACGTCGATGTCGTCGAGTTTAAGTCCGGCGAGTTTTAGCGCCTTCGGAATTGCGAACACCGGACCAATCCCCATCTCTTCCGGCGGGCATCCCGCGGTCGCATAAGCAACAAAACGCGCCAACGGCTTCACTCCAAGCTCCTTTGCTCTCGCGTCAGACATCACAATCGCCGCGGCTGCGCCGTCCGACATCTGTGAAGCATTGCCGGCAGTGATCGTGCCCTTCACATGAAATGCGGGCCTGAGCTTCGCTAGTCCTTCCGCGCTTGTGTCGCGACGAACACCTTCGTCTTTATCAAAGACTACTTCACGTCGTTGCTTCTTCCCCCGCTCATCCAGCTCTTCCAACGTTACATGTAAAGGTACCGTTTCATCCTTGAACTTATCGGCATCGAACGCCGCTGCAGCGCGTTGATGAGACCGAAGAGCGAATTCATCTTGCTCTTCGCGTGTGACCTCGTACTTGCGCGCAACATTCTCAGTCGCCAATCCCATATTCAGATAAAAGTCCGGGTAATGCTCGACTAGATACGGGTTTGGACGAATGATGTGGCCGCCCATCGGGATCATCGACATCGTTTCGAGTCCGCCGGCGACGATCGTGTCAGCGCCTCCAGTGCGAATTCGATCGGCGGCCATCGCAATCGATTGCAAGCCGGAAGAGCAGAAACGATTAATCGTCATCGCGCTTGTTTCCACCGGCAGACCAGCACGAATAGCTGCGGCACGCGCGACATTCATGCCCTGTTCAGCTTCCGGCATCGCGCAGCCCATGATGACATCCTCAATTTCTTTCATCTCAAGGCCATGTACGCGATCAATTGCCTCTTTGATAACGACCGCCCCCATCTCGTCAGGACGAGTGGTTCTGAGTGTGCCTTTTGGCGCTTTACCAACTGCGGTGCGAACTGCGGATACAATTACTGCTTCGTTCATGGTGCTCAACTCCCTGGAGTGCGCTGACTTGTCAGCGCTTTGGCCTGCGGCAACTTGCTGCCGCACTCGGTTAAAGCCGCGACGAGTCGCGGCGGACTAAAGCGGCGACAAGTCGCCGCACTCCAAAATTAATTTCTTAACGGCTTTCCCGTCTTCAACATGTGCGCCATACGTTCCTGCGTCTTCCGTGTACCGATCAACGAAAGAAACGCCTCGCGCTCTAGATCCAAAAGATACTGCTCCGACACACGGGTTGGATGATTCAGATCGCCTCCAGTCAAAATCCGCGCAAGTTGTGCACCGATCTCTGCATCATGATCAGAAATGTAGCCTGCGCGCTTCATCTGATGAATACCCAGCTTCAGCGTTGCCAACGCAGGCATACCCAACGCGAGGACATCCGTTCGCGGTTGTGGCGCGACATAACCGCTGGCAGCCAAAGACAACACTTCTTTCTTTGCGTCCGCGATCAAGCGATCCGCGTTCATAGAAATCGTGTCGTCCGCGGACAGGAAACCAAAGGAACGCGCCTCTTCGGCTGAAGTCGCAACCTTCGCGAGCGCAATTGTTTCGAAAGCGTGCTTCACAAATGGAAAAGGATCTGCATCTTCAGCGCCTTTAGGGATCGCGTCCATGGCACGGACAAGCATTTCTTTAGTGCCGCCACCAGCAGGAATGATTCCCACACCGACTTCAACCAGTCCAATGTACGTCTCAGCCGCGGCCCTGACCCTATCTGCGTGCAGCACCATCTCGCAGCCGCCGCCAAACACCATTTGAAAAGGGGCAACCACAACCGGCTTTGGTGAGTATCGTAGACTCATCGTCGCCTGTTGGAAGACACGACCCATCATGTCGAGCTCTTCCCAGTTCTCTTCCTGGGCCTCCATCAACATCAACATGATGTTTGCGCCAACGCAGAAGTTTGGACCTTGATTACCGATGACAAGTCCGGCGAAGTTCTTTTCAACTTCCCCTAGCGCGAACTTCAGCATCTGCAGCGTGTCGCCGCCGATTGCATTCATCTTGGAGTGGAATTCAAGACAGGCGACGCCGTCACCGATATCGATGAGCGATGCCCCAACGTTCTTTTTGATCACAACGGTGCGATCTTTTACGGACTTCAAGACAATGACACCGGGCGAATCGACAAGCGGTACATATTTGCCGCTGGCAAAATCGAAATAGAATTGTTCGCCTCCTTCTTTTTTGTAGAAGGACGTCGACCCGCTCGCCAGCATTTGTTCTACATTCGTGGGAACGGTCAATCCCTCTTCCTTCATCCGCGCAATAGATTTTTCAACGCTGATCGCATCCCACACCTCGAAAGGCCCCATTTCCCAACCGAAGCCCCAACGCATGGCGCGATCGACTTCGACGACTGTATCGGCGATCTCAGGAATTCTGTTGGCGGCGTAGGTCAAAGTGTGTGAAAGTGTCTTCCAGAGAAAAGCGCCGACGCGATCTTTGCCCCACACGAGTGTCTTAATTCGCTCAGGCGCGTCGTCGATGTTCTTGGCCACATCGAGTGATGGAAACTTCACCTTCTGGGCGGGACGGTAATCGAGCGTCGCAGTATCGAGCGTCCAAATCTCAGTCTTATCGCCTTCGCCTTTTTGCTTCTTGTAAAACCCGCTCTTGGTCTTGTTGCCGAGCAAGCCTCGCTCGACCATCTTTGTCAGTAACTCGGGGGCGACGAACATTGAGCGCTCTTCTTCTTCCGGTAGTGCCTCGTGAAGATTGCGAATGACGTGAGCGAAAACGTCGAGCCCAACGATGTCAAAAGTTCGGAACGTTGCACTCTTCGGTCGACCGACAGCGGGACCAGTAATTTTATCGACCTCTTCAATCGAATAGCCGTCGTCCAGCATTGTCTTGATCGTGTAGAGAGCGCCGAACGTGCCGATACGGTTCGCGATGAAGTTAGGCCGGTCCTTCGCCGGAACGACTCCCTTGCCAAGACGCTGATCGAGAAAGCCAAACATGAAGCACGACACTTCAGGTTTGGTCCACTCCGTACGAATTATTTCTACCAGGTGGAGATAACGTGGCGGATTAAAAAAGTGGACGCCGAGGAAATGCTCCCGAAAATCTTCCGAACGACCTTCGGCTAATAGATGAATCGGAATGCCGCTGGTGTTAGAAGCGACGATTGAGCCCGGCTTCCGATATTGATCTACGCGCTCATATAACGAACGCTTTATCTCCAGATTCTCGACTACAGCCTCGACGACCAGATCGCGGTCTTTGAGTTTTGCGAGGTCATCGTCGAAGTTTCCGACGGTAACCAAAGACGCCATTTCAGGAGTGAAGAACGCAGCGGGTTTGGCCTTCTTTGCAGCCTCTAGCCCATTGCGAGCAATGCGGTTGCGCACTTCGGTTGATTGAAGAGTTAATCCCTTTGCCTGCTCGTCGGGAGATAGTTCGCGGGGCGGGATATCGAGAAGTAAGGTCGGTATCCCGGCGTTAGCGAAATGCGCCGCAATCTGCGCCCCCATCGTGCCGGCGCCAAGAACCGCCGCCTTTTCAATACGCTTCATTGGACTTGTAATCCTTTGACTATCGGGGGAGTGAGCTTTCTTTACTACCGTTTGCGACACCGCTAAAGCCTCCATTCGAACGCGGTCTTAGGACTAAGAAACCGCCCACACGCGAGGCTTGAAATGATACTGAATGAGTGCTCATTCAGCAAGCCTCTCAACGCCTCCGTTTTTCACTTCACGCAAGCCGACGAGAATTTGTGGGTTCGGTCATTAAATGAAAGGTGTTCCAACTCTTTTGGGAGATCAAAGCTCGTTCGGCAGAAGCGGTACAGCTATGGAGTTTGTCACCAGCAATTTACCTGATTGGAAAGTGAAGGGACTTTAGTCTCAGATATACCAAGACCATGTTGTTTCGGTTGCTGTAGACATTGAGAATGACGGAAAGGGCATAGTCTGAATTTAGCAGTAAGCAAGTTTCTTTCTTGAATCAGGCGAACCTTATTGGAAAGCAGTCGTGGTAGACAGGACTCTGACGCAAACAACTCCATGACATGAATGATTGCCTCCTGAAACAGCCGAGCGATGTAAAAGACGAATTAGAAATCCAAGAAATCGGCCGTTGCCTCGCGCAATCTACAATCATTCAAGCTGTAGGCTTTCAAAAAAAACGATTCGTCGTTTCAATTTTCGCAAGAAACTTCTCGTTTGTCCGGTGGGACGAAGTTGGCCTCGTTCAAGGCACAGTTGAGAAGTTATTCGCTGGTCTTATCTTCGAAACCGTGCCGGCGCCCATACTAGCCACCCAGATGTTGGTCCCGTCGAAGACCACACCGAATGGGCCCCTGCTCACTGCAAAGGTGCCGACCACGGAACCTGCGCTCGGCTCAAGTTTGGAAACAGTATTACTGCCGTTGTTTGCTACCCAGAGGTATCCACCGGCATACGTCATTCCGGCCGGACCATCACCAACAGCGACATTACTGACCACAGTGCCGTTGACGGCCAGTTTCATTACGGTCTTACTGAAAAAGTTGGCGACCCAGATGCTGGTACCGTCAAAGGCGACACCAAATGGTCCTTTTCCGACTGTATACGTGCCGAGCACGCTGCCATCGCTCGCTTGAAGTTCGGTTACCGTGTTGCTTTTATTGTTGGTCACCCAGATATTGGCGCCGTCAAAAGCCAGCGCGAGCGGGCGAGTGCCAACCGCGAAGGTGCCCAGCTTGAAACCATCACTCGCGCGGAGCTTTGTCACGTCATTGCTATTTCGGTTCGCAACCCAGATGTTTGCCTTGTCGAACGCCAGTCCTCCAGGCCCATCTCCCGCTGCGTAGCTTCCCAGCGTTAGGCCATCGCTGGCTCGAAGTTTGGTGACGCTATCACTAAGGAAGTTCGCCACCCAAATGTTTGTGCCGTCGAAGATCAGCGCGACCGGGCGCTTTCCCACGGAATACGTGCCGAGGACGGCCCCGTCGCTGACCCTTACTTTAGTTAGGGTGTTGCTGAACTGGTTAGCCACCCAAATGTTGGTTCCATCAAAGGCCACTGCTTCCGGTCCTTGGCCGACGGAGAACGAGGAGGTTTGGGACGTCGTGGCTGTGGTCGCGTCAGTTGTAGCCGTCTGGGCTATCCCAAGCGGCGCGGAAAATGCCAGGAGCAGAGTGATGAGCAAAACTTTGGCTGGGATATTCGATTTCATTTCCGTTCTCCCTTCTCGCCCGGAGCGACAACGGCTGGGCGCGTTTTTGGCCAATCTACCCACGAGACCGACTCGACAATCCAGCTTGGATTAGCCATCCCCGGGCAGGCTGCCCACAATTGTAGTGCTTCGTTTCCGTATCGCACCATTCCGATGTGCTGCGACTTGTCCGCGTCCAACTTCGGGTCCGGATTGGTGAATCCGAGTTTCCGGCGCAGTCGCTCAAGGTCGCTGGGGTCGCCGGTTAGGAACAGCCAACCGGGTCCCACGTGATGCATTTCGGCATAATGCCTGAGCATCATTGGTGTGTCTTCCGCGGGCTTGAGTGAGAGGGAATAGAAGAAAATATCCCGGCCCACTCGGTCCCCCAGCATTTGCTGGACCTTCCGAAGATTCCTGGTGACAGGCATGCAGATCCCTTCACACTTTGCATACATCATGTTGATGAGCACGATCTTGTCTTTGATCAGGTCATCGTAAAAGCGGACCTTTTTGTTCTCGTGCGTGGTCAGTACCAAGTTGGGGAAATAACGCTGCCTGATCATCTCGCGGGACGAGACTCCGTTCGGGTTAGAGTCTTGACTATATGCCTGCCCTACAAGCCCGGTTGCCAGCGGCGTGATGCCAATGATCCCCAGCATCTTTCTTCTACTAAGGCTCTTCATGTTTGGGATCTCCTTTCTCATGCCTCGCCTTGCGGTTTCTATATGTTCCCGGAGTGCACTTATGCGCTTCCAACTACGGGTTTTGATTCGTGTCTCCCACGGTAGCGATATCGAACCTCAGCATCATCGCATGGTCTTCATGGACCGTGTTGTGACAGTGCATTGGATAGCGTCCAAGAAAATCGCGGAAGCGGAAAAAGAGTTCGACCTCCGTATTGTGCTCCAGCCTGATCACATCTTTTCTACCTGTTTGGACGAGAGGGCTACTCGAAGGCGGCGATCCGTTGATCGACAACGTCTGGAACTCCTCAAAGTGAATATGAATGGGATGCTGCCAGCCGCCTGAGCTGTTCTGCAGAATCCAATGCTCGATTGTGTTCTGCTGAACCGCGAAACGAATCTGATTGCAATCCATGAATTGTCCGTTGATCTGCCACTGGCCGTTGCCTCTTTCAAATTTGAACGTTCGCGTTACTCTCGCATTACCTGCCGTACTGGGTAGATCGTAAAAGTGTGGATTGGTAGCTGGGTTCACGCTGTTGTCTGCCACGGTCGGAAGATCGACAACGAACTGAAGCACTCGGTTCCCCTGACCAGCGGCCAGAACATTGCCAGTTGGCCCGCGCCCGTCAGTCTGCTCCAATCGATTTTCGATGTAGAGCGTCTTGCCTGCGAGGGGCGCAAAATCGATGATCACGTCGGCCCGCTCTGCGACGCCGAGGCGCACGCTCTCGACGTTCACCGGATTTGGTAGGAGGTTTCCGTCGTTGGAGATCTGCCAAAACATGTTATGGGCGTTCAGGTTTGTTAGGTCGGTGATGAAGAACTGGTAGAAGCGCGAAGGCCCGCCATTAAGCCAGCGGAAGCGATATCTCCGCGGGTGGACGTGCATGACAGGTTGAATCTTTCCATTTACAAGGAATTTGTCTCCGAGGATTCCATCGAGATTGAACAGATCGAAGAACAAAAGGCCATTCTGGTCAAAGCACCGGTCAGCAAACAGCATGTTAACGTCGAAATCAGGGACAACGTTGGTAGGGTTAGGAACGGCAGGAAGCCGGAACCCCGTCCCCGTATTCTCATTGCCGGTATCGAAGTCATTGTACAGGTTATACATTCCGGCTAGTCCCTTGTAGACGTTCTGGGCCGTAAAGTCGACTCGATGATCGTGGTACCACAATGAGCTCATCGCTTCGTTTATGTCGCCGGTGGGTGAATGGGTCGAAGCAAACCCAGCCAACACGTTGGGATAGTACTGGTCATAGAAGGTAGAGTTTGGAAACTGGGGATTCGGAAAGAAGTCGCAGGGAAAACCATCGCTCTCCGATGGCGTATGGCCGTTGTGCAAGTGTGTGCTTACTTCGTTCTTCCCAAAACCACCATTGTTGGCTGGCA
>Ga0114129_10002961_pt1 | contig 23765 bp, 20 predicted proteins | sample RhiMetdeltSRZDD1_FD_80071 | JGI IMG/M metagenome (GOLD analysis project Ga0114129, IMG submission 80071) | Populus rhizosphere microbial communities from Tennessee, USA - Rhizosphere MetaG P. deltoides SRZDD1 (version 2) (version 2) | ecosystem: Host-associated > Plants > Roots > Rhizosphere >...
CATTGGCGAACGAGGTACCTGGTTTACGTACTTCGGCTATCCCGGTGAACCAGCACTTGGGCCAGTGGCTTTCATGCATCGTATGTCGGCGTCAGAGAACCCTTCGGCAACTCTCTCACATCATCTACAAGATTCAACGCACATCAGTTTCGGCGTGTTGACGAGTGGCTTCACCTATCGATGGTTCAAGCTGGAAGGCTCGATCTTCAATGGTCGCGAACCTGACGAGGACAGGTACGACTTTGACGCTCACAAGTGGAATTCAAGATCGGCACGCTTATGGTTTATGCCAAATCAGAACTGGGCATTCCAAATCAGCCATGGGTTCCTGCGAAGTCCTGAAGGGCAAGAGCCCGACGCCGACATTCGGCGCACCACTGCTTCACTGCAATACAACCGTTCTTTTCATCGGGGGAATTGGGCGTCAGCTTTTGTATGGGGACGCAATCATGTCAGTGAGGCGGGCGAGATTCACAATCTTAATGGCTATACGGCCGAATCTACCGTAAATTTCCTTGAGAAGAATTATCTCTACACACGCCTAGAACTCGTAGACAAAGATGATTTGCTGCGTCCTGCTGATCGCGCGCTGCTCGGGATCATTCAAGACCATCCGGCGTTTCGCATCGGTGCTTACACCTTTGGTGGAGTACGTGACCTCTGGAATACGGAGAACATATCGCTGGCGATAGGCAGTGACATCACGTTCTATTCAAAACCGGCGATTCTCGACCGCATCTATGGACAAAACCCGGCCGGATGGAAGCTGTTCTTCCGCATTCGTCCCGGCAAGATGGATATGACCATGCACGGAATGCATGGGACCGGTGGAAGCATGGATCAACGGGAGATGCCCAAAAGACCTTAGAACGGAGGATTGGAATGAGAACTGTACTACTGTCGCTCTTTTTTGCTGTCTTAATAGTGGCATTACTCACTGGCTGTTTGTATGTCTATGCGCGTGGGCATGGCTTCAGTGCACGAGAGCAGCCCACGTGGATGGAACGCACCATGGCCCGCAATGCGCGCAGAATAGCTACTCCGGCCGACGGGAAAAATCTGACGAATCCACGGCGGCAACAAACTGCCGAGATGATTGCCGAGGCTGATGAGCATTTTGTCGAGCACTGCGGTATCTGCCACGCTATCGACGGACGTGGCGATACGGTTATCGGAAGGAATTTATATCCGCAAGTTCCCGACATGAGTCAGCCAGAGACTCAGCAACTGGCTGATGGTGAACTCTACTACATCATTAGTAATGGTATCCGGCTTACGGGCATGCCGGCGTGGGGTTCCGAAGACAAGCCGGAAGCGATTTGGGATCTCGTCGGCCTTATTCGTCGTCTGCCGAAGCTGCCGCCGGAGGAGCTGCAGCGGTTACAACAAGCGGCTCGCGAAGCTGGTGGAGAACTCGGCGAGCAAGCTCCTGAGGCAGAGAAAAAGGAAGGTAGCGAACCGGGTAAAGAGACCGAAGCGAAGCCTAAACACACACATACTCACGTGCACAAACATTGACCGTCGTGGGTACGCCCTGGCTGTTACCAATCGGGGGAATGCTGAGACGGAAGAACATAACGAGATGCAAACGAATCATTACCGCCACTTGGCAATCATGATCGCCGGCGGTGGTAGAAAGCAGGGTCAGGAGATGTCCCAGATCCGTGCGATTCCGTCGGTGGTCATTAACCGAAAACTTGCCAAGGTTGCCAAGTGGAATGTCAACTCGTTTAATGGCGCAACGCCTGGAGTTGGGCCTTGTCTCTATTCCGTAAAGCTTCCTGGAGTATCTGCCACTCACGATGGCCTCGGGAAAGCTTGTAGAAATCGCTCTCCTTATCCGCCATTAAACTGTCCAGCATCTCTTGCGCTTTGCCGTTATCAATTGCCTTTTCTGCGGCCACTGCGAGCGCGCCGAAAGCTTCGTGATGAGTCGCTACACCGACGATTGAAAGTTTCGCCCGCTCATAAGAAAAGCGATAGTCGTTCGGGTATTTCTTCTCTGCGTCTGCGTATGCGGCCGTGAGTCTGCTGCTATCTGACGGCTGCTCTTTTGTCCGTCTATCCAGAAGAGACCGTAACGCTTCGTCAGCGCTCGGGCTGGTGCTTGTGTTGGAAGCCTTTAGAGATTTAAGTGTCGGCGACGCAGATGGTTCTTCTGAGAAAGAGCCCTGGGTGGTCGTGGGAGCCTCCGCTGCAGCTTGAGCTGGCGATTTTCGATGAGACCACCAGAACCAACCGCCGATTCCCACACCGCCCACAAACAGAAGAATGATCAATGCGAGGATCACTCCGTGCCACCAACGAAATTCCGATGGAGCCTCGGAAGCGTGGCCATACGACTCCATCATCGATAACATCGGCGGAGCTTTTACTTCGCGGACGGATGAAGCATCAACTGTCGCTCGCTGAGATGAAGATTCCTGATATGGGACACTGCGTCTAACCGAATAGGTGCCAGCAATAGTATCCTCAGATAAATCCGCGCCGAAGGATTCCCCTGGCTCCGTAGAGCGGGCAGTATTATCCGGTGATAACCCCTGCGTCGCACGATTCGGATGTTCAAGGTCTTGATTTGATGGTGAAACAACCTTTGATGCGGGCAAGCCAGATCCGGGCATGGTTAACGTGCTGGGCGTCTTGGACGAAAGTTGGCTGCCACAAGTCGTACAAAACGGCCATTTCGATTCCGTTAGCTTTCCGCAACTTGGGCACCTCAGTGTGTCAGTCAGTGCCGCGCCGCACGATCCGCAAAATTGGAAAGCTTGAGGAAAATCGAGATTGCATTTTTGGCAGTACTTCATCGCAGTTCGGATTTTTCAGTTACTTGGAAGGTTGCCTATCAATGTCGTAAGCAGCCTGGTGATCCGTAGACCTCAGCGTCACATTCAGCGTCGCGCCTTTACGATGAGCGACATCTGAACTCAAACACTCAATCACAGACAGCACATTTGACTTTAACTCAGGCCAAGTCGCAAGAGTCATCGGCGATGAGCGCCTACACGTGTCCAATGCATCCGGAGGTCCGCACGAACAAGCCGGGCTCGTGTCCGAGGTGCGGAATGGCTTGGGCATCGTTGCGGGTGCTCAGGAACGCGGAGTTGAAAGCAGAACCTTTTCTTTGCTTTCATATAACGCGCTTGGTGTTCCAATCGCCGCCGGTGTTCTTTATCCGTTTATCGGATTATTGCTTAGCCCGATGATCGCCGCAGCGGCGATGAGCTTCAGCTCGGTTTCGGTTATTGCTAATTCACTCAGGCTGCGAACGTACACGCTCGATTAAGTTCAAGTCCGAGTGCAATTCTCCACAGATGCCGCGAGAAATTTCGCAGAAAAGGGCGCCCCGAACCATAAAAACTTGGCAAACGGTGGGCACGACTGTTGCGGATGCGAGTGAGTGAGTACTATGTGGAACTCGTTTGGTCCAGAGGACGGTAATGAAGGTTGACTCCTATTATCAGTTTTGAATAGAGTGTCGGAGGCATGAAGAAGCGGCTTGCATCCTTATTCCTCTTGTTAGTGCTGGTAGGTACCACTTTCGCCGGCGTGCCCCTGCATTTCGGCGACAGTGAGTGCAGCATGCATGGCATGATGGATTGCTGCAAGACCGCCCTGATGGCAAACGACAGTCCTGAAGTTGCCGCGGCCAAACTCTGCTGCGCTGTGGCCTGCCCAACAAACGGTTCCACCTCTCCATCCAACGTTGCGCGTGTGAGACCACCTGCGTCTGTACGGGTTCCCACTTATATAGTGACTCCTCAACCGTGGACGACTGCGGACGTGCAGTTCGAGCGAAGTCAGTATTCCCATGGTCCACCAGGGTCTCCACCAGCCTACCTTCTGAATCTCGCATTTCTGATCTAATTCTCCGAAGGCCGTAGTGTATTCGCCTGTTAGTCCAGTCCCGCGTTGGACTGAGAAAAGGGTTCACTAAACGTGTATCCGCGCAGGGACGTGGTGTCGAAGAATTAAGGAGGTACCGCAGTGGATACCGATGCTGGACCAACGGTCATTCCGTTGGCCCGGCTCAACAACTACGTTCATCTTGCGGAGGAGACTATGAAGAAATTTGTGACCTCATTAACTCTACTGGCGTTTGTAACGATCTTCGCTGCCTGTGGTTCATCGCAGGACGGGGGCTCAACTGGGAAGGTAATAAAGAGTGCAACAGCTGGGAATGGTCTAACCGTTTCGCTCGCTACTCCAGACGGAGTGCTCAAACATGGGAATAGTCAGTTCACTCTTACCTTCGCTGACTCGACGGACAAGCCAGTAGATGTTGGTGCAGTTGCTTTGACCTTTCACATGCCACAGATGGGCACGATGGCCGAGATGAACGATGCAGCCACGTTCACAACTACAGCAACACCGGGCGTTTACGATGGTAAGGCTCAAATAGAAGTCGCTGGCGAATGGCAAGTGAAGATTACATACGATGGTCCAAAGGGGCGCGGTCAGGCATCGTTTCCTGTGACTGCTCAATAGCGGGCGTAACCACTTCGTAGGCTCTGTTGCTCAGCGAATGATTCACCGGCTCATCGAGTTTAGCTTACGGAACCGCGGCATCATTGTCGTGGTGTACCTAGGCTTGGCCGCTGCCGGTTATTGGGCACTTCTCCGCACACCAATAGACGCCATTCCTGACCTTTCAGACAACCAGGTGATCGTCTTTACCGATTGGCCCGGTCGGTCGCCGCAGGAAGTGGAAGACCAAGTGACCTATCCTTTGGTCACTAATCTTCAGGGACTGCCTGGCGTGCGTGTTGTGCGCGCGAGTTCCGCGTTCAGCTTCTCAATGATCAACGTCATCTTTGAAGACAACGTGGATCTTTATTGGGCCAGGACTCGAGTACTGGAACGGCTGAATCTCGTTACGAAGCAATTGCCCGAAGGCGTCGTTCCCACGCTTGGACCTGATGCGACCGGCGTGGGCCAGATCTTTTGGTACACGCTCGAAAGCAGTGGCGTGAATCCCCGAGACCTCAGGACCTTACAAGACTGGTATGTCCGTTATCAGTTGAATTCCGTTCCTGGCGTCGCAGAGGTTGCCAGCGTCGGCGGTTACGTGCAGCAGTACCAAGTTGATGTCGATCCACACAAGTTACGCGGCTACGGAATCCCTCTTTCCGTTGTTGTCGAAGCGGTAAAGCGGTCCAACAATAACGTCGGCGGTAATGTAGTTGAGCAGGCGGGTCAATGGGCCGTGGTTCGCGGTGTTGGGCTAATCGAATCGACGGCAGACGTGGAGAACATTGTCATTGGCGCGCGAAACGGTATTCCGATCTACGTGCAAAATGTTGCAGACGTAAAGCTGGGCAACGCCTTTCGGACAGGTGCGCTGGACAAGAACGGTAAAGAAGCGGTTGGGGGAGTAGTGATCGCGCGTTATGGCGTAAACACGCTTGAAGTCATCGACGCTGTTAAGGAAAAGATCAAGGCACTCCAGGCAGGCTTGCCGCAAGGAGTGCAGATCGTTCCTTTTTACGATCGAACACAGCTCATCAACCGCGCCACATCAACTCTGAAACGAGCATTAATTGAGGAGTTGATACTCGTAACACTGGCCCACATCGTATTCCTCGCTCATTTCCGCTCGATTCTCATCGTCACAATCCCGCTCCCGTTGGCAGTGTTGCTTTCATTCCTCTTCATGAAGGCAATGGGCATCAGCTCAAACCTTATGTCGCTTTCAGGAATCGCGATTGCGATTGGTGTGCTGGTTGACGCCGGAATTGTGGTTACAGAGAACGCCTTTCGTTTTCTCGAGAAAAGCAGAGTCGATCCTAAAGATCGACGGCGAGTTTGGGATACGGTCCTCGACTCCACGAAGCTGGTCGGTCGACCCGTCTTCTTCTCAATGGCCATTATTATCCTGGCCTTTATCCCCGTATTCGCTTTGACGGGGCAGGAGGGCAAGCTCTTTCACCCACTCGCATTCACCAAGACATTTGCCATGATCGGAGCGACGGTCATCGCAGTAACACTTGTACCGGTCTTGTGCACATTTCTATTGGGCGGCAAGTTCCATTCTGAACAATCCAATCCGGTAATGCGATTTCTGCAAGCGCTCTATCGCCCCGCGCTTCGGTTCGCTCTCAATCACCGTGTGATCACCATTTCGATTGCCGCGCTACTCTTCCTCGGCGCCTTAATCCTTACTCTCGGTATCGGAAAGGAATTCATGCCGCTGCTGAATGAAGGCGATCTGATGTACATGCCAGTGACTGATCCTGCGATCTCGATTGATGAGGCATTGAGGATCACCAGTAAGCAGGACGAGATCCTCAAAAGCTTTCCGGAGATTGAATGGGCAGTAGGAAAATCAGGTCGTGCGGAGACCTCTACAGATCCTGCGCCAGTAAACATGAACGAAACGATTGTCCACTTGAAGTCGCCCGAACAGTGGCGGCCAGGAATGACACGCGAGCGGCTCATCGCTGAAATGGACGAGAAATTGCGAATGCCTGGCGTCACAAATATCTGGACGCAGCCGATCATCAATCGAATCGACATGTTGACAACAGGCATTCGATCACAGGTCGGCGTCAAGATCTTTGGGAACGACCTGAAGGCACTTGAAGAAATCTCACGAAAAGTAGCTGAAGTTGTGAAAAGTGTTCCGGGAGCAGTTGATGTTTATCCCGAACAGATCAGTGGTGCACCTTACGTTGACATAAAGATCGACCGGACCGCCGCGGCTCGTTACGGCATTGACGTTGGGATGATCCAGGAAGTCATTGAAAAGGGCATCGGCGAATCCAACCTCACCGTCACTATCGAGGGAAGAAGACGATTTCCGGTTCGCGTCCGCTACGCACCGCAGTTCAGAGGCAGTCCTCAGGCGTTGGGCCAGATTCCCATTACTGCTCCCACTGGGGCGCCTATTCCTCTGGCTCAGCTTGCTGAGATTAGAACTGTGGAAGGTCCGTCAATGATCTCAAGTGAGAACGGTCTATTGCGCGGAACTGTTCTTTTGAATGTTCGCGGTCGCGACGTTGGAAGCTTTGTGGATCAAGCCAGAGTTGCACTGGCCCAACAGGTGCAACTACCCACTGGTTACTACATCGCTTGGAGCGGACAGTACGAAAATCAACAACGCGCGCGCCAACGGCTTCTGATCGTGATTCCGATCGTTCTCCTGGTGATATTCGGACTTCTTTACATCACCTATCACTCCGTTCTCGAGGCCGCGCACGTGTTGATGGCGGTGCCTTTTGCACTCACCGGCGGCATCTATCTGCTCTGGCTGCTAGGGTACAACTTCTCGGTTGCGGTATGGGTTGGATTCATCGCCCTCTTCGGCACTGCTGTTCAGACAGGCGTGGTGATGGTTATCTATCTCAATGAAGCGGTCGAACGTAGACGGAGAGAAACGGGACGACTGACGCGCGAGTCTTTGCAGGAAGCGGTTATGGAAGGCGCGTTGTTGAGACTCCGTCCGAAAGTCATGACGGTATCAACAGTCGTGGCCGGGCTGTTGCCAATCATGTGGAGCACGAGTTCAGGTTCTGAGGTGATGAAGCCGCTGGCGACGCCGGTTCTCGGAGGAATGGTGTCGAGTCTGCTGCACGTTTTGATCGTGACGCCAGCAATTTTTTATTCGATTCACGCGCGTCGATTAAGGAAGCATGGAACAGCGAACAAGGCTGATTTGATGCATGCTGATGAAACCACTGGAACACCTTCTACTGAATTGGATGAAAGTGAGCCGGTGCTCAAAGAAAGTTAAGGGGTTAGCAATGCTTATACGATCGCTCTTGGTAATTGTGTTAGGTCTTCAGGCAACTTGGTTTGAGTCAAGCACCTTAGGTCAAGACACACTTCCGCCTGCAAACCAGGCAGCCACGCTTTCCCGCTATTTCGATCCAAAGAGTGGAATGGCTGCGGACGAAGCGGTGGTCTACGCGTTGGCGCACAACCTTGATTTATTAGCAATTCGTAAAGAAGTAGACGCGGCCCGAGCCTTGGTCAAGCAGGCAGCTTTGCGTGCGAATCCGATGATTGATGTTGAGCGCAAGGAACAACTCAATGGTTCGGACAACCAAACGATGGTTGGCGCCACGTTGCCGTTGGAATTGGGTGGTCGCCGATCGGCACGAATATTGGTGGCGCAGCGTGAGCTCGAAATGAAAGAACGGTTGTTGGCGGATCGCGAACGTTTGTTGGCCGCCGAAGTAAAAATGAAGTTCGGACAGGGTCTGGGCGAATTGTTAAAGCTCGCGTTCACTGAAAACCTCTTGACGACGACGGACCGTGGCTATCGGCTCGTTGCCGCACGTGTTACGGAAGGCCGAGCAGCACCTTTGGAACAGAATATGGTTCTGGTGGAAGTAAACAGGATCAAATCGGTGCGCGAAACGGAAGAGGGTAAGGTTCAGATCGGTCTACTTGAATTGCGAAATTTAATTGGAATGACGCCTGAAGAGCCGCTGCGATTGCGGGGAGATCTTAATCCCACCGTAGAACCGCTACCGTCTGTTGCAGCGGTGACCGAAGTTGCGCTCAGAGAACGCCCGGATGTGGGAGCGGCAAGAGCAGCAGAGGCACTCGCCGAAGCACAAATTCAGGAGGCACGAAGCACAGGACGTTTCGCTGCGAGTATCAGTGCCAGGTATGAACTGATGAATTTTGGTTTTCCGCAAAAGGGCTTTGACGATGCAGGACGGCTTGTGCCAATCAACGGAAGATTCCATTCCGTCGCGGTGGGCCTCAACGTTTACCTGCCAGTACGTAATCGTAACCAGGGAGCAATCGAAGCGGCAGTCGCTGAGAAAGAAGCAGCGACGAAGCGGCGAGAATTCATTGAACTGACTGTTCGGCGCGAGATTGCCGCGAGCTTTGCACGCTACGGGCAGTCGATGCGCGCCACCGAGATTTATCGAGTGGGCGTCAGAGATCAGGCCAATGCAAATCTATCGGTTGTGCGACAGACCTACGAGCTAGGTTCAAAAACGTTGCTCGACTTTATTGCCGAGCAGCGGCGGTTCATCGAAGTCGAGACCGGTTTCATCGATTCGCTGTTAGACACTTATCTGGCTCGCGTCGAAATTGAACGCGCGACCGCCTCTCCTGAGTTGATTAGGAAATGAGTGACGACAGAGAAAAGAAGGAGAACACTGCCGTGAAGTCCCCAACGGCTGGTGAGACTACCGGCCCTGAATCGTCTCAGCACGCAAGACCGCGGCGGTCCAATCGGGCGGCTATCGTTCTGGTTGTTGCTGCGGTCGCTGTTGCCGCGATAGTGATAATTGGTTGGATATTGCTACGCTCCCGTTCAAGTGGAGCTGGTAGACCCGTGCCAGCTCCCCGTAACATATCGGCGGAACACTCGCCATCACCAACCACAGCCGAATCAACCGTGACCGTCGCGCCGGAAGTAATCGAGCGCGCAGGGATTAAAGTTGATCTGGTAGGGGCGCAGCCCTCAACCGAGCCGTCGACCTCGGCAGCAACTACTGGAATAGTCCAGGCGAACGCGTACCGTGCGACTCCAGTTGTGTCCCTCGTCGGCGGTATTGTGCGCACAGTCAGTGCCGAGTTGGGCCAAAGCGTTGCTCGCGGCCAAACGATGGCTATTGTTTCCAGCGATGAACTGGCGCAAGCTCAATCGCAATATCTGACCGCGCAGGCTGATCTCGAAGAACATCACAAGCATCATGCCCGAACGATGAAGCTCGTAGAGATCGGAGCTGCCAGCAAAGAGGAATTAGAGCAAGCGACTACCAAACTCAGATCTGCGGAATCAGAAGTAGCGTCGCAGCGCCAGCGGCTGTTGCTTTTAGGTCTTTCCTCGCAGCAGATTAATTCGCTGCGATCCTCCGCTCAAGTGCGTTCAGAAGTTAGTCTATCGGCTCCGGTTTCAGGCACTGTAATCGCCCGCTCTGTAAATCCTGGCGAAGTGATTCAGGCAGACAAAGAGATCCTCAAAATCGCGGATCTCTCGAGCGTTTGGGTGATTGGTCAGGTGTATGAGAAGGATCTCGGACGCATAAGAGTCGGGAGCGGAGCCACCGTTACAACGGAAGCTTACCCTGGCAGAATCTTTCGCGGTAAGGTTAGTTATGTCGACCCTAGTCTCGATCCCGCAACGCGAACAGCGCAAGTCCGTATCGAGTTAGCTAATCCAGGTCAGATGTTCAAGATTGGAATGTACGTTAACGTGGCGTTTGCGACTCTAGGTGGGGCAGAATCGACTGTACCTGTGGTGCCTTCGAATGCGGTGCAGAACATCAATAATCGACAGGTGGTTTTTGTGGCAACAAATGATCCTAATGTGTTTGCGATGCGCCCAGTCCGGCTCGGACCGGAAACGAATGGTTTGTTTCCAGTGCTGGAAGGGTTATCAGTTGGAGAGCGTGTCGTAACGGAAGGCAGCTTTTTACTTCGTGCGGAGTGGCTCAAATCTCATCCTAACCCCACTAGAACCAAAACAACGAACTAGCACGAAAGCGGGCGCTCCAGCGACGACTCCTTCCAGAGCGCCCGCTCAATGCACAAATGGGCAGAATCTTTTTTGTTGGTCTAGGAGGATTTGTCGGCACGTTGGCTAGGTATTGGCTCTCAGGCCTAATCGCCCGCCGCTATGGCGAAACCTTCCCGTTCGGCACTCTCGCAGTGAATGCTCTCGGTTGTTTCGTAATCGGTTTTCTCTTTTTCTTCTTCTATGAGCGTTCATTGACAAGCCCAACCTTCAGGACTGTCGTGTTAATTGGCCTCTTAGGTGGCTTCACCACTTTTTCCTCATACGGATTACAAACCTTCACTCTGCTTAGAGACGGGGAACTATTGATGGCGATAGCGAACGTAGCTGCGTCTAATGTTCTCTGTTTAGTCCTCGTTTGGCTGGGTTACAGTTTGGCAAAGGTGATCTAGTTATGACTATTCCCGTAGAAGGTTATCTGCTCAGAATTTTTGTCGGTGAGAGCGACAAGGTTGGACATAAACCGCTGTACGAGGTGATTGTCTTGAAAGCACGCGAGGCTGGACTGGCAGGCGCTACCGTACTGCGCGGCGTAATGGGTTTCGGAAGAAACAGTGTGCTACACACAGCTAAGATTCTGCGCTTGTCTGAAGACCTCCCGATGGTTATCGAGATTGTAGATAGTTTGGAAAAAGTAGAGGCATTCTTACCGGAGTTAGACCGTATGATCACGGATGGTCTCGTCACGCTTGAACGGGTAAAAGTTCTTCACTACAAATCATCCGTTTCGCAATCGTGAATTAACAACCCGGTTGAAAAGCGTCCCGGCACAACTGCACGGAAATTGTCATGATTTCCCATCACTTCTGAAACGATCCCGTTGTTAGCCTAAAGACAAAAGGTCAGTGGGGGAACGCGAAATGAATATCGATAAATCGAAGATCAAGACGCAGGACGAGCTGGACGAGCTGGCGCCGATTGATCAAGTAGAAGAACGGGTCGAAGCGGAGATGCAGCAGCTGGAGCGCGCAGCTAAGCGAGACGTAGCTGAGGGATTGAGGACGGCTGATCCATCGCGTAGAAATCCAGAAGAAAACGACTAGACGAGTTACGTCAAAAAGCGATCACTAACCTTTGAGCGCGTCGGTAACAGCCTGCCGGAGCGCTGAGGGCGTGTTTTGCGGACTGAAACCGACGAAGCGCTTCAAGACCCGGCCATCGCGTGCAATGAGGAAGCTCTGCGGTATGTTCCCATTCTGTCCCATCAACGTCATTTCTAGATCAGTTGTCGCCCAGCCCACGGCGTAGCTCATATCGAAGTTACGCACGAAGTCGCGAACGCTCGCCGCTGAAGTGTCCGGATTCTCGGTGGATAAACCTACGACTTCAAAACCTTCCTTTTGAAACTCTCTGTGTAATTTCACGAGCTCAGGAATCTCCAACCGACATGGCCCACACCACGTCGCCCAAAGATTGACGAGTAGTACTTTGCCGGAGTAGTCCGATAGTTTTAGAGACTCCCGATTGACCGATTTCAATTGCGCATCCAGCAGATTTGGAGGGAGAGTGTTGACCGGTCGATTCGCAGCAGCAGGAGCCGTCGACGTTGTTGGCGGCTCGGTTGAGTTGCAACTGGAAATGCCGAACACAGCAACAAGCCCCATCACAATCAAAGTGGAAACCACACGAAGTGGCGTCCAAAACCTTCGCTTATCAGTTTTAACCGGTCTTTTCAAAGCCATATTCCATTTCCTACTACTTTTTACCGAACCTGAACGACTGGAGGATCACAGGCATCTGACCTCGTTCGCCAACATCCTCTACGCTGGACAATTCCCCTGCAAGAGACGTCGTAAGCATCGTGAGAGTTGCTCCGGTAGCGTCGCCTTCATTTCCTGTTGGTAAGAATACTACCCGTCCCCAAAGTTGAATGTCACCTTTCTCGGTCCCCTTAGACAGACCCTTCCAACGAAACTCGTATGCATCCATCTTATTAATCTTGGTGGGTCCTTCAGAAACTTTCTCGTACTGGGGATAGACCTTCGAGAGGCTGGTGCTGAACTCTTCCGCACGTTTCGAGAAATTAGGCAAGTCATTAACAAAGGTTCCGGCACTCGTATACCAGCCGACAGAAAAACTTTCCTGAGTAAAGTCGGGCGGCAGATGTCGTTCAACGCGAGCGAAATTGGCCGCACCTGGAATCCCTGCTTTCGGGTCCTTCGCCCAACCTTCCGGATAGTAGAAGGAGAAGTCGAAATAATGCTCCGCCAATTTTCCGTCAAGATTATCTTTTGAATTCACAAACTGGATGGTACCGGGCGGTGGCACGTATTCCTCGACCGGTGCCTGCGACGGCTGTACCACGGGGCTTGGTGCTGTTTCGCTGGCGCTGTTTTTATTTGTCTGAACGACCGGCGGTTCATTGATCGGAGACGTTCGAGTTGAAGCCTGTTCCAACCGCGGCTTAATAAAGAAAAAGAATGCGCCAACCATGGCGCCACCACCCAGCAGTAACAACAAAAGCAATGCGCCGAGAATGATTGGAAGGTTCGACTTCTTCTTCGGCGCGACTGCCGCTGGCGGTGTAACCCCAATCACAGTATCAGGCGCCTGTTCCAATGGCGGAGCTGCGGCCGGGGGAGGTGTCACAGGCGGCGCAGCTGCGGGAGGTGGTGCCTTCGTTGGCGGTGGCGCTGCGGCACTCGCATTTTGTGGCGGCAGGGGCGGAGGCACTGCAGAAATCCTTGTCGGTGCTTCGAAGTTCGTTGTTGGCGAAGTATTTCTGCCGCCCGCCATTGTGGCCGCTGGCGTGTCAATGATAGTCGCGTATTCCTCCGTCAAGTCTCGACTGGTGTCATCCTGTGGCGGCGATTGTGGAGTGTCTGCGGGAGTCGACCGGACGGTGGCGTGTGGATCAAACGGTTGCGAGCTGATTAACAAGCCTCCATCAAAAGTACAGAACTTCTGCGTTTCATCAGGGAACGTACGATTACACTTAGGACAACTCTTCATATTAAGGACATCCTCTTGGGAGATTGGTATACCGCTCAACGCGCCTAGCGTGAACGCGCCTTCGAAAGTTTATCGCCTGCCGCTTTATTAGTCGGGTCAAGCTCAAGTGCTCTTTGATACGCGCGTGCGGCACTCTCTTTCTGTTTCGCCCTCATGTAACCATCGCCGATTCCTTCGAATCCAAAGGCGCCCGCTAGTTGTTTACGTTCACTGGTGCTCGCAAACTGTGAAGCTCTCTCGTAGTTAGCCTCGGCATCCGACAGGCGATCCATACCCATATAAGCGCGTGCGAGCAAGTTGAAAGGTTGAAAAGCCTTTGGACTAGCCTCGGTTGCTTGTTTCAGAAACGGCTCCGCCTCCTGATACTTCTTAAAGACAATGAAATAGCGGCCCATCAACATCAACGAAGTCGGATTGCGCGGATCGAGTTCAAGCGCACGCTTAAGCACTGGCTGTGACGCATCCCACAACTGTTCCGCCTGTAACGACTCGGCTACCAAGTTAAGCGTCGGAGCATCTTTCGCTAACTCGCCCGCCTTCGCGTATAGGGGCGCAGCTTCGCTGGATTTACCGAGACGATTGAGAACACGCGCCAGGTGTGCATAGGCGACGGCAAACTGTGGATCGAGATCGATTGCGCGTCGATACGAGTGTTCAGTTTCACTATTCAAAATTCCGCGCGCCTGAAGCGCCACGCCCAATCGGTCCCAGGCAACCGCGTGTTTCGGATCGATTTGAACTGCCTTTCGCGCAAACGACTCAGCCTCGGAAAAACGTTTGGCATTGTCAACATCTACCCTCGGTAGAGTTAACACAACGCTGAGCGCTACCAGCCCGTCAACATCGTTCGGCGCAAATGCAATTGCACTTCTGTACGCAGTCTCCGCGCTTTCCCACCGCTGCTGGTCGGCATAAACATTACCCAAGCCATAAGCGGCACGTGCATCGCCGGGCTTCAGCCTCGCAACCTCCTGGTATGTTTGTTCAGCTTCAGAGAACTTGCGAGCGTCGCGAAGTTGATTTGCCTTGTCTAGCAAATCTTCAGCGCGGTCGTTAATGACGGCGCTCACCGGACGCGATGTCCGTCCTGTTCTTCCTCCACCCGAAGTAGTTGTTGGACCAGGTTTGGTCGTGCGCTTTTTCGTTTCGGGGTTCTTCGGTCGGAAAATACCCGCGCCGCCACCGGGATCAGCACCTACGTCCTGGGCAAGTACCGCCGGCACGCCGAGGCATAACGCGACAAGCACGAAAAGGACACGCACAATTACATTCACTCTACTCATCGCTGTCTCCCTTATTAAATCTGCTTGTATCGCTTTTTTGAAACTGAGACAAATCGGGTCTGGAGCCGTGTGGTTATCAAATCGTTTGCAGTAGCGTTATCGAATGTGCAGCAGCTCCGGTAACGAAGAATCAACTAGGCGGATTGTAGATCAGCTATCGCCCGTTTAACTAATTCGGATTCCTCGCTTCTTATTATCTATCTAGGGGCCACTGCGAACCAGTCGGAATCCGAGTACGAGGTTTTTGGTGTCTGGTGGGACGAACTCCCGCATACAGGAAGATACAGGGCGATCCGGTCGCCCAGGGTCACTGCGATAGGACCCGCCACGTATCGTGACCCAGTCTTTTGTGCTATCGGGAACCGCAATTGGATTTCCCGGATAAGCTGAAACACGGGAGGATGTCCATTCCCAAACGTTGCCAATAAGGTCGAGCACTCCCCATTTGTTTCGACCGGTCGGACGAGAACCGACTGGGCTCGGATTTCCTTCCTTCACCACCGATATTCTATCCTGCCAGTCTGAGCCCCACGGATAAAGATCGTCCTGACTTCCGTTCCTTGCGGCATACTCCCACTCTTCTTCAGTTGGCAAGCGATAGGCAACGTGGTCGCGGGCGGATCGCCACGCAGCGAATGCATTTGCATCGCCGAACGACACGCCAACCACAGGCCAAAGTTCCTGACCCGCGGGCGGCTTCTTTCCTATCCACTGACCTGGCGGCGCATAGTTCGTCGCGGTAACGAATTCCTGGTATTGCTGATTACTAATTTCGGTCTTTTCCATTGAAAACGGCTCAACGTTGATCGGGTGAGCCGGTGTCTCCTCTGGTGGACCATCCTTTCGGCCCATTTCGAACCTACCACCATCAATTGGCACAAGCTCAGCTTTGAACGTGGGATTGTCGATTGGAGGAGGCTGCGGCCGAAAAATGAAATAGGCAAAAACGGAGAGACCGATGACCAATAGAAGAGCGATTCCACCAGCGATTGCCAGCTTTGGAGGGACGCGCTTTCTTTCGTGCACTTCAATTCGCAAGCGCCGCCCCACTTCAGGTCGCGTAACACCTATTGCGCTTTCCGCTGCGGTTGACCCGGGTAGTCCTTTGACCTGCGTTACTTCAGGGTCGTGAGTAGGCGCGATACTTCCGTGAGATTCTTCAACCGGCACGGCGATTGGTCTTTGCGACACCTCGGGCCGGCGTTCCTTATCCGGGTGAACAGATTGACCATCGCCTGGAACCGATGGAAGTGATGTTGAGAACTGGGTGTCCGCCGGCACCGGAGCCTGTGTTTTTATGCCGGGACCTGGCGGTTGTGTATCAGTCAGTGTTAGACCAGTGATTAGAGTCTGAGGCTGGTCCACGACTGTGACCGCACCTGGTCCGGAAGACATCACTCGTTTCGAAGAATCAATTGCACCTCTGAGCTCATGCATGAAGGTGTCAACCGAATCAATCCGAGCTCCTACCTCCTTCTCCAGCGAATGACGAACAATTGCTTCAACCAGAGGTGGAACTGCAACACCACGCGATTGGAACGTCGGTGGCGGGACGGTCAAATGCTTCTTCATGATCGACGGGACAGAAGAGCCCTTGAAAGGAACATCACCGCAAAGCATTTGATAGAGGATTACCCCGAGACTGTAGACATCTGCGCGCGCATCAAGTTCTTCGTCAGACCATTGTTCGGGAGCCATGTAGTAGGGCGATCCCATCAATCCACTTGTCTGAGCTTGAACAAAGGAACCCAGCAGCTCACCTGATTTAATTTTTGCCAGACCGAAGTCGAGAATCTTTAACCCTCCAGCGATCGGAACGTCGTCCTGGACCATCACGTTAAGCGGCTTCAAATCCCGATGGATGATGTTTTGTCGATGCGCAGCTGAAACACCTGCGGCCAAAGCGCTGATGAACTCCCAGGCGCGTTCAACTGGCATCGGACCTTCGTGGGCCAGGATGTCGTGAAGCGATTTACCCTTGATGAATTCCATCACGAGGAAGGGCATCTTGCTCTGTACTACGCCAAAGTCTGTAACCGCAATAACGTTAGGATGGCGAATCGCGGCGGCAGCAAGTGCCTCCTGCCGGAATCTGGTGGCGAGCATCGGATCGTTTCCGACGAGATCGGGCAGAATAACTTTTATGGCGTGCTGTGTCTTAAGGAAGGTGTGACGGCCCTTGAACACGACCCCCATGCCGCCTTGGCCCAATCGTCGCTCGAGATGGTAACGGCCATCGAGGATCGGCTCACCGAGCAGAGTAGGCGTAGCGACGCTCCCGTCGTCGGGGCAGCTATCGGTTTCGTCTGGGAAGCAGCGCCTACAGGCAGGACATTCCTTCATTGAGGGGAATCATAACCTATGAAGTCCTACTACCGTATCACTACGTTGACTAATCTACGTGGAACCACAATCACTTTCACGACTTCGTGCCCGTCGACCAGAGCTTTAACCTTTTCGTCAGCGAGTGCCGCTGCGCGGAGTTCGCTCTCCGAGATTTCGGGTGAAGTAATCACCCTTGATCGCAGCTTGCCGTTCACCTGAATCGGAATCTCCAGTTCTTCGCGTTGAGCGAGCTCGTCATCGGCGATTGGCCAATCGGCTTGCAAGCCACCAGGGTGCCCTAATGCTTCCCACATCTCCTCAGCCACATGCGGACTGAAAGGCGCGAGCATTACAACCAAAGCTTCCAAAGCCTCACGAATAACGAATACATCAGCGGCTGACGCCGTGCTCGGGTTGGCATTGAAATCGCTTAACTGATTAAAGAGTTCCATCAAGGCAGCGACACTGGTGTTCAAATGAAGCTGATCAAAATCGTCGGATATCTTCGCTATAGTTTGATGAGTCTTTCGGCGAAGCGCGCGTGCATCACTGCTGAGCGCGGAGAGGTCCGCCTCACGTGGTTCGCTGTTAAGTCGTTCGACCCATCGCCCAAGCAACGTGTATACCCGTCTCAAGAATCTGACAGCGCCGTCAATTCCGCTTTCAGACCAACGTAACTCGTTTTCTACAGGCGCAGCGAAAAGCACAAATAGACGAGTAGCATCAGCGCCAAACGCGGCGATCATTTCGTCCGGGTCAACGCCATTCCCTAAACTCTTGGACATCGCTTTCCATTCATCGGTGCCTTCAACACGATTAGTCACCATTCCCTGTGTCAACAACCGTTTGACTGGCTCGTCGAAATTTACGAGCCCGATGTCCCTCATGAACTTCGTCCAGAATCGCGTGTAGATCAGATGCATCACAGCATGAGAGTCGCCACCTATGTACTGATTTACCGGCGTCCATCGCTTTACGATTTCCGGACTAAATGGCGCGGTCTCATTGCGTGGGTCGCAATACCGGAAGAAGTACCACGATGAATCAACAAATGTATCCATCGTGTCTGTATCTCGCCGAGCCGGCCCATGACAGTTTGGACAGGTCGTGTTCACAAACTCTGGGACGCCCGCCAATGGTGATTCGCCCGTGCCGGTAAACGCCGCCGTTTGCGGAAGCACCACTGGGAGATCTGGATAAGGCACAGGAACCATCCCGCATTTGTCGCAATAAATGATTGGTACGGGCGCACCCCAGAATCGTTGTCGCGAAACACCCCAATCGCGAATTCGGTAAGTAACCGCCGGCTCACCAAATCCGTGCTGTTTGGCATACTGAGACATCTCAGCAATCGCTACGTCAGACGTTTTGCCACCCCACTGGCCACTGTTAATCAAGACGCCGTAGTCAACAAACGGGTGAATCATTTCTACTGATTGATCCGGCCCCATCGACGAAGGTTCAGCTCTTGGTTGTTTGTGCGAAACAGGCGCAATCACTTGTCTGATAGGAAGTGAATACTTTTGAGCAAATTCAAAATCTCGCTGATCGTGCGCCGGCACAACCCCAACGGCGCCGGTGCCATATTCCATCACAACGTAATTTCCGACCCAAACTGGAATTGCTTCCCCACTAAATGGATTGATTGCGAGGAGTCCGGTGTTAAGGCCTTCCTTCTCTTCCTCGAGATTATCACCTCTGGACGCGCGGTCCCGCTGTACTCGCTCACGAAAGGCGTCGATATCGGTTTTTAATTTAGAACCTGCCAACAACTCTTCGAGCAACGGATGTTCCGGCGACAACACAAGTGCGGTAGCGCCGTAGACCGTGTCGATACGGGTTGTGAACACTCTGATCTTCTTGTCGCTGTCTCTAACTGAGAAGTCGATATAAGCACCTTCGCTGCGGCCCACCCAGTCGCTTTGTCGCTTCAAGACTTTTTCAGGCCATCCGGCTTCGATTTGTTTGATATCGCCGACGAGCTGTTCTGCGTATTCCGTGATTCGAAGAAACCACTGTTCCAGATCTCGTTTCTCTACTACCGTTCCGCAGCGCCAGCACACGCCACCCGACGACTGCTCATTCGAAAGCACGGTCTGTTCTTTGGGACACCAATTAACTGGCGAGGTCTTCTTGTAAGCGAGTCCTCGCTCCATCATCTGGAGAAAGAACCACTGGTCCCACTTGTAATATTCAGGTCGATGGGCCGCGATTTCTCGCGACCAGTCGTAGCTAATACCCAGACGCTTCAACTGCCCGCGCATGTGGGTGATGTTTTCTTCGGTCCAATCACGAGGGTTGACACCGCGCTTGATTGCTGCCTGTTCAGCCGGCTGACCAAAGCTATCCCAACCAATCGGATGAAGCACATTGAATCCCTGGAGACGTTTGAAACGGGCCAGTGCATCACCAATCGAATAATTTCGAACGTGGCCCATGTGGAGGAAACCAGACGGATAGGGCAACATCTCGAGGGCATAGAACTTCGGACGCGGATCATCGTCGACGGCGTGGAAGGCCTGTTGGTCCTCCCAGCATTGTTGCCATTTCTTTTCTATCTCTTCAGGGAAATATTTTTCTTCCATGACTCTTCCTTAATTTACTCCAACTACAGTTAACACCAACTGGCGAACGCGCACAAAACGTTGCGGGTCGTCGTAAAGAATCTAAATGTGAGTTTGGGGTCAGCCGCTCCAAGAACCGGCGCTATACAGCGCGGCGCAGAAGCGGCCCCGTTAGGAGGAGTTTGCTTGGAAGGTACTTCAACAACATGTCCGTTACCTTAGCCGATTTTGCATTCTAACGGAACAGGGAAAAACTGTCTAAGGGGAATATTGTCCGATACGCTTTAGCTTGTCGTCACGTGCCGCAGATTCAACTTCTTTCAGGAATGCGTCTGGCCGTCGTGTGGTTCAAGCATCTAAACCGTTCGTTCCTGAAAGAAGTTGAATCTGTGGCACATGACGACAAGCTAAAGCGTATCGGACACTCAGAATCTGCTTTGGCGCTAATTCTCTGATTCGACGAATGATCGCAGCGTCTGTAGATTCCTGACGTCAGCCCGCGGATCATCGTAAGGCGTTTCCAGAATAAACGCGGCATGTCGCAGCTTTGGATGCCTTGCCACCCGGCGCAGTGCCTCAAAGCCGATGTGTCCTTCGCCGATATGCCAGTGCCTGTCCACCCGCGAGTTATACGCAGCGCGGGAGTCGTTGAAATGAATCGCTCGTACATTCTTCAGGCCAACCGTGCGACTGACCTTTTGAATCACTGCCTGGAGTCCGTCTTCTTCTCGGATGTCATACCCAGCTGTGAACGCATGCGCAGTGTCTATACACACTCCCAACGGCAGTTTTGGACAGAGATCCATAACCTCGCGCAGGTGCTCGAACCGGTGACCGATACATTCACCTTGCCCGGCGGTGTTCTCAAGTAGTATTCGAAGCGATCCGAGTCTCAGTCCTTTACAAGCTATTTTCAAACTTTGAGCACAACTCAGAATGCCATCAGCTTCGCAAGCGCCGCGTGCACTGCCCGGATGCACAACGAGGTAATCGACGCCGAGCAGCAATGCGCGGACGACTTCTTCGCGAAACGAGATTATCGACTTTTCGAGAAACACCCCATCTGCGGCTGCAAGGTTTACGAGGTAGTTACAGTGAATTAGGACGGGGGACAATCTTGTGACACGGTGAGTTTGACGAAACAACGACACATCGGCGCGAGTCAGTGGCTTAGCCATCCACCCGCGAGGATTACGCGAAAACAGTTGCACGGCGTCGCACCCAACTTCTTTTGAAATTACGAGTGCGTTGTGCAAACCACCCTTAATCGGTGCATGAAAGCCTATTCGTGGTTTAGCTCGAGGCATTTTGTGCTTCCATTACCCGCAGCATATTCCCACCAAGAATCTTTTGAATATCCTGCTCTGAATAGCCGCGTCGCAGGAGTTCACGAGTAAGGTTCGGTAACTCCGCCACGCTCGACAAATCAGCAGTCGTCGCCTGAACACCATCAAAGTCAGAACCGATGCCCACGTAATCCACGCCGACCAGTTTCACTATGTGATCGATATGGTCCACTATGCGGGTGACATACACCGCAGGGAGACGGCGTGCATATTCTTCTTGCCTCACGCGATCACGAGCAATCTTCTTGTGAACGGCGTCGCCCTTTTCTGCGTCAGATGCCTGCTGAACCAGTCCGGCGATCTCCGCATCGACCTGACGCTTCTTTTCGCTCCAGCCAGGCTCAAGATGTTCCGGATAAAAGATAACGTTCACCACGCCACCCGTCTTAGCCAGAGCTTTGATCATATCGTCAGTGAGATTGCGAGGAACATTAGCTATCGCTCTGCAGGCTGAATGCGTAGCCACAACCGGCTTAACGGAAGTGTTGACGATGTCCCAGAACGTCTTATCCGAAACGTGCGACACGTCAACAATCATCCCGAGCCTGTTCATCTCTCGTATCACTGATTTGCCAAATTCGTTAAGTCCGCGCGCAGCTCCAACCTCATCGCCAGAGGATCCTGCCCAATTCGTACTTACACTCCAGGCGGGAGACATGTATCGCACGCCCATGTCGTAATAGCGCTGGACGTTCTCCAGCTTTTCGTCAATTGCATAGCCGCCCTCAAGTCCGAGCAATGCTGCGATTTTTCCGTCTGCGGCAATTCGTCGTACCTCAGCCGCGGACGTAGCAAACACCCATGTTTCCGGATGCTGCTGCGTCAACGCACGGATCGCGGCAATCTGATCGTCGGCGCGCTTAACAGCTCGAGGCCCACCGCCTCCGAACAGTTGTGGCTCAACCCAGATTGAGAAGAATTGTGCGTCCAAGCCACCTGTCTTGGCGCGAACAGTATCGAAATGGCCATCAGGCAGTGGCTTGTTGAGATCGATGTGCTCATCGAGCATGCGCTGCACAGTGTCGACATGCATGTCGATAGCGATGGCGCTTTTGTGAATGGCCAGCGGATCGCGCTGACCAGGGTCGTTGGTAACGTTGTTCTGTTGGTTGTGTGTCATCTCAGTTTTTCGGCAATTTACAAGCAGCGCGAGCAGTCCCAAAAGCGTAATCAAAGTGCATTTCTTCAGAGAGCTTCGGCGCTTTGTTGGAAGGCTTCGAGGATTAACACTCTTTCGTATTTGGGCACCTACTTTTGATCGCACGGAAGCATCTTTACCTTAAGCAACCCGTTCTTGCCAACAGCCTAAAAACTATGTATTGTGCCATGTTGATCCATCCATATTTATTTATTTCGCGTCGTGGGTAGATCTTATAAGGGACCATCCTCCGCCCAAGATTATTCCTAAAGGAGTAGACAGTATGTTCTCAAAAGACGGCAAAGCAAAAGACATTAGCACGCCACGCATTTGCGACGTCGTTTGGCATAACGGCGAATTCATCAAGTGGGCGGATGCGCGCGTGCACGTGATGTCTCACGTGCTGCATTACGGCTCCAGCATCTTCGAGGGAATCAGATGCTACTCAACCAAACAGGGCCCCGCAGTCTTTCGTCTCCGAGAACATATGCAACGGTTTTTGAATTCGGCAAAGATCTATCGCATGGACCATCCCTGGTCCCTCGATCAGTTGTGCGACGCTGCGGTTGATCTCGTTCGCAAAAGCGAGATGAATCAGTGCTACATCCGACCCATCCTGTTCCGCAGTCTTGATGAGGAACATCCGGCTTTCGGAGTAAACCCATTTCCAAATCCGCTTGCCTGCTACATTGGCGCTTGGGATTGGGGAAAATACTTAGGTGATGAGGCCATCGAACGCGGAGTCGATGTCTGCGTATCGACCTGGAATCGTCTGACGCCAAACTCAATGCCGGCGATGGCCAAGAGTGGCGCAAACTACATGAACTCGCAGCTGATCAAGATGGAGGCACTCCTCAATGGCTTCGCTGAGGGCATCGCCCTTGACGACCGTGGTTACGTTTCAGAAGGCTCGGGCGAGAATATCTTCCTGATCACTGGCGATGTAGTGCTGACCCCGCCGCTTTCGTCTTCAATACTTCCCGGTATTACTCGGGATAGCGTCATACGCATCTGTCACGAGTTGGGAATCACCGTCAAGGAACGAACGATTCAACGCGCGGCTTTGTACGTTGCTGACGAGTTGTTCTTCTCTGGAACTGCAGCGGAGATTACACCTATTCGTTCGGTTGATCGTATTACGGTCGGCAAAGGCGGGCGCGGCGAAATCACTGCTGCGATACAAAAAGCCTTCTTCGAGATCACAAAAGGCGAGCGTAAGGCACCCGGCGATTGGTTAACTTACGTGCAAGCCGAAAAAGTGACGAACCCACACAACAATGGTCACGGAGCGATCGAGGAAGCAGCCACTTCCACCGAAAGCGAGCCGGCCTTGTCGTACCACACTGCTTCGCAGGATTAACTTTCCACAGATCGCAACGAGCAGCGCGGAGCCGCTCGTTGCGATCGCTAATTAACCATACAAACCTGCGTTGAACCCTCATAGTCGAACTTTATTTTCTTCTGTACCGTGTGCCGAAAATGATGTCGCAGGCAGCACGCGAAAGCCATGGAAGCGCGCTCGCATGGAGTGTAATTGGCATCGTCGTTTGGCTTGTGACTGAGTTCGCGGCGGCGCTGGCGTTCCGAATAGCTTATTTGATTTTCGCCGGCCCTCTCGATTTGCCCGACACAATGCCCGGTGGTCTGAAGTTTATTGGGTATGTGCTGACGCTAGGA
>Ga0114129_10002964_pt1 | contig 23755 bp, 17 predicted proteins | sample RhiMetdeltSRZDD1_FD_80071 | JGI IMG/M metagenome (GOLD analysis project Ga0114129, IMG submission 80071) | Populus rhizosphere microbial communities from Tennessee, USA - Rhizosphere MetaG P. deltoides SRZDD1 (version 2) (version 2) | ecosystem: Host-associated > Plants > Roots > Rhizosphere >...
GGATCGCCGACCAGTGGCGGCGTGTCGCACGTCCGGCGCATCGCAGATTCTGCGGTTCCCGCGTGCCACCGGGTACGCAGAAACCGCACCACGCGCGCCGCCGCATCCGGATGCGCACGTTTTACCAGGGCGAACGATGCGCGCCGTGCGGGCGGCAATCCGCGCTGTGCTGAGCTGGATGGACTGGCGGGAGGCGCAGCGGCTTGCGTCGACGACGATCCCATCGTCGTCGGATGACTCCCACCCTCACCCAACCGAAGCTGCTCGATCGGGTGCGCGAGACGATTCGCGCGCGTCATTAGAGCCGACGGACGGAAGTCGCCTATGTGACGTGGATCCGTCGCACCGGAAAGCGAGGCCGGGACCTGCCGTACAGCAAATACAATCTGACCTGGGGTTGAGGGTCACGTCAGACGCTTCCGCGTCATCGACGCTCTTCTCCATTCGTGCTCGTCGTGCACGTCGTGGTTTATCCCAAAAAGGAACGTGTAGGCGGAATTGTCACGGTGCCTGCGAGCCGGCGTAGGCGCGTTCGAGCCGGTGTCCGGTCATCTCGCGAATGTGTGCCACCGTCGCTTCGCCGAACTTCGCCCGGATCATGTCGAGATATGACTGATACGTGAAATACCTGTGGAAGGCCTCGTCGCGAAACCGGAGCACCTCGGCAGCCGCCAGATGACGGGTTGGGAGCGGCAGCGTATCGACCGCATGCTGCGAGTAACCGCTCCATTTCTCTGGCAGTTGCCAGCCGCGTGCGAGCGCGTGCTGGTATAACGACGAACCAGGATACGCCATCGCGGAATAGAAGTTTGCGAACTCGCAGTTCAGACTCAGCGCGAGATCCAGCGTCTGCTGCATCGTGTCGACCGTGTCCTCCGGCAGGCCGAAGATGTAATTGCCGATGATATTGATACCGGCGCTCTGAACTTTTCGCACCGTTTCATACACCTCGTCGACGCGATACCGTTTGTTGACGTCCGTGAGCACGCCTTCGTTTGCCGCCTCGATCCCCAACGCGAGCCAGTTGAACCCGGCGCGCTTCAACTTGTCGAGCATCGCATCCTTCACCGTGTCGACCCGCGCATACGCCCAGATATTCAGGTCGTAGCCGCGCTCGATGATCCGGTCACAGATGCCCAGGACGTGCGTGGGGTGGAGCACGAACATCTCGTCTGCGAATTTGATGTTCCGCACACCGTAGCGGTTGACGAGCAGATCAATCTCCGAAATCACCCGATCCGGGCTCCAGAATCGATAGCTGTTGACCGCCGACGAAAGACCGATCTGCTGCTCGCCGCTCTTGAACGGCGCCTGGATGCAGCAGAACGAGCAGTGATACGGGCATCCAAGCGTCGTGTACAGGGCCGCATACGGCTCCCGCCGCAGATCGCCGAAACAGTGCCAGTTGTGCGCGCGATAGCGCGTCATCGGCAGCAGATCCCAGGCGATGCCCGGCATCTCCTCTTCGAGGTTGCGCAGGAGCGGCGCCGCAGGATTGCTGGCGACGGCGCCGTTGCGACGGTAGACGAGGCCGCGGACAGCGCCGAGGTCAGGCTCGACGGACTCGTCCAGCGCCGTTAGGAGATCCGTCACACCGTACAAACCTTCATCACGCGTGACGAAGTCGCACGCCTCTTCCGCAAGCGTCCTCTCCGGCAGCGCCGCCACGTGTCCGCCCAACATGAGCACCGGAATATGAGGCGCGAGCGATTTCAGCGCCGTGACGATCGCAGACGCGCCGGTCATGTTCTGCGTTGAGGCGGACGGCTGATGTCCGTAGACGACGACCGCCACCAGCCGCGGATTTCGCTCGATGATGCTCGCCGCGGCAGCGTCGGGTGTGAGTTCGTCGGCTTCGGCGTCCACGATCTCGACGGAGAATCCCTTTCGCCTGGCAAACGTCGCGATCAGTCCCGCCCAGACCGGATTCTCCACCGCGGTCAGCCTTCGGCCGAGCGCCTGATACAACCGCATGCGGCTCCCGGGGTTTACAAGGACCAGATCGAGACGCGCGCTCATCGCCCCGCGTGCTCTATCTCGGCCTCAACCGACATCGAGCCGAGTTCCGGCAGTCCGACCGTCGAGGCCACGATGTACTGCGGTCGTTGGCGGACATCTTTGTAAATGCGGACGATGTAGAGACCGATGGCTGCGAACCCCGCCATGATCGTCGTCCAGAAGAACGTGAGCAGCACGACCAGGCCGGTCGTCGCCGCCAGCGGCGAACCCGTCGCCATGAGGACGAGCGCGGCCGCCGTCACGACAACGATGGCGACGGCCCCCGCTGCTGCCGCGGCCATGCATGCGTAAATCGGCATGAACGACGCGGTCGTCACTCCCATCGCGAACGTCTTCCACGGGTTACGGCTGAAAAACGGAAAATGCGTGCGCCCGGCGTGCCGCGCGTCACGCTCGTAGGGCACAAACGCCTGCGTGAATCCGAGCCACACGACCAGACCGCGCAGATAGGGGTCGGACTCGCGGAGCGCAAGCAGCTGAGCAACCGCCGCACGTGAGAGCAGTTTGAAATCGCCCGCATTCACCGGCAATTCGATGGTGGAGCCGAATTGGATGATGCGGTAGGCGATTCGAGTGAGGAGCATCTTGACGGCGCTCTCGCCGTGGCGGTGTGTGCGCACCGTATGGACGACATCGGCTCCGGCGCGCCACTGGTCGAGCAGCCGCGGAATGACCTCGGGCGGATCCTGCAGGTCGGCGTCCATGTAGACGACGGCGTCTCCTGAGGCCGCAGCCATTCCGGCCCGGACGCACGCGGAGACGCCAAACCGCCGTGACATCGTGATCACCTTGACGCGCGGGTTGCTGGCGCGCGCCTCCAGCAGCAGCGCAAGCGAGCGATCGGTGGACGCGTCATTCACGAAGATGAGCTCGTAGTCCACTGGTTCTGGCGCGAACACGGCCTCCAGCCGGCTGATCAGCACAGGGATATTGTCCTGCTCGTTGCGAAACGAGAAGACGACCGACACGAGCGGACGCGACTGCGTCATACCTTTTGCTGCCATCGCCGGTTCCGGCGAGCGAGGATTGTGTCACATTGCGAATTTCAGACGACGTTCGAGTATTTGCTGTTCCTGATCATCGCGAATCCCTTGATGAGCTCGCGGATGCCATCGTCGAGCGAGTACTGCGGCTTGTACCCAGTCCGCTCGATCTTGTCGTTCGACACGAGATAGTCGCGTTGATCGGGATCCCGGCCGATCTCCGACTCGACAAAGACGAAGCCCGGCACGTGGCGCTTGATCTGCTGGCACAGCTCGAGCTTCGACAGGTTCGCGTCCGATAGGCCGACGTTGTAGGGTGCGCCCTTCATCGTGTCGAAATGATCGATGGCGTGAAGGAATGCGCGGACCACGTCGCGGACGTGAATATAGTTCCGCTTGAAGTGGCTTTCGAACAGGACGATGAACCGATCGAAGTAGGCGCGGTAGGTGAAGTCGTTGACCAGCAGGTCCAGCCGCATGCGAGGCGACACCCCAAACACCGTCGCCAGCCTGAAGCTCAGCGCCTCGGGATGTTGATCGAGCACGATACGCTCGACTTCCACTTTGTCGCGGCCGTAGAGGGAAATGGGTCTGATCGGCGACTCCTCCGTGCAGTAGGTCCCAGGTTCGCCAACGCCATAGCCGCTGTTGGTCACCGGAATCAACACGCGCTGCTGCGGACTGAGATACCGCAACATCTGGGCAATCGCGTCCTTGTTCGTCGTCGTCGCCGCAATGGGATCGCGATCGCAGAGCGGCGCGCCAACCAGGGCGGCGAGCGGAATGATGATGTCGGCGCCCTTGAGGAGCGGCCGCATCGTGTCCATCGACCTGACGTCGCCGCGCACGAGCGAGAACTTCTGGTTGTGACAGACTGCCGCCAGGCTATCCTGGCTGTACATGAAGTTGTCGATGACGGTGACCGCGAAGCCCCGGTCGAGCAGGACGGGCACCAGCGTGGATCCGATGTACCCTGCGCCGCCGGTTACAAGAACGTTGAACATACTGGCTTCAGCACCTGTTGGCGGCTGCATCGAGCACGCGCCGCAGAACGGTAATTTCCTCTGTGAGATCGTGCGGGTGATTGCCGACGAAAAAACCGCGATCGTGTGCGATGTTGGCGTGCAGGATCTCTCCAGCGATCTGATAGTCGAAGTACCGGATGGCGTCGTGGCGCAGGAAGCAGCCGCCGGTAATCATGCGAAATCCAATGCCGGCGCCGCGCAGCGCATTCATCACGGCATCCCTGTCGATCCGCATCGATGGATTCAAGATGAGCGTGAAACTGAACCAGGAACTTCGGCCATTCTCCCGCTGGAGGATGAAGCGGTCGTCATGCTTGAACAGCTCGACGAACAATGCGGCGTTGCGGCGACGGATCTCGATCATGACCTCGAGCTTCTTCAACTGTTCGAGTCCAACCGCGCCGCAAATCTCGAGCGGCCTGACGTTATAACCAGGGAGCAGGAATCGATAGGCCTCGAAAAACGGGTCGGCGGGGCGTCCTTCGTGCAGCGGCGAGTCGTCCGGCACGTCGCGCGTCCACCCGTGGTTGCGAATGGTGCGTGACAGATGGTCGAGTTCGGTGTCGTCGGTCACGATCAACCCGCCTTCCATGGTCGAGAGATGGTGGGAATAGAACGTGCTGAACGTGTTGATATCGCCGAAGGTGCCGCACAGCCGCCCGTGCAGGCTCGCGCCCATCGACTCGCAGTTGTCTTCCAACAAATACAACCCGTGGTCGTCGCAAAAACGGCGGATGACGTCGAGTGACGCAGGATTGCCCAGGACGCTGACGGCAACCACCATGCGCGTCGACGGCGTGAGGGCTGCCTCGAGGCGAGACACGTCCATATTCAGCGTATCCAGTTCGACGTCGACGAAGCGAAGCTTCAGGCCGTACTGCTGAAGCGGATGGTACGTCGTGGCCCAGGATATGGCCGGTACGATCACCTCGTCGCCGCGGCGAAGCGGGCGTTCTCGCTTATAGAACAACGCCGCAACTGCCACCAGGTTCGCGGAAGAGCCGGAATTGACCATGACCGCATGCTTCATCCCGAACTTCGCGGCAAATGCCTCCTCGAACCGTCGCACATGCTCTCCCATCGTGCAGCGGTCCGCCGCGACGACCCGCGCGATGGCGTCGCGCTCTTCCTCCCCCCAGCTGGTGCTGGCGACGTCGTAGAACATCAGCGCACGAGGCTCCTGGCCGCGGCCGCGATGCGCTCCGCATCGGGATAATAGAACTGTTCGAGCGTATATCCGGCGGGCGCGGGACTGTCGGGCAGGCCGACGCGCGCGACCGGCGCCATCAGGTGCTGATATCCCTTCTCGGCCGCGAGACAGCCAATCTCCGCGCAGACGCCACCTTTCATCCACGCGGTATCGACGGCGACGAGGCGTCCGGTCTTCTCGAGGGACTCGAGGATGATGGCTTCGTCCATCGGCTTGATCGTTCGAAGGTCGATCACTTCCGCGTCGATCCGTTCGTTCGCCAGGATCGCCGCTGCCTGCATGCCGAGCTCGATCGCGTGCGAGGCGCCAACGATGGTGACGTCGCTGCCCCGTCGCCGATAGATGCCCTTGCCGATCGCGATGCGGTACGGCCCCTCGGGGACCAAACCGTCTTTCTTCATCAGCCAGCGATGTTCGAACACGCAAACCGGATTGTTGTCGAGGATGGCCGACAGCAGCAGGCCTTTCGCATCGTAGGGCGTGCTCGGCATCACGATCTTGAGTCCCGGCGCGCCCAGCAGCATTCCATGGATAGCCTGCGAGTGCTGCGCCCCTGACCCCCACCCCCGCCCGATTGCCGCCCAGACGACCAGGGGAACCGTCGTCTGACCGTTGTCCATGAAGTGGTACTTCGAGGCGTGGGTGACGAGCTGATTCAACGCGAGGAGCACGAAGTCCGGCCGATTGTGCATGTACACGGGCCGCATGCCGTTCATCGCCGCGCCCGTGGCCACGCCCATCATGCCTTCTTCGGACAGCGGCGTGTCGAACACGCGATGTGGTCCAAAGCGCTGCTGCAATCCGCGGGTGGTGCCGAACATCGCCGATGGGTCGTCGACGCCCTGCCCGAAGACGAACACCGCGGGGTCGTGTTCGAGTGCAATCGCCAGCGCTTCGTTGATAGCGCCGGCGTACTTCATCACCCGCCCCTCGTTCGGATCCGGGCGGTCGTACACCAGCGAGTTGACGAGCCCCTCATCCCAGGGCATTAGGGAAATCCTCGAATGCTGAACGCTGGGTCCTGAATGCTGAATCGGTTGCCAATCGCGGATTGTGGATTTGCATCGTCAGCATGGCATCGCTTGGCCGTCACTCCGCATACACATGCTTGTAAAGATCCGCTTCTACCGGGTTCGGGCTCGACAGCGCGAACTCGAATGCGTCGTGAACTTCCTCCTCGATGCGGCGTTGCATGTCGGCAATTGACGCGCCGTCGAGCAACCTCTTGGCGAGAAGGAAGTCTCCCCACAACTTCACCGGGCAGAAGGCCGCCCATGCCTCGCGCTCCAGTTCGGACCGATAGCCTGTATGGCTGTCATCTCCTGCACCACCGTGTGCGCGCAGACGATAGACCGGCGCCTCTATGAATGTCGGTCCGGCGCCCGATCGCGCGCGTTCCACCGCAGTGCGCACGGCGTCGTACACGGCGAGCACGTTCACTCCATCGATCGCGACCGACGGCATCTGGTATGTCGCCGCCCATTTGTGAATGTCTCGCGGCGGCTGCCGCGTCGCGAGCGGCGACTGGACCGAGTAGAAGTTGTTCTCGCAGAAGAAAATCACCGGCAGCTTCTTCAGCGCCGCAAAGTTGAGCGTCTCCGAGGTCACACCCTCTTCCGTCGTCGCATCGCCGATGAACACGACCACGACGTGGTCCTGTCCTTTGATCTGCGCCGCGAGCGCCGCGCCGGCGGCGATCGGCACTGCGCCCCCGACGATGGCGGAAGTGCCTGCCATCCCGACACGCTTGTCAATCAGATGCATCGAGCCGCCGCGTGAGCCGACGCATCCGTTCACGCGGCAATGCATCTCACACAGCATCGCCTTGAGATCGCCGCCCTTGGCGAGGTAAGCCCCGTGCGTGCGGTGGCTCGAGTACAGCAGATCCGACTGCCGAAGTGCCGCGCAGCACCCGACCGAGGTCGCTTCCTGCCCGATCACCAGATGAATAGGTGTCTTCATCTGGTCCTGGTGGTATCGGCGTTCGATTTCCTCCTCGATGCGACGGATGCGGAGCATCGAGAAGTACAGGCCAATGAGGAACGCCGGCTCGTGCGAGTCCCCGAACCGCGCAAATCCCGCGGCGCCTTCACCTTTGTACGGATAACGGATGGTCATGGTCTCGGCACCGTCTCACCATCCGTCCGGTTGATAAAGGACGATGCGGCTGCCCGATCGGTCGAACCGGAACGGCACTTGAACGAGTCCGCGCAGTGCCGCGCTGACGGAATCGCGCTGCTCCGGTCGCACGAACAGCAGCAAGAAGCCGCCGCCGCCCGCGCCAAGCACTTTGCCGCCGAGCGCACCAGCCTTGATCCCCGCGTCGTAGACAGCGTCGACGGTCAGATTCGACACGCGATCCGACAGGCGCCGTTTGAGCGCCCACGACTCGCCGAGCAGCCGTCCGAAGTCATCGAGGTCGCCTGACGACGCGAGGATCGCAATCGCTTGATCGACCATCTGCTGCATCGTACTCAGTTCCGCCTCGCGCTGCTTCAAGTTGCTCATTTGGGTCTTCGCGATATGCGCAGCCGTGCGGGAGAGACCTGTAAAGACCAGCATCAAATGCCGTTCGAGACACTCGAGCCGTTCGCGGGGCAGGATCATGGGATCGACGACATACGAGCCGTTCTGCTGAATGATGATGTGGTTGAAGCCGCCAAACGTGGCCGAAATCTGATCCTGTATCCCGACCGGCTCGCGCAGCACCTCGTGCTCCACGTGGATCGCATCGGCCGCCAGCGCTTCCTTCGACGTGTGGCGCCCCTCGAGCGCGCGCATCGCATTCAGTAGTCCGACGGTGAAGGCGGAGCTGGAGCCCATCCCGGAGCGCGCCGGGAGATCACCGTCATGGTGAATTTCGAGGCCCTTCGTGACCTGCAGCCACTCGAGGACGCCCCGCGCCGCGGGATGGGCAATGTCAGCCACCTCTTGTACGTTCTCGACGAACGAGTAGACGATCCGGAATCGATGCTCGAAGAACGGAGGCAGCTCACGAACGCTGAGATAACAGTATTTGTCAATCGTGGTCGAGAGGACGGCGCCTCCGTGTTCGCGATACCACGGGGCGTAATCTGTGCCGCCACCGAAGAACGACACGCGAAACGGCGTTCGACTGACGATCATCTGGGAATCTCGTGCAGCCGGAATTGCATGTTTTGCGCGACGATCGGCAGTTTCAGCTGCCACTCTGCCGGCGTCAGGACCTGCGTCACGTGATACGCCGTCCGAATCTGCTGCCAGCGTTCGAGCGGGTATTGCTCCCACACCACCTTGTTGAATGCGGCTGGAACCATTCCCACCTTCAATGCTTGAGCCGGCGGGTTGAAGAGATCCACGCCGTACACATCACGAAGTATTCGGTCCATCGCGGGCGCGGCTTCGAGCGCATACGGCAGCGCGTCGAGAGCGCCGCCATCCAGCAAGACCGGCCGGCGCGTGCGCAGCTGGATCAGGTGAAGGTCGCCGCCCGTCAACAGAAGGCCATGACCGCGCGCCACGGTGCCCAGAAACGCGTCGTCGAGCCGGTCGTGCATCGCTGCTGCGTGAAGCGACGGCAACGGCCACGCGCTCATGCCGACGATTGTCAGTGTCACGATTGCGAGAATGGCGTTCATGACGAACCGGCGCTGTGCGCTCGTAACCCTATCACGTGTTGACGAAGGAGAAATCCCCTCAGCCGCGCGGCACACGATCAACGCGAGCGTCGCGGCTATCAGGATGGCCAGCCGTGTCAGCCGCGGGTCGAAGTCGTTTGAGAGTGGCCATACGCCCATTAGGCTCGGCGCCCCGACGAATAATCCGAGGGCCAGCCCAAGCGTGGTCACTCTCCCCCACCGTCGATCGCTATATGCGCCAACGAGGCCAAACAGCAGCGGTACGAACAGCATCGACGCGATGTTCAGCACCCGTCCAGGCATGAGAATCAGGAGCCACTCCGGCAGACTCGCGGGAGGCATCCACGAAGCCACCACGCACCCCGCGGCAACGCTCACGCTCACCACGAGAAAGCGAAGCAGAAACAGCGATGAAATGGGGAGGTCCCGTCTAAACGAGTTGAGCCACAGCGCAGACAGACACAGTGTGGCGGCATTGAGCGCCACGCCTGGACGAAAGAGCGGGACCGGCTGCCGGTGGCCATCCCAGAGCGTCGTGAACGCCGTCAGGTAACGCGCTGCATCCGCGGAGGCAATGCGGGGGACCGCCGGCGCGACGATGAGATGGACCGTCAGGCTGACCGCGGAAATAAGTGCGCCAGCGGCAAAATATCGCCAGGCGGGTCGCGCGCGCTTTATCACGCCCTCGACATCCCAAGCGGCGCACGCTCCGACGATCAAGGCAAACCATACACCCAGCGAGGGGTGAATCGCGGGCGCCAGTCCCAACAGGAAGAGACCCGGACGCCAGCGTTCGCACCCGATCAAGCCGGCGGCGAGGACGCCGACCGACAGGCCGAGTGCGCCGTACGTGTTCGACGTCCCCAGCATGTAAATGGGATACAGCACCATTGACTCGGCAGACCGGCTCACGACGATGACTCCAAGAGCCGCAAGGGCGAGAACGACGTTGCGGCTGAACGCATACACGACGATCGCCAGTGCCTGAAACGACACCATGCCGACGATGCCGCTCAGCACTTCGGAGACGGTGCGCTCCGAAATCCCGAACCACAGGAAGACCGCGCAGACCTGATGAACGAGAGTCCAGAGTTTCCAGTGGTAGATGAAAAACGGGTTCTCGTGCGGATACTGGACGATGCCGGCGATGGCTTGTGCGGACTCGACAGCCACCTGCCAGTCCGGAACGCCGTAGCGCCAGACGCAATACCCGGCGGCGCCGCTGGCGACGAGAACTACGGTCGATCGATTGCGTTGTTCAGGCGCGTCGCGCAGTCCGTCGCCCACTGATCACCGCGTCGCAGGGCGGATCGTGCTGACATTGTCGACGAACCACTGGTAGGTGGAGGCGATTCCGTCACTGAGGCCGATGCGATGACGCCATCCGAGCGCGTGGATTCGAGTGCTGTCCAGGAGCTTCCGCGGCATGCCGTCCGGTTTCGAGGTGTCGAACACGAGTTCAGCGTTTGGATGGACGACGTCGCGGATTGTTTCCGCTAGCGTGCGTATCGACACCTCTTCGCCGGTGCCGACATTGATGTGCCGATCCTCATCGTAATGGTCCAGGAGAAATACGCACGCACGTGCGAGGTCGTCGACGTGAAGGAACTCGCGCAGCGTCGCGCCGCTTCCCCAAATCCGTACTTGTCGAACGCCGTGGACCTTCGCCTCGTGAAATCTCGCGATCAGCGCCGGTACGACGTGCGCTTCGTCAGGATTCAGATTGTCGTTCGGCCCGTAGACATTCGCCGGCACCGCGGAAATGAAGTGGTCGCCATATTGCTGCCGATACGCTTCGCACAACTTGATGCCGGCGATCTTCGCGATCGCGTACGGCTCGTTGGTCGATTCCAGCGGACCGGTGAGAAGATGATCCTCCCGCATCGGCTGCGGACAGTCGCGAGGATAAATGCATCCGCTTCCCAAGTTCAGAAGCGTCGTCACGCCATTGAGATGAGCGGCGTGAATGACGGAGGCGCCGATCATCGTGTTGTCGTAAATGAATTCGGCGCCGCGCGTCGAGTTCGCTATGATGCCGCCAACCGTCCCCGCCGCAAGATAGACGTGGTCGGGACGGTTCGCGCGAAACCAGGTGTTGACGGCTGCCTGATCGCGCAGATCGAGCGCCGCACGCGTAGCGGTCAGCACTGCGGCGCGCGCGTCGCGCTCCAGGTATCGAACAAGGGCCGAGCCGACGAGGCCGCGGTGGCCCGCAACGAATACGCGGGGCTTGGTCGTCACGCACCTGTCCAGATTGCCGCGTGTGGCCGGAGCACAGCGGAATCGTAGCCGACTTCCAGGCAGCGCCCTAAGTCGTGATCCGCAGACCCTTGACGAGTCAGCCAACGGGATATCAACCCTTCGACTTGCGCTCGGGGCGGCCTGAGCGAAGTCGAAGGCCAAGGGCGAGCCGTTGGCTGGTTCACATCATGCCGTCGAATGCCGCGACATGCCTATTGCCGCTGGCATCTGCCTCGGCCCTTATGAAGTCATCGCTCTGAATGGTGGGGCCGGCATGGGCGTTGTCTGGGCCACACTCGCCGTGCGACCGATGTGGGCACGGACGTACGCGAGGGTGAGAATGCCAACACCAAAGGTGATAGGAAGAATCGCAAGGACCGGTCCACGTACCGACAAATGAAAGTAGGCCATATACGCAAGCAGCGATCCCACCTGAAATAACGGGAGGGTGGCCCACAACCGGGGATTGACGAATGCCAATGTCAGCGTCATCACGTCGGCGACGAAGAAGTACCGATCGTGCATCTTCGGAAGAAGATACGGCATGAGAGCGGCTGACAATGCGGCTACTAGCAGTATTGTCCGCGCACCGGGTTGCAGTCGAAGAGCACTTATCGCGATCGTCAGCCCTGTCACTGCCGCCGCGGCGAATCCAATGAACACGCCGGTGCGGTAGTCGACAAGTCCTAGAGCGCCGATGATTTTCCATGGATTGGGCGCTTCGATCGCGAGTTTTGAGAAAAAGTTGAACTGGCCGACGTAGATGGTGACGAGTTCGCCCCAAGGGCGGCCAGCAATCGCCGCAGGTACCATCATCAGCACGTAAGCTGTCGGCACCAGCAGCAAGTGCCACACTTTCATCTGTTTCGCGAGGATCAAATAAAGCAGAAGCGGCAGCAGAAACATTGCCAGGAGCTTGAACCCAACGGACACCCCGACCATCGCGGCAGCGGCGGCCGGCTGCCTCCTTATAGCGAACAACACACTCCAGGCGAGAAACGCGGTGTAAATGCAGTCTGTTTGACCCCAGGCAAAGGCGTTTACGAGCACGGTCGGAGTGACGCACGCGACTGCGGCGGCGGTTGCGGCACTTCGCCGGCTCTCTGTCGAGAGAAGGACCGTCTGATAAATCGCGACCGATAAGAGTGCGATGAACGGAAGGTTGATCAACTTGATTGCAGCGACAGTACCGACCAGCGGCACGAGCCAACTGGCCGCGTAGAGCAGGTAAATGTAAGGCGGTGTGTAATCCGCGAACTCACTTGACAAACTCGCCAGCCCGCGTTCCTGAACAACAGCCATCCATGGCTTGAAATACGCGACCATGTCGTGCTTGTCGGCCCCAATTGGCAGCAACGCGAATGCGACCACGATGCCGATGATTGGTAGCAGGAATACCGTGAGCCCTTCAAAAGCGCGCCGCTCACTTGAGGGGAGCTTCCACATGGGTAATTGCATTGGCGACACCTGATTGGGCATCGAAGTCCAGATTGCCGCTTACTCCGGCCACGCCGGATTGCCTGCAGCGTTTGGCCTGGGCGGACGCAACAAAGGTCCGACTGATAGGTTCGCGTTCACGATTCTAGCAGCAGGATTTCGGCAACACCGGAGTCGGAATCCGAAACCTCATCATTACACACATAGAAAGGGCGCGCGTGCTGGTGTCCGTCAACCAGGAACTCCGCCGCGCCGCCCGTCGCGGCAACCATGACCTGCAATGGCGTCATGCTGCGCCGAGGGCGGTGGAACGCGCGCGAGGGTAATGGGTTGGCGACGATCAGCGCGATGGTCCACACCGTGTCGGTGAGCCGCGAGGGGAAGGTGCGGCTCAAGCGCGTGGACGTGGCGTATGACACCGGCTTCGGCCTGGTCAACCCGCTGTCGGTGAAGAAGCAGATCGAAGGACAGATCATCACAAAGGACGCCACGAGAATTGGTGATCGCTGCCGCATGGCATTCCTGATCCGCTCGATATTTCGGGTCCCTCGCACACGAGCACGGGGCATCGATATTGCCAAGTCCTGGTGGCTGGGACCGAATGGAAAAGCCATCAATTGCAGGCATGCCTGGCGTTCTCGCGATCGCCGTAGCCATCACGCTCGCATCCTTTGCCGTGCCCGCGCAGCTGCTCTCGCAGGAGCCGATGTTGTTTCGCGGGCACGTCGACCTCGTGAATGTCGGCGTCACGGTTGCTGATAAGAAGCATCAACTCATCAGCAATCTCGACGCCAGCGATTTCGCCGTCTACGAAGACGGGAAACCGCAGACGATTTTCGCGTTTGCCCGCGGGGAGAAAACGGGACCGCCGTTGCACGTCGGGGTCCTGCTCGACGTCAGCGGGAGCCAGGTGACCGACCTGCCGTTCACGCAATCGGCCGCGATCCGATTCCTGACACTGCTGGACGATGCCGTGGACATGAGCTTCATCGATTTCTCGGACGACGTGCGAGGCGCGCGCTTTCCGCGAAGCGATCTGCCGCATCTCATCGAGCACGTCCGACAGCTGCATGCCCGAGGGGGGACGGCGCTCTACGACGCGATCGGTGTTTATCTCGATAGCGTGGCGACACTGGACGGACGGAAGGTGATGGTGCTCTATACCGACGGTGGTGATACACAGAGCAGCCTCGAGCTCGACGAGCTGATGAAGCTGCTCAAAGCGTCGGATGTCACGGTCTATCCCATTGGAGCGCTCGACAACCAGCCCCGACCGGTTCGAGGCATCCAGCGCGCGATCCTGTCGGATATCGCCGACACGACCGGCGGAGCCGCATTTTTCCCTGGAAGTGTCAAGGACCTCGATCGCATTTACGCGCAGGTGCTGGGCGAGGTGCGAGCGCAGTACACGATCGGCTACCTGTCCACCAACGAAAGGACGGATGGAGCGTGGCGTCAGGTCGAAGTCAAGATTACACGTCCGGACAGCAAGAACCTTCGTATTCGCACTCGAAAGGGATACTACGGTCCAACGAAAGGGTGATGTGAAACTGCCTGCCGGAAAGCGAGTCAGGGATCTGCCGTACAGCCGGACAGCAAACACGATCTGACCTGGAGCTGAGGGGCACGCGAGGCGCTGCCCAGCATGACGTCGCGCCGCCCGGCGCGATCGGGCGCGCGGAGGAAGCTGGATGTCGGGTGGCATGCTAGGATTGCCGCCGCTGACAGCGTCCCAATTCAATTCGGAGGACACGATGCCCCCTCGGATTCTCCATGTGCTCGCGGCCGCGGCGTTCATAACCGTATCGTTGATGACCGCAGCCTGCGGATCCGATTCCAGCCCGACTACCCCGACGCCAAGTCCAGCGCCCGCACCGGCTCCGGCGCCCGCGCCTGCACCGGCGCCCGCACCAACGACAGCGGGCATTCAAGGCACCGTCTCGAACACTGCTGGGATGCCGATCGATGGTGCGCGGGTCACGGCGATCGACGGACCGAACGCCGGGCAATCGGTAACAACGAATGCGAACGGCAGCTATCGGTTCAACGCGCTGGCGATTGCCAACATGAACTTCAGCGCGACGGCCAGCGGCTACCTGGAGAACCGCGCGGGCACGTTCGTGAACGGCACCAACGGCCTCGATTTCAGGCTCGAGCCCGTACCTCCGCCGCCGCCTCCACCCGCACCGGCGCCGACGGCAACCATCACCATCAGTTCGCGCATCATCTCGGGCGGCGGCGGCAACAACATTCAGGAGTGGGGATTCACGGCGTCGAGCAGCGTTACCGACTTCACCTCATACGACTGGTCCTTCGGTGATGGCGGCAGTGCCGCCGGTGTTGGACCCGATGAGCAGCACGTCTACCGCGCGAAAGGAACCTATACGGTTACGGTGACAGGACACCGCCGCCAGGGCGACGTCACGGGTTCAATCCAAATCACGGTGCAGTAGCGCCGCCCGGCAGGGCGGCAGACATACGTCACGACGCTGATCCTGGCGCTCGCCGGTGTCCCGTTCGTTGAGCGCCGGTGTCGAAGCGCCGTGCTAGCATCCGCACATCTCTGACACTCCAGGAGGATTCCTAATGTTCCGGGCATTGTCGGCTCTGTTTATCTCGGTTGCCTTTGCCGCGTCCGCTGCCGCTCAGGGACAGGCGATCAACGGCACCATCGAGGGCACCGTCACGGATGAATCCAGCGCGGTGCTCCCCGGGGTTACCGTCACCCTCACCAACATCGATACCGGCGAAACGCGCGTCGTCATCACGAACGAAAGCGGACTTTACCGGGCGCCGCTCCTGCAGCTTGGCACGTACCGTGTCAGCGCCGAGTTGGCCGGCTTCAAGAAGTTCGAACAGACGGGGATCGGCCTCGCCGCCGGTCAGGTTGCCGTCATCGCGATCAAGCTGAGTGTCGGCGCAGTGACCGAAACGGTTGCCGTGACCGCCGAAGCACCGGTCGTAGACCTCGGCAAGATCGAGCAGGGCAGGACGCTGAACGAACGCGAGCTCAAGAACCTGCCGAACACCTCCGGAAATCCGTACAACTACGCGCTCTTGCAGCCTGGCGTGGTTGGCTTCGAGAATCAGGAGTTCGGCGTGCCGCGTCTGACTTCAAACGGCGCGCTCCTCCGCGTCAACTATCAGATCGACGGCAACGACAACACCGAAAAGGACCGCGCGGGCCTGCGTCAGATGCCGATGTCGGATGTGATGGTGCGCGAGGTGAAGGTCGTCACGACCGGTTATGCGCCGGAGTTCGGCCAGACGATGGGCCTGGTGTACAACGCGATCACTCCGTCGGGAACGAACACGGTACACGGTGACGGAGGCTGGAGGTTTCAACGCAAGCCGTTCGCTGCATTTCCGTTCTTCACGACAAACCGGTCTCGCGGGAAACCACCAACCGACGTCAACGTCTACACCTTCGACGTCGGCGGACCGATCATCAAGGACCGGACACACTATTTCGCCGGCTTTGAGAATCTTCGGCGCGATTTTTCAGGCGGGCGGGTGATCACGATCAGTCCGACCGCGGCCGCGCAGCTCGGGTTGAACGAGCCGGCATATATGCCTGCGGCCGGCAACACGAAGTTCGCAATCGGCAAGGTCGATCATTCGTTGTCCAACGCACATCGCCTCGAGGCGCGCTACATCTTTTTCGACAACTTCATCAGCAACAACATCCTCGGCGGCCTCAACTCGGTGCAGCGCGGGACCGATTTCAGAGATCGACAGCACTCAGCGTCGGCACAGCTCGTTTCGACGATCGGAAGCCGCATGCTGAACGAGGCACGTGTCCAATATGCCCAGCGTAACCAGTCGCGCATCGCGGGATCGCAGGCGGGCTCGGGTCCGGCGATCGAGGTGTCGGGCGTTGCCATGTTCGGTGGTCCCGTCGCGGGCAACGCCGATCTCGGGTTCGGGTTCACAGAGAAAATCTTCCAGGTCCTCGACAACGTCACCTACATTCGTGGAGACCACTCGTACAAGATGGGATTCAACGCGCAGTTCGTGCGCGACAGCCGGACGCAGACGCAGATTCAGCTCTACACCTTCCCGACGGTGGCCGCATATCTGGCGGCTCGGAGCGGCGCCGATCGTTTCACCTACAGCTCCTTCCAGCAGTTTTTTGGCGAGCCGAACTACGCCTACGACACGCAGATGTTTGCACTCTTCGCGCAGGACGACTGGCAGCTGGTACCGACTTTCAAGGTGCTGTACGGCGTACGCTACGACACCTACACGCCGCCGGATGGCTCATCAAATGCTGTGCTCGCGACCTCGCGTTCGTTTCCGAACGACCGGAACAACTGGCAGCCACGCGCGGGCTTTGTGTGGACGCTCGACGACGATCGACGAACAGTGTTGCGCGGAAACAGCGGCCTGTCGTACGACCAGCCGATCAACGCCATCTACGAGCAGGCGATCGTCCAGAATGGGACGTCAATCCGAGGAAACGTCACCCTTCAGCCGACGCAGGTCGGGGCGCCGGCGTTTCCGAATGTCCTTTCGACTGGAACCGCGGCAGTGTCGAGCACCGCATGGACCGTCGATCCGAATTTCCAGATTGCCCGCATGTGGCAGAACAACATTGAGCTCGAGCGCGGGCTTGGCGACATCTACGCCGCCTCGATCGGCTTCTCGTACACACGCGGGTACGATCTGCCGGTCGTGGGCAACATCAATCTGATCAACCCGATTGGCACGTTGCCCGACGGACGCCCAATCTTCAACACGACGATCAACGGGGCGACGCGCGTCGATCCTCGTTTCAATGCCATCTTCTCCACGCAGGCGATCGGCGCGTCGACCTACAAGAACATGACGTTGCAGTTGGGCCGGCGTTTCTCCGGTGGCATCCAGTGGGATGTGGCCTACACGCTGGGGAAGAGCGAAGACAATGCGCCCATTACCAGCACGCTGTCCGTGCAGGGGGATACCGGCGGCCGGAGCGATCCGTCCAGCCTCAATCGTGACAAGGGGCCGCACATCCTCGATCAGCGCCACACGTTTGTCGGGAGCATCGTGGCGCAGCCGCAGTTTTCAGCCGAAGGAGTGGCGGGCAGGATCCTCAATAACAATCAGTTCGGCATTGCGCTGCTGTTCGCCAACGGAATTCCCGTGAACATCCGCAGCAACCGCGAGCTCAACAATGACGCGATCGGCAGCGATCGCCCCAACGGCGTCAGCCGCAATTCGATGAACCTGCCGGCCCGCAAGAACATCGATCTGCGGTACTCGCGGCTGTTTCCGGTCGTCGGCTCGACGAAAGCCGAGTTCATCGCCGAGTTGAAGAACCTCTTCAACACGGTGCAGTGGAATGGCGCCAATACAGTCGTTGCGACCGACGCGGCGGGAAACCCGCTTGCGCCGATTCCGACTGATGTGAAGACCGGCTTTGCCCCGACGGGAGGCTATGAGCAGCGGCAGCTGCAATTGGGCTTCAGGGTGACGTTCTGAGCTGAACGCGATTTTCACGTCGACATGCTCAAGAGGCACGGAGGACTCCCGTTTCCGTGCCCTCACCGCTCTTCAACCACAGCATCGGCGGACCGTCGTCAATCGTCATCGTCGAAACGGAACCTGGTCCGCAGAAACGCCTGAGTCTTGGGTGGTCGGTGAACTATTCGAAGGTGAAGACGAAGGCCATCCCACGTGGCGCAGCGATATGGCCACGCACTTCGGCATCGCGCCACACGCCCGTATCGTGTTTTTCGGCCGGCTGCAATCAACCGGAGGATCCCCCGAGTATTGGGCGAATTGACGTTGCACCTTTTCCTCTACGGCTTTTGCCCACCCTGCGGTTCGGGAAGGCGGTTGACGTAAAACGGACGATACCGGACCGCGTTTCCATCCGCGTCGAGAAATCCGAACGACTGCTGGAAGATGATCGGTGGCGCCTCACCCTTCGGCGCCGTCGCGTCCAGAATGTACAGCCGGTTCTCATGGAGATAGATACCGACGTAGCTGCGCGATTCATCCGGATTGGTGAGCTGAAGCTCGAGGCCCGGGACGAACTCGATGTAATGAAATGCGTCGTAGGTCACCTTGACGCCAGGCTTCTGACGGTACTTGGCCGCCGCAAACGCGGGCGCGCCGACGATGTCGACCAGCCAGTACACGCCGCCAGGACCTGGCCCGCCGCTGTACGCGATATGGTTCAACTCGGAATGGATTCTTTCGGATTGGGAGTAGTCGACGACGGTCACGGAGTAGCGCGTCCGGCGTTCCTCCCATCGGTAGATGTGGCCCGGAAACTTCCCGCCGTATTCGGAGTCCCACGTGATCGTTTCCACCTTCGGCTGACCAGGCGCCGGCACCTCGAAGCGATCGTTTCGACTCGTGTACTCGACCCATCCCTGCGCGAATACCGGCCGCGCAACCAGCAGCACGAACAGCGGCAGCATCACTGAGCGAAGGGGCATAGACTTCTCCTTCCGCGAGGGCGGGAGAATACTGCCAGAAGATCGCGGCCCCGCACAATTCATCGTCCACGAAGATCTGGGCTCGAGCCGGTCGTTTGACAGGCGTCCTGAGCAGGCGCGATGATTCGCGCCGCATGAAGCGGCAATCCGCGCTGTGCCGAGGGGGACGGATGGGCGCGGTCGCATAACGGATCTTCCGCCACCCGCGCTAATTGCTCCTATCGTCCAACTGCAGGGACGGTTTTCATCTACGGCTCAAGATCAGCGGGGGATCGCGGCCCAACTACTTCGACCCCGTGCGCTACGAACGTTATGACGTTTGCCGTCGGTACACGGCTCAGCACTTACGAGATCGTCGGCGTCCTGGGCGCCGGCGGGATGGGTGAAGTCTACAGAGCCCGCGATACGAAGCTCGGTCGCGAGGTCGCACTCAAGGTCCTGCCCGAGGTCGTCGCACACGACACTGACCGTCTCCAGCGATTCCAGCGTGAAGCGCAGGTTCTGGCCACGCTCAACCATCCAAACATCGCGGCCGTCTACGGCCTTGAGGAATCGAACGGCATCAGCGCGATTGTGCTGGAGCTCGTCGAAGGCGAGACGCTCGCCGATCGTATTGCCAGAGGACCGCTCCCGGTCGAGGACACGCTCGAGATAGCACATCAAATCGCGGAAGCTATTGAAGCGGCGCACGAGAAGGGGATCGTGCACCGAGACCTGAAGCCCGCGAACGTGAAAATCACTCCTGAAGGGCGAGTCAAGGTTCTCGATTTCGGTCTGGCGAAAATGTACGGCTCGGGAAGTCCTCAGGCCGATGTCACTCATTCACCAACTCTGACCGCCGCCCAAACGATCGGCGGGGTGATTCTGGGAACGGCTGCGTACATGAGTCCCGAGCAGGCACGCGGGAAGACGGTGGACCGCCGCGCTGACATATGGGCTTTTGGTTGCGTGCTGTACGAGATGCTCACCGGGCGTCAGGCCTTTACGAACGGCGAGACGGTGTCCGACACGCTTGCCGCGATACTCACCCGCGAGCCCGAATGGGGGGCACTGCCAACGAACACACCGGCAAGAATGCGCGCTCTCCTCGAGCGGTGCGTGCGGAAGGACGCACGTCGTCGGCTGCAGGACATCGGTGAGGCGCGCATTGAGATTGAAGATGCTCAAAAGGATCCCGCGCCCGCAGCCGCGTCACGTGGGTCGGTGACTTCACGCCGCCGCGAGTACGCGTGGGCTGCCATGGCGCTGATCTCTATCCTGGCGGCAGTGCTGCTCGGAGCTCGACTCTTCCTGGCGCCGGCGCCAGATGCTCGCACGGTCCAACTCCAAGTGGTGGCGCCTGAGGGCGCGAGAATCGACATCGGAGAGCCGCTGTCACCCGACGGTCGCACCATCGCGTTTATTGCAATCTCTGAAGGAGGACAACCTCTCATCTGGGTTCGCCCCCTCGATTCTGCAGCTGCTCACGCGCTTCCAGGCACTGAGCAGGCTCAGCGCCTTTTCTGGTCGCCGGACAGCCGGTACCTCGGATTTTTTGCGCAGGGCAAGCTCAAGAAAGTCGCCGTCACCGGCGGTCCTCCAGTCGTGATTTGCAATCAAGCTGGCCGGGACGGCGCATGGGGCTCGGGAGACGTGATTCTCATCGGCGGACAGCCGATGAAACCGCTTCTCCGCGTGCCGGCTGCCGGAGGGCAAGTGGTGGCCGTAACCGAATTGGGTGCGAACGAGGTCAGTCATGACTATCCGGCTTTTCTTCCGGACGGACATCACTTCCTGTTCATGGTTCGCACAGGGTCAGCGGACAGCTTCAGGGTTTACGTGGCGTCACTGGATTCGAAAGAGCGTCGCGTCTTGCCCGGCATCGCGGCAGGTGCCAGGTACTCGCCTACCGGGCACGTGCTCTTCGTTCGCGACAGCACGCTGATGGCGCAGTCGTTCGATGTGGGCCGTCAGGAATTATCTGGCGAGCCCTTTCCTGTTGCTGACGGTGTGCCGGGACCGGTTGCTCCATATTCGGTTTCAACGAATGGCAGTCTTGCGTACTTGAGCGGGAGCACCGCAACCAACTCGGAACTTGCCTGGTTCGATCGAAATGGAAAGCAGCTCACGGTTATCGGATCCAGCGGTCAATACGCCTCTCCAGAGCTTTCACCCGATGGCAAGTACGTTGCCTTCGGTCGCGGCTCTCCGTTTGATATCTGGGTGCTCGACATCGTAAAAGGGCTGACGAGTCGCCTTACATCCGATCCGGCGTTTGACATCTTCCCGGTTTGGTCGCCCGACGGGGAAACCATTGCGTTCGCCTCGACTCGAGAGGGCGGAACACAGAACCTCTACACGCGCACGGTCGGCGCCGTGGAACAAGACAAGTTGTTGCTGAAGAGTGAAATGCCGAAGCGTCCTTCAGACTGGACGCGGGACGGACGGTACCTCGTTTATACAGCCGGCCCGTCCGCCCCGTCCGCCACCGGCGACATTTGGGCGCTGCCGTTGTCAGGAGGCAATTCTCAGCCTATACGGGTGACCGAGACTCCGTTCTCAGAGCAGAACCCGAGAGTCTCGCCAGACGGCCGGTGGATCGCGTATAGCACGGCCGAGACGGGAGAGAGTCAGGTTTATATCCAATCATTCCCGAATCCCACCGCCAGACAACAAGTCTCCACGACAGGCGGGATCCAACCATCCTGGAGTCGCGGCGGTAGAGAGCTGTTCTACATGACACCCGACTTCACGCTGATGGCCGCCACCGTGAAACCGGCAGGTGCGGCGGTCGAAATAAGCGCGCCGACCTCCTTGTTTCGGGCCCGACCCGCTTTTGCCGGGAATCCTGATCTCGTGCGAAGCTACAGCGTTTCAGGAGACGGGCGCTTCCTGATCAATGTCGCGTCGTCCGATCCGCTTGGCCGGCCCATTACAGTGGTCCTGAACTGGGCAGCGACCCTGAAAAAGTAGCGCGACGAGATCCGGTCAGGCCTCTGCGGGCGCGCTCGAGCGGCGGGCCGTCAGTCGCGCTATTCCATTCGAATCCTGGAGGACGAGTTCGAGCACCTCGCCCTCGATCCGTCCCTCGAACGATATCTCCGCAGGGGTGCTTTCGAACTGCGGTGTGTGAACTGTCTTGAAGCGAATTCGTCTTCCGTCGATCGTGCCGTCGCGAAGACCGGCGTCACCGGTCGGATATCTCACCGTACCAACGACTCGCTCTCCCATGGTCTCGAGGTCGAGCGTGATGTGATACGACCGCTGCCCCCTCTTTACGACCTCCGCGATCCACGTCCCATTGACGTCCGAGGGGCGTGAGGACGAGGACTGACTCGCCGCCGCGTCGAGTGCCTCTCGGATGAATCGCCGGATGCTTTTGTACACAGGCGCGTCGCGGCTGGACGGTTTGGCGATGCTGACATGATCGTCGTCACACGGAATCGCCACTTCTCCAGGGACGTGCGGTTCCGCGCTCGCCTGCTCGACCACGAGAATGCCCTTCGGCAGCGTGAGGCCGAGCACATCAGGACGCAGCTCACGCGTTTCGCAGAACGTCCGACAGACCAGCCGGTGGTCACCCTGAAACTTCAGGAACCATGCGTGCAGCTCGCGCAGCCGCGAGTGATGTGCCGTAAGTTCGCCAACTTGTTCGTTGGTGCGAAGAACGAGCCGGACCAGATTGGCAAAGCCCGCCACATCGGCACCGGCGTGCGGCGTCGCCAGAAATGCAAGGCCGCACGTCCGCGTTGCGATCGACTCCCATCGCTGGACGCCGTAGCTCGCCGCATGGCGCAGGAGCTGCTTCGCCAGGATGCCACCCATACTGTGTGTGATGAAGATGAGGGGGCGCTCGCCGATGCCTTCGTTGGCCAACGCCTCGAGCATCGCCGTGCCTCGATCGGCGAGCGGCATCGACTCGCTCGTCCAGGCGGACACATCGGCGCGGTAGCCCAAGGTCCAGACGCCGAGCTCGGGAAAATCGGAGCCAATCCAATTCGGCCAGAAGCCGTCGCTGATGTGTTGGCTCGTCCACGTGGAGTGCGAGCCCCCGCCCAGTCCGTGAATGAATACGACATCACAGAGCCGAGATGGTGATTCGCAACCCGCGACCGCACATAACCCCAGGCGGTCGCTCAGCGCTCGCTTATCGGCAGCCATTCAGATGGCGCGCAAACCATCCGAATGGTGCACGCCGATGCATCAGACGGTCAAGTCGCGACCCGCCCGGTGCACACCCGCGTCGTATGGGTTCCTTTCAAACCGAAAGTTGCGAAGAACGCGAAGGGCGCGCAGAATGATTGCCCCCTGCGTCTTGTGTTCCACGCACCGCGTGGGCCTTGGCCCGTATAAGAATGGTGAGGCCGGATCATGAGTAGAGCCCGGGCGTCAATCGTAGCCGCGGCCCTCGTGGTGATCGCCCCCCTGGGTGCCGCTGGTCAGTCTCTGCCGCGCACCTCCGATGGCAAACCCGATCTGTCAGGGATCTGGCAGGCGGTCAATAGCGCGGCGTGGAACATCCTGGCGCATAGTGCCGAACCCGGTGTGCCCGGCGGCCTGGGCGTTGTGGAAGGGAACGAAATCCCGTACACGCAGGCCGCGGCAGCCAAGCAGCGCGACAACTACGCGAACCGGGCGAAGCTCGACCCGGAAGCGCAGTGCTATCTGCCCGGCGTTCCGCGCGCCACGTACATGGGTTTGCCGTTCCAGATTGTGCAGACGCCGGCCCAGATGTTGATGTTGTACGAATTCGACCACACGGTACGAAACGTCTTCATGAACTCGCCGCATCCCACGGGATCCATCCAATGGTGGA